>OOBI01000120.1_pt1 | contig 91334 bp, 80 predicted proteins | sample 1671081 | NCBI WGS metagenome assembly OOBI01 (sample SAMN06348120, study PRJEB24527) | human gut metagenome | biome: human gut; feature: ankylosing spondylitis patient; material: feces | host: Homo sapiens | place: China | collected 2015-10 | reverse complement strand
CACGTACGGTTCTTAGGGGAGGGGCTGGCAGCAATGCCAGTCTCTTACCCGACATTCGGTCAGAGAAGGATATCTTAAAGCTGGTGAATGCCCTGATTATGAACACGAAGGGCGAAGGCGAAAAATCTTCGGAAGATTTTTGGGTCAAAGCGGAACGCCTCTATTATTCCGCGCTGATCGGCTACATCTGGTACGAGGCCACGGAGGAAGAAAAGAACTTTCTCACACTTCTGGACCTCATCAATGCCAGCGAAGCCAGAGAGGACGACGAGACTTATCAAAGCCCGGTGGACCTGCTCTTTTCTCAGTTGGAGGAACGGGAGCCGGATCACTTCGCCGTCAAGCAGTACCGCAAATTCAAGATGGCAGCGGGCAAGACCTTAAAATCCATCCTCATTTCCTGCGGCGCCCGGCTTGCACCCTTCGATATCAAGGAGCTGCGGGACCTGATGGAATATGACGAACTGGAACTGGACACCCTGGGCGACCAAAAGACGGCGCTGTTTGTGATCCTTTCGGATACGGACAGCACTTTCAATTTCGTGGCCGCCCTCATGTATAGTCAGCTTTTCAATCTGCTCTGCGACAAGGCGGATGACTTCTACGGCGGGCGGCTGCCTGTCCATGTCCGTCTGATCCTGGACGAGTTTGCCAACATCGGCCAGATACCGAACTTCGATAAGCTGATTGCCACCATCCGAAGCCGTGAAATATCGGCTTCTATTATTTTGCAGTCGCAGAGTCAGCTAAAGACCATCTACAAGGACGCGGCAGATACCATCGTCGGTAACTGTGACAGCACCTTGTTTTTGGGAGGCAAAGAGAAATCCACGCTCAAGGAAATTTCGGAACTGCTGGGGAAAGAGACCATTGATCTCTATAACCAGTCCGAAAACCGGGGCAGCCAGGTTTCCCACGGCCTCAGTTATCAGAAATTAGGAAAGGAGTTGATGACCCAGGACGAATTGGCAGTGATGGACGGCGGCAAGTGTATCTTCATGCTGCGGGGCGTGCGTCCGTTCCTTTCGGACAAGTACGACCTCACCCGGCACCCGAATTACAGATACACGGCCGACGCCGACCCTAAAAATGTCTTTGACATGGAACGGTACATGAAGAAGCAGCGTGCCGTGGTAAAACCCACGGACACCTTCGATGTGTACGAGATTGACGCAACAACTTAACCCAAAATCAAAAACATTTTTTAGGAGGATTATTTTATGGAATTTTTCAACAGTGCAGTTGGTGTTTTGCAGACTCTCGTAGTGGCCCTGGGCGCAGGTCTTGGTATCTGGGGCGTTATCAACCTTCTGGAAGGTTACGGCCAGGACAACCCTGCTTCCAAAAGCCAGGGTATGAAACAGTTGATGGCTGGCGGCGGTGTCGCCCTCATCGGCATCACTCTTGTCCCTCTGCTCTCCGGCCTGTTCGGTTGATCGTCCGGCGGTGATCGCTTATGGGCGGCATACTCGACAAACTCGATGAATGGCTCCGAGGGCTGCTCATCGAGGGAATCACGGGAAACCTGTCGGGCATGTTCGATACGGTCAATACCAAAGTAGGCGAGATCGCCGGTGAAGTGGGACAGACGCCGCTGGCATGGAACAGCGGCGTCTTTTCTATGATCCGAAACCTCTCTGAAACGGTGATCGTTCCAATCGCCGGGGTTATCCTGACATTCGTAATGTGTTATGAGCTGATCCAGCTTGTGACAGAGAAAAATAATCTGCACGATGTAGACACCTGGATGTTCTTCAAGTGGATTTTCAAAACATTCTGTGCCGTTCTCATTGTGACGAACACATGGAATATCGTCATGGGTATCTTCGATGTAGGGCAAAGCGTTGTGAACAGCAGCGCAGGCGTCATCATCGGGAATACCTCCATTGATATCAGCAGCGTCATCACGGATATGGAGGCGCAGCTTGAAGCCCTGGGCACGGGAGAACTGTTCGGGCTGTGGTTCCAGTCCCTTTTCGTAGGGCTTACCATGAACGCCCTTTCCATCTGTATCATGCTTGTCATCTACGGCCGCATGATCGAGGTGTATTTGACGACTTCCGTTGGACCAATTCCACTTGCCACCATGACGAACCGGGATTGGAGCCATACAGGACAGAACTATTTGAAATCCCTGTTTGCATTGGCATTCCAGGCATTTCTTATCATGGTGTGCGTGGGAATCTACTCTGTTTTGGTACAGAGTATCGCCACGGACGGAAATATCTCAGGCGCGATATGGGCCTGCATGGGCTACACGGTCCTGCTGTGCTTCGCCCTGTTCAAGACCGGCAGCCTCTCTAAGAGCCTGTTCGGAGCGCATTAAGGAGGCTTGATAAATTGGCGTATGTAACCATTCCAAAGGATTTGACGAAAGTAAAATCCAAAGTGCTGTTTGGGCTTACCAAACGGCAGCTTATATGTTTCGGAGCGGCGGCACTCATCGGAGTACCGCTTTTCTTTTTGCTCAGACGCACGGCCAGCAACAGCGCCGCCGCGTTCTGCATGATTATCGTCATGCTCCCGTTCTTTCTACTCGCCATGTATGAGCGGCACGGCCAACCCCTGGAGGTGGTGGCCGGACAGATCATCCGCTGTATGTTCCTGCGGACGAAGGAACGGCCTTACCAGACAAACAATTTCTACGCAGCCCTGGAGCGGCAGGCCCAGGCGGAAAAGGAGGTGAAAGCCATTGTTCAGAAAGCGAAAGCCAGAGCCGCAGGCACGGCAGACGGCAAAACCTACGGTAAAGCTCACCGCCGCGGAAAAGCGTGAGATCAGCCGTATCCTGGAAACCGCCAGAGGTGATGGGAAACCTCACTCGGCGCAGGACACCATTCCCTTCCGTCAGATGTACCCGGACGGCTTGTGCCGGTTGGATGATACAACATGGAGCCGTTGCCTGGAATTTGAGGATGTGAATTACCAGCTTGCAAAGCCAGATGACCAGACGGCGATTTTTGAAGCCCTCTGCGATATGTATAACGCCCATGACGCTTCTATCGGCATGGAATTATCCCTTGTTTGCCGCAAGGTGAACAAAGCGGATTTTCGCAAACGAATTGAGATCGCGGCGCAGGAGGACAAGTTCGACACGGTACGCGCCCTCTACACGGATATGCTCCGCGGGCAGTTGGAACACGGCAACAACGGCATGGTCAAGACAAAATTCCTGGTGCTGACCATTGAAGCAAAGAACAGCAAGGAGGCAAAAGCCCGTTTTTCCCGGATCATGCTGGATGCCCTGAATTACTTTAAGGCCATGGGCGCACTGGCAAAGGTGCTGGATGGCAAGGAGTGGCTGGCGGTGCTGCACGGTGTCCTTCACCCAGACGGAGACCCGTTTTCCTTTGCGTGGGAGTGGCTGGCGCCCTCCGGCCTGTCGGTCAAGGATTTCATTGCGCCGTCCTCTTTTCGGTTTGGCGAAGCACGGCGGTTTCAGATGGGCAGCAAAGTCGGCGCGGTCAGCTTTTTGCAAATCACAGCCCCGGAACTCAATGACCGGGTGCTTGCCGATCTGCTTGACACGGACAGCAGCATTTTTGTCAGCGTCCATATCCGCAGCATGGATCAGAATGAAGCCATCAAAACTGTCAAGCGCAAGATCACCGATCTGGACAGTATGAAGATCGACGCTCAGAAGCGGGCGGCGCGGGAAGGGTTCGATATGGACATCATCCCCACCGACATTGCCACCTATGCAGGTGAAGCAAAGAACATCCTCCGTGATCTGCAAAACCGGAATGAGCGAATGTTCCTGATGACCTTCCTGGTAGTCAATGTGGCGGACACAAAGCAAAAGCTGGAGAACGATATCTTCCGGGCTTCCTCTGTGGCGCAGAAGCACAACTGTCATCTGGTGCGGCTGGACTTTCAGCAGGAGCAGGGGCTTGTGTCGGCGCTGCCGCTGGGCGTCAACCAAATCAGGATCGAACGCGGTCTGACCACTTCTGCCGTGGCAATTTTTGTTCCTTTTATCTCTCAGGAACTTTTCCAGAGCGGCGAGGCGCTGTATTACGGTCTGAACGCTACTTCCGGCAACATGATCCTTGCAGACCGCAAGCAGCTCAAAACGCCCAACGGTTTGATTCTTGGTACGCCGGGCAGCGGCAAGTCCTTCTCGGCAAAGCGTGAAATCCTCAATGTGTTTTTGGTGACAAAGGACGATATCATCATTTGCGACCCGGAGGCGGAATACTTTCCGCTGGTCCACCGCCTGGGCGGGCAGGTCATCAAGATTTCTCCCACAAGCAGCCAGTATGTGAACCCCATGGATATGAGCCTGAACTACTCCGAGGACGATAACCCACTTGCCCTAAAGAGCGACTTCATTCTCTCATTCTGCGAACTGGCAGCAGGCGGACGCAACGGCTTGGAGCCGGTGGAGAAAACGGTCATTGACCGGGCTGTGCGCGTGGTGTACCGCCCCTATCTTGCCGACCCGAAGCCGGAAAATGTGCCTGTCCTTGGCGACCTCTATGACGAGATCAGGCGGCAGCCAGAGCCGGAAGCACAGCGGATCGCGGCGGCATTAGAGCTGTATGTGCATGGCAGTCTGAATGTTTTTAACCACCGAACCAATGTGGATATCAACAACCGCCTTGTCTGCTTTGACATTAAGGAGCTTGGCAAGCAACTCAAAAATCTTGGGATGCTGGTCATTCAGGATCAGGTATGGAACCGCGTCACGGTGAATCGAAGCGAGGGCAAGTCCACCCGGTACTATGTGGACGAGTTCCACCTTCTGCTGCGCGGCGAGGTTGGCGCCTGGAGTGTGGAGATTTGGAAACGCTTTCGCAAATGGGGCGGAATCCCCACGGGGATCACGCAGAACATTAAGGACCTGCTTGCCTCCCCGGAGATCGAGAACATTTTTGAAAACAGCGACTTCATCTATCTTCTCAATCAGGCCAGCGGGGATCGGAAAATCCTCTGTGAGCGGCTGAATATCTCCACCCAGCAGGCGGCGCATATCAGTAACGCAGGCCCCGGCGAGGGGCTGATCTTCTTCGGCAATGTGATTTTGCCATTTGTGGACCACTTTCCGCAGGATAATGAGCTTTACAGCATTATGACGACAAAACTTGGTGAAACCGGGAAAGGAGGCACGGTGCATGAATGATGAAAAATATGTGATCGGCAGCGGAAGTTTTCGGCTTCTGATCGGTGATTTGTATGATCTCTATCGTTATCATTTCAGTTTGACCCGCAGACTGGCGGAGGCTGCGGACGAAAAGGCACTTTTGAAAATCCAGAAAAGCGTGTCCGGCTATGAGCGCAGGATGAAGCGCCTTTGCAGGCGTTGGGGTCTACCCACGGATGATACGCCCTGGGCCTACGATACAATGGAGAAATCCATCCGGGAGCGGATGCTCCATGAATAACCTGACCCATGTGAGCCTGTTTTCCGGCATTGGCGGTCTGGACCTGGCGGCGGAGGCTGCCGGGTTTGAAACCGTCTGCCAGTGCGAGTGGGCGGATTTTCCGCACTCCGTCCTCTCCGCACGATGGCCGGATGTTCCCAGGTTCCGGGATATTACTACTTTTACGAAGGAGGCGTTTTTTGAAAAAACAGGACTTGAAACAGTTACCGTTATCTCAGGCGGCTTTCCCTGTCAGCCCTTCTCCACCGCAGGAAAGCGGAAGGGCTTTGCGGATGAACGCTACCTGTGGCCAGAAATGTGCCGCGTTATTACCGAGCTGCGGCCCCGTTGGGTGCTTGGGGAAAATGTTGCTGGCTTCATCAATATGGGGCTCGACAAAACGATCTTTGACCTGGCAAAAGCGGGATACGCTGTTCTCCCATTCGTATTTCCGGCTTGCGGCGTCGGCGCATGGCATGAGCGCCAGCGAACTTTTATCGTCGCGGCTGATGTTTCCCACACCCCTTGCCTCCGACAACAACACCGCCAGGGACGCGGCAAGCCTGGATGTGTTCCTGTCGGACAATGGGATATTCCGCAAGCGGAACCGAAACGGGGCGATTTGGAGCCTCAGCCTGTCGGCGGCGGTGTTCTATCTGACCCCGGTGGCGTCGGACGGTTTCCGCTCGACCTTGAAGCCGTCGGCCTTCGATCCGGCGAAGAAGGACGGGAACCTTTCAGCGCAGATCATCTCCCAGGAACGGCCGGTGTCCGAAACATCGGCGCTGAACCCGGATTGGGTGGAATGGCTCATGGGCTTCCCAAAAGGATGGACGGACGTATCCTCTGGGCCGCCGAACCGGAAGGAATCCCCCGCATGACCGAGCGCATGGATGACCGTGCACTGCGGCTGAAAACCTTGGGAAATGCGGTCTGCCCGCCCCAGGCATATCCCATTTTCCGCTATATCGCCATGATTGAGAATGGAACCTGCGGCGACTTTTGCCCCTATGGAAAGGAAGGTGACTGCCTATGAGGGAACTGAAAGCAACCGATAAGATCACGCAGAAAATGACCCGTGACGGTGCGGTATCGGAAAACCTTGCCACGGGCGAGGTGGAACATATCAGCAGCCGGGAGCCGGAAACGGAACTGTCCGCTTCTTCGGAAGAATCCGCTGGCGCTGCGGCTGATCTTGCCCTGCGTGCGGCGGAACACCATGAGAAGAAAAGCGCACGAAAGGCGGAAAAGGCTGATACCCAGGCGGTGCGGGATGGTTCTGCTGCAAGGCAGCGCCCGTCCTCCCGCCTGCAATTTACCGAGGAAGAACGTGCCGATCCCGTACTTGGAAAGTACATCGACCGTTCCGACCGTGCGGCGGACAGACTGGACGCGGCAAAGGCCGCTATCCCCACAAAGAAAGTTCTCCGTACCGAGCGTGTTTTTGACGAGACAGCCGGAAAAGGCAAAACGCAGCTTCACTTTGAAGAAGTGGAGAAACGTCCCAATGGACGCCTGCGGCACAATCCGCTTTCCCGACCGGTCCATGAGATCGTCCACGCCGCCCATGCGAAGGTGCATGAGGTGGAACAGGAAAATGTAGGTGTTGAGGCCGGACACAAAGGCGAGGTGTTGACGGAACGCGGGCTTGCCTACGGAAAAGGCAAAGTCCGCGCCGCCGTCCACCATCACCGCACAAAGCCCTGGCGTGACGCGACGAAGGCAGAGCAGGCTTCAGTCAAGGCAAACGCCGACTACCTTTACCAAAAGGCACTGCATGATGATCCTGCATTGGCGGCTTCTAACCCGGTATCCCGCTTTCTGCAGAAACAGCGGATCAAGCGGAACTATGCAAAGGAGTTGCGACAGGCGGAGAAAACCGCAAAGAATACCGCAGCCACGGCGAAAAGTGCGGCGCAAAAAGCAAAGGACGCCTTCAAGGAAACTTTCCTCTACATCAAGCACCATAGCCGTGCGGTGCTACTGGTGATCGGCATTGGCGCCTGTGTTGCCCTGCTGTTTGGCGGGGTATCTTCCTGTTCCATGATGGCGTGCTCCGGCGTGGGCGGCGTGTTCACTTCCTCTTATCTCTCCGAGGATGCGGATATGCTGGCTGCGGAGGCGGCCTACTGCGAACTGGAGCAGGAGCTTCAATATGAACTGGACCACTATGAGGCTCTGCACCCCGGATATGACGAATACCGTTTTGATCTGGACGAGATCGAACATGACCCTTATGTGCTGATTTCCATTCTCACGGCATTCCATGAAGGGGTGTTCACCATCGACGAGGTTCAGGCGGAATTGCAAATGCTCTTTGAAAAGCAGTACATCCTGACGCAGACCGTGGAAGTGGAGGTGCGCTATCGGACGGAGACACGGACAGACAGCGAGGGAAATGACTATGACGTGGAAGTACCGTACAACTACTATATCTGCAAGGTGAAGCTGGAAAACTTCGATCTTTCCCATGTGCCGGTCTACATCATGGACGAAGAAACGCTTTCCCTGTATGCGGTCTATATGGCAACGCTGGGAAACCGGGAAGATTTGTTCCCCGGCTCCGGCTATGTAGACAAGTACACCAAACCACCCACCACCTATGATATTCCGCCTTCCGCAATGGAAGATGAAACCTTTGCAGCGCTCATTACCGAGGCGGAGAAGTACATCGGCTATCCCTATGTCTGGGGCGGCAGCAATCCGAACACTTCTTTTGATTGCTCCGGCTTCGTGTCCTGGGCGCTGACGCAAAGCGGCGTCTGCAATACGGGCAGGCTGGGAGCCCAGGGGCTCTACAATATTTCTACCCCGGTATCCTCTGCCAACGCAAGACCCGGCGACTTGATCTTTTTCGTCGGCACTTACGATACGCCGGGCGTTTCCCATGTGGGCATCTATGTGGGCGGTGGAAAAATGCTGCATTGCGGCGACCCCATCCAGTATGCAGATATCAACACAAGCTACTGGCAATCCCACTTTTACGCTTTCGGACGACCGCCCTACAACTAAAAAACGATATGGAGGTAATTTGATTTATGGCAACGACACAGAAAATCCGCAATGACATTGCGAAAACCAAAGAAAAGATCACGGAGCAGCAGAAACGCCTTCGTGCGCTGGAGGCCCAGCTTGCGGAGGAAGAAAATCTGGAAATCGTCCGCATGGTGAAAGCCGTGAAGATGGACAACAAGGAACTGACTGCCTTCCTGAAAGCCTATGCCAGCGGTATGATCTCCCTGCCGGAAGGTATGCTGCAGGAGGGCAACACCGAGAATGAGGAAACGGAGGGATACGAGGATGAAGCATAACTTTATGACAAAAATGGTATCGGCTCTTTTGGCGGTGGTGCTCAGCACTGCCGCTTTTTCTGTCACCGCCTTTGCCAGCGGCGGCGAGGAAAGCACGGAGTCCGTGGCTGAACAGGAAACGGCCGGTGATGTCTCTGATCTGCTTTCCGCTCTGGCCGGCAGCCAGGTCACGGTATCCGTCACCGAGGACGGTATCCAGTTCAGTTCCGGCGAAAATGACTCCGGGCAGACCGGCACCGTCACCACGGGCGGCGGCAATCTGAATGTCCGCACGGGCGCGGGAATGGACTACACCGCCTTCACCCAGCTTCCCAACGGAACGACCGTGAAGGTGATCGGCACGGACGGCGACTGGCTGAAGGTCATCCTGCCAGAGAAAGTCGGCTATGTCTATTCCGGCTACATGACGGTAAGTGACGGCGAGGCTGGTTCCGGGGAAGGCTCTTTCTCTCTGGACGCGGAAACGCTGGAAAATCTGCTGGGGATGCTGGGCGGCGGTCTGAATGGCGGTGCCGCCCTGACGCCGGACGGGAACCTTTCGCTGATCGACGATATCGGCAGCCCTACCACCAGTGGCAAACAGTTTATCACAGTGGAAACGAAGAACGGCAATGTGTTCTATCTCATTATCGACCGTGACGACGAGGGCGAGGAAACCGTGCATTTTCTGAACCAGGTGGATGAAGCCGACCTCATGGCACTCACGGAGGACGGAGAAAAGGCGGAAACGCCTATTGTCTGCACCTGTACGGAGAAGTGCCAGGCCGGAGCGGTCAATACCGCTTGCCCGGTCTGCGTAAAAAACCTTAGTGAATGTGTTGGCACAGAACAGAAAGCTGCGGAGCCCACCGAGCCGGAGAATCCGGAACCCGAAAAGAAAAGCAATACCGGGGCGATCCTGGCGGTGCTGCTGATCCTTGCAGCCGGAGGCGGCGCGGCAGTCTATTTCCTGGTGCTGAAACCGAAGCAGGGCAAGAAAGTTCCCGCTGATCTGGATGATTTCGACCTGGAGGATGAAGAAGAATATCTGACCGAGGACGAGGAAACGGAGGAAAAGAATGAGTAAACTGATTATTGCAGAAAAACCGAGTGTGGCAAAATCTATCGCATCGGCCCTGGGTGCTTCATCCAGGGCCGATGGCTTTTATGAGGGCAGCGGCCTTCTTGTATCCTGGTGCGTTGGACACCTGGTATCCCCGATGGATGCGGGCGGCTATGACGAGCGTTTCAAGAAATGGCGCTATGACGATCTTCCCATTCTGCCGGAGCCGTTCCGCTATGTGCTGGCACCAGGCAAGGAGGACGCTTTTGAAAATCTCTGCGCCCTGATGGACCGCCCCGATGTGGATACCATCGTCAATGCCTGTGACGCCGGGCGTGAAGGGGAACTGATCTTCCGTCTGGTGTATGAAATGACCGGCTGCCGCAAGCCGGTCCTTCGCCTCTGGATTTCCTCGATGGAGGACAGCGCTATCCGGGAGGGCTTTTCTGACCTGCGCCCCGGCGCCGATTATGAAGCCCTGTATCAATCTGCCCTCTGCCGCCAGAAAGCGGATTGGATGGTTGGGATCAACGCCACGCGCCTTTTCTCCGTTCTCTATCACCGCACCTTGAATGTGGGCCGTGTTCAGACCCCCACACTGGCAATGCTGGCGGAGCGTGACGCGAAGATCACGCTGTTTCACAAGGAAAAATATCATCTGCTGCGCTTGGTGCTGGACGGAGCCGAAGCAGTGTCGGAGAAATTCACCGATCCGGCAGAGGCGGAACAGGCAGCGGCCATGTGCAAGGGTGCGGCCGTCACCTGTACCTCTGTCACGAAAGAGCAGAAAAAAGAACAGCCGCCGAAGCTCTATGATCTTACCACCTTGCAGCGTGAGGCAAACCGCCTGTTCGGATACACGGCGAAGCAGACCCTTGACTACGCCCAGAGCCTCTACGAAAAGAAGCTGCTGACCTATCCCCGCACGGACAGCCGGTATCTGACCTCAGATATGGCGGAAACAGCCTCCTGCGTCATCCATCTGGCGGCGAACGTGCCGCCCTTTGACAGGATCAGCAATTTCTTCCCGCTGGTGGAGACCATGATCTCCGATAAGAATGTATCCGACCACCACGCCATTATCCCCACGATGGAGATTGAAAAAGCGGATATCAAGGCTCTGCCTCTGGGCGAGCGCAATTTGTTCCTGCTGGTCTGCTGCAAGCTGCTGTGTGCGTCGGCGGAGCCGTATATGTATGAGGCGGTCACGGCAACTTTTGATTGCAGCGGTTATTCCTTCGCCGCAAAAGGCAAGCGTATTCTCTCCGAAGGCTGGCGGGAAATCGACCGCATTTTCCGTGCCTTCTTGAAGGAAAAGCCTACGGATGGGGACGGCGATACGCTCCCGGACTTCACCGAAGGGCAGACTTTTGACGGTGCGGAGGTTTCCGTTACCGAGCATTTCACCCAGCCGCCGAAGCCCTACACCGAAGATACCCTTCTGTCCGCTATGGAGAACGCAGGCAAGGACGATATCCCCGACGAGGCAGAGCGAAAAGGTCTTGGCACGCCTGCGACCAGGGCGGCTATCATCGAAAAACTGGTGGCAGCCGGATTTGTGGAGCGCAAGGGCAAGAGCCTGATCCCCACAAAAGCCGGTATCAACCTTGTCACGGTCCTGCCGGAGCCGCTGACCTCTCCCATGCTGACGGCGGAGTGGGAGCAGAAATTGACGGAGATCGCAAAGGGCAGCGCTGACCCGGATACCTTCATGGACGGTATCCGGGATATGGTCCGGGAGATCGTTTCTACCTATTCCTGTATTTCCGAGGATGGCAAAAAGCTGTTTGCCCCGGAGAAGGAAGTGATCGGTACCTGCCCCCGCTGCGGCCAGCCGGTTTATGAGGGCAAGAAGAACTTTGCGTGTTCGGATCGGTCCTGCGGTTTCGTTCTCTGGAAAAATGACCGCTTCTGGACGAGCCGCAAGAAGGAACTGACAAAGAAGATGGCAACGGACCTTCTGAAAAAGGGACGTACCAATGTCAAGGAAATGTGGTCTGAAAAGAAACAGGCTGCTTATGACGCTGCGGTGATCCTGGATGACACGGGCGGCAAGTACATCAATTTCAAGTTGGAATTTCCAAAAAGAAAGGAAGGTGTCAATGGCAGAAAATAAGACTTTGGAACATTTACCCGAAGTGAGGGCGGCGGTGGCTGCCCTCTCCCCGGAGGATCGGAAACTGCTGGCGGCAGTGCAGGCATCGCCTTTCAAGCTGACAGCGCCGGAGCAGTTCAAGGAGTTTGCGGCCAACATCGACTATTTCGTATTTGAGCCCAATATCCACGATCTGAACGATCTGGGGTGGCGGTATCTGGCACAGCACATGGATATGCTGCTGCCCCCGGAACTTCTGAAAGCAATCGACCCTGTTCCGTTTGGCAAGTACGCCATGCAGGAGGAACAGGGGCATTTTACGGAACACGGATATATTTCTCTTTCCGGCGACGAGTGGAATCATGAACGCCCTGCGGAGCCGGAGAAAAAGCCTTCCATCCGGGAACGGCTGGAACAGGGCAAGAAGGAATGTGCGGAGAAAAACAAGGCGCAGCCCCATAAGGAAAAATCTGCGCCGGAACTGTAAGGAGGTGCTGATATGCCATATTACGATCACGACAAGGATTATCCCTTTGCCGCCTTTATCACCAATCTTGGGAAGTACAATGAGGGCGAGCTTGTGGGCGAGTGGGTGAAGTTTCCCACCACCGCCGAGGAATTGAAGGAAGTGTTTAAGCGGATCGGGATCGGCCAGAAGGATGACTTCGGCCAGCCCTATGAGGAATGGTTCATCACGGACTATGACTGCTATGTGGACGGTCTTTACAGCAAGCTGGGTGAATATGAAAATCTGGACGAGCTGAATTATCTGGCATCGAAGCTGGATGAAATGAGAGAAAGCGAATACGCACAGTTTCAGGCCGGTATGGAAATGGGCGACCATTGCGGCAGCCTGCAGGAGATCATCAACCTCACCGAGAATCTGGATTGTTATGAGATTTACCCCAATATCGAGGACTATGACGACCTGGGGCGTTATTACATCGAAGAACTGGACGTTATGCAGGTGCCAGAGCATTTGCAGAATTACATCGACTATGAGGCCTACGGCCGGGACGTTGCGTTGGAGGAAAACGGCACCTTCACGGATCAGGGCTATGTGCGTGATACGGGTGACAGTTTCCATGATTATTACGACGGTGAGCGCGGCAGTATCCCCGACGAGTACCGGGTGATGACTTTCCAGGATGATCTTCCCGAAGAAGAAAAATCCGAGTGGGCTATGGATATCGCCTTTGACATGGACGAGTTTTTCCGGCAGAACGATCCGCAGTATGCAGCGGAGCACCCGGAGGCGCACGCCGCAAAGGAAGAACTTTACGAAAACCTGATGGCCGGACGCATTTCCGCTTTGGATGAAAAGCTGGCGGCGCTGGGACAGACGCAGGAAGACTATCTTCCTTCGGAGATTGAAAAATTCAAGGATGCCACGGGCTATGAGGAATTTCTTGATTTTGATCCGGCGGAGGTCAAGGCCGCTTTGGATGACCCGGAGAAGTCCCATGCGGATGAAATGCTGTCCGCTGCGGAGAGGGCTGCTTCGGAAAAGATGACTGTGCTTGTAGTGGAGCCTATGAAGGAACCCTATGTGAAGGAGATCAACTCCGACCTTCATTCCCTGCAGGCAGAGGTTGGCGGTGATATTGGGGCAACCTATCCCTATTCTGACCCGGTGGCGCTGGTTTGCAATGATGAAGGAAAGCTCATCGGGCTTGACCTGAACCGTGGGCTGCGGGATGAAAATGGAGAAATTTATGATATCGTAGCAGGGACTTTCCTGGTGGTTGGACTTGGTGAGGAAGATTTTGCCTCCCTGTCCCCGGAACTGATCCAGAAATACACGGAACAGTTCAAAACGCCGGAACGATTTATGCAGATCAATGGCAATATCGTTGTTCTCCCTGTCCCGGCGGAGAAGCAAGACCTCACTTATCTGCCAGACCGTTTTGAAACTGGCGAACGTGTGCAGACACCGAGGGGCAGCTTTCAGGTGACGGCTATGAGCCGGGAACAGATGGAGGCGGCCGGTTACGGTGTCCACCATATTTCCGATGATGGAAAGTATCTTATCATGGGAAATGGTACACGGGCCTTTGCCGTGGCAGCGGAGCAGCCGGAGAAGGACAATCCTCTCCGCACCGCTGAAATGACACTGGAGGATGACTACGGCATGATCGACGGCGTTATCAACAACGGCAGACGCGGCGAAGAATTGGAAAAAGCCCAGGAGTATGCAGAGCGGACAACGCCGGAGAAGCCTTCCATCCGTGAGAGGTTGGAGGACGCAAAACGGGAGTGTGCCGAGCACAAGCCCCCGGAGGGCAAGAAGCCCGGCCGTGATGTGCCGGAGCATGACTGCCTATGAGTCGAAGCAAGAAATGGCGGCTGGAATGGGCGTTCTTCCTGGGTGAGAACGGCAGGCGGCAGTATAACCATATCTGTAAAAAATGTGTTCACGGCTGCAAGCAGAGTTTCCGGGTATGTCTGGTCGCTTGTCCGCATTACAGTTCCAAACGGTCTAAAATCTGTGAGGATAAGGGGGCGAAAAACGCAGAATAATTCCCTGTATTCGTATTTTCAAAGGGAGCCTTTATGATTTCTCATGTGTTGGTCTGCTTGCTGTCACATGAAGAAAAAGGCTCGATTTCAAACACTTTCTGTCACACAAAACGGGAGTACAGCTTTTCGGTTCGTCCGATCGGCTGTACTCCCGCTTTTTCTTTTTAATCAAATTATTTTAACAGGGGTACAAACTGTACCTCAGTTAGAGAAGGATTTCCATAGTATTTTTTAGGATTGGATAGGAAAGGATGGATAGCCGCCGTAGTAGGCGTTGTGGGAATGTGCGTAAACTGTCAAGATTGCGAGGCTGTGGGAAAGCTGTTTGCAGACCTGTGGGAAAAGGCTTGCCTTTTTCCATCAGGTTGTGAATGGCTTTTCCATCGGCACGAGCGACAGTTTTCAATATTTCCATGACGCAAAAATCAGCCTACAATCAGCCGGTACACCGTCAGCGGCACATACCATACCGCTACAATCAACCGCCATGCCAGAACGAAACCGCCTATCACGCCGCCGATAATAAAGTTCAATGCAAACAGGGCGATCCCTCCACCCAGGGAGCCGCCGCCCGGCACGATCCAGAGGCACATCCGATGGAGGCCAAACGGAAGCCCGCAGAGTATCCAGAGCCATACATAGTCAAGCTCTCCGTTCTTCATGCAGGCGGATTTGAAAATACAATACAGGATCAGCGCCACGATTACGGGCAGTACACTTTTGAAGAAAAATGCTTTGATTGCTTCGCTTCTTGTCATCGGTAAAACCTCCTTCCGCAGTTCCATTATACAGGATGCCGGGAGCTGCGCCCAGCGTCTTTCAAAGAAATTTATTCCAGTTCATGCCGCCGCTGTTGTTCCTGTTCCTTTGGAACGGTCAGCAGCGCATCCACATTCTGCTTGACGGTATCGTATTCCTGGGCTTCGGTTCTTGCGGCTTTGTATTCAGCAAGGAGCCGTTCCTTTTCTGCGTTGAGATTGGCAAGCTCCGTTTTCATGTTTTCCGTTGTCGGCAGCGGCACAGCACCCAGCCGTTTCAATTCTCTGGCGGCCGCTTCAAAAAGGATGATCTCGCTCTCATGCCCCCGCAGGAACTTTTCTTTATCATTCGATTTACGGTATCGGTCATAAATTGGCTTTAGCTGGCGGTAAGTGCCGGCGTGCTTCATCACAAGAGTAAGTTCGGCACTTCTGCTTTCTATCTGCTTGATCTCTGCATGAGCGGTATCCCTGCGTGCGGATACTGCGCTCAGTTTGCCTTCCAGTTCCCCATAGCTGCTTATCCCATGTTCGGTCAGGAAATTCATGGTCTTGGCGGCCTGTTTCAGATTGTTCAGTTTCGCCCAATGGGTGAAGCCTGCGCTCTGCTGTGCCTTAATGTTATTCTGGATATCAATGAGCAAGCTGATCTTTCCGTCCTGCTGTTTCGGTTGGCGGGAAGGTCTGGATCGTCCGGTGATCCGGGCGGCAAGGGCTTCTTCGGTGTAGTCCACACCCAGGGTTTTCAGACGGGTAAACCGTTCCTGATCCGGCGCTCTGGCGGAGATATATTTGCCGCGCTTGATCTCATAGCCTTCTCTCTGCAGGCGGCGGAGCAGTTCTTCTAAATCGGAACAGGCTGGAAGGAGTCGGTCGATGGCCGCTTTCAGCTTTGCCTTATAGCTGGTACCGTTCTGCGTAGCCTGATGTTCAATATAGCTCTTGCCCTTGTCCTGTCCGGGGATGATGACGGACAGACCGTGTTCTTTGCAAAGCCTGTCCGAAGTGCGGCGGATATAGTGATAACTCCGCTTGTTGGAATGATAGTGCTTGTGATCCGCAAAGCTGACCGCATTGAAAATCAGGTGATTATGAACATGATCTTTGTCTATATGAGTGGTAAGTACAAACTCATACTTGCCACCCAGGATTTCTTTTGCAAGCTCCATGCCGATCTCATGGGCCTGTTCCGGCGTAACCTCCCCAGGCTGAAAGGCTTGGATCAGGTGACGCCCCAGGTTCGTTCCCTTGTCGATGGCATGGCGGCGGGTCCAGGAAAATTCGATATCCGCAGTTTCGGCGGCACAGCCATAGGAGGATACAAGCAGCTTTCCGTCCGTCTTTTCCGGGTTGCAGATATAGTCAATGGCTGATTTCAGCGTTGACTTGATAGGATGCGTCTTTGTAACTGCCATATCTCATCCAGCCTTTCCCGTATCTCGTCCATGTCGGCCTGATACGCAGGGCCTCCGGCGTTGACACGCTTGGCAATCTGGTTGATGTTCCGACCGATGGCGGAAAGCTCTTTGGTAAATGCCTTGATATCTGCGGTGTCTGTATAGATGATATACCCGTCAATCGCCATCTTACGGAGGTAGGCGCCATATCTGCGTGTGGGTAGTTGGCTCATTTTCTCATCTATGAGTCGTTTTTCGTCCTCCGTGACATAGAATTTCATTTGGATATTCCGCTTTCGGTTTGCCATGCGCCGCCTCCGTTCTTCATAAGGGTTTGGGACTATTCCAACAAGCAATTTTGAATTTTCGGGTAAGGGACCTGAAAATCTCAAAATTCGCAAGCGGGTACTCGCTTGCTGTGCTTGCTATCGTTACCCTACCTTCTATTTCTCCCTCTACTAATACTACAATTTGAAGCGGTGATTTTGGCTGTTTCCATTTCAAATTATGCAAGAACCGCCGCTTTTCAATGTGGGATAGTTCTATGTTCACGCTCACACGCAGACAATCATTCCCCGCAAAGATAGCAAGAGTAAAGTAATTGTCTATTTGGAGCGAAAATGCCTTTTTGGAGAAGAAACATACCGACATATCTGCTATACTGAAATGCGGTTAGTTGGTGCTAACACAAAAGCAAACAGGAGGACCAAATAATGAATAAACTACAAGGAAAAGACCTTATCAATGTTGGAATCTTCACTGCGATCTATTTTGTGGTGATGATGGCGATTGCCATGCTGGGATTTATCCCTATTTTTCTTCCGCTTCTGATCGTGCTGGTTCCGCTGATTGGCGGAATCGTAATGATGCTGTATTATTCTAAAGTCCAGAAGTTTGGAATGGTATCGCTGACAGGACTGATCTGCGGTATTTTAATGTTGCTGACCGGCATGGGGTATTGGAGCATTATTACCGGTGCCGTGTTCGGTGTCCTGGCTGATCTTGTTTTGAAATCCGGCGATTATAAGAGTGCAAAAAAAGGAATCATATCGCATGGTGTTTTTTCTATGTGGATCATCGGAAACTACATCCCCATTGTTGCAACACGGGACAGCTACTATCAGCAGCTAATCAGCGGTTATGGACAAGAGTATGCAGATTCCATTATGAGCTATATCTCGGCATATACGCTCCCCCTTCTTTTGATTGCCGGGTTCGTTTGCGGCGTGATCGGCGGGGTGATCGGCCAGAAAATTTTCAAAAAGCACTTTAAGCGTGCGGGTATTGCATAATGCGCCGTGAATTGTTAGCAAGCAAAAAAAAGGAAACCGGCCTGTCGTTAGACCCTCGGACAAAGTTGGCATTGCTTGTCACGATTGCCCTCTTTGTCTTGAGCGGCGGAGGTGGGGCTGCTTCTAAACAGTTTGCTCCTATTTTGGCTGCTGTTCCATTGATCCTGCTGCTCACGGAAAAATCGTGGAAGGGATCGGTTATCTATTTTGTTTTATATGGCGGCAGCTATATATTGCAACTATGGGCGCTCCCCCACCTGTCCGGCCTTCCTAACTTTCTTGTTGTTGCAATCTGCGGTTTCTTTATGCGGTTTGTGCCGGGGATTATGATGGGATACATCACGGTCAGGACAACGACGGTCAGCGAGTTTGTTGCCTCTATGAAGAAGCTGCATTTACCGGAGCAGATCATCATTCCTATGTCCGTGATATTCCGATTTTTCCCTACGGTTGTAGAAGAATATAATGCCATAGGGGACGCTATGAAAATGAGAGGAATCCGTTTTGGCGGGGGCAAAGCCAGTGCAATGCTGGAATACAGGCTTGTCCCTGTTATCATGTGTTCCGTCAAGATCGGGGAAGAATTAAATGCGGCAGCCCTGACAAGAGGATTGGGCGGTCCGGTCAAGAGGACAAACATCTGCGAAATCGGCTTTCATGTGCAGGATGTTTTTTTCCTGCTGCTATGTGTGGTGGCTTTTGCAATTCCTATTGTCACGATGATTACAGGGAGGTAGGCCTATGATCGAATGTAAAAAAGTTTCTTTTTCCTACCCTCCAAATGAAACTGACATTGGGGACAGGAAAGGACACGGAACATTAAGAAATATTGACCTGTCTATTAACGACGGGGATTTTGTACTGCTCTGCGGAACATCGGGCTGCGGTAAAACCACACTGACACGGCTGTTTAACGGACTGATTCCTCATTATTACGATGGAAAGCTGGAAGGCACTGTCATGCTTGATGGAGAAGATATGAGCGGGCTTTCCCTGTTTGATATATCAAAAAAAGTGGGTTCTGTTTTTCAGAATCCACGTTCTCAATTTTTTAATGTGGATACGACCAGCGAAATTGCCTTTGGATGTGAAAACCATGGATTGGAAGAAGCAGAAATCCGAAAGCGGGTAAAGCTGGTCTCAGAGCAGTTGAACCTTACAAATCTGCTGGACAGAAGTGTTTTCTCCCTTTCCGGTGGGGAAAAGCAAAAAATCGCCTGTGGATCTGCCGCCGCTGTGGAACCGGATGTATTTGTTTTGGACGAGCCATCTTCCAACCTTGACGCCTATTCCATCGCTGATTTTCGGAAACTGTTAAAAATATTGAAGTCACAGGGCAAAACAATTATTATTGCGGAGCACCGGCTCTACTATCTTTATGATCTGGCAGACAGGATCATATATTTAAGCGACGGGGAAATACAAGGGGATTATACTTTGCCGGAATTTCAGTTGATTCCGGCGGCGGAAAAAGCTAAAATGGGATTACGGCCTCTTGGCCTGGGTGAGTTTGCAGACATTGAGCCTGCCAGTCTACATTCAGGGCAGGGGATATGGAAACTGAACCACTTCCATTTCGCATACAAGAAACAGCCGGAAACGCTTTCTCTGGAAAATATAGAGCTTCCTGCCGGAAATGTAACGGCGGTCATCGGGCACAATGGAGCCGGAAAAACGACACTATCCCGTTGCTTATGCGGATTGGAAAAAAGATGTAAAGGTATCCTCGAAAAAGATGGTACTTCCTATTCAAGCAAACAGCGGCTGAAGCTATGCTATATGGTCATGCAGGATGTAAATCATCAGCTTTTTACGGAGAGCGTTTTAGAGGAAGTCCTGTTAAGTATGCCGGGGAAAGATTCCGATGAATCGCCTGAAAATGTGGCAAAGGCAGAGGCTATCTTGACAGAAATGGATTTGCTCCCGTACAAAGCCTGCCATCCGATGGGGCTTTCGGGAGGGCAAAAACAACGTGTGGCGATTGCTTCTGCGATTGCCTCTGAACGTCCGGTTATACTATTTGACGAACCTACCAGCGGCCTTGATCTCTTTCACATGAGGCAGGTGGCCGATTCGGTCAAAGGACTTGCCGATTCAGGAAAAACCATTGTGATTGTGACCCATGATCCTGAATTTATACTCAGGTGCTGCAATTATGTGATCCATCTGGAAAACGGCAGATTGGAAGAAAACTATTTCCTCCAGGATACGGAAGGACGAGAACGGTTATTTAATTTCTTTATGATGGAAGGAGGCGGCGGAAATCAAACTGTTTGATGGTAAAATAAACTGCGGCTCAAATGTTAAAAATGTCATTGAAACTGAGGATTGCGTTGTCCTGCAGCTTTTTGACGAGAGCGGCGAGGGAACCATGACAGCCCACAAAATTTTTGATGGCGCTTTTGTGATGTATAGCGATATGCACCTGAAAGAATGTACCTCCTACTTTCAGAGTAGTACGGACAGTTCGCTTCTCTATATAGACCATTGCAGGGAGGGACGGATCGAAAGCGAGATTGGCAATCATGCGTATAGCTATTTGCAAGAGCATGAGATGCGTGTGGATGACCGGCGTTCCCATTCGGGACGGTTCTGCTTTCCACTCTGCCACTATCATGGGGTGACCCTGGGATTTGATTTGGACATTGCTGTGCCGGCGCTGAAAGACTTTTTTGGCGGATTTTCTGTTGATTTGTACGAGCTTCAAAAAAAATATTGCAATGACAAGAAACCGTTTGTGATTCATAATGAGCCAGGAATTGAACATATTTTTTCAGAGCTTTACTTTGTCCCGCAGCAGATCAAAGGTGACTACTATAAAGTAAAAGCCCTGGAGCTGCTTTTATATCTGGACGCTTTGCAGTTTTCTGATTCCAAAGAAGATCGCCCTTATTTCTATAAAGGGCAGGTAGAAAAAATCAAAGCGATCCATGATCTTATTACGGCAAATTTGCAGGAGCATTACACGATGGATGAATTAGCTGAACGATTCCAGATTTCATTGACGGGGATGAAAACCTGCTTTAAGGAAATATACGGAGATTCCATGTATTCCTATATTCGCCGTTATCGGATGAACGTTGCTGCCACAATGCTCCGACAGGATTCCAAAAAAGGGATTGCGGAAATTGCAGGAGTTGTGGGATATGAAAGCCCCAGTAAATTTGCAACAGCTTTCCGGCAGGTGATAGGGCAGACGCCGATGGAATATCGAAAATCTTTTTTCTAAACGGTGCATAAATGCCGTTTTGGAGAGGAAAGAAGAATTGAATACTGCTACAATGAGGATGGTTAGCAAAGACTACCCATCCTTTTTTCTTTGCTGACTAAAAAGAAGGAAGGTGATTGTAATGAAGCAGCAAAAAGATAATTGGGTGAAAATTCTGTTTTCCTTCGCCGCACCATGCAAGGGGAAAATGGCTCTTTCGGTATTCTGCGCCATTCTGAGCGTTGCAGGAGGGTTTATTCCTTTTTGGGCTGTATATGAAATCCTGCTGGCATTTATCAATCAGAATGTGACCCTGAATGGCATTCTGATTTGGTGTCTGGTTGGAGCAGCGGGCTACCTGCTGCGGGTTGCCTGCCATGGAATCTCTACGATCCTGGCGCATATTTCAGCCTATACCATTTTGGAAGGAATCCGGCTTAAAATTGCAGACCGGCTGATGAAAGCTCCCCTTGGCGAAGTGATGGGGCGGCGGATCGGCTATCTGAAAAATATCATCATGGATAAGGTTGAGGACTTAGAGCCGCCTTTGGCACACATGATCCCGGAATTGACCTCTAACCTCCTACTCCCTGTTGCAATTTTTATCTGGATGCTGGTTATCGACTGGCGCATGGGATTGGCGGTCCTGATTTCTCCGGTGCTGGCCATGATTCCTATGTTTTTCCTTATGAGGAACTATAACAGCCAGTACGCCGCTTATATGGAGGCAAATAACCACGTCAACAATATTATTATCGAGTATGTGGAAGGTATCGAGGTTGTAAAGGCCTTTAACCAAAGCACAAGCTCCTATGAAAAATTTGTTAATGCTGTCCAGTCGTTCAAAGAGTTTACCTTGGCATGGTTTAAGAGTACATGGAAATCGATGAACCTGATGATGGCGATTATGCCCACAACGCTCCTGGGGGTTCTTCCTGTCGGCCTTTTGCTGGTGCAGAATGGAAGTATCTCCCCTGCGGAGCTTGCAATGGGGATTATCCTTTCCCTCAGCATTGTTGGACCGTTGATGAAAGCAACCACTTTCATTAACGAAGCAAAGTCTATGGAATATGCAGTAGAGGCGGCAAATGAACTTTTGAACCTGCCTGTACTGCCGGATTCAGGGAAAATCGTATCTATTCCTCACAATGATATTGCGTTGAAGCATGTAACCTTTTCCTATGACGGTTCCGAGCAAAATGAAGTGTTGCATGATGTGAACCTGGAATTGCCAGAGGGAAGTTTTACGGCACTTGTAGGACCATCTGGCGGCGGTAAATCGACGATTGCCCGTCTGATTGCAAGATTTTGGGACGTGACAGGCGGCAGCATTACCATTGGAGGGAAAAATGTCAAAGAGTTGTCCATACGTCAGCTTTCCGAACTGGTTAGTTTTGTGACGCAGGATAACTTCCTGTTTAATTGCTCCCTGAAAGAGAACATCCGTCTTGGGAATCCAAACGCCACAGATGAAGAAGTATATGCGGCGGCGAAAGCGGCCTGCTGTGATGAATTTATTGTGCGTTTGGACAAAGGATATGATACCCCTGCCGGTGATGCCGGAAAGAGGCTGTCTGGCGGCGAAAAACAGCGGATTGCGATTGCGAGGGCGATCCTCAAAAATGCCCCTATTGTTATTTTGGATGAAGCGACAGCATTTACTGACCCACAGAATGAAGATAAAATCCAGAAATCTATCATGGCATTATCAAAGGGTAAAACCCTTCTTGTGATCGCCCACCGCCTTTCCACCATTCAGAACGCAGATCAGATTGTCGTGTTGAAAAAAGGCCGGATTGTGGATTGCGGAAAGCAGGAAGAATTGTTGAAGCGGTGTCCGCTTTATGCGGATATGTGGAAAGCGCACATCGGGGCGAAGAATTGGTCTGTGAGTGAAAAGAAGGAGGTGGCCGCTCATGTTTAAGTCTATGAAACGGATCATTCAATGGGCGGGGAAATATAAGGGACGCCTCTACCTTGGCTCTGTTTTTTCCTTTTTCAGCAGCCTGTCTACGGCGATCCCTACAATGGCTGCTGCTTATGCTCTTGATAAAACAATCGCGGCTTATTGGACAGGCAGCACAATAGAATCCGCCCTGATCTGGCAGACACTTTGGATTATTGTTGGCTCGATTGCGCTTAACTTTCTACTCTCTTATCTGCGGGCGGTATTGCAGGAAAGCATTGGTTATGAAGTGGCCGCAGGACAGCGAATCCATTTGGGCGATGTGCTAAAAAGGGTTCCTCTGGGATATTTTTCTAAAAACAGCGTGGGCGATATTCTGACAGGTGTTACTACAGAGCTATCCACACTCGAATTACAGGGAATGAAGATGGTTGACATCATCATCAACGGATATGCAAAGTTTATTGCAATTCTCCTGTGCTTCCTTTTCCTGAGTCCAGCCGCGGCAGTGGTTTCTGTTGTCGGTGTTGCCTTTTCCGCATTAGCTTTACATGGTATCAGCAGGCACAGTGAAAAGACCGCTGCTATTACGCACCAGGCCATGGAGGATATGTCTGGCTCTGCGATTGAATATATCCGCGGGCTGTCCATCGTTAAGTCGTTTGGACAGGAAGGGGCTTCTATCGAGAGTTTTCGCAAGGCAAATAAAGATTTGAAAAATATTCATATCAAAGTAGAAAAGGGCTATACGCCATTTAACTGCCTGCACCTGTTCTCCTTAAAACTGGCATCTATGGGGATTGTGTTTATCTGTGCATGGCAGACACTTAACGGACAAATGAGCCTTGCTTATTTTCTGATGTTCGTTCTGTTTTCTTTCGTAATCTTTGGAAGTGTGGAAAACATCAACGACGCGGCGCACATGCTGGGCCTTATAGATTCTGCTATGAATAAGCTGGAATCTTTGGAAAATGCGGAGTATATCGACCAGGACGGAAAAGATATTACACCGGCCTCGTATGATATTACTTTCCAGGATGTATCCTTTGGTTACGATAAACGGACTGTGTTGCATGATGTGAATTTCACAATCCCACAGAATACAACAACAGCGATTGTAGGTCCTTCCGGGAGCGGCAAATCTACCCTGTGCAGCCTGATTGCTCGCTTTTATGATGTTGACGCCGGAAAAATCACTTTTGGAGGAACAGACATTCGTGAATTTACCTGTGACAGCTTACTAAAAAATATCAGTATGGTATTCCAGAATGTATATCTGTTCCGGGATACGATCCGCAACAATATTAAATTCGGTAGCCCGGATGCTTCGGAGGAACAGATAATCGCCGCCGCGAAAAAAGCCCGCTGCCACGATTTTATCATGGCCTTGCCAGATGGATATGATACCGTAATCGGTGAGGGCGGCTCTTCTCTTTCCGGCGGTGAAAAGCAGCGAATTTCGATTGCCAGAGCCATGCTGAAAGACGCGCCGATTGTGATTCTGGACGAGGCCACGGCCAGCATTGACCCGGAGAACGAGCATTTGATTCAAGAGGCTATTTCCGCGCTGACACATGGGAAAACGATCATAACGATTGCCCATAGACTGGCGACGATTGAAAATGCGGATCAGATTCTTGTCATTGATGGCGGAACCGTCGTACAGAAAGGAACCCATAAGGAACTATTGAAACAGAGGGGAACTTATCAGGACTTTATCAGGATTCGGGAACAGGCTGAGGGCTGGAGGATTCAACAATAAGCAGAAAAGAGGTACTATATGAAGATTCATGCGTCCGAGGAGGATTATCTGGAGGCTGTGCTGATTCTTCAAAAGAAGCAGGGCATGGTCCGCTCCATTGATCTTGCCCGGCACATGGGCTTTTCAAAGCCGAGTATCAGTCATGCGGTGGGCGTTCTGCGGGATGGCGGCTTTCTGACAATGGACGAGGATGGATTTCTCCACCTGACCGATATAGGCCGGGAGGTGGCAGAGAAAATCTATGAACGCCATCAATTCTTTACGGAGCAGCTTGTGGCTGCTGGCGTAGACAGAGAAACGGCGGAGCAGGACGCTTGCCGGATAGAACATGTAATCAGTGATACATCCTTTCAGAAGTTAAAGGAAAAAATGCGGGAAACCGATTAGCGCACATCGGCTCCGCTCTGCATAATAAGTTATCTGCCCCGTCCGGGGAAAGAAAAAAACCGTTGACCGGGGCAGATAATTTCGTGCGCCTATTTTAAGGTTTGATTCCCCATCGGCGGTTTTGAAGGACATTTCAAGGCCGCCGTTCTTTTTGCCCTCAAAAGAGATGACGCGCTGGCGCTGGCAGATACGGCGGCTTACAGGAGGGAGCTGCCATGATGCGATCTGACCGCCGACAAATTCTGACTGTATTTTCGCAACCGTCAAAAAAATCCAGGCTGTCCAGTGGGTACAGTCTAACGATGGATGCGAAAATCGTTGCTTTTTAACTGAATATCGTACTTTTTGCGCTCGAATAGCTTTGTGCTGTCCGGGCGCTTTTTTGTTACCCCGGTGCCGCTCCCCGCCCCTTCCGTTTTGATCCGGTCCTGTCAACCCGAACGAAACGAAAGGAGCACATACAATGAGCAGCAAAAATATTTTTTTGAAATTTTTCCAGGGGAACCAGCCAAAAGGTGCCTCCGGCAGACGAGTAGTGGGCGAAAGGGGAAGTAATGACCTGCCTCCCGGCAAGAAGGGAGGTGAGACAATGACACCTGACCGCCACTACGAACACAAGCAGCACGCCTTTGACAGCTTCTGCAAGAAAGTGTTGAAGTGCGAGGCCTACAACGGTTATCGGGAGATCAGCCGCAAGCAGTCGCGCGAAGTCGCTTTCAGCGAGCTGCCGGAGGATTCGATGGAGCAGCTTGCGTCCTATGACCGGTATCCCTGGGAATACACTTTCTTCCCTGTCGGGGGAGATGTGATCCTGATCGAGGATGACCGGCTGGCCGAGGCGCTGAACGCGCTGCCCCAGGATGGAAGGGACATCCTCCTGATGTACTTCTTCCTGGACATGGCAGACCGCGAGATCGCCGAGCGTATGAACATGGCACGCCGGACGGTCAACGCCCGCAGGCAGAAAGCCTATCGGCTGCTAAAGGAGCTGATGGGAGGTGATGTAGATGGTTAAATCTGCAAGCACACGGGCGGCCCTGCTTCCTTACCCTATCATCGCCGCCGCTGTCCGGGGAGAGCCGGACGCGGTAAACACGGTGATCCGCCACTATTCCGGCTACATAGCAGCGCTTTCCACCAGGACAAGCTATGACGTCCATGGCTGCCCTTATTCCTATGTGGATGAAGAATTGCGCCGCAGGCTGGAAACGAAGCTGATTATCGCCATCCTGGATTTTGACCTGAACTGATCCGGGAATGGGGCGTTGCGTGTTCCCCTTTCCGCGCGGTGCCCCGCACCTTGACAAAGAAAGCCCGTTGGGAGGCCAGCGGTGCAGCATAAGACAAACGGATACATTCCTGTTTGTGCCGAGCCATACGGTCGGTGCGCCATGACCTCGTTTCAAGTCCGCAGGACGGGACCACTGTAACGGGCGAGCGAACAGCACCAGACCGCAAAGCGAGCGTGGCAGCTTGTGGGCGATGACACACGGGCAGGGTTAAAGATACTCGCGCATTGAACGCCCACAAAGCATTGTGCGCCGCACCCATCAGCATGGGCCGGGGTTAGACTCCCGTGGAGCTGTGCCAGCAGCCGTCCGTTTTGCCTCTTTTATTGCTTATCAACTTGCAAATAATGAAAGGGGTTAACCTATGCAAGAAGATAGAATCTTTGAAAACAAATATGCCCCGCCAGTGCGGAGCGAAAAGAAAATCGGAAATACAACCTTCACCGTCAATTCGTTCTTCCTTGAACAAACAAAAGACGGTGTAGTTTCTAAAATAGAGCGGCTTATCAAGGATGATATCCGAAAAAAAGCTGCTGTAATTTGACCTCCATAGGCAGACAAATCCAACAAAGCGCGGTAGAATGAAGATAGAACTTCATACCGTGTTTGACTGCCAGATTGGAGGTTATTATGTTTCATCAGTCAAACACCGCTGCCGCGCTTCAATTCCCTTACAACGCTATGAGCGTCGAAGCTGTTACCGCTTTGTACTGCCGTTTATCGCGTGACGATGAATTGCAGGGCGACAGCAACAGTATCATCAACCAAAAGAAAATTTTACAGAAGTACGCTCTTGAACACGGGTACACCAACTTCCGCTTTTACATTGATGACGGCATTTCGGGAACAACCTTCAATCGGCCTGGTTTCCAGGAAATGATTGCCGATGTGGAGGCAGGGATCGTCAAACGGGTCATCATCAAAGATATGTCCCGTTTTGGCCGTGATTATCTGCAGGTGGGTATGTATACCGAGATCATGTTCCCGGAGCATGATGTTCACTTTATTGCCGTAAACGATGGGGTGGACAGCACCCAGGGCGACAATGAGTTTACTCCCTTCCGCAATATCATCAATGAGTGGTATGCGAAAGACACCAGCAAGAAAATCCGTGCTGTGATGAAGGTCAAAGGGAACGCCGGAGAACATTTGACGACTAATGCGCCCTACGGATACATGAAAGACCCGGATGACAGCAAACATTGGATACCCGACCGTGAGGCTGCCGATGTGGTCTATGAAATCGGGCTGTATGTTATGGATGGGTTTGGACCGTCCCAGATAGCACGAAAGCTGCGGGAGCGGAAAATCCTCACTCCTGCCGCTTACTACGAAAGTAAAGGCATCCCTTGTAATGTAAAAAAGCAGGGTGATCCCTATGGCTGGGACAATACCACGATAGCAGGAATTATGGATCGCTGGCGTGAGTACCTGGGGCATACGGTGAACTTCAAGACCACAAAGAAGTCCTACAAGAGCAAAAAGAAAATTAAAAATCCCGAAAGTGAATGGGTCATCTTTGAGAATACCCATGAACCTATCTGGACAGAAGCCATTGCCGAGGCTGTAAAGCAGGCGCGGCAGTCACGGCGCCGTCCGACAAAGATGGGAGAAATGGGAATGTTCTCTGGCATGATGTACTGTGCCGATTGTGGCTCGATCCTGTACCAGTGCAGAGCGACCGGCTTCCGAAAGGATCAGGAATACTACATCTGCTCTGGATATCGCAAAGGAAAGCAGGTGTGTGGCACACCACACTCCATCCGAACGGTTATCCTGGAGGAATTGATCCTTCAAAATCTGCGGGAGATCGTGTCCTTCGCCAGAAGCCATGAAAACCGTTTCGTTCAAATGGTCATGGATATGGATATAAAGGAACGCAATAAAGGTCTTGCCAAAAAGCGCAAGCTGCTGTCGGAAGGTGAGAAGCGTATTACAGAACTGGATATGATCTTCAAGCGGTTGTATGAGGACAACATCAGTGGTAAGCTGACAGACGAGCGTTTTCACAAGCTGTCCACCGATTATGAAGCGGAACAGACTGGTTTGCAGACACAGGCTGCAATACTCCGTGAGGAAATCGAAGAAGCAGAAGGCAAAAGTGCCAATGTTGACAGGTTTCTGTCCGTTGTCCGCCAGTATACCGATATCCCGGAGCTGACACCTCGTATCCTGCATGAATTCGTTGAGAAGATCGTCATTCACGCAGCGACCGATCCCCATAGCAAAATCAACCGCAGACAAGAGGTAGATATCTACTACAAAGGTATCGGGATTTTGGAAATGTCCAAAGTATTTGATAGCAGGCAAAAATGAAAGAAACGGCATAGCCAAAGCTATACCGTTTCTCTCTCGCCTTAGAATGTTTTCTTAACTGGACACCCCTAACGGTGCACCTGCTTTTTTTGCGCATCTCTATATTTTTAAGTCGTTATGAGGCCCTGTTCCAGACAGTACCAATAGATGCCATCCTCCATCACGGTACGGCAGTGTGCGGCAGCAGCAGCCTTCAGCTTCTCAGAGGCATTGCCCATAGCCACACCGGTGCCCACAGCCCCAAACATCTCCAAATCATTGTTGCCATCTCCGAACGCCATGCTATCGGCTTTGGAGATGCCATAGAACTCCAACACCTTTTCCACGGCAATCCCCTTGCCGCCGCTGGCCGGAATGATGTCCACAGCCCGATTCCACCACGCCGCGATCTTTGCATGGGGTACATCCTTCAAAATAGCTGGGTACTCCTCTTCCCGGCCACCCATGAGCACCTGGAAAATTTCTCCCTTTGCCATCTCCTCAAAATCCTCAGCGATCTTCAACTCAACGCCGCCGATGGCAAAATACTCTTCCAGATCCGGTTCGGAGCCGTTGGCCGCCAGTCGGGTCGTGTTGGCCAGGGCAACGGGCCGTCCCAACGCCGCTGCGTTCCGGATGAGGGTAGCAACCTCCTCCGTAGGGATGGTGTTCTTGAAAATATCCTGCTCTGGAGTGAAGCAATAGGAGCCGTTGTAGGTCAGGAAAGCATCAAAGGACACCCCCTCAAACTTCGGCACCTCCATAGGAGCCCGCCCGGTGGCGATGCAGAGACGGATGCCGTTCTGGTGCAGCCGCCGTAAGGCTTCCAGCGTGCGGGGCCGGGCAGCACCCTTCAGCGGCACCAGTGTTCCATCCACATCAAAAAAGATGATCTTCGGTTTATTCATATGCCTTCCCTCCGATTGCCGGACAGCCAGGGCTTATCCTATGGGTTCCAGCTGTTTTATGGGAAAATTATAGCACGAAGGGGGCGTTTTTTCAAATGTGTCCCACTCTTTATGCATCCTGCCCAAAAAACAGAGCAATATTTTGTCACTCAAACCTGGCGGAATCTGATTGATTTTGACTGAGATTTTGCTATAATAAGGGGGCAAGGCGGTCAGAATCCGCCAACGTCAATCAAAATCAATCATATAAATCGAACAAGGGGGAATGTTCCCGATGCTGGCAGAAGAACGATTCAGCCTGATTTTGGATCTGCTGGCGCGGCAGCGCACCGCCACCGTGCAGGAGTTGTGCGAGGCGTTGAACGCAAGCGAATCCACCATCCGGCGCGACCTGAACGAGCTGGACAAGCAGGGCAAACTGAACAAGGTGCACGGCGGGGCCACCCTGCCGGACAGTCCCTTCCGCACCGACGAGCCCACCATGGCCGCCAAGGAAGAGCTGGCCGTCAGTCAGAAGCAGAGCATCGCCCAGGCGGCGGCAGAACTGATCCTGCCGGAAGATTTCATCTATCTGGATGCAGGCTCCAGCACGCTGGCTCTGGCACGAGCGCTGAGCGGCCCGGCCCTGAACGCCAGCTATGTGACCAACGGCGTGGCCCACGCCCGCCTGCTGGCCCAGAAAGGTTGCCGGGTGTTCCTGCCCGGCGGGCTGCTGCGGCCCCAGACCGAGGCCATCATCGGGGCGGCTGCGCTGACTGCCATCCAACAGTACAATTTCACCAAAGCGTTCATGGGGGCCAACGGCGTGGCGCTGGATTCCGGCTTCACTACCCCAGACCCCGAGGAGGCCGCCGTCAAGGCTGCGGTCATCCGCCGGGCGCGGGAGACGTGGTTCCTGGTGGACGACACCAAATTCGCGCAGGTCTACCCCGCCGTCATCTGTGATCTGCACAGCGGTGCCATCCTGACGAACCGGTGCCCCAACCCCAAATACCGGCAATACACTCTGATAAAGGAGACCGAGGTATGATCCACACTGTAACATTCAATCCTGCCATTGATTATGTGGTCCGTCTCGACAGACCTCTTGAGGTGGGCGAGGTGAACCGCGCCGCCGGGGAGGACTGCGTGCTGGGCGGCAAAGGCATCAATGTTTCCGGTGTACTCCGGGAGCTGGGCTGTGAGAGCGTGGCTCTGGGCTTTGTGGCCGGTGAGACCGGTGCCTGGCTGGAGCGTGGTCTGGCCGCGCAGGGGCTCCGGACCGACTTCATCCATCTGGCCGAGGGCATGACCCGCATCAACATCAAGATCAAGGCAGGCACCGAGACCGAGCTGAACGGCGCAGGCCCCAGCATCCCGGAAAGTGCCATGCAGCAGCTGGAAGCCCAGCTGGACACCCTGCAGCCTGACGACATCCTCATTCTGGCGGGCAGCATCCCCAAGAGCCTTTCCCAGAGCACCTACGAGCGGCTGCTGGCAGGGCTGGAGGGCCACGGCGTGCGGGCCGTGGTGGATGCCACCCAGGATCTGCTGGTCAACGTCCTCCCCTATCACCCCTTCCTGATCAAGCCCAACGATCACGAGCTGGGCGAGATCGTGGGCCGGGAGCTGAAAACGGACGAAGAGATCACCGCCGCCGCCCGCGCCCTGCAGGAAAAGGGTGCCCGGAACGTGCTGGTGAGCATGGCCGGGAACGGCGCTCTGCTGGTGGATGAGCACGGCGAGGTGCACCGCATCGGCTGCCCCAAGGGCAAGGTCGTGAACAGCGTAGGCGCAGGCGACAGCATGGTGGCCGGTTTTGTGGCAGGTTATCTGCAAAGCGGCAGCTATGAGCAGGCCCTCCGGCTGGGCACCGCCTGCGGCAGTGCCACCGCGTTCAGCCTTGGGCTGGCAACGAAAGAAAAGATTGCCGAACTGATGCAGGAAATTTGAAGCAGAGCCCTCTTTGCGGTCTGCGGCGCAGACCGCAGCTGAGAGGGTTGCACAGAGAGAGAAAGGAGAACCCTTATGCGCATTACGGAATTATTCACCGCAAAGTCCATCGAGCTGGATTCCGCGGCCTCCAACCGGGACGAGATCCTCTCCCGGCTGGTAGAGCTGCAGGCCACCCACGGCAACATCACCGACACAGAAGCCTACAAGAAGGCTCTCTACGCCCGGGAGGATGAGGCCTCCACTTATGTGGACAACGGCATCACCGTTCCCCACGCCAAGACGAATGTGGTCACCCGGCCCAGCCTGGCCGCCCTGCGTCTGAGCACCCCGGTGCAGTACAACGCCGAAGATGACGGCAAGACCGACCTGCTCTTTGCCATTGCAGCCCCCGAAAACGGCAGCCTGCATGTGGATATGCTGGCCCGCATGATGCAGATGCTGATGAACGAGGACTTTGTGGAAAAGCTGAAGGCCGCCAGGACCCCCGCCGAATTCCTTGCCCTCATCGACGCACAGGAGGAGGCCCAGTTCGGTGAGGAGAGCTTCACCCAGCAGGCCATCCCCCAGAGCGGCTACCGCATTCTGGCCGTGACCGCCTGCCCCAACGGCATTGCCCACACCTACATGGCCGCCGAGGCGCTGGCCAAGGCCGGTGACAAGCTGGGCCTGCCCACCAAGGTGGAGACCAACGGCTCCGATGGTGCCAAGAACGTGCTGACCCGCGCCGAGATCGAAGCCTGTGACGGCATCATCGTGGCTGCAGACAAAAATGTGGAGACCGCCCGCTTTGACGGCAAGCCCGTGCTGTTTGCCCGGGTGGATGACGGCATCCACAAGCCCGAGGAGCTGCTGAAAAAGGTGGCCCACGGCGAAGTTCCCGTTTATCACGCCAAGGGCGGTGCTGTCGCTGCCGAAGAGGAGACCTCCGGCGACAGCTTTGGCCGCAAGGTGTACAAGGATCTGATGAACGGCGTGTCTCACATGCTGCCCTTTGTGGTGGGCGGCGGTATTATGATCGCGCTGGCCTTCCTGCTGGACGATTACACCATCGACCCCTCCAACTTCGGCATGAACACCCCCATCGCCGCCTTCTTCAAGACGGTGGGCAGCGCCGCCTTTGGCTACATGCTTCCCATTCTGGCAGGCTTCATCGCCATGTCCATCGCCGACCGTCCCGGCCTGGCCGTGGGCTTTGCGGGCGGCGTGCTGGCCATGAACGGCACCAACTTTGCAGGACTTGCCAATGGTGAGACCACCGGCATCTCCGGCGGCTTCCTGGCCGCTCTGCTGGCCGGTTTCGTGGCCGGTTATGTGGTCGAGTTCCTGAAGAAGATCACCGAAAAGCTCCCCGCCAGCCTGAACGGCATCCGTCCCATGCTGATCTACCCGCTGGGCGGCATCCTCATCATCGGTGCCGTGATGTGCGGCATCAACCCGGTCATGGGCATGATCAACACCGCCATGACCAACTGCCTCAACGCCATGGGCGGCACCTCCAAAGTCCTGCTGGGTGCCATCGTTGCCGGTATGATGAGCATTGATATGGGCGGTCCCTTCAACAAAGCGGCCTACGTCTTTGGCACTGCCGCGCTGGCCTCCGGCAACTACGAGGTCATGGCTGCTGTCATGGTGGGCGGCATGGTTCCTCCCATCGCGATTGCCCTCTCCACCACCTTCTGCCCCAAGAAGTGGACCCCTGACGAGCGCCGCAACGGCATCGTGAACTACGTCATGGGCCTGTGCTTCGTCACCGAGGGTGCCATCCCCTACGCCGCCGCCGACCCGCTGCGCGTCCTGCCCAGCTGTGTGGCCGGTGCCGCGCTGGCCGGTGCCCTCTCCATGACCTTCGGCTGCGCCCTGCGCGCTCCCCACGGCGGCATCTTCGTGTTCCCCGTGGTCGATCATGCCCTGCTCTACTGCGTGGCTCTGGCCGCTGGCAGCGTGGTGGGTGCCGTGATCCTGAGCCTGCTCAAGAAGAACCGCACCGACGCGGCCTGATCTGCCATTCTCCTTCTTCCTTTACCATATAAAAAGGGCCCGTCTGCGCGCACCAAAATGCGGCAGGCGGGCCCTTTCGTGCTTATCCCTTGATGATCCGGAGCAGAGTCTTGTCCAGCTGGATGGTGCGGTTCCAGGGGTTCAGGATGATGCCCTGGATCTCCGGCACCTGCAGTGCGGCATCCAACAGCTTTTCAAGCTCCACCAGAAAGGTGGACTGCACCGCTTCCGCGCCCTTCATCTCCTCTTCAAAACTGGTAAAGGCATACCACCAGCTGGCCCCATCGGCCGTGCGGAGGGCCCGCAGCTGCATCTGCTCACTGGCCGGGTTCGGCTCCACCGCCACCACGACCTGTCCGTTTTCCCGCATCCGCCGCCGGATCACGGTCAGGGTATGCGCCAGCTGCTCCTGTGTAGGCTCCTGCTGTAACTGGCAGACCGCCTGTTCGATCTTTTCGTTGCCGTTCAGGCCCTCGTCCTTTCTCTGTGCCATAAGCTCTCCCGTTCTTTTTGTTGTATTTTATGCTTGTATTATATCCGGACTTTACGAAAAATGGAAGCGCTGGCCAGAGATTCTTTCTTTTTTCGTCTGCTTTCGGGTGTTTTTTCAAAAATCAGTAGCCCCCGCCCCGAAAAAGTGTTACAATGTTTTCGTCTGGTATCATTTCAGAAACAACAGGACGCGCCGCTTTTCCGTGAGCCGTTTTGTCGGAATGGGAGAGATAAGGTAATGAAACGAATCCTTCGTTCTGCCGTCAGTCTGCTGCTGTGCGCCGCCGTGGCGCTGGGCGGCACTGCCTGCGGCCGAAGCAAGCTGCCCACCACCATCACGATCTGGACCTATTACAACGGCGATCAGCTGGAATGCTTCAACCAGCTGGTGGAGCAGTTCAACTCCACCGTGGGCAAAGAGAAGAACATCCGGGTCGAAAGCTCCAGTCAGGGCAGCGTGAACGACCTGGAGACCAGCGTGCTGGCCGCCGCCGAGGGCAAGGTGGGTGCCGAGAAGCTGCCCAACATCGTCTCCTCCTACGCAGACACCGCCTTTACGCTGGATCAGATGGGCCTTGCCGTTGACCTGAGCCCCTACCTGACCGAAAAAGAGAAGTCTGCCTATATCGCCGGGTTTCTCGAAGAGGGCGACCTGATGAACAACGGGGAGCTCAAGGTCTTTCCCATAGCAAAGTCCACCGAGCTGCTCTACCTGAACACCACCGACTTTGCCCCCTTTGCCGAGGCCACAGGCGTGACCTATGCGGATCTTTCCACCGTGGAGGGGCTGAACGAGGCCGCACACAAATACTACGACTGGACCGATGCCCAGACGGCTGCGCCCAACGACGGCAAGGCCCTGTATGGCCGCGACGCGCTGACCAATTACCTGCTCTGCGGCGCACAGGAACTGGGTACGACCATCTTTGATGCCGAGAACGGCGTGATGACCCTGCACTTTGACAAGCCGACCCTCCGCAAGCTGTGGGATAACTACTATGTCCCCTACATCAAGGGCTGGTGCAGTGCCAGCGGCAAGTTCCGCAGCGACGATATCAAGATCGGCAGCCTGCTGGCCTATGTCGGTTCCTCCTCCAGCGCTTCCTTCTTCCCCACCCAGGTGCTGACCAGCGACACCGAGAGCCACGGCATCGAGATGGCCGCGCTGCCCTGCCCCAGCTTTGCAGGCTGTGAGCCGGTGGCCGTCCAGCAGGGGGCCGGCATGGTAGTCATCCCGGGCACCGAGGACGAGATCAGTGCCTGCGTTGCCTTTCTGAAATGGTTCACCCAGCCGGAAAACAACCTGCAGTTCTCGGTGCAGTCCGGCTATATGCCCGTGACCTATGCCGCCAACAGCATGTCCGCCCTTGAGAACAGCGGCCTGACAGTCTCCGACAGGATCCACAAGGTGCTGAGCCTGTCCATTGATGCCATCGATCGCAGCAAGCTCTACACCACCCATGCCTTCCCGGCTGCCCTGCGCGCCCGCAATACCCTGCAGTACGCCCTGGAGGACCGTGTCACTGCCGACCGTGCCACGGTGCTGGAGCGGCTGGCTACCGGGCAGACCCCCGAGGAAGCCGAAGCCGAGTTCCTGACCGATGCCTATTTTGATGCCTGGTACGACCAGACCCTGGCCGCTCTCAGCGCCTTTGCGGGCTGAGATGCCCTTGGAACAACCACAAAAGGAGAGACCCTCAGATGCAGAACCGCAAGCCGCACAGTCAGAAGGCCCCTCAGACGGGCCATTCTATCTTCGGCACCATCCTTTTCTCCCTGCTGGCTGTGCTGGCGGTGGAGATCCTGCTGCTGACCTTTTCCGTCCACGCCACCCGGCTTGGCCCCCGGCTGAACCAGAACGCCGAGGATATCCTTGCCATGCAGGTGGACAACCGCAGCCGGTATCTTCAGTCCATCTTCCACGATGCACAGGAGCTGACCAGCCTTTCCGATGCCATCAATGGCCTGACCCAGCAGCTTCTGGACGAGGGAGAGATCAGCCTGAGCACGCTGGACAGCAGCAGCGACGCGGCCTATCCCCTGCTGGAAGCCGCCGCGCCGGAGCTCATCAGCACCCTGCGCATCAAGTCGGTGACCGGCGTGTTTCTTATCCTGAACACCCATGATCTGGACAAGCGGAAGCAGGACAGCCGGCTGCCCGCCATCTACCTGCGGGATCTTGACCCGGATGCCGCTCCCTCCCAGCGCAACGCCGACCTGACCTTCGTGCGGGCACCGGCCCAGCTGGTGCAGTCCCTCTCCATTGCCACGGACAACAGCTGGTCCCCCACCATCCGCTACCGGGCACTGGGAAACCGTGGCTTCCTTTATCCCCCTTTTCAGGCCGCCTATAAAGACGGAGCCAGCCTTGCCGCCTCCGATTATGGCCACTGGACCTCACGATCCTATCCGATTCCCGGAGACACCCACGAGGCCATTGCCTACAGCCAGCCCCTGATCCTGCCGGACGGCACCGTTTACGGCGTGATCGGCGTGGAGCTGCTGGCCGACTACCTGTGGGAGAATCTGCCCTGCTCTGAGCTGCAAAACAACGGCACCTATTTCCTTGCCGTGACCGATACGGAGGAGCTCTCTGCCTCTGAACTGCAGCTGCGTCCGGTGCTCCGTTCCCACTGCGACGGGCAGCCGGGTTCTGCGGACGAAAGCCTTACGCTGCGCCTCCACAGTGCCCAGACCCGCCGCTACCTCTTCAACGATGCCCTCTACATTGCCTCGGTCTCCCCCTTGAACCTCTACAGCCGGAATGCCCCTTTCTCGGGCGAGCACTGGCTTCTCGTGGGCTCTGTTCCCGCGGTGCAGCTCTTTGCTTTCGCCCAGCGGCTGCAGCAGCTGCTCTCCTTCATCATTCTGATCACGCTGGCCGTTGGCTTTGTTTGCAGCTGGCTGATCAGCAGGCGGCTGGCCCGGCCCGTTGCCAAGCTCTCGGCTGAGGTAGCCGCTGCCGAAGCGGATTCCTCCGCCATCCCGCATCTGTCCGCCACCGGCATCAGGGAACTGGATCAGTTCTCCTCCGCCTTTACCCAGCTGAGCAAAGACGTGCTGGACTCCTCCACCCGCTTTTTGCGCATTATGAAATTGGCCAGTGCGGAGCTGGGCGGCTATGAGCTGCGCGATGACAGCGTTTATGTGACCGACAACTTCTTCTCCATGCTGGGCCTTGCACAGGAGCAGCCCGATCCGCTCACGCCAAAGGCTTTCCGCGCCCTGATGGGCACACTGGAGCAGCGGTGGTTCTACCGCCTGTCCCCGGCCAACAACAAGGTCTTTGCCATCCCCCAGCCCGACGGCAGCACCCACTACATCACCCTGCGTGTCACCCATATCCTGGGCGAAAACGCCTCCGAGGTGGGTCTGGCTGAGGATATGACCACCACGGTGCTGGAGCAGCAGCGCATTGAGCACGAGCGCGATTACGATACCCTGACCGGCCTGTACCGCCGCCGTGCCTTTGACCGCGCCTGTGAAGCGCTGTTCCAGCAGCCCGAAAAGCTGGGCTGTGCCGCCCTGCTGATGATGGATCTGGACAACCTCAAGCAGATCAACGACACCTACGGCCACGACTGGGGCGATCAGTACATCCGCCAGACCGGCCAGTGCTTTGCGGCCAACACGCCCGCCAACACCATCTGCTCCCGCCTTTCGGGCGATGAATTCCTGATCTTCTTCTATGGCTATCAGGATCAGGTACAGCTCCGCGCCCAGCTGGAGCTGCTGAGTGCCGCCCTGCAGCGCAGCGTGTCCATCCTGCCCAACGGCAAGCAGCTGCACATCAGCATCTCGGGCGGCATCGCCTGGTACCCCACGGACGGCCACGACCTGCTCACCCTGAAAAAATATGCCGACTTTGCCATGTATCAGGTCAAGCATTCCCACAAGGGCCGCATGTGTGATTTTGATATCGGCAGCTACCATCAGGAGGCATACGCCGCTCAGACCCAGCAGGACTTTGAGCTCCTGCTGCGGGAGGAGCTGGTGTCCTACCACTTCCAGCCCATCTGCTCTGCCCGCACCGGCCGGATCGCAGCCTACGAAGCCCTCATGCGGGTCGATCTGCCCACCCTGCACTCCCCCGCTCAGGTCATGCAGCTGGCCCATGAGACGGGCCGCCTGTATGAGATCGAACGGATCACTGTGTTCCATTCCAGCGCGATCTTCCAGCGCATGCAGGCACAGGGCCTGTTCCAAAGCGATGCCCTGCTCTTCATCAACTCCATCGCCAATGTCAGCCTGACGAATGAGGATGTGGAGGAATATGCTCAGCGCTACCCCGAGCTGCTCAAGCGGCTGGTGGTGGAGATCACCGAACAGGAGGATCTGGACCGCGCATGTCTGGAACGGAAGCGGAACGTTCCGGGCTTCTCCGGCTCCTTTGCGCTGGATGACTACGGCAGCGGCTACAGCAACGAGCTGAACCTGCTGGAGCTCTCGCCCCGGTATATCAAGATCGACATTTCCATTGTGCACGGGATCGACACCGACCGTGATAAGCAGCAGATCGTCTCCAACATTGTGGCTTACGCCCACACCCGCAGTATGCAACTCATCGCCGAGGGCATTGAGACCGAGGCCCAGCTGCGCACCGTCATCGGTCTGGGCGTAGACCTGCTGCAGGGCTACTACCTCAGCCGCCCCGCCGCAGTGCCCGCCCCCATTGCACCGGCAGCGCAGGCGGTGATCGACCAGCTCGAACACCAGCGGTTTGATCCTCTCGGTTTATGATCTTTCCGGCTCCCCTGTGGGGGAGCCTTTTGTGACCCCATCCAGAGAAAGGAGACACGATGAACCACGAATCCAGTTCCGCTCTCCCCGCCGCCATCCGGGTGCGGGGCGCGCGGGTGCACAACCTGAAGAACATCGACGTAGATGTGCCGCTCCACAAGATCGTCGGCATTGCGGGCGTGTCCGGTTCCGGCAAGTCCTCGCTGGCGCTGGGTGTCCTCTACGCCGAGGGCTCCCGCCGCTATCTGGAGGCCCTTTCCACCTACACCCGCCGCCGGATGACCCAGGCCGAAAAGGCGCAGGTGGACGAGATCCGCTATGTTCCCGCCGCACTGGCCCTCCACCAGCGGCCCGGCGTGCCCGGAATGCGTTCCACCTTTGGCACCATGACCGAGCTTTTGAACAGCCTGCGCCTGATGTTCTCCCGGCTGTCCCACTACCCCTGCCCCGCCTGCGGCTGCATGGTGCCGCCCAGCCTGAACATTGCGGCCGAGATCCCGCTCTACTGCCCCCGGTGCGGCGCGCAGGTGCCGGTGCTGGGCGCGGAGCAGTTCGCCTTTAACAGCACCGGAGCCTGCCCAAACTGCGAGGGCACCGGCATCGTGCGGGTGGTGGACGAATCCACTCTGGTGCCGGACGAGAGCCTTTCCATCAACGAGGGCGCGGTGCTGCCCTGGCAGACCCTGATGTGGTCGCTGATGAAGGAGATCGCCGAAAAGATGGGCGTGCGCACCAACGTCCCCTTCCGGGAGCTGACCCCGGAAGAGCGCGACATGGTGTTCCACGGCCCCGCCCAAAAGGTGCACCTGCTCTACCAGAACAGCAAGACCGGCGCGGCGGGTGAAATGGATTTCACCTACTTCAACGCCGTTTATACCGTAGAGAACGCTCTTGCCAAGGTGACGGATGAAAAGGGCATGAAGCGGGTGGAGCGGTTCCTGAAGCAGGGCCCCTGCCCCGCCTGCGGCGGCTCCCGCCTGAACGCCGCGGCCCGGGCTCCCCGGCTGCGGGGCATCGGGCTGGCCGATGCCTGCCGCATGACGCTGGACACGCTGGTACATTGGGTGGAGGGGGTACCTGCCTCCCTGCCCGTGGAAATGCGCCCCATGGCTGAGAGCATCTGCGAGTCCTTTCAGGCCACCGCCGCCCGCCTGCTGGATCTGGGGCTGGGCTACCTCTCCCTTGACCGGGAAGCCGCCACCCTTTCCACAGGGGAGCGCCAGCGGGTGCAGCTGGCCCGCTCGGTGCGCAACCGCACCACCGGCGTGCTCTATGTGCTGGACGAGCCCTCCATCGGCCTGCACCCCTCCAACATCGAGGGCCTGCGGGGCGTGATGCACGATCTGATCGCCGACGGCAACTCCATCGTGCTGGTGGATCACGACACCGAGATCCTGCGGGATGCCGACTGGCTCATTGAGATGGGCCCCGGTGCCGGTGAAAACGGCGGCACCATCCTGACACAGGGCACTGTGGAGCAGGTGGCCCAAAGCCCAGCCTCCCGCATCGGGCCCTTCCTTGCCGACCTGCACACCCTCTCAGCCCGCACCCGCACCCCGGAAGCGGAGCTCTTTGCGCTGGGCACCATCACCCTGCGCACCCGGGCCGTCCACACCGTCAAGCCATTGGAAGTCCGGCTGCCCAAGGGGCGGCTCATCGCGGTGACCGGCGTGTCCGGTTCCGGCAAGACCACGCTGGTGCTGGAAAGCCTGATCCCCGCGCTGGAGGCCGCCGCCAAGGGCGAAGCTCTGCCCGCCCATGTGGAAAGCATCACTGCACCGGGCATTGCGCAGGTCAAGCTCATTGACGCAACGCCCATCGGCATCAACGTGCGGTCCACAGTGGCCACCTATGCCAATGTCCACGATGAGCTGCGCAAGATCTACGCCCGCTCCCCCCTTGCCAGGGAGAAGGGCTACAAGGCGGGCGATTTTTCCTACAACACGGGCCGCCTGCGCTGCCCCGGCTGCGACGGCACCGGCACCATCAGCCTGGACATCCAGTTCCTGCCGGATGTGGAGATCACCTGCCCGGATTGCGGCGGCTCCCGCTACCAGAAGGATGCCGCCGCCCTCTACCGCACCCGGAAGGACGGCACCCAGGCCGAGAGCCTGCCCCGCCTGATGGAGATGAGCGTGGACGAAGCCCTTGCCGCCTGTGCCGACCTCAAGCTGGTGGCCAGCCGGCTGCAGACCCTTTCCAGCCTGGGGCTGGGCTACCTGACTCTGGGCGAAGCCACGCCCAGCCTTTCGGGCGGGGAGGCCCAGCGGCTCAAGCTCGCCAGCGAGATGGGCAAAGGGCAGGCTGACACCGTGTTTGTATTCGACGAGCCCACCATCGGCCTGCACCCGCTGGATGTGCGCACCCTGCTGGGCGTGTTCCAGCGTCTCATTGACAGCGGGGCCACTGTGGTGGTCATTGAGCACGATCTGGATGTGATCCGCAACGCCGACTATCTCGTGGACCTTGGCCCCGGCGGCGGCGAGAGCGGTGGGCGCATCGTGGCCTGCGGCACACCGGAGCAGGTGGCCGCCGATCCCGCCAGCATCACCGGAAAATATCTGCACCTGTAACCAAAAGAGGGACCCCGCCCAACGGCGAGGTCCCTCTGACATTTTATGACAAATTTTAGGTATCCTGCAGTTCCCCGCGGCTGGCGGCCTTGAGGTAAGCAAAGATAAAGCCGTCCAGATCACCATCCATCACGGCATCGACATTGCCGGTCTCGTAGTTGGTGCGGTGATCCTTGACCATGGTGTAGGGCATGAACACATAGCTGCGGATCTGGTGGCCCCAGGCGATCTCATTCTGCACGCCCTTGATGTCATCGATCTTGTCCATGTGCTGCTGCTTTGCGATCTGATACAGCTTTGCCTTCAGCATTTCCATGGCGTAGTCACGGTTCTGGAACTGGCTGCGCTGGGTCTGGCAGCTGACCACGACGCCGGTGGGCTTGTGGATCAGACGGACAGCGGAAGAGGTCTTGTTGATGTGCTGGCCGCCGGCACCGGAGGAGCGGAACACCTGCATCTCGATGTCCTCAGGGCGGATGTCCACCTGAATGGTGTTGTCCAGTTCGGGCATCACTTCCAGAGAGGCAAAGCTGGTCTGGCGGCGGGCGTTGGCATCAAAAGGAGACACGCGGACCAGACGGTGCACGCCGTTCTCGCTCTTCAGCAGACCGTAGGCGTTGGCACCCTTGACCATCATGGAAGCGCTCTTCATGCCGGCTTCGTCGCCATCCTGATAATCCAGCACCTCCACGGTCATGCCGTGTGCCTGTGCCCACTTGTTGTACATGCGGTAGAGCATCTCGGCCCAGTCCTGTGCCTCGGTGCCGCCGGTACCGGCGTGGAAGGTCAGGATCGCGTTGCTGTGGTCGTACTCACCGTTCAGCATGGTCATCAGCTGCAGCTCGTCCACGGCCTTGCCCACGGCGTTCACGGCTTCCTCTGCCTCGGGCACCATGTCGGGGTCGTACTCCTCGTCCAGCATCACCAGCATGGTCTCGGCATCATCGTACAGGCCCTGCAGCTTTTCAAAGCGGTTCAGCTTGCCCTTCAGGTCGCCCACTTCATCAAAGACCTTCTTGCTCAGCTCAGCGTCATCGTAGAAGCCGGGGCGGCTCATGGTGTGCTCCAGCTCCTGCACGCGCTTGCGGGAAGCATCGATGGCCAGCGCTTCCTCCAGGTCCTTCACAGCGGTGCCGTAATCGGCCAGCTGCACTTTCAGTTCGTCAGTAGTAATCATATTTTAAGAATCCCTCAAAAGATACAGTTTATACACAGATACTTCATTAGTATACCCAGAATCCATGATAAAGTAAAGAGGAAAAATACTCAACCTACTGGAATTTTGAAGATTTTTGCCTTTTCTTTTCTCTTTTAAGGGAGTATAATAAGTTCAACTAGCATACCGGGAGGATCTTATGCCCAAATATTATGGCTGCCCCTGTGAGGGCTGCGGCAAGCCGCTGACACTGCAGGACGACATCGTTGTCTGCCCCGACTGCGGCGCGCCTTATCACCGCGATTGTTATGAAAAGCTCGGCCGCTGCATCCATGCCCCGGCCCACGCCGCCGGATACGAGTGGAAGTTCCCTTATCAGGAAAGTGAGCTGTGCACCTGCCCTGCCTGCGGCGAGCGCACCCTGCGCAGTGAGTCTGTCTGCCGCTGCTGCGGTGCGGCCCTGCCCCCAGAGGGGGCACAGGAGCCCGCCGACCGTGCCGATTCGGATGAGCACAGCGAGGAGTTTGATTACTCCACCTTTTACCGCCAGTTCCAGGAGACCGGGGCCCCGCAGGTAGACCCGCTGCGCCAGACCTATCAGGCCGCTTTTGGCAAGGAAGAGGTCATGGACGGCATCCCCTGCAAGGACTGGGCGGATTTCATCGGCCCGGCTTCCCCTGCCTACCTGAGTGCCTACTGCCGGATGCAGCTGTCCCACACCAAGACCTCCATGAGCTTTTCGGCCATGCTGTTCGGCCCGTTCTATTTCTTCTACCGCAAGGCGTGGAAGCCCGCGTTCGCCTTTCTGGCCGCCGAGCTGGTGCTGGCCCTGCCCACCTTCATTGACCTTTTGCAGGTCACGGACAGCAGCCTGGCCCCGGGGCTTTCCACCTCCACCCTGCTCACCCTTTCCCGGGTCTGCTCGGTGCTCAGCTTTCTGCTGATGATCGTGCGCGGCCTGTATGGCAAGTGGCTCTACCGCCAGAGTGCCGCCGAAAAGATCCGCCGCATCCGCGCGGAGTTCCCGGACGCGGCACAGCGCAAAGCCGTGCTCTGCGCGCAGGGCGGCACCAGCTGGGTCGCCGTGCTCGGCTGTCTGGTCCTGCTCATGGTCATCGGCAGCGCGTTCACCCTGCTGCTGGGCCCCAATGTGGATGCCCTGATCCATCTGGTCTACGGCTGAGCGTTCAGCCTGAAATGATATGATGAAGGAGTTCCGAACCATGAAAAAAGTTACGAAGGCTGTCATCCCTGCCGCTGGTCTGGGCACCCGTGTGCTGCCCGCCACCAAGGCCATGCCCAAGGGGATGCTCCCCATCGTGGATAAGCCCGCCATCCAGTATCTGGTGGAGGAAGCCGTCAAGTCCGGCATCACGGACATTCTGATCATTCTGGGCCGCAACCAGAGCATCATCGAGGATCACTTTGACCGCAGCCCCGAGCTGGAAGAAAAGCTGGCCGCCCCCGGCAAGGAAAAGATGCTGGAGGAGTGCCTGGGCATCTCGAACCTTGCCAACATCTTCTTTGTGCGCCAGAAGCAGACGCTGGGCCTGGGCCACGCCGTGAGCATGGCAAAGGCCTTTACCGGTGACGACCCGTTCGTGGTCATCTACGGCGACGACGTGATCTGGGGCGAGGACCCTGTCTGCGCCCAGCTCATCCGCGCCTATGAGGAGTTTGGCCGCCCGGCCGCCGGTGTCTCCGCTGTGCCCTGGGCCGATGTGAGCCGCTACTGCAGCCTGAAGACCACCCCCATCCACGACAACTATTTCTTTGTGGATGACATGATCGAGAAGCCCAAAAAGGGCCAGGAGTTCAGCAATTACTCCATTCTGGGCCGTGTGCTGCTGACCCCTGAGATCTACGATATCCTCGCCCACACCAAGCCCGGTGCAGGCGGCGAGATCCAGCTGACCGATGCCATGGCCGAGTATGCCCGCAACTGCGGCGGCATGACCGCCGTGGAGTTCACCGGCACCCACTACGACATGGGCAACAAGCTCCGCGTGGTGGAGGCTCAGGTGGAGCTGGCATTGCAGCACCCCGAGATCGGCGAGGCCTTCCGCGCCTACCTGAAGGAGTTCTGCAAGACCCTGTAACTGTCACTTTCCTTTCCATGACCCAAGACCGCTCTGCCGCCGGGCAGGGCGGTCTTTTGCTGCAATAACCCCGGCAAGAAATTGGTTGATATAAAACAGATCCTGCGGTATACTGGAGTGGATTATTTTTATTGAAAGATCGTGTCAAAGAGAAAGCGAGGTTTTTTCATGGCAAATGCCGACCGCAGCGCGGAGCAGTTCCGCAAAATGACGGAGACCCCCATCCCGAAATTGATCCTGAGCCTGGCGGCTCCCACGATATTGAGCATGCTCATCACCAGCATCTATAATCTGGCCGATACCTTTTTTGTGGGCCAGATCTCTACCAGTGCATCCGGCGCGGTGGGCATCGTTTCCAGCCTGATGGCCATTCTCCAGGCGCTGGGCTTTATGCTGGGCCACGGCTCCGGCAGCATCATCAGCCGCAGCCTGGGCAGCCAGAACACCGATGCTGCCACCCGGTTTGCTTCCACCAGCTTCTTCACAGCGCTGGTGTTCGGCGGCATCATCACAGCGGCGGGCCTGCTCACCCTGCCCGATTTTATGATGCTGCTGGGCAGCACCGAGACCATCCTGCCCCATGCCTGCGCCTACGCGCGGTACATCCTGCTGGCCGCTCCCATTATGATGTCCAGTCTGGTGATGAACAACATCCTGCGCTATGAGGGCAAGGCCAGTTTTGCCATGATCGGTCTGGTCACCGGCGGCCTGCTGAACATTGCGCTGGACCCGCTGTTCATCTTTGGGCTGGGCATGGGCACCGCCGGTGCGGGCCTTGCCACGGCCCTGAGCCAGACCATCAGCTTCTGCATCCTGCTGTCCATGTTCCTGCGGGGCAAAACGGTCAGCCAGTTCCGGATCACGGCAGTCACCCGCAGCCCGGCGGAGTTCGGCACCATCCTGATGACCGGTATGCCCAGCTTTGGCCGTCAGGGCCTGAACAGCATTGGCGGAATGCTGCTGAACATCGCCGCCCGGGGCTATGGCGACGCTGCCGTGGCCGGTATGAGCATCGTTTCTCGCATCTTCATGTTCATCATCTCGGTGGCCATCGGCACCGGGCAGGGCTTTCAGCCGGTGGCAGGCTTCAACTATGGTGCCCAAAAATACCGCCGGGTGCAGCAGGCCTGCCTGTTCACCATGGCAGCCAGCTTCTGCTTCCTCTCTGTCATTCTTACCGTCTGCTGGTTCAATGCCGAGACCCTCATCCGCCTTTTCCGTGATGATCCCGAAGTCACCGCCGTGGCCCTGCCCGCCTTCCGCTTCCAGTGCTTTGCCATGCTTCTGCAGCCCGTGATCGTGGCGGGCAATATGCTGTTCCAGTCCATCGGCAAATCGGGCCGGGCCACCTTTCTGGCCTGCTGCCGTCAGGGCGTGTTCTTTATTCCGCTCATCCTCACCCTGCCCCGGGCCTTTGGACTGCTGGGTGTTGAGATCTGCCAGCCCATCGCCGATGTGCTGACCTTCTTTGTCACCGTGCCCTTCCTCTTCCCCTTCCTGCGTCAGCTGGTGCGGATGGACGAAGCCGAGGCTGCCGGGGTCTGAGCGGACCCTGTAACAAAACTGTAACCATGACCGGACGTTCGATTGCAATTGAACGTCCGGTTTATTCGTATTATAATCAGGATAGGAAAGTTAAATTCTGCCAAACCTGTGAGGTACGCTTATGAAACGTTCTGTTCTCCGCATCGGCTGTGCAGTGCTCAGCCTGTCTGCCGCGGCAGGGCTGCTGGCCTCCTGCTCCCTTCTGCCCCCGGCCTCGCCCCTGCCCGATTCCAAGCCCGCCCAGGCTGAGGAAGCGCCCGGCCCCGCTGCAGCTTCACTGGACGACGGCAAGCTGCGCATCCTGTACAGCAACGGCTCCAACGGCGGCAATACCGTGCTCTGCGGCAATACCGTGTTGTATCAGGCCGCCAGCAGTGAGACCGTGTATCTGGTGCCGGATACCCTGACCGGCACCGTGCGGTACTATCTGCGGCAGTGGTCAGCCCCCGGCACCCCCACCGGGCGGGCAACCGCCCTGTGTGACCGCAGCGGCAAGGAGATCCTGACCTTTGACCGTGCCTACGATGCTGTCCTGACCGGCAGCCTGCTGGTCCTGACCGCACCGGAACAGATGGCCTATGCCCCCTGCAACAACCACGCCGAGGGCGATTGCCGGGTGATCGATCTTGCCACGGGCGAGGAGCTGGCTGTGCCCGAAAACGCCTACGGATGCAGCGCAGCAGGCAGCTATCTGGCCTTTGAAGTCTGCAATGTCCCGGCAGACTATGTGCAGGAAAACGAATGGGGCGATGATCTGACCGCCTACTGCGCCGTGCAGGTGCAGGATCGGCAGGGTGAGGTGGTCTATCAGGCAGAGCTGTCTGCCCTTTCCAACTTCTACGCCAGCAGCAGCGACAGCTCTGCCCCCACCGACTGGCTGGTGGTGAGCCACTACAACGAGGATGGCACGACGGGTGCCGACAGCCTGTACAACCCCACCACCGGCGAGGAGCTGACCGGATTCCAGCAGTACACCGGCGCGGGCACGGTCAGCCTGTACAACAGCGGCAGATATCAGCTGGTGGATCTGGTCAGCTCGGAGCAGAGCGCCGTACTCTGCGAGTATGACCAGCCCATCCGGTACTATGCGCCCGGCGTGGCGATCACGGAACCGGATGCCTCCACCCCCGAAATGGCGGGGCGGTATTTGTTCCACGACCTGCTCACCGGCGAGGAGAAAACCCTCTACGATGCCAATACGGATGATGCCACGTTGGCCATCTATGCCGTAGACGGCACCGTGCGGGTGTTCGACCGGCAGACCGGCGTGCTGCTGACCGACACCGCCATCGACCCGGTGGAGAACCAGGTGCGGGCCCATGTCTATGCCGAAAACGACTGGGTCTGGGTCGCGCAGGACGACAACGACAACTATGTGAACACGGCCATCCAGATCTGCGGGCCGGACGGCACCCACAAAACGTTGGATCCCCGCACGCTGGAAGAAGCCTACACCCATTATTATCCCCTGTTTTCCACAGCAGATGGACTCTATTTCTACGGCTGCTGCAACGGCCCCGGCAGCAGCTGGCTGTATGACATCCTGGACAGCGACGGCAATGTCGTCGTGGGCGGGCTGCGCAGCTGCAGCACCTATTATGCCGACAGCGCCAACGGCCTGCCGGAGGGTGTGTTTGCCGCCAGCAAGGGCTTTTCTTACGGCTGGATGGATCTTTCCGGCCGGTGGCTCTATGCCGAAAGCATCTTCGCTTCCAGCAACGACGAAATGGACAACGATTTCTTCTAAGGAGGTTTTTCCATGCGTACTGTCAAAATTTCCCGCCGCGCGTTCCTGACCGGTCTGGGTCTGGCATCCACCGCCGCCCTGCTCTCCGCCTGCAACACCGTGCCTGCCTCCTCTGATTCGGGAGCGGCACCGTCTCAGCCGGATTCTGAGGCACCCTCCTCTTCTGCCGCCAGTGAAATGCCCGCACAGCCCATCCTGAGCGTGGATGAATTTCCCATTACGGATGGCAGCACGGCCTGCATCCCGCTGATTGCGCAGATCATGGCCGACACCACCGGGCTGGATCTGGAGACCGCCCGGAGCGCCGTGACCACCAACACCACAGCCCAGGCCTGGCGCAACCTGGGCCTGTATGGCAACAATTACGGCGATTCGGTCAAGCTCATCATCGCCTACGAAGCCCCGGAATCCGTCAAGGAGGAGCTGAAGGCTGACGGTGACCCGCTGGAGCAGAAGGCCATTGGCCGGGACGCACTGGTGTTCATCGTCAACGAGGACAACCCCGTGCAGAGCCTGACCCTGCAGCAGCTCAAGGACATCTACGCCGGAACGATCACCAACTGGAAGGATGTGGGCGGCAAGGATCAGGAGATCATTGCATTCCAGCGGCGGGCGGACTCCGGCAGCCAGACCCTGTTCCAGAAACTGCTGATCCAGGGCGGTCCGCTGATGGAGGCCCCCACCGAGCTGGCCCCCACCGCCATGGGTGAGCTGGTGGACAGCATTGCAGAGTATAACAACTCTGCCAACGCCATCGGTTTCTCGGTCTACTACTACATCGACCAGATGTACTCCAAGCCCGGTCTGCGGCTGCTGGCCGTGGATGGCGTGACCCCTTCCAACGATACGATCGCCGACCAGAGCTACCCGCTGTGCAACGAATTCTATGCCGCCATCCTGCAGGATTCCGCTGCCGACAGCCCGGAACGCAGGATCTACGAGTGGCTCTCCACCGATGCAGGCCGTTCCTGCATTGAGCACTCCGGCTATGTAGCCGTCCAGTAATTCCCAGAAAATTCGGCACATTTCATTGACTTTGCTCAAATCCTTTGCTAGACTTAAGAAAAGTTTGTCAGCTTTTTTCGTTTCACGATCTTGAGCAAAGGAGATGCCGCATCATGTCCCATCCTTCCGACACCCCGCACTCCGCCCATGTTGAGAGCCGCAGCCGCAAGGCACTGCGCAGCTACATCATTCAGGCCGCCACCCTGCTGGAGATCGTGCTGTCCGGGCTGGTGCTCATCGGCCTGCTGCTCAGCTTCATCCCTCTGCTCAAGTGGATGCCGGGCCTGCTGTTTGATGGCAACGATGTAGAGATCCGCGGCTTCCTTGAGCGGGCGCTGGACATTGTCATCGGCGTGGAGTTCATCAAGATGCTGGCCAAGCACAGCCCCGGCAGCAGCCTGGAAGTGCTGCTCTACGCCATTGCCCGTCACATGGTGGTCGGCCACGAATCGGCTTTGGACAACCTCATCAGCGTGGGTGCCATTGCGTTGATCTTTGTCGTGCGCAAGTTCTTCTTTGTGCCGGCCTTTGGTGCCCACCTGCCTGACGGCAAGCCCGCCCCGGACCTGACCCCCAACCAGAGCGGCATCCCCGCCGAGGAGTTCCGCACCCGCCTGCGCCAGCGCATCCATGCAGAAGCTCTCGCCGACGAGGACGACGACGAGACCGAGGAAGTATAATCCCCCAGATACAGCAAAACGAGGACAGCCATTGGCCGTCCTCGTTTTTTGCTTCAATCGTCGTAATGTCCCTTGCACTGGTACACTTCGATCAGATCATTTTCAATGCGATAGACCAGCCGGTTCACATCATCGATCCGGCGGCTCCAATACCCGCTGAGATTTTCTTTCAGCCCTTCCGGTTTTCCAATGCCTTCATACGGGCTGCGCGAAATATCCTTGAGCAATGCGTTGATCCGTTTCAGCGTCTTTTTATCCTGAGACTGCCAATACAGATATTCCGCAAAGGCCCGCTCTGTGAAGGTGATCTTACTCATGTTCCATAGCCTCAAGCTCTTCCAGCGTTCTCGTTACAGTCTTTCCCTGACGCATTTCCTCAATGCTGTCATTCAGGGCGGCCATATTGGATGCACTATAAAAGGGATCCATCGAGACTTCAAACGGAATGCGTTTTTCACGCGTCATCTTCTTGGCCAGCATGGTGATGGCTGTTGTCATCGAAAGGCCCAGTTCATTGCAGATCTCATCAAAATCCCGCTTCAGATTCTCATCCATCCGGACACTTACCGTCGTCATACTCTCACGCTCCTTTGTCACTTTTATTATATTCATATCGTGCAACATTGTCAATACATCGTTGCACAGATTTGCACAAAAGAAACACCCTGTACATTTCTGCACGGGGTGTTTCTCATCACTGCATCTTAAAGTTCAGATTCATGCGTTGGTCTCGCCGCCCTCAACGACCAGCTCATCCTCATAGTCAAGGCCATAGGTATCCACCAGCGTCTCCTCGTAATCCTTGTGGAAGAAGCTTTCCTCGCCCAGGCTCTTGATCTCGTCGTTGATCCAGTCCAGCAGGGTGGTGTTGCCCTTGCTCACAGCGGGGGCAATGGTATCCTGGCTGCCCAGAGAGGGGATGCCCACCGTGTAGCCGGAGTTCTGCTTTGCAAAAGCGATGACCTCGGTGTTGTCGTTGGCCCATGCTACACCATTGCCGTTTTCCAAGGCGTTCTTGGCGGTTGCATAGGAATCATACTTCTGCAGTGGAATGTCGGGATATTCCTTGGTCAGGTAGGTCTCGGCGGTGGTGCCGGAAATGACGATCATCTGATCGTCAGCATTCCAGTTGTCCAGACTGGTGATGACATTGCTGTCGGGAGAGACGACACCCAGTGCAACGTTCATGTAGGGCAGTGCAAAGTCCACCTCCTCAGCGCGCTCGGGCGTGACGGTGAAGTTTGCCAGAATGATATCGACCTTGCCGGTCTGCAGGTACTCAATGCGGTTGGCGGCTTCCGTGGAGACGAAGTTGGCTTCCACGCCCAGATCCTCGGCCAGGCGGCGGGCGAAGTAGACATCATAGCCCTGATACTCGCCGTTCTCATCCACATAGCCAAACGGGTTCTTGTCGGAGAAAACGCCGATGTTCACGGTGCCGTCCGCCTTGATCTCGTCCAGCGTGCGGAACACGTCACTGTCGGCAGCTGCGGCAGAGCCGGAAGCGGCAGAAGAGGAGGATGCGCTGGCGCAGGGCCGCCAGATTCTTGCCGCCGTAGGCGACCGTCTCACTGCCCAACTTCACCCGGCCCGCCTGCACCGGCTCCAGACCGTTCAGACAGCGCAGCAGGGTGCTTTTGCCGCAGCCGGAAGGGCCCACCACAACGATGACCTCACCGGGCTTGTGGTCTTGATCATGCGGGTGATAAGGTTGATGGACAGCGGGATGAGCCGCCGCACCATCTGGGGCATGATGCGGATGAATTCCAGATACACCCGGAGGATGGCTTTCAGGATGGGATTTTTGAAGGTCATCAGCACGCCCAGCAGGATGCCCAGCGGCAGGCTGAGAAGGACAGACACAGCGCTGATCTTAAGCGCCACGCCCAGACCGCCCAGCAGGCGAACCATATTTTTGCCCTTGAGCAGGACTTCAAGACCCAAATCCGGCATAGCGCATGGTCTGCAGCCGTCTCATGCCAAGGCTCAGGGCACTTTCGGTCTGGATGGGTTCGATGGCTTCCAGCCCGCTGCGGAAGGCCTCGGCCATGTAGCTGCCGCCCAGAAAGGCAAGGCCTGCAATGCCGCAGAGCTCGGCGTTGGTCTTGATGCCGATCTTGGGCAGGCCGTAATACAGAAAGAACAGCTGGACCAGCAGCGGCGTGTTCCGGCTGAGCTGGATATAAGCGCCCACGATACGGCGCAGCACCGGCACCTTTTCGTACTGGAGCACGGCGCAGACAAGGCCCACAAGGATGGCCCAGAAGATACCGGCCACGCCCAGACGCAGGGTGAGCCAGGCCGCTTTTTCATACTGCGGCAGATATTGCACCATCACATTCCAGTCCATGTCTGTTCCCCTCCTTTTCTCCTGATCTTGCGGATGTGTGTTTCCGTTGGCCGTATGATATACCAATTTCCCCAGAATTTCAATAGGTTTATAGGTTTTTTGTTGCACAAATTCCGGTCAAATTGATAAACAAGCAATTCATCGCTGATTTTTCGCTTCTGCTTTTCCACGCAAAAACGCCGTCTCTTGCCTTTTTGCACAAGAGACGGCGGGGTGTTTTGGGGATTTAGTTTTGTTTTTCGAGAAGCTGGTCTACCTTTTTCTGAATTTCTTTGTTGTCGCCCTCATAGTTGATTTCTGATAATGCAAAGCAGCACTCAAATGCAGAATTACCAATCGTCGAGATCTCTTTTCCCAAAAATACCGTTTTCAAAGAAATACAGTTCGCAAATGTATGCGGTCGGATCTCTCCCTTTATCTCTACTCTTGCCCGGGTCAACTTCTCACAGTTTGCAAAAACGCAGTCATCTTCCAACTTTACATTCTTTGGAAGGTCCAGTTCTCGCAGTCCGGTACTTGCAAATGCCGAATTAGAAAGCTCTAGCCCACTATTCTCCGGAAACTCTACCTTTTGCAACGCAGCACAGCCAAAAAAAGCTGACGCACCGATTTTGATCAGCGATTTTGGCAGCTGCACAGATTTCAGATTATAACACCCTGAAAATGCGGCAAAGCCAATCTCCGTAACGCCTTCCGGGATACTCACCGATTCCATGGTGGTATTATTTTTGAAGCATCCTGAATCAATTTTGGTAAACTTCCCGCTGAGCAGAACAACATCCTTTTGCTTGCCGGTATCGTAGCTTTTCAGCACGCCATTCACGATCAATGGATTCTCTTTTTCCGGCACGCTGGATGCTGGCAGCTCCGGTTCACTGGAAGAAGCCGATTCCGAGGGGGCGGGCACTTCCTCCGGCTGAGAGGGAGCCGATACCTCACTGGAAGCGGGCGGTTCCGCAGGCGCGGGCATCTCTCCCCCGCCGCAGGCAGAAAGCAGCACGGTACCGCACAAAAACAGCGCTGTGCACAGAACGGACCTCCATTTCATAGCGAGCCTCCTATTCTGCCCCGCAGGGGCCATCCTCTTTTTTTCAGAACACCTTGCGGCACTCCACCACAAGGCCGACCACCCGCACCTGCACCCGTTTCAGATCATAGATCTGGGGCTGGTGCACGGGGTTGAAGCTTTTGGGGGTCAGGACCACAAGGCTCCCCTCCTGACGGAAATATTTCACAGTGGCTTCATCGCCATTGACCATCACCACAGCAAGCTGGCCGTTTTCCACCTCCGGCTGCTCCCGCACCAGGATCTCATCGTTTTCCGAAATGCCCACGGCGTTCATGCTGTCGCCCCGGACACGGAGCCAGAAGTACCGTGCCCCGTCCTTCCGGGTGATGGGGATGTAGCCCTCAATGTTTTCTTCCGCATACATGGGCAGGCCTGCACGCACCGTGCCCAGCAGCGGAGCCGTGAGGGCGGGATCGAACGGGACAGCCCCTTCGGGCAGCTTCCGCTCCTCCTGCACCGACGGGACGGCTTCGCCCAGCAGCTCCCCCACCGGCACGCCAAAATAGGCGGACACCCTGGCCAGCGTCTCGCCCGAGGGGGTCGCCCCGGTGTTTTTCCATTTGGTCACTGTGGAGTTGCTCAGGCCCATCTCCTGCGCGGCCCGGCTGCGGCTGATGCCTCTGGCCTGACACAGGGCCGTGTAGCAGTCATAAAACACAAATTTTGCACTCCTTCTTGTGCAGAACGCCGGTTTTCTAACCGGATTCAGATTTTCCCTTGACTTTCTGAATTTAATCAGATATTATAGCCTCACAAGCTGATTTTGGTTAGATTTTATCCACCAAACCTTCTGCGGTCTTTTCACAATCTTACCGGAAACTCTAACCAAAGTCAAGCTTTTTGAACGCAAAAACCACGACAAAAGGAGTGAAACTGTATGATCGAACGTCAGATTCATTTATCCTCGGGCGGCGGGGCTGCTTTGCAGGGGTACGATGGCCTGCTCCGCTTCGGCTACACCAAAAACCGGGGCATCTACGCCCTGCGGGTGGAAGCCGACGGCGAGTGGCAGGGCATGACCCTGCGGGCCTTCTGGCATCTGCCGGATGGGAACGCTGCCCCCTCCACACTGGTGGTGGACGGCCTTGTGGAGGTGCCCGCCCTCATCACGGCTGTGCCCGGGGAGGGGCGCATCACCTTTGAGGGCACCGATGGCACCCGCACCCTGACCAGCGCGGACGTGTGCTACTGCGTGGCCGAAAATTCCGGCACGGAGGACAGCACTCTGCCCCAGCCCGGCACGCCCGCCTGGCAGGCCCTGCTCGACCGGCTGAAAGCAGCTGTGGAAAGCGGTGCATTCCGGGGCGAAAAGGGGGAACCCGGACCGCAGGGAGAGCCCGGTGCCGCAGGACCCACCGGACCCAAAGGAGAGCCCGGCCCGCAAGGCCCGCAGGGAGAACCTGGCCCCCAAGGCCCAAAGGGTGACCCCAGCGATCCCGGCCAGTGGGAGCTGCTGGAAAAGGTGTCCCTGAACGCCGCCGCTGCCAGCTTTGAGCGCACCTTTCCCACCGAACTGCAGGCGCTGAAGGTGCTGTTTCAGGCAGGCAGCAGCCAATCCAAGGGCACGCTGCACTGGGTTTGCAGCACCAGCGATGGTTCCCAGCTGCTCAGTGCTTCTGCCCCCTGTGCTGCCAGCAGCTCGATGTCCAGCCCGCCCACCCGCACCTTTGCCAGCTTTCAGGCACTTCCCTGCTTCGGGCAGTATCTCTGTTTTGCCGCATCCGGCACCACGGGTGCACCGCCTGCGGTCGTTCTGCCTGCCGGAAGCAGCGGCCAGAATGTGGATGCCAGCCAGAAGCTCGGCAGGCTGACCCTGACCGTGGACACCAACGTCCGGCTTGCCGCCGGTGCCACGATCGAGCTGTGGGGCGTTCCGGCCTGAGCGGGAACACCGAAACCGTTCCCGACAGAACTTTCGGTAAAATTTCTTTCACTTTCCATGAAATTTTTGTGTTTTGCCTTGATGCATCTTCCATATTTTGTTATACTGGTTAAAAAGCGGAAAGTGGGGAGTCGGCCATGGATGTCCCTGTTCGGTTTATCGATTCGATCATCAACAATCCCCTGCTGATGCAGTTTCTTGTGCATCGGTGGTTTTTTCTGTTGGAATATGACCCCCGTCTGGATCAGCTGCGGGTCTACGATACCCGGAGCCGCACGCTGGAAACGCTGGATGCCTACCTTGGCTCCGAGAAGCCGGAGAACGCCACGATCTTCGCGGAGGACCGCTGGAAGATGCGTGCCCTGCTCACCGGTGAGCTGTACGGCCCGCTGGAGATGCGCTTTGTCTCGCCGGAGGGGGTGTATTATTCCCGGGAGGTGGATGCCCGCCCGGTCGAGGACCCCGCCCGCGGCACACTCTATGTGGGCTACGCTAAGGACATCACCGACCAGAAGAATCAGACCCAGGAACTGCTGGAGCAGGCCCGCCACGATTCTCTGACCCAGCTGTATAACAACCGCACCGGCAAGGAGCTCATTGACCGCTATCTGCAGGCCAAAGATCCCTATGCCTCCTGCGGAATGCTGGTCATCGACCTTGATTTTTTCAAGAATGTCAACGACCGCTATGGGCATCTGTTCGGCGACAAGGTCCTGCAGGAGTTTGCCCGGATGCTGCGCACCCTGTTCCGCTCCAGCGACATTCTGGTGCGGTTCGGCGGCGATGAATTTGTTGTGTTTTTGAAGGATATCCCCAACACCACCCTGCTCCAGAAGACCCGCCAGCTTTCGGAATCCGTGCAGCAGGTGAAGTTCTGGGAAAACGATTACCGGATGACCTGCAGCATTGGTGCCTGCTTCCTGCCTGAAAACACAGCGGGCTATTCCTTTGACCAGCTGTTCGAAAACGCGGACTGGGCCCTGTATCAGGCCAAGCAGAACGGCCGCAACCAGTATGTGTTCTGCGACAATCTGCGGCGCTACGCCCAGGCTGTTCCTGCCGCCCCAGAAACAGCCGATATCGATGCACGCTACCTGCACAACGACCTGATCTCCACCGCCTTTGAACTGTTCGAGCTGACCCGCTGGATCAAGCCGGACGGCACCGTGGTCTACCCCGACCAGTTCATTCCCATTCTGGAATCCACGGGCCACATCGTGGAGTTGGATCTGTACATCTTCGAGCAGGTGGCCCGGTTCCTGCAGCGCAATGCACAGGCCGGACATCGGCTGCTGCCCATTGCGGTGAACGTCTCGGCGGTACTGGCCCGGGAGGATGCCCCCACCCAGGAGTACAGCGAGATTCTGGAAAAGCACAACATCAGCGCCCGGATGCTGGAGATCGAACTGACCGAGACTGCGATGGTCTCGGAGTACGACCGGGTGAAGCGCCTGCTTTCCTCCTTCCAGAGCGATGGAATGCAGACCTCGCTGGACGATTTCGGCTCAGGCAGTTCCCTGCTGAACAACATAGTGGATATCCCCGTGAACACCATCAAGCTGGACAAGCTCTTTCTGACCCGGTGCAGTTCCAACGCGCGGGGCACCGATTTCCTGCGGGAGATCGTACATCTGGTCAAACGGCTGGGCTACAACGTCATCTGCGAGGGCATCGAGACCGAGGAGCAGGTGCAGCTCCTCCGCTCGCTGGACTGCGACGGCGCGCAGGGCTTCTGGTTTTCCAAGGCCATCCCGGCCGAGGAGTTCGAGCGGCGGTATCTCTGCGACTGAGACAAAAAAACACTCCCCTTCGGGCGGAGCCGTGCGGCACACGGTCCTGCCCGAAGGGGAGTGTTGCTGTTTAGAAAGAATTACACCGTGGTCTCGACCCGGGGAGCCCCACCGGCAATCTCTTCTGCCGTCAGGGGGGCGGCCTGCGCCGGGGCGTTCAGGCGCTCCTTAGCGACTGCCAGCATCAGCTTGATGCGGTTTTCCTGGTTGACCCGGGTGGCGCTGGGGTCGTAATCAATGGGGGTGATATTGGCGCTGGGATACAGGGCACGGATCTTGTTCACCATGCCCTTGCCCACGATATGGTTGGGCAGGCAGCCGAAGGGCTGGGCACAGACGATGTTGCCGTAGCCGCCCTGCACCAGCTCGATCATCTCGGCGGTCAGCAGCCAGCCCTCGCCCATCTTGGCCCCCAGCGAAATGATGCCGTGGGGCTTTTCCACCAGCTCCTTGAAGGGGCCGGGGGCGTAGAACCCGGCATCGGCTGTGGCCTTGAGCATGGCACGCTCCACACTGTCCAGCCAGTTGAGCAATTGATCCGTGCCCATCTTGACGGCCAGCTTGCCGCCGTAAAGGACATGATCCTCGCCCATATTGAAGATGCAGTACTGCACAAAGCCCATCAGGCCCGGGAAATTCACCTCACAGTCCTGGCTCTCCAGGAACTTCTGCAGGTCGTTGTTGCCCAGGGGGCTGTATTTGACGTAGATCTCGCCGACCACGCCCACCTTGACCTTGGGCACCCGGGTCACCGGAATGGCCGCAAAATCCTTTGCAATGAGCGGGAAAGTGTGCTTCATTTCCCGGGCGGTAAAGCCCTTGCCGGCCAGCAGAACGCGGCCCAGACGCTCGACCCACAGACCGACCATCCGTTCAGCGGCACCCTTTTCGTTCTCGTAGGGGGCCACCTGATTGCGCAGGGCACAGAGCATATCGCCGTAGAAAATGCAGGCCAGCGCACGGCGGGCCAGCGGCAGGGTCATCTGGAAACCGCTGTCTTTTTCCAGACCGGAGAAGTTCAGGCTGGCAACGGGGATCTGGGGATAGCCCGCCTTGACCAGAGCCTTGCGGAGCAGGTGGATGTAGTTGGAAGCACGGCAGCCGCCGCCGGTCTGGGTGATGAGCAGGGCCGTATGATCCAGGTCATACTTGCCGCTGTTCAGGGCGTCCAGAAACTGGCCGATGACCAGCAGGGCCGGATAGCAGGTGTCGTTGTGGACGTATTTCAGGCCAAGCTGTGCCACGGCGCTGCCGCAGTTGCCCAGGATCTCGCACTTGTAGCCGTCGTAGCGCAGGGCGTATTCCAGCAGCCGGAATTGGGTAATGGCCATGTTGGGGATGAGGATGGTGTGGGTCTGCTTCATCTCCGGGGTAAATTTGGGATAATTGTATTCCATAGGTTCCTCCTATGTATCAGGCTTCTGCCTTGAGGGCGGCCTTTTCCTCTGCCGCCTCGTCGCGCTCTTCCAGAGCGGCGAACAGGCTGCGCAGACGGATGTTGACCGCACCCAGATTGGTGATCTCATCGATCTTGAGCTGGGTGTAGAGCTTGCTGCCTGCCTGCAGGATCTCGCGGGTCTCATCGGTGGTAATGGCATCCACGCCGCAGCCAAAGGAGACCAGCTGCACCAGATCCATATCCTTCTGGGTGGTGCAGTACTTGGCCGCCGCATACAGGCGGCTGTGGTAGGTCCACTGGTTCAGCACGCTGGTGGGGAACTTTTCCACCCGGTTGGAGATGCTGTCCTCGGTAACAACAGCCGCGCCGTGGCGGGTGATGAGGTGGTCGATGCCATGGTTGATCTCAGGGTCAACGTGGTAGGGGCGGCCAGCCAGCACGATAATGCGCTTGCCCTGACGGCGTGCCTCATCAATGATCTCGCTGCCCTTGACCCGGATCTGGGCCATGTGGGCCTCGTGCTCGGCGTAGGCAGCATCGGCAGCGGCCTGCACTTCCTTTTCGGAAATGCCGCCGAAGTATTTGGGCAGGACTTCCTTTGCCATCTTGCGGACAAAGTCCTTGGGGCGGTGGATGCCCACATAGTCATAGATAAACTTCTGGCCCTCCAGCTCGGGGCAGTTGCCTGCCAGAACTTCAGGGTAATAGGCCACCACAGGGCAGTTATAGTGGTTGTCGCCCAGTCCTTCGTCAATGTTGTAAGTCAGACAGGGGTAGAAGATGGCATCCAGGTGCATCTGGCTCAGGGCCTTGATGTGGCCGTGGCTCAGCTTGGCCGGGAAGCAGGCGGTATCGCTGGGGATGGTGGCCTGACCGGCCAGATACAGCCCCCGGCTGGACACCGGGCTGGTGTGCACGGCAAAGCCCAGCCTGGTCCAGAAGGTGTACCAGAAGGGCAGCAGCTCGTACATATTCAGGCAGAGCGGAATGCCAATGGAGCCGCGCTTGCCGGGCACGGGCTTGTAACCGGCCAGCAGCTGCTGCTTGTAGGCGTACAGATTCAGGCTGTCGTCCTCGCTCTTACCGGTCACGGGCTTATCGCAGCGGTTGCCGGAGATGAACTTGCGGCCATCGGCAAAGGTGTTGATGGTGAGCTGGCAGTGGTTGCCGCAGCCGCCGCACTTGACGCTGACTACCTTCTGGTCAAAGGCTTCCAGCTCGGCCAGACTCATCATGGCGGAGGTCTCCCGGTGGTTCTTATGGCTCTGGCGCAGGCCGAACAGGGCCGCGCCGTAGGCCCCCATCAGGCCCGCGATGTCGGGGCGGATGACCTCCACGCCCATCTCTTTTTCAAAGGCGCGGAGAACAGCTTCATTGTAGAAAGTACCGCCCTGCACCACGATCTTGCGGCCCAGCTCCTCGGGGCTGGATGCGCGGATGACCTTGTACAGCGCGTTCTTGACCACACTGATGGACAGACCGGCGGAAATGTTCTCGATGGAAGCACCGTCCTTCTGGGCCTGCTTGACCGAGCTGTTCATAAACACGGTGCAGCGGCTGCCCAGATCCACGGGGCGGTCTGCGAACAGGCCGAGAGCGGCAAACTCCTTGACATCATAGCCCAATGCCTGAGCAAAGGTCTGCAAAAAGCTGCCGCAGCCGGAGGAGCAGGCCTCGTTCAGGAAGATGTTGCTGATGGCACCATCCTCGATCTTGAAGCACTTCATGTCCTGACCGCCGATATCGATGATGAAATCCACATCGGGCATAAAGTATTTGGCGGCGGTGAAATGAGCCACCGTTTCCACCAGACCATAATCACAGCGGAAGGCGTTCTTGACCAGTTCCTCACCGTAGCCGGTGGTGGTCACGCTGGCCACCTGCAGACCGGGGTGTTCCCGGTAGATCTTGATCAGCTGTTCCCGGATCAGGGGCAGCGGGTTGCCAAGGTTGGGCTGGTAATTGGTGTACAGGATCTGGCTCTTCTCGTCCACGACCACCAGCTTGACGGTGGTGGAGCCGGAGTCGATGCCGATATGCACCGGGCCGCACTGGGCGCTGAAAGGCACATGAGGCACGCTGTGGGACATGTGCCGGGCATGGAATTCCTCGTACTCCTGCTTGTTGGCAAAGAGCGGAGGCTCACTGGCATAAGTAGCGGTGGCGGCGTACTGGTCCAGCGCGTCGGCCACTGCGGAGAGTTCGAACTCCTTATCCGCATAGAGGGCGGCACCCAGCGCCACATAGAGCAGGCTGTTCTCGGGGCAGGTTCCGGTGACCCCCAGCGCCTCATCAAAGCTCTTGCGCAGCACGCTGCTGAAGGTCAGCGGCCCGCCCAGATACAGGATATTGCCCTTGATGGGGCGGCCCTGTGCCAGACCGGCAATGGTCTGATTGACCACTGCCTTGTAGATGCTGGCGGCGATATCCTCCGTGCGCGCGCCCTGATTGATGAGGGGCTGCACGTCACTTTTGGCAAACACGCCGCAGCGGGACGCGATGGTATAGGTGCGCTCGGCCTTTTCCGCGGCCTTGTTCATCTCGTCGGCACTCATCTTCAGCAGGGTGGCCATCTGGTCAATAAAGGCACCGGTGCCGCCGGCACAGCTGCCGTTCATGCGGACCTCGGTGCCGTTGGTCAGGAACAGGATCTTTGCATCCTCGCCGCCCAGCTCGATCACGCAGTCGGTGGCGGGCACAAACCGCTTGACTGCCACACGGGTGGAGAACACCTCCTGCACAAAAGGCACGCCGCAGCTGTCGGCCAGACCCATGCCGGCAGAACCGGAGATGCTCAGCAGAGCCTTGTTTCCGTGCAGGTGCTCTGCATCGATACGGCGCAGCAGCTCCTGCGCCTTTTCCAGAATATGGCTGTAATGACGCTCGTATGTTGAATAAATCAGCGCATCATGTTCGTCCAGCACCGCGCACTTGATGGTGGTGCTTCCGATGTCAAGACCTACTCTCACTTGCTTTTCCTCCTGAGGAACAATATAAAAATACAGTTGTATTATACTCAAAAATCGGGATACAATCAATCCAGTCACCATATTTTACACGCAAAAAATAGTATTTTCCGCTCAAAAAGTTAAACATTTTGTTAAATTCACGAATGCAGCTCCCCTGTTTTTCTACATTCCGGTTAAGATTCTTTACTCAGAGTGATTTTTACACAAAAACGCCCTGCCCCGGAAAAGCCCGGAGCAGGGCGCTGAACATCGTATCATTCCATTTTATCGGACAACAGAGCAAGCTCCCGCAGGATCTGCCAGCGCAGGCCATCAGCTGTGGTGAGTGCCGGATGGATGGTGTGCAGTTCCACACTGCCCTCAATGGGAAACATCGTTCCGGCCAGCGGGATGCGCACCTCTGCCCGGGTGCCGCTTCCGGCACCGCGCGGCGTGAGGGAAAGCACCCACCCCATGTGGGCGCAGTAACGGCGGCAGAGCAGCAGCCCTGCCTGCACACCGCCCAGGAAGCGGCGGCGGTTCTCCATCCAGTTTTCACCGGTGGGCAGGCCGCAGCCGTCGTCCTCCACGATCAGATACAGATCCTCGTCGTCCCGGGTGAGCCGGATCTTGATCTGCCCGCCGGGGCTTACGGCCCGCAGGGCGTTGGAAAGCAGATGAAACAGCAGCTGCTCGGCCTCCTGAGCATCCGCCTTGACATAGCAGCGCCGGAACGGGCTGTGATCCACGGTCAGCCGGATGCCCAGCTGTTTCTCGATCTCCGGGGCTATCTGGGCGGCCTCCATCAGGATCCAGCACAGGTCTACCGGCTTCATGGACGGCTTGTCGTTCATCTCCACTTCCAGCAGACCCATCATTTCCCGCAGGGTGCGCTCCAGGCGGATGCTCTCCTGCCCCATATCCTCCAGCGCCTGCCGGGTCCTTTCGTCTCCGGTCCGGGCCAGATGCATCTGCAGGTATTCCCGGTTCTGGTCCATGATGCGCAGGGAGTGCAGCAGCACGCTCTCAAATTGTTTGCGGGGGAAATCCCCCATCCCGCTCTCTTTTGCCATTCCGTTCTCTCTCTTTTTTCTCATCGTCCGGCCTTCCGTCCCTGCGTTCCGCTGTCGATCAATTTCTGGCGGCCCGCATAGATCAGCTTGCCCAGGGTAACGCTATGCCCCATCAGGCCGTAATCCTGCTTGAATTTCTGCCAGGCTTCGGTGTTGTATTTTTCCACCCCGTCGATCAGGCGGCGCATCCCGCAGTCCACGGCGGCCACTGTGGTGTGGTGTTCCTCGGCCACAGTCTGCAGGATCTCCTTGCGCACGGCCAGCTTCCGCTCCGTGCCGCATACGACCTGCAGCGCAGTGGTCAGATATTCACAGTTTACATCCGGCTGCTGGATGCCCCACTCCGCATAAAGCTGCTTGCAGAACGGCAGCACCCAGAAGATGCCGATGTCCGTGGAGCTGCGCAGATCCAGCAGCAGATCCAGCAGGCTGCTGCGCTCCGGCAGGTACTGCCTGCCGTCCGGCCGCAGGAACGATGCCGTGGCATCGCTGTACCAGTCATCCCCCTGCAACAGCAGCAGCGGGCGGTTATGCAGGCTGTTGAGCCGCTTGAGGAACTCATACCCGTCCATATCCTCCAGCTGGCTCGAAAGCACCACGATATCCACACTGCGCTGCTGGCGCAGCTCCCGCAGCAGCTCCTCGCCGCTGTGGAAACAGACACAGCAGATCGCAGGATTCTGCTCCTCCAGATAATTTTTCCGGACGCGGATCTCCCGCTCGTCGTAGCTCAAAAGCGCGACATGCAGCTTTGAAACGAGTCGTTCCGTCAATCCAACCTTCCCCTTTGCCTTAAAATTGCCGCACTTTTCTTCCGTGCGTACTGTACGATACTATTTTATAAGGCCCTGCGGAAAGATTCAATCCCCGAAAAAACGTCACTATGCGTCGAACCGTGCAGGAATGGCGGCTTTTTGCGTCTTGACTTTTGGTAATTTACGTCATAAAGTGTCGATTTTTGTTTCTTTCACCTTCTTCAGCATAACACCATCTTTCCCGAAAAGCAATGGTTTGTTCACATTCATCTGATACTATATCTACGTTATTTTGTTTTTTGTCCGGCATTTCCCACACGCCGCCGGGCACGCATAAGAAAGGCCTGCCTATGCTACAACTGAAAAAGATCCGCAAGGAATACAAAACCGGTGACCTTGTACAGACCGCACTGAATGATGTCAGCCTGAACCTGCGCGACAGCGAATTTGTCGCCATCCTGGGCCCCTCCGGCTCCGGTAAGACCACCCTGCTGAACATCATCGGCGGGCTGGACCGGTACGACAGCGGTGACCTTGTCATCAACGGGATCTCCACCAAAAAGTACACCGACCGCGATTGGGACTCCTACCGCAACCACACCATCGGCTTTGTGTTCCAGAGCTACAACCTGATCCCTCATCAGACCGTTCTGGCCAACGTGGAGCTGGCCCTGACCATTTCCGGCATCTCGGGCGCAGAGCGCAAGCGCCGCGCCACCGAGGCGCTGCAGAAGGTGGGGCTGGGCAATCAGCTGCACAAGCACCCCAGCGAGATGTCCGGCGGCCAGATGCAGCGCGTTGCCATTGCCCGTGCGCTGGTCAACAACCCGGATATCCTGCTGGCGGACGAGCCCACCGGCGCGTTGGACAGCGAGACCAGCATCCAGGTCATGGAGCTGCTCAAGGAGGTGGCAAAGGACCGTCTGGTGGTCATGGTCACCCACAACCCGGAGCTGGCCCAGCAGTACGCCACCCGCATCGTGAACCTGAAGGATGGTGTCATCCGCTCCGACACCGCCCCCTACGAGCCTGACACCGCTCAGCTTGCCCCTGCCGTTCACAAGAACATGGGCCACTCCTCCATGTCGTGGTGGACCTCGCTGACCCTGAGCTTCAACAACCTCTGGACCAAAAAGACCCGCACCCTGCTCACGGCCTTTGCAGGCTCTATCGGCATCATCGGCATTGCTCTGATCATTTCCCTGTCCACCGGTGTCAACCAGTATATCGCTGATATGGAGCGGGACACCCTTTCCGAGTACCCGGTGCAGATCCTGCGCAGCGGCATGGATCTGACCAGCCTGCTGTCCGCCGACCTGCCCGGCCAGCCCGCCGCCCCCGACCTCGGCGAAGGGATGGTGCCGGTGCGCCAGCTCGTGACCCAGATGGTTTCCGGCATCACCTCCAACGACCTGAAGAGCCTGAAAACCTACCTCGAGAGCGATACCTGCAGCATCGGGGAGAGCGTTTCCTCGGTGGAGTATTCCTATAATGTACAGCCCCAGATCTACCGCCAGGACCCGGACGGCAGCATCCGGCAGGTGAACCCGGATTCCTCCCTTTCCGCTCTGGGCATCAGCTCCACCAGCTCGACCAACAACATGATGGCCAGCATGATGAACACCAGCGTGTTCTACCAGCTGCCCGCCAGCGATGCCCTGTATCATTCCCAGTACGAGGTCAAGGCAGGCCGCTGGCCCGAAAGCTACAACGAGTGCGTTGCCGTGCTGGGTGCGGATGGTTCCATCACCGATTATGCCCTCTACGCGCTGGGCCTGCGGGACAACGCCGAGCTGGACAAGATGATCCAGCAGTTCGCCCAGAACCAGAATGTGGATGTGCCCGAAGATTTCAAGACCTACCGGTACAGCGATTTTCTGGGCCGCACCTTCAAGCTGGTCAACGCGGCCGACCGCTACCAGTACGATGATGCCCACAGCACCTGGGTGGATAAATCGGACGACAAGGCCTTCCTGCAGGAGCTTGTGGCCAACAGCGAGACCATGACCATCGTGGGCGTGGTGCAGCCCAGGGAAAACGCCTCCGCCGCCATGCTGTCCTCCGGCATCGCCTATCCCGCCTCCCTGACCCGGCACGTCATGGACACCGCCGCCCAGAGCAGGCTGGTGCAGGACCAGCTTGCCGACCCGCAGACCAATGTGCTGAACGGTGAGCCCTTCGGCACCGGGCAGACCGCTGCCGTGGACATGGCCTCCCTCTTCTCCATTGACACCGACCAGCTCGAGAGCGCCTTCCAGTTCGACCCCGGTAAGCTGGATCTTGACCTGAGCGGCGCGTTCGACCTGAGTGATGGTTCCGTAGATTTTTCCTCCCTCATTGACCCGGACAGCTTCCAATTTGATCTGGCCGAAACGCCCGACATCGACATGAGCGCCCTGACGGACGTGTTCGCCAACATGGACATTTCCATCCCCGCCGACAAGATGCAGCAGCTGGCTCAGAAGGTGATGACCGGCTACAAGGATTACATCATCGGCAACGGCATTCTGGGGCTGGACAAGATCGGTTTTGACCAGTATCTCGCCAGCGACCAGTTCCAGCAGCTGATGAAGGATTCCATGGGCAGCCTCATCGATACCGCTGCCCTGCAGGAGCAGTTTACTGCCGCCATGCAGCAGGTCATGGGCAGCGTGATGGCAAACTTCTCGGAACAGATCGCCGCCGAATTACAGGCCCAGCTGGGCACTGCCATGGAGCAGGCCATGGGCCAGATCAGCACGAATCTGCAGAGCCAGATGACCGAGCGCTTCTCCTCTCTGGGCAGCCAGATGGAAAGCGCGCTGAAGATCGACGCAGATGCGTTCCGGAATGCCATCCGATTCAACATGACCGAGGACGATCTGGCGGAGCTGATGAAGTCGAAAATGATGTCCACCAGCGCCACCTATGAAAGCAACCTGCAGGCCTTTGGTTATGCCAGCGAGGACGACCCCAGCCAGATCAACATCTATCCGCTGGACTTCGAGCAAAAGGCTAAGGTCCTCAATGTGCTGGACAGCTACAATGCCGCCATGCGTGAGCAGGGCGCGGAAGACAAGGTGATCCAGTACACTGATGTAGTGGGCACCCTGATGACCTCCGTGACCAGGATCATCAACATGATCTCCAACATGCTGGTGGCCTTTGTCTCCATCTCGCTGGTGGTCTCCTCCATTATGATCGGCATCATCACCTATATCAGCGTGCTGGAGCGCCGCAAGGAGATCGGCATCCTGCGTGCTATCGGTGCTTCCAAGCGGAACATCTCCGAGGTGTTCAACGCCGAGACCTTCATCATCGGCCTGTGCTCGGGCCTCATGGGCATCGGCCTCAGCAGACTGCTGCTCATTCCGGGCAACATGCTCATCCAGAAGATCGCCGTCGGCACCAGCGTAGTGGCCGTTCTGCCCTGGAAGGCCGCTGTGGTGCTGGTTGCGCTGGCAACTGTGCTGACCATTCTGGGCGGCTTCATCCCCGCCAAAACCGCTTCCCGCTCTGACCCTGTCAAGGCTCTGAGAGCAGAATAAGATCACTTTTTCAAAGAGGCTGTTGCACAAGCCCCAGCAAAAAAGACCAGAGTTGTTTCGCCAAAAGGCGTTACAACTCTGGTCTTTTGCTTTCTTTCATGTGAACAGTGCGGCGGCTTCTTTACCACTCTTCTTCGTCAGCGCCCACCCTTGTGCGGCGGAACATGCTCTCCACAATGGCGCAGTATTTATCCGCCAGACAGACGATGACCGCCTCGCGGCAGGTCGGGATATGGCAGAAGGTCAGGGGCCACATGTGGCTTGCAATGACGTTCTGCTCCTTTTTGGTAATGCCGAACACCCGCTGTGCGTTCACACAGGCAGACCCCGGGTGGGAAAAGCCGTGCATCTCAAACAGATGCCGCAGGCCGTGGAAAGAGCCCTGCTTGTGCCAGTCATAGAGATAGAAATCGTGGAGGAAGGCCCCCACGGCCAGCGTGGTCTCATCGGCTCCCAGATGGAAGCGGTGGTTGATCCAGCAGCTGACCACGACCACATTCTTGCAGTGCTGGTAGGTGGTCACATCACCGTGCTGGATAAACTCACGCATTTCCTGCACCTTGGGGTGATGGTCGTACTGTTCCAGAATAGCGGACAGGCGCTCCCGTTCCGTTTGTGAAAGCTGCATGGAAAATTCCCTTTCTTTTTGTCAGAAACGCTCAGCTCAGCTCCGCAGCTGAACCGGGTTGGAGCTGCCGAAGTTCTCAGCGGCCGAAGGATTTTCGCGGGTCAGGCTCAGGTCCACCAGATACTGCTTGCCGTCGCCCAGCGCCTCCAGCTCGGCCAGCTTGGCCTCGGCAGAAGCCTTGTCCGGGTACCACTGGATGAGGAAGAAGTTTTCCTCCTCCACACCGTAATACAGCCACTGGCCGTCTGCCCGCAGCAGGTCGTCCAGATGATCCACCTCATCGCCATCGGTCAGGCCCAGGCCCTCCTCGGCGTAGACATTTTCAGGTTCCACCTGCAGCACCTCAATGACCTGAATGGCGCTCTGTAAGTATTCATCCTGCGAAATGCTCTTGTCCGAGCGTTCCCAGCCCGTCAGGAATGCCTGCATCAGCAGGTTCTTCACGGAGATCTCCGGCTTCATTGCCATAACATATTCCTCTTTCCTCGTTTGTTTCCGCTGACCAGTATACGCTAAAAATTGTGAAAGGTCAACTATTTCTTTATGAATTTTTTGTAGCAACGCACAAAAGGCATTTTGTTCCAGTTCATTTCTGAACTTTTTATGAAACCCCTTGATTTTTGACCCGCATCGGTGTATATTAGCACTCGAAAGATATGAGTGCTAAGAAGATGCAGCATCGGCTGCTTCTTCTGCATTGCCGCTCCTTTTGCGAGGGGCCGGATCTGAATACTGTACAAAAGAGGTTTTGTATTATGGCGAAGAAAGAATTTCAGGCTGAAAGCAAAAAGCTGATGGACATGATGATCAACTCCATCTACACCAACAAGGAGATCTTCCTGCGTGAGCTGATCTCCAACGCTTCGGATGCCATCGACAAACTTTATTATAAGAGCCTGACCGATCCTTCCGTGGGCATGAACAAGGGCGATTTCCGCATCCTGCTCACCCGCGATAAGGACAATCGCCTGCTGACTGTCTCCGATAACGGCATCGGCATGACCAAAGAAGAGCTGGAGCAGAACCTGGGCACCATCGCCCACTCCGGTTCTCTGGACTTCAAGAAGGACAACAAGGACGAGAACATCGACATCATCGGTCAGTTCGGCGTGGGCTTCTACTCCGCCTTCATGGTCGCCGACAAGGTCACCGTCATCTCCAAGGCATACGGTGCGGACGAGGCCTGGCAGTGGGAGTCCAGCGGTGCTGACGGCTACGAGCTGACCCCCGCTGAGAAGGAAACCGCCGGTACCGACATCATCCTGCACATCAAGGACAGCACCGATACCGACAATTACGAGAACTTCCTCGATGAATACGGCATCGTGGCCATCGTCAAAAAGTACAGCGACTATGTGCGCTATCCCATTCAGATGGAGCGGGAAAAGAGCCGCCAGAAGCCCGAACCCGATCCCAAGCCCGAGGACTATAAGCCGGAGTGGGAGACCTACACCGAGCTTGAGACCCTGAACAGCATGGTGCCCATCTGGAAGAAGCAGAAGAGCGAGGTCACCGACGAGGAATACGCCAGCTTCTACAAGGATAAATTCAACGATTATTCTGACCCCGCCCGCGTCATCGTGAGCCGCACCGAGGGCACCGCCAACTACAACGCCCTGCTGTTCGTGCCCAGCCACCGCCCCTATGATTTCTACACCAAGGAGTACGAGAAAGGTCTGGCCCTGTACGCATCCGGCGTGCTCATTATGGAAAAGTGCGCAGACCTGCTGCCCGATTACTTCAGCTTCGTCAAGGGCATTGTGGACAGCCAGGATCTGAGCCTGAACATCAGCCGCGAGATGCTGCAGAAGGACAACCAGCTCAAGCTGATCCACAACGCACTGGAAAAGAAGATCAAGAACGAGCTGCACTCCATGCTGGTCAACGACCGCGAAAAGTACGAGGCATTCTGGAAGGAGTTCGGCCGCCAGATCAAGTTCGGCGCTTACTCTGATTACGGGATGCACGCCGAGCTGCTGCGTGACCTGCTGCTGTTCTGGTCTGCCAAGGAGCAGAAGATGGTCACCCTGCAGGAGTATGTGGACAAGATGCCTGCCGAGCAGAAGTTCATCTACTTTGCCGCCGGCGACTCCACCGATCGTCTGGCCAAGCTGCCCGCCGCCGAGCTGGTTCTGGACAAGGGCTATGATGTCCTGCTGCTGACCGAGGACGTGGATGAGTTCTGCCTGCAGATCATGCGCAGTTACCCCCGCAAGGATGCCGAGGGCAAAGACGGCACCGTGGAGTTCAAGAACGTCAACAGCGGCGATCTGGGCCTTGAGACCGAGGACGAGAAAAAGGCCGCTGAAGATGCCACCGCCGAGAACAAGCCCCTGTTCGATGCCATGAAGGACGCACTGGACGGCAAGGTCAAGGAGGTCAAGGTCTCCACCCGCCTGAAGGATCACCCTGTCTGCCTGAGCGCCGACGGCCCCCTGTCCATCGAGATGGAGAAGGTGCTCTCCAAGCAGCCCGGCAGCGAGGGCGTGAAGAGCGACAAGGTGCTGGAACTGAACATCAACCACCCCGTGTTCGCCGTGCTGAAGGCCGCACAGGAGGCCGGTGATACCGACAAGGTCAAGAAATACAGCAGCCTGCTCTACGCACAGGCACAGCTGATCGAGGGCCTGCCCGTGGATGATCCCGCCGCTTACGCCGAGGCCGTTTGCAGCCTGATGAAGTAATTTCCTTTCCCACAAATAAATTACCCCCTTAACAAAAGGGCCGTGCTCCGCTATAATAAAGTGGAACACGGCTTTTTTGTTTTAGGAGGATTCTGCCCCATGGAGCCCAGACGCAGCAAACATTTTCTTGCCCACATCCCAACCATCGCGTTACTGGTGTTGTTCGCCATGTCGCCCTGGCTGGGCATCCTGTTCTTCATCCTGCGTGCCATCGACCGGGATGCCGAGAAAAAGGAGCAGGAGAACGCGGAATATTCCAGCGATTTCCGCCCCCAGGACACCGGTGCCGGTCAGCCGGCCCGGGACACTGAGCCGGTCTACGGCCACGATGTGCCCACTGCCGAGCAGCAGAACGCCAAAAAGTGGCACAAAACCCTGACCAACCTCTGCACCATCATGGGTGCTGTCTTTCTGTTTGCCGGCGTGACGAATGCGGTGGATGTCATCAGTGTGTGGAAGTTTTGGCCCGACCCCGGGGAGCTGTTTTCCGATATTGCCATGGCCATTGGCGGCGGCGGTGCATTGCTGACCGGCCTGCGGATGAAGAGCACCCGCAAGCTGGAGCGCCAGCTGGACAAGATTGTTGGGACCCGGGATAATATCCCGCTGGACGAACTCTTTGCAGCTGCGGGCATTGATGCCGACAGGGGCCGCGCCGCCGTGGAGCGCGCCATCGACCACGGCTATTTCGGGGCCGATGCCTATATCGACAACCGCACCGGCACGCTGGTGGTGCGGGGCGCTGCGCCCCAGCCGCCCAGACCCGCCGAGCCCGCACCCGCACCGGCTCCCGAGGATCAGTATGCCGCCCTGCAGCGCCAGCTCCGGCAGGCCAACGATGCCATCCCCGACCCGGTGATGACGGCCAAGATCTCCCGGCTGGAGGATGTCAGCGCCCGCATCTTCGCACTGGCAAAAAAGGATCCGGACAAAAAAGCCCAGCTGCAAAAATTTATGGATTACTACCTGCCCACCGCGCTGAAGCTGCTGAATACCTACGCCCAGCTCTCGGCACAGGATGTGCAGGGCACCAACATCACTGAGGCAAAACAGAGCATTGAGCGGAGCATGGATCTGCTCATCACCGCCTTTGAAAACCAGCTGGACAAGCTGTTTGCCTCCGATGCGCTGGATGTTTCCACCGACATTGCCGCGCTGGAAGGGATGCTGAACCTCGACGGGCTCACCGGCGGCGATTTCGCGCCCCGGAGCTGACCGCCGGAACTGCGTTGACCTTTCATCCAGATGCAACAATAATACATGGTCTTTTCTCGACAGAACCGATATCATAGAATCAGAAGAACGGGCCCTGGCCCTTTGAAGAATCATTCACCTATACAAGGAGGAACGCGCCATGATGAAGCCTATTTCTGTCTGGAAGCAGGAGCTGGCGGGCGGCACCCATACCGCCCGGCTGGCCTCCCTCTACTGCTGTTCGCCGGAGCAGACCGCTGCCCACGCCGCACGCTATGCGGCAGTGCTGGACGGGCTGGAAGCTGCCTTTGGTGCCCACACCGAGGCCGGACTGTACAGCGCCCCGGGCCGCACCGAGATCGGCGGCAACCACACCGACCACCAGCATGGCCGGGTGCTGGCCGGCAGCGTGAACATTGACATGATCGCTGCCGCTGCCCCCAACGGCCTGAACCAGCTGCGTGTGCAGAGCGAGGGCTATGACCTCTGTGTCATCGACCTTGGCGACCTTGCTGCCCGCAAGGAGGAAGAGAACACCACCATGGCCCTGCTGCGGGGCGAGTGCGAGGCCTTCAAGGAGCGTGGCGCTGCCCTCTCCGGCCTGGACGTGTACATCTCCTCCAACGTGCCCAAGGGCAGCGGCGTTTCGTCCTCTGCCGCCTTTGAGGTGCTGATCGGTGTCATCCTGAACGACCGCTTCATGGCCGAAAAGGTCTCCCCCATTGCCATTGCACAGATCGGGCAGTGGGCAGAGAACGTCTACTTTGGCAAACCCTGCGGCCTGATGGATCAGATGGCCTCCAGCGTGGGCAACATTATCACCATCGACTTTGCCGATCCTGCCCACCCCGATGTGGAGCCGGTGCAGGTGGATTTCTCTCAGGCAGGCCTTGCCCTCTGCATCCTGGATTCCGGTGCAGACCACGCCGACCTGACCGATGAGTACGCCGCCATTCCCAACGAGTGCCGCGCCGTGGCCGCTGTCTGCGGCGGCGAAGTCCTGCGGGATGTGCCCTTTGAGACCTTTATTGCAAATCTGCCCGCATGCCGCAAACAGTGCGGTGACCGGGCTGTGCTCCGGGCTTTCCACGTCTACGCCGACAACCAGCGCGTTGCCCGGCAGGTAAACGCCCTGCGCGCCGGTGATTTTGAGACCTTCCTGCAGCTGGTCAACGAATCCGGCACCAGCAGCTGGGAATACCTGCAGAACGTCATCCCTGCCGGGTACAAGGAGCATCAGGAAGTGGCTGTGACCATTGCCGCCGCAAAGCATTTCCTGAACGGCGCGGGCGCTGTCCGCGTTCACGGCGGCGGCTTTGCCGGCACCGTGCAGGCCTTTGTACCGCTGGAGAAGCTGGATGCCTTCAAGGCTGAGATGGAGGCCATTCTGGGCGCAGGCAAGTGCCACATCCTCTCCATCCGTCCGGAAGGAGGTGCCGTGCTGTGATCTCTACTGCCATTCAACAGCTCGTCAACTATGGGCTGGACACCGGGCTCATCCTGCCCGATGACGAGATCTACATCCGCAACCAGCTGCTGATGACCATGCAGCTGGACAGCTTTACCGAGCCCGAGGGGGATATCTGCTACACCGACCTCGAGAGCATCCTAAAAACGCTGGTGGACGATGCCGTGGCCCGGGGCGTGTGCGAGGACAATTCCACCGCCCGCGATCTGTTTGACACCAAACTGATGGGCGTGCTGACCCCGCGCCCCTCCATTGTCCGCGCCAACTTTGAGGAGCGGTACGAAAGCGAGGGCCCCCAGGCCGCCACCGACTGGTTCTATGAATTCAGCCAGGACACCGATTACATCCGCCGCTACCGCATCAAGCGGGACGTGAAGTGGGTCGCCAAGACCCCCTACGGCGATCTGGACATCACCATCAACCTCTCGAAGCCCGAAAAGGACCCTAAGGCCATTGCCGCCGCCAAGCTGGCCCCCCAGAGCGCTTACCCCAAGTGCCAGCTCTGCGTGGAGAACGAGGGCTATGCAGGCCGGATGAATCATCCCGCCCGCGAAAACCACCGCATCATCCCGCTGACCATCAACGGCAGCGCATGGAATCTGCAGTACAGCCCCTATGTCTACTACAACGAGCACTGCATCGTGTTCAACAGCCAGCACACCCCCATGAAGATCGAGCGGGCCACCTTCCGCAAGCTGCTGGATTTCGTGGGCCTGTTCCCCCACTATTTCGTGGGCAGCAATGCAGACCTGCCCATTGTGGGCGGCAGCATCCTGAGCCACGACCACTTCCAGGGCGGTCACTATGAGTTCGCCATGGCCAAGGCCCCCATCGAGAAGAGCTGGGTGTTCCCCGGCTTTGAGGATGTGGAAGCCGGCATCGTCCACTGGCCCATGAGCTGCATCCGCCTGACCTGTGCGGATGACGAGCGTCTGGTGGAGCTGGCAGACAAGATCCTGACCGCATGGCGCGGCTATACCGATGAGGCAAGCTTCATCTTTGCCGAGACGGACGGCGAGCCCCACAACACCATCACCCCCATTGCCCGGGTGCGGGATGGCAGATATCAGCTGGATCTGGTCCTGCGCAACAACATCACCACCCCGGAGCACCCGCTGGGGGTCTACCATCCCCACGCAAAGCTCCACCACATCAAAAAGGAGAACATCGGCCTGATCGAGGTCATGGGTCTGGCAGTCCTTCCCAGCCGCCTGAAGCAGGAGCTGTTCGATCTGGCAGATATGCTGGTGGCCCGGGTGCCTGCCGAGCAGTACCCCGAAGCCCTGCAGAAGCACGCCGCATGGGCACAGGAGATCCTGGCCCGCCATCCTGAGCTGAACAGCGACAGCGTCCACCTGATCCTGCAGGATGAGGTAGGCCAGGTGTTCGCGCAGGTGCTGGCAGATGCCGGTGTCTACAAGCTGGATGAAGCCGGCCGCGCCGGTTTCGTGCGGTTCCTCGAAAGTGTAAAGTAACCACCACAGGCCGGCGGTGATTCCCCACGCAAGTGAGTACGGGTTGCGGCTCCCAGCGTCTGCTTCGTGCAATTGCACTCGCATCCTGCTGGCCGCGGCCCCAACAACAGCTTCCTACATCCGCCACTGGCGGCGGTCGCTGTTGTTGCAGTCCATTTCATCGCCCGCTGGCCTGCTTCCCGGGAGGTTTTTATGCTCTATACTTTAGAAGTTTGTGTAGACAGTGTCGCAAGCGCCCTTGCGGCAAAGCGGGGCGGGGCCGACCGGCTGGAGCTGTGCGCCGACCTGATCATCGGCGGCACCACGCCCAGCCTTGCGCTGGTGCGGCAGGTCAAGGCCGAGACCGGCCTGCCGGTGCGTGCCCTGCTGCGGCCCCGATTCGGCGATTTCTGCTACGACCGCTATGAGCTTGCCCAGATGGCCGAGACCGCCGCCGCGCTGGTGCAGGCGGGTGCGGACGGCATTGTGACCGGTGTGCTGACCCCGGAGGGGGAGCTGGACGTGGACGCACTGCGTCCCATCTACGCGGCCGCCCGGGCCGCTGCAAAGGCCGCTGGCCATCCGATCGTCTGTACCCTGCATCGTGCCTTTGATGTCTGCAAAGACCCCTTTGCGGCGCTGGAAGCGGCCAAAGCGCTGAACCTTGGCACCATCCTGACCAGCGGGCAGGCCGCCAGCGCCCCGGCAGGCGCTTCCCTGCTCCGTCGGCTGGTGGAAGCCGCCGGACCTGACCTTGAGATCCTGGTGGGTGCGGGCGTGACCCCGGCCAATCTTCCGGCTCTGGCGGCTGAAACAGGCGCGCACGCCTTCCACATGTCCGGCAAGCAGGTGCTGGACAGCCGGATGACCTTCCGGCGGGAAGGTGTTCCCATGGGCCTGCCCGGCTTCTCCGAGTTTGAGGTCTGGCAGACCAGCGAGGAGACCATCCGTGCCGCGCGGCGGGTCCTGAACGAATTATAATCCATAAAACGACCCCGGAAAGCTGCAGTCAAGCTTTCCGGGGTCGTTTGTTGATCATCGCTTTTTTCTGGCAGCCGGTCTCCTGCGTTTCCGGGGCAGCATGGCATACACATACCCAAAGGCTGTGCCGCACACACCGCCCACGATGTGCATGAAGTTCGCCACATTATCGCGGGCAAAGATGATATCATACACCTGCTGGCCCAGATACAGTGCCGCCACCAGCAGCATGGTCACCGGGATGCCGCCGGAGAAGCCCGACAGCGATGCCAGCATGATGAGCATGAACACGATGCCCGAAGCCCCCAGCAGGGCGGTATGGGGGAAGAGCACACACTGCAGAATGCCCGAGATGAGCGCCGTGAGCAGGATACCCTTGAGCAGGGGGCCGCTGCCATATTTTTCTTCCATCGGCGGGCCGATGACCAGCAGCAGGAGCATATTGTTCAGGAAATGATCCCAGCTGGCATGGCCCAGCACATGGCCAAAGAGCCGGATGTAAAACAGTGGGTCTTTCAGAGAACCGCGATAGACGCAGAACAGGTGCTTTGTGGTCCAGCCGCCTGTCCACTGGCCCAGGAACAAAGCCCCCAGGGAAAGCAGAAAAAAGGTCAGGATCACCGGTGAATTGTATTGCAGCTGCAATGTAAGCTTGGGACGTTTCGTAAGCGTTTCATCCTTTCAGAGCCCGCTCTGGCACGGACGGAATTTAAGGATATTATAGCATTTATGCCAGATACGGGTCAAGCAGGGCATCCACCGTTTTGTTCCGCTTGGGAGCGGGCTTGTGCACGGCACGGCCGCGGCAGACCACCAGCTCCAGCTGGCGCAGGGCAGTCAGGTCGTCCAGCGGGTTCTTCCGGGTCACGATGAAATCAGCGCTCTTCCCCGCTTCAATGGAGCCGGTCACATCCCCCACACCTGCCAGCCGGGCATTGCGCAGGGTGGCCGTGTGGAGGGCAAACTGATTGCTCACGCCGCAGTATTTGTGGAAGTAGCACAGCTCCCGCCAGAAATCATACTGGGTGATATAGGGGCAGCCCACGTCATTGCCCAGACCCACCGGAATGCCGTTGGCAAGGGCCGTTCTGGCACTTTCCACCACGCCGTCAAAGACGATCCTGCCATTGTACTGGTCCTTCTCGGAAGCGCCGGAAATGGCCGGGTCAAACAGTGCATAGGGCAGCGCCGGGGAGATGGTGGTGCAGACGAAAGCACCCCGCTCCTTGTAGAGCCGGATGGTCTCCTCATCCATCTTTGCGCCATGCTCGATGGAGTCCACGCCGTTTTCCAGCGCCACCTTCACGCCCTCGGGTGATTCGGTGTGGGCAGCCACGGGATAGCCCAGCCTGTGGGCTTCATCACAGACGGCCCGGACCATCTCAGGCTTCATCTTCAGCTCGCCTGGGGTGCCCTTTTGGGTGGCATCCAGCACGCCGCCCGTGATCATCAGCTTGACCAGGTCTATTCCCTGTTCATCGGCCCTGCGGAGCTGGGCCAGCGCTTCGGCATTGTTGTGGGCCGCCACCGCCACCGAGCCTGCCATGTGCCCGCCGGGCACCGAGATGCCCTCGTTGGCGGCAAGGATGCGGGGAGCCAGGATCTTCCCCTTTGCCGCGTCGTCCCGGCAGCGGGTATCGAAATCTGCCAGACCGCCCACGGTGCGGATGGTGGTCACGCCGCCCAGCAGTTCCAGCTTGGCGTAACTGCACACCAGTCGGTAAGCCACCGCCCGGGTCAGGCCATTGCTCAGGATCCTGCGCACCAGTGCGGCGTTATCCCGGGGCTTTGCGCTGGGCTTGCCGTTGCCCGCCAGATGGACATGCAGGTTGATGAGGCCCGGCATCAGGTAGCCGCCCTTGAGGTCCACCTTCTCGTACCCTTCACAGGGGGCGGTTTCCTCCACGATGGCGGTGATCTTCTCCCCGTCCACCAGTACCATCTTGTGCGCCACCGGCTCCATCTGTTCGGTGCCGTCCAGCAGGATGCAGTTGAAATAGGCTCGTTTCATCCGTATTCTTCCCTTTCCGTTCCGGCGCAGGCCGTTTTCTTTCAGTATATCACGTTTGCGGAAGCGATAAAAGACATCTGTCGTTTTTTCTTCTGCCTCCTGCATTGACATTTCCCGCCCCGGTGGGTACACTTATAAGGTATTCTTTTCTGAAAGGGGGCCCCGCCATGGCAACGGAAGCCAAACTGCGTCAGCTGGCAGACCGCGGCTGTCCGGTCTACTATTTCTATTCCAGCGAGCGGTATCTTGTCCGGCAGGCGGTGTCTGCCGCCGTCCGGATACTGAGTGCTGACACGGATGAGGAGACCACCGTGCTGGACGGTGCCGCGCCCGAGATCGAGCAGCTCATCATGGCGGCGGGCACCATCTCCTTCTTTGGCACCCGCCGCGTGGTGGTGCTGCCCGAGCTTGACCCCGCCGCCTACGGCGACAAGGATCTGGAGGAACTGTGCAGCACCCTTGCCAGCCTGGAAAATGCCGTGGTGGTACTGGGCAGCGTGTTCGAGCTGGAGCGCAGCAAGCTCAAGACCGGCAAGCGGGCACAAAAGCTGATTGCTGAATGCAAGAAGCTGGGCTTTGCCGAAGAACTCTCCAAACCCAAGCCCTACGAGCTGAAGATGATGCTGATCGAGCGGGCCAAGGCGCAGGATACCACCCTGCCCGAGGGCGCTGCCGCAGCCCTGCTGGAGCGGTGCGGCGAGGATCCCTTCCTGCTGGAAAATGAGGTAGACAAGCTCTGTGCCCTTTCCGGCTACCAGACCGTTACCGCCGCCATGGTGGCTGAGATGGGCACCGTGAGCCTTGAAGCGGATGTGTTTGAGATGATCCGGATGATCACCGCCAAAAACGCCACCGGTGCCTGCAAAAAGCTGCAGACCCTGCTGCGCTTACAGCAGGAGCCCATTGCCATCACCGGCGCAATGATCGGCAGCTATGTAGACCTGTACCGGGTCAAGCTGGGTGCTTCCAAACGGAAGAGCTACGCCGCTGTGTTCAAGGATTTTGGCTACAAGGGCAGCGACTACCGGCTCAAGCGCTCCGCCGAAACGGCATCACATTACACGCTGGGCCAGCTGGAGACCTGCCTGCAGGTGCTGCTGGACCTCGATAAAAGTTTGAAGAGCCAGCCCGTGGATGTGCAGACCCTGCTGGAAGCAGCACTCTGCCGTCTGGCGCTGGCGGGGAGCGGACGATGAGCGAACGAGAACTGCTGCACACCGACCGAGTGCTGGTGGTGGAGGGCAAATACGATGCCGCCCGTCTTTCCCACCTGACCGATGCCATGATCCTGCTGACAGACGGCTTTGGCATCTACAAGGACAAAAAACGCCAGCAGCTGCTGAAAGCCCTGGCGAAAAAAAACGGCCTGATCCTCTTCACCGATTCTGATGCCGCCGGGTTCCGCATCCGCACCTACATCACCAATCTGGTGGGGGCAGAAAACGTGGTGCAGGCCTATGTACCCGCCATCCATGGCAAGGAAAAGCGGAAGCCCCAGCCCGGCAAGGAAGGCCTGCTGGGCGTGGAAGGCGTGGACGATGCCATCGTCCTGCAATGCCTGCGGGATGCATTGGGCGCAGAAGCCGGGGCAGCGCCTGCCCGCCCGGAGGGTCGGCAGATCACCTACACCGACCTGTACAACTGGGGGCTTTCCGGCACCCCGGGCAGTGCCGAGCGGAAATACCAGCTGCTCAACGCGCTGGGCCTGCCGCCCCGACTCTCCAAAAAGGAGCTGGTGGAGGCGCTGAACCGGCTGTACAGCTTTGAGCAGCTGGATACCCTGCAGGCCGAAATACTCGAAGCACACTGACAGACAAAAAAGGAGACCGCACCGCGCGGTCTCCTTTTTGCGTTACAGGGCAACATCCAGCGCCATCATCAGGGCAAACCCTGCCACCACACTGATGACCCCCGCCGGCTCGTCTGCCTCCACGGCTTCCGGGATCATCTCCTGTGCCGTCACGCAGACCATGCACCCGGCGGCAAGGCTCATCAGCCAGGGCAGGGCCGCACTGACCCACCCGGCCAGTGCAAGGGCCAGCAGGCCCCCCAACGGCTCCACAAGCCCGGAGGCAGCCCCCGCCGCAAAGGCGCGGCGCTTAGACCTGCCCTCCTGCGCCAGCGGCAGACTGACCGCAGCTCCCTCGGGAATGTTCTGCAGCCCAATGCCCAGCGCAAGGGCCAGCGCCCCGCTGATGGCATCCGGTTCTCCCCGCAGGGCCAGCGCGGCAGCAAGGCCCACCACCATGCCCTCGGGCAGGTTGTGCAGGGTGACTGCCAGCACCATCCGCCCACAGCGGCCCGGCCCGGCATTCAGCAGGCGGCCCGCCAGCGTTTCCAGCCGCAAGAGCCCCACCGCACCCAGCAGCAGGCCCACGGCAGGCGGGACCCATGCAGGCAGCGGCCCCTGCTCTGCCCGCTCAATGGCCGGCAAAAGCAGGCTCCATACGCTGGCTGCCAGCATAATACCTGCCGCCATGCCGCAGAGCATCCGCCGGGTGGCAGGCTCCCCGGTCTTCCGCAGCAGGAACACACCAGCCGCACCAGCCGTGGTGCAGAGCATCGGCAGCAGCAATACCGCCGCCGTCAGGAAAATCTGTTCCAAATCGCACTCCCCCTTTTCCCGGTCTATGCCAGGGCGGCAGGAGGTGTGCAGAGAGCGACCCGAAACAGGATCTTCAAAACGATTTCTGCAAAATTCCCTTGATCTGCTCCAGATCCTCTACAAAATAGATCCCCTGCTGGCGTTCCGGGGAGGAGAGCCCCTTTTCGATCATCCGGGCAAGCAGGGCTTTCAGGCCATCGTAGTAGCCGTGCAGGTTATAGAGGATGCAGGGCGCATCCAGATGCCTGAGCGACACCTTGGACATTACCTCGGCAATCTCCTCCAGTGTGCCGGTGCCGCCTGGAAATGCAATAAACGCGTCCCCCAGCGCGATCATCTTCGTTTTGCGCTCAGTCATATCCTTTGTCACGATCAGCTCCGTCAGCCCCTCGTGCTGCAGCTCTCCCTGCACGAAAAACTCCGGCTCCACGCCGGTCACTTTGCCCCCGGCGTTCAGGGTGCTTTCGGCGATCTCTCCCATCAGGCCGCAGCGGGAGCCGCCGTACACCAGCGCGTTCCCGCTCTCCCCGATCCACCTTCCCAGCTCCTGCACCGCCTGCTTCAGGGCCGGATCATTGCCCTCGTTTGCACCCAGATATACCGTGATGTTCATTGTATTCTCCCCCAGTTTCGTTTTTGCCTTATTTTATCACGCTTTTCTCCGGCAGAAAAGAGGGCAGGCCGGTTTTCCTTGCAATTGCTGCCGGACTGTGCTATGCTGAGAGGAAAAAGGGGGATTTTCCTTATGAAGACAGCATTGACCATTGCCGGAAGCGATTCCAGCGGCGGCGCAGGCATTCAGGCCGACATCAAGACCATGACCGCCAACGGTGTGTTTGCCCTGAGCGCCATCACGGCTCTGACAGCCCAGAACACCACCGGCGTGACCGGCATCTTTGAGACCACACCCGAATTTCTGGCCCAGCAGCTGGATGCGGTGTTCACCGATATCTACCCGGATGCCATCAAGATCGGCATGGTATCGTCGTCTGCGCTTATTGAGACCATTGCCGAAAAGCTGCGCCAGTACGATGCCAAGCACATCGTGGTCGATCCCGTGATGGTGGCCACATCCGGCTCCAAGCTGCTGCAGGACAGCGCCATCCAGATTCTGACCGGGCAGCTTCTGCCCATGGCCGAGGTGGTCACGCCCAACATTCCGGAGGCCGAGATCCTGTCCGGCATGACCATCACCGATGCCGCCGGGATGGAGGCCGCTGCAAAGTGCATCAGCGAAAAATACGGCTGTGCCGTGCTCTGCAAGGGCGGCCACAAGGTGAATGATGCCGACGATCTGCTCTGGCGCAACGGCAGCGGCAAGTGGTTCCACGGTGAGCGCATCGCCAACCCCAATACCCACGGCACCGGCTGCACCCTGTCCAGCGCCATTGCCTCCAATCTGGCAAAGGGCTATCCCCTGGATGCCGCCGTTGAGCGGGCCAAGGCATATATTTCAGGCTGCCTGTCCGCCATGCTCGATCTGGGCAAAGGCTCCGGCCCCATGGACCACATGTTTGCCCTGCGCGGCGAATTCGTGGAGCACTGAGCCACAAAAAAAGGGCGATGATCTCTCATACGCCCCAGAACAGGATTCCCAGTCCCGCCGCCAACAGGATCATTCCGATGGGCGACGGGGCTTTTTGCGTCCGCTTCTTCCAGACAAAATGCACCGCCCATAAAACAGCGAACACAAGGATCGATCTCACGTCCGGCGCAAATCCATCTGCCAGTGTCTTGATGCCGCCCAGTGTGGAGAGCATCATGTTCAGTGCAGTTGCCAGGATCATGGCCACCACACAGGGCCGCACACCGGAAAGAAAGGCTTCCACGCCCGCATACTTCATCAGGTTTTTCAGCACCGCCGCGATCAGCAGGATGATAAAGAACGAGGGCAGCACCACACCCATCGTAGCGATCAGCGCTCCCGGAAAGCCGCCCTGTGATGACCCGATAAAGGTTGCCATATTGATTGCCAGCGGGCCCGGGGTGGACTCCGAAACGGCGACAAAACTCAGGAATTCTGCTTCGGTCAGCCAGCCATGACGCAACACGGTCTCCCGCACCAGCGAGATCATCCCGTAGCCGCCGCCAAAGGAGAGCGCTCCGATCATCAGAAAATTGAGGAACAGCTGGAGGTAGATCATGCCTTCTCCTCCTTCCGCAGCTTTCTTAACAGGTAGAGCAGCACCCCTGCCACCCCGCAGAGCAGGATGTAGTAGAGGGACGAGAAGGACACCGCCGCCACCGAGCAGCCCACCATGGCCGCCACAACACCGGCAACAATGATCCTGTTGAAGGCCGTGCCGGACAGGCTTTTCAGCATCTTCATCCCCGCCGAAAGGATCAGATAGATGACGCAGACCTGAATGCCCCGGAACGCGCTTGCCACTGCCGACAGCTGCAAGAACCGGTCAAACACCAGTGAGATCAGGTAGATGACCACAAACGAGGGCAGGCAGACCGCCAGTGTGGATGCCGCGGCCCCCTCTGCCCCTTCGATCTTATAGCCCACATAGGTGGCGCTGTTCACCGCCACAGGGCCCGGCGTGGACTCCGCAATGGCGACCATATCGAGAAATTCCTCCCGGCTCAGCCACTGCTTGTCCTCCACAAATTCCCGTTCCAGCAGGGCCACCATTGCGTAGCCGCCGCCAAACGTGAACGCACCGATCTTCAAAAAAGTCCAGAACAGATCTCTTGTTTTTTTCATACACTTCACCTCGCTGCCTGCCTATTATAGCATAAAGTCTCCAATCAGGAAACCCATTCACAAGACCTTCGATCATCCTATCTCTTCCGGCACAAATGAGTCTTTCTCACAAACAAGGTAGATGTCCTTCTTCATTTTCTTCTCAAAGTATTGCTTCAATCTCATATTGGAATCCCACTTGTCTTGCGGATAAAAGCCATACCGTTTCTTTACATCGTTCATTCTATCTTCTATATCCAGAACCCCTTCCGCTCCTGCCAGACTATCACACAATTGAATCAACCGGTCATAATCATCGTATACTGTCCTGGCCAATTCAGTCTTAATCATTTTCATTTCTTCATCTGAAACATCAAATTTTCCAATGTATTCATTTATCGTGTGATTGTTAAAAGAATGCGTCAAACAGATTTTTGCCGCCTCATCATATCCAAGGCACATCATATATGCGTACCCATCGGAAACATGGCCAAGATGTCTTACGCCAAATTTTCTTCCTATATCATGCAGTAGGCCTAAAACATAGGCCTTCTCCGCATCCATATCTCCACATGCCGCTGCTATTTTTTCTGCACAGTGCGCTGCTGTTAAACAATGTTTTCCCCAAGGCCCCGGATTATTTGATAGACCATCCCGAAGCAACGTCATCGCTTCTTTTCTTGTTGGCAGCATAACTTATCCCTTCTTCCCTTTATTTATGCATTGATAAAAACAAATGCCGAAAACCCGCATGAATACAGGCTTTCGGCATTTTGATCCATTACTCGAGCTCGGTAAGTCTTAATTGTTACTAAGCAAATTTGTTTAGTGTATCTATCTTTGGATGTTCACTTTTCCATGAGATTGCCGTAGTAGATGTGGCTTGCTGATTTTTTAGTATCAGGATAGTATCACGCAACCAGCGGGATCTCTGTGAGTATTATAACGTATTTACGTTCAGGATGCAACTGTCTTTTAAGGATTACTTCTTGCTTGCATCTGCCAGATAGTTTTCTCCCCATTTACACATCGCATCCAAAATAGGAATGATGCTTCTCCCAAAGTCGCTGAGCGAATATTCTACCTTTGGCGGCACAACAGGATAAACTTTCCGAATAACTAAGTTATCATTTTCAAGCTCCCGGAGCTGCTGTGTCAGCATTTTAGGCGTAGCCTTGGGAATCAACTTTCCTATCTCATTAAAGCGCAAGGTATTATCAATCAAATGCCACAGAATAAGTGCTTTATATTTCCCACCAATCAAATCGAGGGTTGCTTCAACCGGGCAGTTAAAGGTACTTGGACATTTCATTTTTCTCTTCCCTACACTATCTTTTTGGGTAGTATATAACAAAAAAGTGCGTTCTTGCTTTTTTGAAAACGACTGATAAAATCATAGCATAGGCCGATTGAATTATCAAGACCCTACACAAATTTACACTTCCAGAAAGGACCATCACATTATGGATTTTTTGACACTTGCAAAGAAACGGTATAGTGTACGCGCTTACACAAAGCAGAAGGTTGAGAAGGAAAAGCTGGATGCCATCTTAGAGGCAGCTCACGTTGCACCCACGGGTGGTAATTGCCAACCTCAACACCTGATTGTAGTGCAGAGTGATGAGGGCCTTCGTAAAATTGGAAAGGCCACAAATATCTATGGTGCGCCGCTGGCAATTATCGTTTGCAGCGATACAAATAAGGTCTGGACACGTCCCTTTGATGGTAAAAAGCTGACCGATATTGATGCAAGCATCATTACCGACCACATGATGATGGAAGCCACCTACTTAGGTTTAGGAAGCGTATGGGTATGCTATTTCAAGCCGGACATCCTGAAGGCTGAATTTAAGATTCCCGACAACCTTGAACCGGTCAACATCCTTGTCCTCGGCTACGCCGACACCTCTCGTGAAAAGGCTCTGTCCGCAGATCGCCATGCAAAAATGAGAAACTCTCTTTCTGCCATGGTATCTTTCGAGAAGCTTTAACTTAAAATTATATCTTTATATCATTCTATTTTCTCTGGCACGTCCAACCATTAAGATTTTCTTAATAGTTCCAACTGCTAAACTCGAACCATCCGGAAATCCCGGATAGTTGATAGACCACCCAAGTTATTAAGCATTCCTTAACAACTGCTCCGAACTCTTCGGAATTTCCGAAGAGTTGCCCCTATATACGCAGAACCCCCGTCAGCGCACACTGACAGGGGTTCTGCTCGTTCTTGATGGGATTGAGTAGAGCTTACTCGAGCTCGGTAGGTTCGGATTCTTACTAAACAAATTTGTTTAGTAAAGTTATTCTTGAATATTCACTTTTTCATGAGATTGCTGTGCTAGATGTGGCTTGCTGATTTTTTAGTATCAGGATAGTATCACATTTATCATTTTTTGTCAACTTCAGCATATGGTTCATTCAATACTTTTTTAATAATTTCAAAAAGCGGTATAAAGTTGGAAAAATCCATATTATCAAATGGTTTTTCCTTATTCAATATTCGTTTAGCAAATTCCATTTTAGAAAGCGCATAATTCTTTTTTTCTCCTCCATCCCACGGCTTAATTACTTTCTTTTTGTCGGATCCATCAATAATATTTATTTTGCCTGGACCACAACTATTTCTGTTCTCACAAAAATATTTTTCTTCACCTACCGAGAACCCTGCATCGTCAAACTCATTGCCTATAAAAAGTCTTCTAGATTCACCATCATCACAATGGCATTCTCTTGTTATTTCTTCATCACTATAAAGATGTTCTATGCAGATGTCTGGTGTCTTTTGCCTTATTTTCGGAATCGGAAGGCACAGAGAATAGACATTATTAGACCAGTTTTTATATTCATCGCCGCTTTGTAAACTCTTCTTGACATCCGGAACATCACAGTCTGCAATGAAAATCATCTTTTGGGGTTGCCTTAACATACTATACTGCTCACACATCGTTTTTAGCTGTGATCCTCCCATTTTAAGTTTAATATCGCCCTCCGTCTTTCCATTTTCGGGCTCATATTCCAAAAATTCAAAATCCAGCTCTGATAGCCACTCTTTGCATCTAGAATCATGTATTAGTTCATTATATGCCGCTTTCATATGTTTCCAGTCTGTTGAGCCCTCAGTTATAATTAGCGGCTTTTCGTGCTTTGCGTCAATCATCTTTTTCAGAGTCTCTTGAAATTTTTCAGTTTCTGTATAGTAATGGTACGCATTTTCAAATTCTGAAAATTCTTCAGTAGATACTTTTTTCCCTGATGGCATTTCTATTATATCAAATCCATCGTCCGTGAATTTCTCTTTCATGCCAAGCAAGAATAATGGTGAATGAGATGTTATAATAAATTGAATTCTGGGGAACAATGCAATTAGTTCTGGCAAAACTTCTCTTTGCAGCTTCGAATGCAAATGAAGTTCAATCTCGTCTATAATTACAATTCCTTCTATGTCGTTCAACTTATGGCTTAAGTTTATATCATCTGTGTCTGCATATCTAATAATTGTAGAAAACATATTAAACAACGCCATCTGTCCCGTCGAAAGTGCTCCCAACGAAGGAACTAAAAGCGTTCTATCGTTTTCTCTTAAAATTGAAAGTCTATGTTTTCCCTCTGATCTATTTCCCATTCTAAAAACGATTTTTTCGCCTAAAATTGCAGACATAACTTCTTCAGCATTCTTTCGAGATATCGAAAGCAAATTTATATCGTTTGTCGATGGAAAGACAATTGTATATCCATTAGTTTTGTTTCTTTCTAGGTCGGCTCGTGAATCCGCAATTACATCAAAAAGCCATTGCAATGTCATCTCAGGAAGATTCATTGCCGTTATTGGATTGTTGAGTTTTCTTGCATATCTTGACCGAACACTATATGTGTCCATTTCTTTTTTGGGATAGTAAAGTTTTCCCATCCACGAAGGTTTCGCATAGCGCTCTGGACCGAAAAAACAAACAATATTTTTTTCGAACGCATCGTTTATTTTTTTGTTATCTCCAACAACATTTTTATAATTCACTTCACTATTCCAATTCAGATTTATGTCAATTTCGCTCACTTTTCTGAATTCTTCGAATGCATATTCACCAGATTTAAACACATATTCTATCCTGCTGTCTCCTTGGCTCATACAAATATGCGAAACCATATAATTCTTTCCAATTTGAATTTGCTCCGGTGATATTTCCTTATAGTACTGATGTCCTCCCTCGCTATTTTCCGTTGCGTTGTCATATACCTTATCCGCAATTTCGTAGAAAGAATCAACAATATTAGACAGAAAAATAGACTTCCCGCTTCCATTCTTTCCCACCAGCACTAATGGCACCGGCGTTCCATTTTTACTTTTTCTTGTGTTTAAAACCATCTCGTTAATAGGACCCACATTTTTGTACTCCAATTTATCAATATACATATCTTTTCCCCTACCTCCTTTTTATCAAACGGATAAATTTCCGCCAATCCCAAAGAACTTATCAAAGAAGCTCTTCAGCTTATCAATCACACCCTGTTTTTTCTGTGCACGGCCACCGCCGCCAAAGCGGGAAACAGGCGGCATCAGCTTATCAATGTCAGTGCCCACGGTCTTGATCTCACCGTCACAGAACGCATTGGCCAGATATTTGCGTGTCTCCGGCTCCTTCAGCTTTTCCTCTTGGATGATTTTTGCAAGTTCTTTCTCCCGCTGTTCGGACACAAAGGTGTTCCACTCTGTCATCACGTCATCCACATCGTTGACCCCTGCAATAAAGGTTTCAATCAACTGCTTTTTGCTGCGCAGTTCCGGGCTGGCATCAATCGCCTTGCGAATCGTGATGAGCACTTCTTTATCGTCACAATGAGTATCATGGTACTTTTTGACCAGCATCAGAATGTAGTCAATATTGATTTCGACCTGCCGAATCAGCTCCACCTCGAACACCACATCATCCGTGATATCCTCTTTGGTTTCATCGTGCTTCTTATTGCGCCATTCATCTCGCAAGTCCTGATAGCGGCCTAAGTAGTCCTGTAAATCCCGCTCCGAGATCAGTTCGTTGCCCTTGAAGTCATCAAAGGAGGACAGCAGGTTCCGCATCCGCAGCAGTGCACCAAACAGCACGATAAAGTCCTTCTGGTTCTGCTCTCCGACGATCTGCGGCTCTGTCAGCGGGAATTTTTGCGTCAGGTCATCGATCATGTCCGTATAGCCCTGATGGTATTTTCCCTGCTCGTCCGTATAACCGTGGTAATAGTCCGCGTATTTGCGCAGCAGAACGATGCCGCCCGCATTTTTATCTCCAAACAGCGAAATTGCCGCATCCACCCGCTTTTGCAGGTTGCGGAAGCAGACGATATTGCCAAAGGTCTTGATGCTGTTCAAGATACGGTTCGTCCGGCTGAACGCCTGAATCAGACCATGCATCTTCAGGTTTTTGTCCACCCAAAGGGTGTTCAGCGTAGTAGCATCGAAGCCCGTCAGGAACATATTGACCACGATCAGCAGGTCAAGTTCCTTGTTCTTCATGCGAAGCGATACATCTTTATAGTAATTCTGAAACCGTTCGCCATCGGTGGAGTAGTTCGTATGGAACATCTCATTGTAATCCTGAATGGCGGCGTCCAGAAAATCCCGGCTGCTCTGGTCGAGGTTGGAGGTATCTTCCGGGTTTTCCTCGTCCAGAATGCCATCCGTTTCCGCTTCATTGGCTCCATAGCTGTAAATGGTAGCAATGCGCAGCCGCTTGGTTGGGTCTGCCGCCATCTGCTTTTTGAACTCCTGATAATACAGCTTTGCCATCGGCACAGATGCCACACAGAAAATCGAATTAAAACCGCTGACGCGCTGTTTTTGCTTGATTTCCTCCACTGCACCACGCTGGGCAGAGGCCACCTCTGCCACGTTCGTCAGCAGATTAAACTCATACGATTTGTCTCCCCGATAGGTTTTCTGGTCAAAGTGGTCAAGGATGTACTTGGTCACCAGAGAAATGCGCTTGGGTGACATGAACGCCTTTTCCCGGTCGATATCCCAAACCTGTTTATCGTCCATGTCTGGCTCTGTGTCCATCGTCTTGATGTAGTCCACCCGGAACGGCAGCACATTCTTGTCGTTGATGGCATCCACGATAGTGTAGGTGTGCAGTTGGTCGCCGAACGTCTGCGCCGTGGTGAAATAGCGTGGATCAGTGGAGCTTCCTGCGTTGACTGCAAAAATCGGCGTTCCTGTAAAGCCGAACAGGTGGTACTTTTTGAAATTGTGAACAATGGCCTTGTGCATATCACCGAACTGGCTGCGGTGGCACTCGTCAAAGATAATCACAACGTGCTTCTGGTAGACCTCATGCCCCGGATTTTTCTTGATGAAGGTCGCCAGTTTCTGGATGGTGGTAATGATGATATGCGCTTCCGGGTTTTCCAACTGGCGTTTCAGAATCGTGGTACTGGTGTTGGAGTTTGCCGCGCCCTTTTCAAAACGGTCATACTCCTTCATAGTCTGGTAGTCCAAGTCCTTGCGGTCTACCACAAACAGCACCTTGTCGATGTATGGCAGCTGCGATGCCAGCCGTGCCGTTTTGAAGGAGGTCAGCGTCTTGCCGGAGCCAGTGGTGTGCCAGATGTAGCCGCCGCCCTCGATGCTGCCATACTTTTTGTAGTTGTTGGCGATCTCGATGCGGTTCAATATCCGCTCGGTTGCCGTAATCTGGTATGGGCGCATCACCATCAGCATCTTTTCTGAGGTAAAGATGCAGTACCGGGTCAGCACGCTCAGGATCGTGTGCTTTGCAAAGAATGTCCGGGTAAAGTCGATCAGATCCGTTAGCACGCGGTTGTTCGCATCAGCCCAGTAGGAGGTAAATTCAAAGCTGTTGCTGGTCTTTTCCTTTTTCGTCTTGCCGTGTTTGGCATCCTTGATGGCATTGTAGCGGGTGCTGTTGGAGTAGTACTTGGTATTTGTGCCGTTAGAGATCACGAAAATCTGCACATACTCGTACAAACCACAGCCCGCCCAGAACGAATCCCGCTGGTAGCGGTTGATTTGGTTGAATGCCTCCCGGATGGCCACCCCGCGCCGCTTCAGCTCCACATGAACCAGCGGAAAGCCGTTGACCAGAATCGTCACATCATAGCGGTTATCATGCCGTGCGCCGTCTGCTTGTTTTACCTCATACTGGTTGATGACCTGCAGGCGGTTGTTATGGATGTTCTTTTTGTCGATCAGTGTGATATTTTTGGAGCTGCCATCATCCCGGTGCAATACCTACACATTGTCTTCCTGAATCTTCCGGGTCTTTTCGGGAATGTGCTCGTTGGGGTTGGCAATTACATCACTGAAAAACTGCCGCCACTCCGTATCGGAAAACTGGTAGTGGTTCAGCTCTTCCAACTGACTGCGGAGGTTGGTAATCAGTTCATCCTCGGTATGCAGCGGCAGATAGGTGTAGCCCTGCTCACACAGCAGCCGGATGAACTCTTTTTCCAACTCCGCCTCACTCTGGTAGCTGTCAGAGCGCACCTTGGAGGGTTCATAGGTGGCAACAACGGTATCTTCATTGGTAGCCGCAACGATATTGAAAAAGGACATTTCTATCACCTTATACTTTCAAGAACTCCATTTACCGCCTTAAAAAGTTCATATTGATCGTCCAACTGCTCAACAATTTTCAAGCCGTGCATCATATTACAACGAATTCTGTAAATTGACATTAGGCAACCAAGAACTATATACTCTTCTTTTTGAGCTAAAAAACCTTCCATCGCTTTTCTCTCTTCCGGCTCTGTTTTCGGTCTTTTAGCGTTATCCGGATATAATGCTGTCCTTACATATTCTTCAATCATCTGTTCAAACAAGAACCTTCTTTGCTCAAATACTTCTGCCAAATCTTTTTGACTCTGAAGATCAATTTTCACATACGGGGCAACCTTTTTAAGTTCTTTATAATTACATTCATTATGGCAAAATTCTTTTTCAAACCAGTTCCATAAAATCGCGAATTTTCCAATTTCCAAAACCGTTTGGTCTTTTAATTCAAAATCTCTAATTTTCATAATCTCTCCTTAAAGCTCAACAGCTTATCCCGATAATACTCATACTGTTTTTGTCTTGCTTCAATCTCTGCTGGCAGGCCGCTGGTCAAATCATTGCAGATAGAATCAAAACGGTCAAGGATAGAAACAATCCGTTTCTGTTCTTCAATCGATGGGAGATCAATTTGCAAACTTAAAATTCTTGTTGAGTTCAAATCTCCACGTGCGCCCTCCTTTTTCGCAAGAAGTTCTTCCTGCTTTGCACAGATGCAGTAATACACATATCTGTACAATGCCATTTCCGGGTCAACTTCAAGATTCAAACAATGCTGGTTTGTTGTCAGCGGAATTTTATTGATTGCACATCTTCCAGCAGTCGCGCCCGAAATTGCAACTATTACGCAGTTCGCTGGAATCCACTTTGCCGCAGAATTTTTTACTGCACTCTCCGTAATGAAGCACTCCGTCTTGCAAATATCCCGGAATACCACTTCCTGCGTCCTCAGCCAAGGAATATTCCCGTCCTCGTAATATTCTGATACGCCTTTTTTCGGTGTTCCGCCAGAGCAGCTGTTCTTTACTACATCTTGCAGAGAAACAACCGCATAGCCAAACACATACTGCACGAGCTTAATCAGTGCTCTGCTCTGCTCAAAATTGTGTTGCCATTTTCTACAAATGTCAAGAGTTTATCACGGTAATACTCGTACTGCTTCTGCCGGGCTTCAATTTCAGCAGGTAAGCCAATATTGAGGTCGGAGCAAATCTTCTCAAAGTTGTCCAGTACATTTACAATGCGGTTTTGGACATTGAGGGGAGGAACAGGCACAGGAAAAGCATTCAGCATAGGCCTACGAATAGATGCAACGGAACTTTGGAACATCGTTTTCTGAATGTATGGCAAAAATTTTGCTTTCATGTAATGGAAATAATATTTAGGCACAACTTCCGGTGTGTTGATGTGAATGCGGTATGCCCGCTGATGCAGCGCATATTTTCCTTCAATATAATGATATACCTTTCCGACGCCCACACCATCACCCGCCGTTATAATGGCTGTTTCATCATACTCATAATCATTCTTTCGCAACGGCTCCTGAGAGCGAACAAAAAACGGATATTTTCCATCTTCCACTGCCTCGTTCGTATTACTGCTTCCAGTTCCAATATCCGCTATATCTGCCAGTTGCACGATTTTTGTGTCAGAGTGAAATGTCAGCAGCTTATTTCTATAGTAACTATACTGTATGCCTCTGGCTGTAAGCTCTGCTGTAAGCTCTGCTGTAAGCTCTGCTGTAAGCTCTGCTGTAAGCTCTGCTGTAA
>OOBI01000076.1_pt1 | contig 113903 bp, 86 predicted proteins | sample 1671081 | NCBI WGS metagenome assembly OOBI01 (sample SAMN06348120, study PRJEB24527) | human gut metagenome | biome: human gut; feature: ankylosing spondylitis patient; material: feces | host: Homo sapiens | place: China | collected 2015-10 | reverse complement strand
TCCAGTGATCGGTGACGGTAAGTCCGGACACTTCCAGTCTGGGATCCCAGTGAGCTACCGGATCCATCAAGGCATTCATCCTGCGGCGTAGCTGAAGCTGTACGCCGCCTTCGTTCAGGCTGAGAAATTGGATGTATTTCAAGTCGAGGTTCAGAGCCAACTGCGTGTTGTAAATGCTTTGGAAGCCACGGTCAGTAACCAAGACGTTGTTTTCGAGGGAGAGGCCTGCGTCTTTCATCCTAAGGTAGATGGTCGACAGGATCGCCCGGTCGTTGATCGAACCGTCGTAGACATGCGTGAAAACAACGTCTCCCGTCGCGTGGTCACAGACCACCAGCAGATTGACTTGGCGGAGTTCCGGATTTTGTTTGGCATGCCCCCAGGCCGCATCTTCGATGGTCTTGGAATACGTGGAGATGCTGGTACTGTCGAAAGAGAGCGTCACGCCGTCGGCGCTATGCTCTACGGCTCGGTCGCAGCGGCGCTTGAAGTAGTTTTCCATCTTCGTAACCGACATGCGGGCAAACAGTTCCGACAGGCGTCGACCGTCGACGGGTTCCACTTCCGGCAGCCATACCTGTGGGACCCAGTCTTCAAAACTCATCATGGCCCCGCCGCCGTCGAGCTTGTAAATAGCCAAGGCAAGCAGGGTGCGTGCATCTTGCTCGCCGAAAATCGAGAGTAGATCCCCGAAAACCTCAGCTTTCTCCGCCGTCTTCCAGGCAGCGTAGGTCAAGCCGACGCGGATATTTTCATCGCTCCAGCTGATGTCCTTGACTTGTCGCTCAGAAGGAAACTGGGTCTGAAACTCTTCTGCCGGAACGAGTTCGTGATCAGCCCAAAACCACTGCTTGCCTTGGTAGTCCGGAAAGGTCTCTTTAAATTGGCTTGACAGCGAAACCGAGCCATCCTGTTGGAGTCTGCCGACTTGAAGACGAGCCTCGACAAAAGAACGCTTCTTTTCCGGATCCCAGCGATTTCGATAGGCGCGAATGTAGATGCGGCCGGCAGAGTCTTTACAGGACATAAGGGCCCAAGTTTTTCCGGAAGAATCAGTCAAACGAGGCATAATAGATCACAATTTACAGATACGCATCTATCATCGCTGAAAAAAAGAAAATCCCGCAGTCCAAACAGTGGAAAAACGCGGGATTTCCGGTGTCAGAGAGGAATCTTTCACCCCTCGTTGAGGTATATCAAGCCTCTGCTGAGCTATGGGACCGGGAGTTTGTTTTTTTTTTGAGAGAGAGGCAGAGATGGCGGGAAAAACGGGAAAGTTGTGTCTTTGGGCTCACCCGCTCGAAATGAAGAGGTGACGGTTTTCGCATCCGCACCTCATGCGATCTTCGCCCGGAAGAGTTTGAGGGCGACGGGCGTCACGATGAGCCAGATGAGGGCTACGGGCCAGAGCAGCGGGAGCACGTCGGTGAAAGTCGCCCCTTCGAAGTAAATGCGCCGTACGGCGTCGATCGAGTAGCGCAGGGGGTTCATGATCGTCACCGTCTGCATCCATTCGGGCATCGCGCGCACGGGCGTCATGAGGCCCGAGAGGATGATGGCGGGAAGAATGCAGAGAAAGGCCGCCACCATAGACTGCTGAATCGTGCGGCAGACCGCGCTGATCGCGAGTCCGAGCCCTACGACCGCGGCGGAGAAAAGCGTGATCACGAGAAGGAGCGTCGCAAACGACCCGGCAAAGGGGATTTCGAACCAGAAGCAGGAGACGGAAAAGATGATGAGCGCCTGCATGATTCCGACGAAGATGGCGGGCAACCCCTTGCCGAGATAGATCTCCCAACTCGAGGCGGGCGTCATGAGCATCATGTCGAAACTTCCCTCTTCGCGCTCGCGCGAGACGGTGAGGCCCGAAAGGAGCATCACCTGGATGAGGGAGAGCGCGAGAATGAGGCCCGGCATGATGTTCCAGCGCGTAATGTTGTTTTCGTTGAAGCGGAATCGTTCGACGAGCCGCACGGGCGCGGTGTTGCCGTTTTGCGCGTTCATGCCTTCGACGATGACGGCGATGTAGCCCGTCGCTACGTTTGCGGTCGTAGTGTTGCGCGCGTCCGTGATGACGAGTAGACGGCCCGTTTCGGCGAAGTCGTCGGGAAAGTAAAGCGCCGTGAGCGCCTCGCCCCGTTCAACGGCCTCACCCAAGGCGTCGAGGTTGAGGCTCGGGCGCACGAGTTCGAAGACGCCGTTTTCGCCCACTTTACGGATCACTTCGTGCGAGAGGGCGCTTCGACTTTCGTCGCAGTAGGTCCAGGGGACGTGCTCGAGGTTGAAGGTGGCGCCGTAGCCGAAAAGCACCGCTTGAGCGAGGACGGGGACGATCAGGATCTTGCGCGAGCCCGGGTCGCGGAACATCGTGACGAGTTCCTTCCAGACGAGCGCGGCAATCCGCACGAGGGAAGCGAGAACGTCATGCATGGAGGCCTCCTTCGAGGGATTTTCTAAGGAACCGCAGGCTCAAAACGTAGAAGAGAACGCACCAGAGCGCGATGATTGCGAGGTTTTGGGCGAGGATGTCCTCGCATCCGCCCGAGAGGAAGCAGATCTTCACCGATTCGATCGCGTAGGTGGGCGGCAGCAGATGTCCCACCACCGAAATCCAGTCGGGGACGCTTCGAAGGTCGAAGAGAAAGCCCGAGAGCATCATCGCCGGGAGGAAGCTTCCGATCACGGCGTATTGGAGCGCCAGAAACTGCCGCTTCGTCGCGGCGGAGAGAAAAAGTCCGAAGAGCACGGCGAGGAGTTGGTAGAGAAAGAGCGTGGCGAGAAGCCACCCGACCGAACCGTTCACCGGAATGTCGAAGGCGACGAGTCCGACGCAGAGCGCCAGAAGCGCTCCCGCAAGCGCCACGACGTAGTTCGGGACGATCTTCGCCACGGCCGTCTCCCAGGGACGGATCGGCGTCGTGTAGAGGGACTCGATCGTGCCGCGCTCCCATTCGCGCGCGACGACGAGGCTCGTCAGAAAACTCCCGACCAAGGTCATCGTGACGACGAGAAGTCCCGGGACGAGGTACCAGGAGCTTGTGTTGGCTTCGTTGAACCAGGCGCGCGTAGAAAGCGCCACCGAGGGCTTCGCGGCCGTGTTCAGCGTCATTCCGGCGTCGAGTTCTGCGTTCGAAGCCAACTGCGTTGCGATCGTCGCGTTCACGTAGGTGCGGATCATCGTCGCCTGATTGGCGTCGACCCCGTGGATCGTGAGGCCCAGATCGGCCTCGCCCGCAAGAACCCGCCGGGCGAAGTCGCTCGGGATGTGAAGGACCGCGTCCACTTCTCGGTTCTGCAGGAGCGCTTCCGCCTCGATGCGGCTCGTGACCTTCCGTGCGGCAAAATAGTCGGATGCCAGGAACCGGTCCGTGAAGCGGTCGCTCAAGGGGGAGGCGTCCTCTGCGACGATCGCGACGGGCACGCCTTTGACGTCCATCGAAAGGCCGTAGCCGAAGAGCATGAGAAGAAAGATCGGCAGAAAGAGCCCGATCAAGAGAATCGAGGGATCCCGCTCGATCTGGGTGCATTCCTTGAGGATCACGGCGAGGAGCCGGCGAAGACTTTTCACGAGGATTCCTCCTCACGGGAGCGCTCGACGATTTCGATGAAGGCCTCTTCCATCGTGGGTTCGGGATTGTCGGACGTGGCGCCCGCCCGGCGCACTCCGTCGGGGGTGCCGAGGATGAGGACGCGGCCGCGGTCCTGAATGAGGAAGCGGTCGCAGTAGTGGGCCTCCTCCATGTAGTGGGTCGTCACGATCGTCGTGACGCCGAGCTGCGAGAGCGCGACGATGCGCCGCCAGAAAGTGCGCCGCGCCTCGACGTCGGCGCCTGAAGTCGCCTCGTCCAGAAAGAGAATGTCGGGATGGTGCAGGAGCGCCGCCGCAAAGGCGAGTTCGCGCTTGGCGCCGAGCGGCAGTCGGTCCGTGCGCTCGTCGGCGTAGGAAGAGAGGCGAAAGAGTTCGATCGACTCCGTCACGCGCTCCCTGAGGCGCCGTCCCCAAAGGCCGTAGCTACGCCCGAAGTAGTCGAGGTTCTGCCGCACCGTGAGCTTGTCGTAGAGCGAAAACTTCTGCGCGACGTAGCCGATTCTCGAACGGACTTCGGATTTCGCCTCTTCGAGCGAGACGCCGCAGACGTGAATGTTGCCCGAAGACGGCGCAAGCAGTCCGCAGAGCATGCGGAAGGTCGTGGTCTTTCCGGCGCCGTTGGGGCCGAGGAGGCCGAAGATCTCGCCCTTCTTCACGGTGAAGCTCGTGTCGGCGACGGCCGTGAAGTTCCCGAAGCGCCGCGAGATCCCTTCGGCCTCGATGACGGCGTCTTCAAGACCGGCTTCCAGGTCGGGCGCGGAAAAGCCCGCCGTCGCTTTCCGAGGAAAGGCGGCGTCGACGTAGACGTCTTCCATGAGGGGCGGGCGGGTCTCGACGGAGAGATCGGGAAGGCCCGCGGCGAGAGCCGCTTCGCGAAGAGGCTCTTCGCCGCTTTCACGTTCGAGAAGCACCGCCACGCCGTCCGCCTTGGGAGAGGCGTCGAGAAAAGGAGCTTTTTCTCCGAGCACGGCGTTCACGAGGTGGAGCGCGCCGCGCGTGAGAAGCTTCCCGTCGGCGGGATTCGTTGCGCGCAAAAGGAAGGTGCGCCGCGAGAGGCGACGCCTCGCGGCCTCCGGGGTTGCAACATCGAGCAGCCGCCCCTTTTCCATGAGGAGAACGAGGTCCGCCTCTTCGGCTTCGGGAAGGTTCGACGTCGTCACGAGCGCACGCATGCCGGTCTTTTCGGTGCGGGTGCGAAGAATGTTCTTCAGTTCCCGCCGCGAAAGGGGATCGACCCCGACCGTCGGTTCGTCGAGGAAAAGGAGTTCGGGCGTGGCCAGAAGGCTCGCGGCGAGTCCCAATTTTTGCTTCATCCCGCCCGAAAGGGCGCCGGCGCGGCGATCCTCGAAGCCCGCGAGTCCCGTGAGCGCAAGGAGTTGCGCAAAGCGCGCGCGGGCCTCGTCCTTCGGGACGCTTCTCAACTCGGCAAAAATTTCGAGGTTTTCAAGGACCGTGAGTTCCTGATAGAGGCCGAATTTCTGCGGCATGAAGCCCGTGCGGCCCGAAAGGGCCGCGTCCGCGGGCGTGAGACCGAGCACGCGCACGTCGCCCGCGTCGGGCGTGAGAAGCCCGACGAGAAGCCGCAGAAGGGTCGACTTTCCGGCGCCGTCGGGACCCGCGATCGTAACGAGACGGGCCTCCTCGGGAAGTTCGAACGAGAGTTCGTCCACCGCCGCGAGAGGCCGTCCGTCGGGGCCGACAAAGCGTTTTACGAGTTTTTCGACGCTGAGGACGCTCATTCGGGTTTGAGTTTTACGGTGACGGGCTGACCCATGCGCAGACGGTGCTCGGGGTCGGGCACGTCCACACGGAATTCATAGACGAGCGCCGTGCGCAGATCTTCGGTCTGCACGGTCTTGGGCGTGAATTCGGCCGTGTCGCTGATGAAGGCGATGCGCCCCGAAATGGGCTCGGTCGTGTCGGTTACGACCGTCACGACGTCGCCTTCGCGCACTTCGTCCAAGCGCGCTTCGGTGAGGTAGGCCCGCACCCACTTCGGGTTGTCGAGCGACAGCTCGAAGACGGTGCGCGCGGCGACCGCCATGTCGCCGGGTTCGGCGGCGCGCACGCGTACGAAACCGTCGGCGGGCGAACGAAGGACGCTTTGCACGTTGATCTGATGATCAAGCTGTGCGACCGCGGCCTCGGCCGCCTCCCACTGCGCGCGGGCCGCGGCGATTTCCTGCGGACGCGATCCGTTTTCGAGTTTTCTGAGCTGTTCGGCAAGGCTCTTTTCCTGGGCGGTGCGCTGCGCGAGCGTGAAGCGCGCTTCGTCGCGCAGTTGTTCCGTCGTCGCCTTCGCCCGGAAAAGTTCTTCCTGACGGTCGGCCGTGATGCGCGCAAGGCGCAACGACTGGCGAAGCGCCGCGAGTTCCGCGCGGGCGACCGCGATGTCTTCCTGCCGCGCGCCTTCTTCGGCGAGCGAATACTGAGCCTTGAGCGCCTGCGCGCTCGCAACGAGGCGGGCGCGCTCCAATTCGAGCGAGCGCGTGTCGAGCCGTCCGAGAACGTCTCCCGCCTTCACGCGCATCCCTTCTTCGGGACCGAGTTCGGCGATGCGCCCGCCGATTTCAAAGGCGAGCGAGATGCTTCTCGTGTCGACGTGACCCCAGGCGGTCGGTTCGCGCGTTTCCGTCGTGCGGTCGTGAAGGAGATACCAGGCCCCCGAGCCGAGAAGAGCGAGGAGCACGAGGCCCGCGATCGGTTTGGCTTTGTTCATGTTGAGACCTTAGCGTCAGCGGATGTGGTCGAAGATTGAGGAGGGACGATAGCCGAGACTCTGCACGGCGACGACCTTTTCGTCGGGGCCGAGGTGAAGGGCCCGTCCGAGGCGCCCGGGATCGAACCCGAGGCGCACCACGGTCGAAAGATGCAGCGCAGCCGCGGCGAGGTAGGCCATCTGCACCTTGGCGCCCGCGTTGAGATCCGCGGCGCGCCGACGGATGTCCTCGGCGGCTTTGTCGTCCCAGTCGTCGTTGAAGAGCTCGATGATCTTTTCGCCGAGCATCGTCATGCGGCCGCGCGTCTTCGTGAAGTTCGCCACGTAGACGAGTTCGACGGGGGCGGCGAGAATGGCGGGCTGACCGAAGCCCGTCTCTTCGCGCACGTCCCGGATCGAGAGAAAGAGAAGGCCGTTTCGCTCGGGGAGCCAGCGCCAGATGCCGTTGGATTTCAGAACGTAGATTTCGATTTCCCGCCAGTTGAGGCAGGAGGGCGTCGTGCGCTTGCCGTTGGGGCGGTTGATCCCGTCGACCGCGTTGAGGAGGGTCGAGAGGTCGTAGTCCGTGATCGGTTCGTCGCTGAAACTGCGCTCCGAGCGGCGGTTCATGAGAACGGTCTTGAGCGGCACGTCAAGGGGCTGCGGCTTGGGAAGCGCGCGGAAGATCTCGTCGTCCTTCTTCGGACCGAAGCGCCGGGTCATTTCGGCCTTGAGTTCCGTGAAGTCTTCGCGAATGTCGTTGACGCGCCTCTCGAGCGTCTCGACGATGTTTTGGAGCGTTTTCTTTTCGGTCATTTTTTCGGTTTCCTCTTGCGTGGGAGCCTTTTCCTTCATTGTACAGAGCGGTCCGGCCGGGACGTTTGCCCGCGGACAAAGGAGCGCCTTCTCTATTCGACGGGCGTTTTCTCGACGAGCCGGAAGCGGTCGTCGGGCCATGCGGCGATCCACCCCTTGAGAAGCGCCGTGTCGTCGGTGGTCGCCTCGAGACGCCAGAAACCGTCTACGAGCTTCGTGAGCTTTTGATCGCGCGAGAAAGGCGATTCGTCCAACAACGTCGCCGTGTGGCTGTCTTCGAACTCGAGCACGAGCTTCACCTTCTTGCCGTTGCTGTAGTTGAAGTGGCGACTCCGCATGTATTCGTCGAGCGAAAAGTCTTCGGGGACGTCCGCCGAGAATTCGAGGAGTTTCGCGTCGAGCATGCGGTGCAGCGCCAGGTGCCGGCAGTCGTCGTAGCCGTCAAAGCGCACGACGACGTAGACCTTGCGGTCCTGCAGCACGAGCCCCAGGGGCGAGACGACCGCCTCTTTTTCCTCGCCCTCGAGATTGCGGTAGCGCACCCTGAGCTTCACTTCGCGGTAGAGCGCTTCGGAGACGGCGTCGAAGATGCGCGGCTTCACTTCGGGCGGAATGAACTTGACGCCGCTCGGCACCGACGCGACCTTCGAGAGCCACGTTCTTTCGGGCGATTCGGGGGCGCGTTCCCCGAGCGTCGCGCGGGCCGTCTCAAAGAGCGGCTGCATCGCGTTCATGAGCGAGCCCGGCAAGAGATAGCGCATGTTTTCTTCAAAGAGGCGCAGAAGGAGACACTCCTGCGGCCTCATCTGCATCGCCGAGAAGCTGCCCGAAGGAACCGTTTGCCGATAGGCGTAGACGCGCGTGCGGTCGTCGAGCTCCACGCCGAGTTCCGGGTGGTTTACGATGCGCTTCAGGACGCGCTGCAGCGTTCTGCGGTGCACGTTGAGCCCCTGCGAGGCCAGACGGTTCTGAATTTCGCTCGTCGTCGTCCAGCGTCTCGTAATGCCGCGCAGCACGGCGAGAATCAGCAGGATATCGTTGTTGTGATCGGCGTTGATGTTCTGTTCCATCCTCGATTTCCTTGGAATGCGTTCGAAAAGAGGATAGCGCAGGCGCGACCGTTTTTGACGTCAAAATGCCGCAAGCCGTTCACCGGCCTGCCGAAACGCCGTCCCAACGGGGGGCGCCGAACTGCCGTGCGGTGTCGTCGGCCGTGCGCAGCACCGCGTCAAAGAGCGGCGTCTCCCATCCGACCTTGGGGAGCGACGTGCGAAGAAGAGTGTTTTCCGCCTGCGCGCGAAAGAGCGCCGAACGGGCGTCTTCGAGCGTGCGCCAGGCGCGGAAAAGCCGCGGACGTGCTTCGTCGAGAAGCCTAAGCGTCGGAAGACGGTCGCTCTTTTTGCCGTTGGCTCCGCGGTCTGTCGGAAGAAGGTTCCAGAGGTCGTTGCAGTGCGTTCTCGCCCAGGGGATCATGTGGTCGACGGCAAGCGTCGAGCGGGTGAGCGGACGGTCCGTCCAGACGCAGCGCAGATTCTCCGTTCCTTCGAAGACGGCTTTGGCGAGCATCGTGTCGCGCTCGGGTTCGTCGGGCGGAAGGAGTCTTGCGAGTACCGCCGCAGTGCTCGAGGGCTCGCCCGCCAATTGCGAAAAGCGAACGGAAAGTCTCGCCCACTCGAACATCACGGTGTTCACGAACCACGGCGCCGAGCGGTTGAGTTCGTTCCAGAGGTGCGCGGGAAGGCGCAGTTCTCCGAAGTGTCCGGCCAGGCCCGAGGGCGTGGGCGCCCAGGAACCCCGCCCCATGGGGGACGCATAAAAGGGTTTTCCTTCGGGTGAGGTGCTCCCCGTGAAGTGTACGGGGCCCTTCTTGAGGGTCGCGGCGATGTCGCCCACGGTTTCGAGAAAGGCCTTGACCTTGGCGGGATCCGCGTCGGACAGGGCAAGGCGTCCCTCGTAGAAATCCCGTCGGAAGTGGAGAAGGTCGCCTCCGTAGAGCGCCTGCAGGCGCGAGAGCGAGGCGCCGAAGCCGAGAGGCCTAGTCCCCTGAATCTGCCGCGGCGCGGGGCCCGGGCCGGTCGTGAGCGCCCAGAAGTAGTCGAGCCATCGTTCGACGATGAGGGAGAAGGGGATCGCCACCCAGTCCGCGTCGCTCTCCGGCATCGGTTGCCACTCGTTTCTCGCGAGAAAGCGGGCGCGCCCCGGCGCCTCGATGTTCATGTCCGCCACGGCGCGAAGGAGCGCGAACTTGTAGGTGGCGGTCTTCGATTCGTCTTCGAGAATCCCTCGCAGGCGCGAAACCGCACGCAGACGTTCGCTGCGGCGCACGAAAACGAGCGTGACCCAGGTGCATTCCTTTCCGGGCGCTCCCGTCGATTCCCGGCGTTCGTTGTAGGTCTCTTCAAAGCCGAAGCGCGAGAGAAGGGACGCGTATTCCGCGGCCGGGCGGTTTGCGTAAAAGCGCGGATCCTCGGCCGTCGCCGTCGCGTGGTTTTCCGGAATGGAGAGAACGATCGTGCCTGCGTCGCCCAACACGGCGTCGATGAAGAGCGCCGCGTCAAAGAGCCCGGCGTCGTCCAAGTGCTGAAGAACGCCGATCGCGACGAGCGCGTCAAAGGGCGCCGATGCGCCGAGCGCGGCGAGTGCTTTCTCGCGGGTTCGCAGGACATCGCCCTCGGGCGTGCGTCGCGCCCCGACCCGCAGCCCAATTCGAGGACCCGGGCGCCGCGCGGAATCCACCGCTCGAGCACCGTCTCGATCGTAAGCGCGGAGATGGATTCGTAGCGGCCCGCTTCGCGGGCGGCGTTTCGTTCGTAGTGCGAGAGCGTTTCGTTCATGAAGCATCCCCAAGTCGCGCAGCCTTTTGTTCCGCCTTGAGGCGCCGCAGCGTCGCGAAAATCCCCGCGAGCGCGACCACCGCCATGCCGAGGAGCGCGACGAGGTCGATCGTTTCGCCAAAGAGCGCGACGCCGAAAAGAAGCGCAAAGGGAATCCCCGAGAAGCTGAAGACGGCGTTGACGAGCGCGTGGCCCTTCGCCCAGGCGTAGGTCGTGGCGATCTGCGCGAACGTGGCGGAGAATCCTACGCCGAAAAGAAGCAGAATCGAGAAGGGCGTAACGTCGTGCCATCCGTCTCCGAAGGCGAAGACGAAGCCCGTGAGGCTCCCCGCGAGCATGATGTAAAAGACGATTCGTTCACCCGGCTCCCCTTTGTGCGTAAGGTGCCGGATCATGAAGTCGGCGCCGCCCGAAGTGAGGCCCGAAAGAACGCCCGCGACGGCGGCCGTCATCGTGACGCCCTGAGATACGTCGGGACGCAGAATGAGAAGAACGCCGCCGAAACCCGCGAGCACGGCGAGCAAAACGACCTTGTCGAATCGGTAGGAGGTGAAGAGCGCGGCGACCGCGAGAAAGAGACAGAACCAGAGCGGCCCCGTGTTGGTGAGGGTCTGCGCGGTTGCGATCGGCATGACGGTGAGGGTGTAGACGCTCAGAGCGATGCTCACGGTTCCCACCGTGCAGCGCACGACGTAGCGCACCGGAAAGCGCGTGGCGGGAGAAATGCCTTTTTTCCGCATCACCGCGGCGCAGAAAAGGCACCCTACGATCGAGCGCCAGAAGACGATTTCCCAAATGCCGAAGCCCTCCGAGGCCATGACCTTTGCGAGCGCCGCCGTGAGGGTGAAGAGAAAGATCCCGACGAGCATCCAAAAGGACGCCTTAACCATGATCGGCCTCCTTTGCGAAGCGTTCGCGCCAGAGCGGCACCGCAGCGCGCCAGAAGGCGGAAATCGAATCGGCGCCCAGGGGCGCAAAGCCGAGATGCGTCCAGCCGAATTCCAGTTCGCCCAGCAGGTTCGTCTCGTCGAGCGGCACGGCGCCCTGCTGCTTCGAGAGCTTTTCCTTCCGGTCGTTCAAAACGAGCGGAAGGTGCAGGTAGCGCGGCACGGGGGCGTCGAGAGCCTCGATGAGCGCGATCTGCCGCGGGGTGTTGTCGAGAAGGTCCGCGCCGCGCACGACGTCGGTCACGCCCGAGGCGATGTCGTCGACGATGCAGGCGAGCTGATAGGCCCAGAGCCCGTCGGCGCGCTTCATGACGACGTCGCCCGCCTCGAGCGGAAGATTCTGCTCGAAATGTCCGCAGAGCCGGTCCGTGAAGCCGAGCGTCCGGTCGGGGAGGCGAAAGCGAAGCGCCCGCGCGGGGCGTCCGCCCGTGCCGTTGCGGCAGGTTCCCGGATAGACGCCGGCGGGAAGGCCGAGTTCGGCGTCCCGCGCGAGAATTTCTTTTCTCGAGCAGGCGCAGCCGTAGAGGAGCCCTTTTTCGCGAAGACGGTCGAGCGCCTTTTCATAGGCGTCGTCGCGGGTGCTCTGCCACACCACCGGTTCGTCGGAGGCGAGTCCGAGGCGGGCAAGAACGCGCAGGATGTCTTCGGCCGCGCCCGGAATGTCGCGCGGCGGATCCACGTCTTCGATGCGCACGAGCCAGACGCCGTCGTGGGCGCGGGCGTCGAGCCAGCTTCCCATTGCCGCCACCAGGCTTCCCCGGTGCAGGCGTCCCGTAGGGGAGGGGGCGAATCGTCCTCGATAGCGGCTCATGATGTCGAAAGGCGAAAAATTGGAATTAGAATGAAAGGATTCCAAGAATTGTAGTGCGAGCGACGCCCGAAATGCCCGAGAGAGAAGAAAAACCCCGAAAGCCGACGCTTGCCGACGCACTTTTGCTGTCCCTCATTCAAATGATGGGACCGTTTGCCGCCAACACCTACATTCCGGCCTTTCCCGCGATGACCGAAGCCTTCGGGGTCTCGTCCGACGTGATTTCGCAGTCTCTCTCCGTCTATCTCGTCGCCTTTGCCGCGGGGTCGCTCTTTGTGGGAACACTCTCGGACGCCCTCGGGCGCCGTCGGGTCGTGGCGGGCGGAGCGCTCGGTTTCTGCGCGGCGGCGCTCGCCGCCTCCGCGGCGGATCACTTCGGGTGGCTTCTTTTCTGGCGCGTGGTGCAGGGCTTTTGCGCCTCGGTCGGTCCCGTCGTCTCGATGGCGATCGTGCGCGACCGCTGGTCGGGCGTCGCGGCGACGAAGATGCTCGCCCTCATGACGCTTCTCTTTGCGCTTGCGCCCGCTTTCGCTCCGATCGTAGGCGGCGCCGTGACGGTACATTGGGGGTGGCGCGCGGTCTTTTGGACGCTTGCGCTTCTCAATCTCGCGATCGCCCTCCTGAGCCTGACGGTCCTCAAAGAGTCGCTTCCGAAGGCCGCAAGGCGTCCCTTCTGTCTCGGAGAGTCGGTCCGCACCTACGGAACGCTTCTCAGGCACCGCGCCTTTCTCTTCGGCGTCTTGGGGCACGGCTTTTGCTTCATGGGCGGGATCGTCTATACGGCGGGAGGGGCCGACTTCGTCATGCACATCATGCAGTTGGGCGTGGAGGACTTCGGTTATCTGACGCTTCCCTTCATCGTCTTTTCCATGGCCGGAAGCTTTTTGACGGGACGGCTCGTCGGACGCCTCGGGTGGCGTAAAACCCTCGCTTCGGGTCTGACCGTTTTGATTGCGTCGGGGGTGTTGGGCGTCGTCCTCGCACTCGAAACCGATCCGGTCTGGCCGCTCGTCATCGCGGCGCCCTGTCTCTATCAGACGGCGATGAGCTGGTCTCGTCCCGTCATGGCGACGCTTAACCTCGACTACTTCCCGAAAAACCGAGGAATGGCCGCTTCGGTGCAGCAGTTCTTCCACACGTCGAGTTTTGCGCTCGCCGCAGCCCTCTGGGTGCCGATCGTTCTCGGAGACGCCGCGCGCTACGCGGGCGTGATGCTCTTTTCGGGCGTCCTTACGACGCTTTGCTGGATCGCGGTCGTTCGTGAACGCCGCAGGATGGGACTCTGAGGCTTATTCGAGAAATTCCGTGACGTCGCACTGGAAAAAGTGCGCGAGGCGTTCGGCCGTTTCGGGCGGAATCTTCCGAAGCCCCGCTTCGTATTTCGAGAGGTAGGACTGCGTGGTTCCCACGGCGTCGGCCAAGTCCTTCTGCGTGAGATTGCGAAGGAGACGGTGCTGACGCAGACGCTCGAAGGGTTCTCCCTCGCGTTGGGGAAGCGGTTTCCCAACGTGCGAGAGCGATTCGAGTCCCGTGAGGATGCGGCGAAGCGCCGCGGCCTCTTCCTTGGGGGCCCGGAGCGTGAAGACGACTTCGTCGCCCTTGCCGGGCGTTTCGGTGAGGAGAATCGGCATGCCCCGGGTCTCCGCGTCAGTTCGCGACCGGCGTGATCGGCTTGTTGCCGTTCACGAAGGCGTGGACGTTGCGAACGACGAGGTCCGCCATCATGCGGCGCGTCTCGATCGTCGCCGTCCCGATGTGGGGCGTGAGGATCGTGTTGGGGAGGGTTTTCAAGTCCGCCTCGACGTAGGGTTCGTTTTCAAAGACGTCGAGTCCGGCGCCCGCGATCGTGCGGGTCTTCAAGGCGTCGATCAGCGCCTTGGTGTTCACGACGGAGCCGCGGGCGACGTTGATGAGGTAGCCCTTCGTGCCGAGCGCCATGAGAATTTCCGCGTCGACCACGTGATGCGTCGCTTCGGTGGCGGGGACGATCACGACGAGATAGTCGCTCCAGACGGCGAGTTCCTTCAAAGTCGGGAAGCGCTGCCACTTGGTGTTCTTGCCCGTAAGGTCCGTGTAGCCGATCTGCATGTGGAAGGCTTCGCCGCGGCGGGCGATTTCGCTGCCGATGCGGCCGAGTCCGAAAATTCCGAGGCGCTTGCCGGAGACTCGCGTCTGAAGCGGAAAGCCCCCGTCGGGCCAACGCCCTTCGCGAAGCCAGCTGTCTGCGCGTCCGATGCCGCGTGAAAGATTGAGGATCATCGCGAACGCGAGGTCCGCGACGTCGTCCGAGAGGACGTTGGGCGTGTTCGTAAGAACGATGCCGCGGCGCTTCAAGGCGGCCATGTCGTAGCCGTCGTAACCCACGCCGAAGCTCGCGATCATGCGGCAGGCGGGAAAGCGCCGCAGAGTGTCGGCTGTGACGCGGGAACTCGCCGTTCCGATGAGGACGGACGCGAGCGTGCCGATTCGTTCCTGTTCTTCGTATCGCAGTTCGGGCCAGAAGTAGAGTCGCCCGCACTGTTCGAGGCCTTCGCGAAGTATCCCCGGCATGGCGCGCGAGGGCAGAAGACTGACGAGCACGGGGCGGTCCGTCGAAGCGTTTACGTCGGAAGAGACGGATAACGACATGTTTTCCTCCTTGTTATGAGTTTTCTGGAAACGTTCGCGTCGAAATCAGGGCGTCAGCAGATCCACCTGTTCGCTCAGGTGGTCGCGAAGAAGACGCTTGGCAAGTTCTTCGTCGCCGCGCCGGATGGCGTTGAGGAGCGCGCGTTCCGTGCGGGCGATGTTGAGGAAGAACTGGGGATTGTTCTTCGGCAGAGCCGAAGAGGTCTTTTCGAAGTAGGTGACGAGTGCGGCCGAGAAGACCTGCAGTACGCGGTTGCCGCAGGCTTCGAGGAGCAGAAGGTGAAATTCCCGGTCCCAGCGGTCCGCTTCCTTGGCGTTGCCGGCGTAGTACTCGATGTGGCAGATCGCTTCGTCGAGCTTGCCGAGAAGCGCCGGCGTCATGCGGCGGATCGCAAGCGGAATGATGTGCACTTCAATCAGAAGACGCGCTTCGATGAACTCTCGGATGTCGAAGTTCGCGATGTCCATCTGCACCTGGATCTGCGCGGAGAGGTTCTTGGGGCCGAGCGTGTTGACGGTCATGCCGCGCTTGGGGGCGCGGTCGACGACGCCCATTTGGCTGAGGACCGACAGTGCCTTTCGAACTTTATAACGCGTCACGCCGAAGCGCTCTGCGAGTTCGTTTTCGGTATCGATGCGTCGCCCTTCCTTCGCTTGCGTCAGGATGTGCTGGTGAATTTCGCGAAAGAGGGTGTCGTCATCCATGGGATGTCTCCGGGAAGGCTTGAAAATGCGGGAATTGTAGCAGGTTTGCGCAACTCTGAAAAACGAGAGGGAGAAGAGGAGGGAGGAACGGACGATGCCGCATCTGCGGCTTCCGTGTCCCCGCCCCGGGGGGCGTTTTGAGCGAGGGGCCGTCCGCAACGGGGCCGTTGCGAAAGAGCCGCGTCTCGGCGCAAGGCGCCCGAACGGGCCGTAACGGGAGGAATCGATTGTACGGAAAAATGCGCAATACGTTCCGTTTGCGCTTTTTTCTCCGACGAGCCGCTACAATGCAGGCACTTTCGACAGAGATTCTCTGAGGGGTTACCGATGATTCCGTATTCCGTTTACGAAGCGGCGCTTTCTGCCGAACTCTTGCCCGCGATGGGCTGTACCGAGCCCATCGCGCTCGCCTACGCCGCGGCCATCTGCGCGAAGCGTCTCGGGGGCTATCCCGAGCGCATCGAGCTTGACGTCTCCCGCAACATCGTGAAGAACGTCAAGAGCGTGGTCGTTCCGAACACGGGCGGTCTGACGGGACTTGAAGCCGCGGCCGTCGCCGGGTTCGTGGCCGCGAAGCCCGAAGCGGCTCTTGAAGTGCTCGCCGCGATTACGCCGGAAGAACGCGATCGCATCCGCGAACTCGTCCAAACGACGCCCGTCGAAGTGCGTCAGTCGAACGAACCCGACGTCTTCTTCATCCGCGTGACGGGGCATTTGAACGGCCACAGCGTTTCGACCGTCATCCGCACGTCGCACACGAACGTGACCCGCATTGAAGAGGACGGCAAGGTTGTCTGGGAAGAGGGGGACCGCCCCGAAGAAGAGCACCCCGTCGAGAGTTGGCACGTCGCCGAACTCATCGAAGCCGCCCGCTCGATGCCGTTGGACAACGTTCGTCCGCTTCTTGAACGTCAGCTCGCCTGCAACCGCGCCATTGCCGAGCAGGGGCTTTCGGGTGAATGGGGCGCCACGATCGGCCGCATTCTCATGGCCCGCGATCCCGAGGATCCCGCCGTACGCGCCCGCGCCTTTGCGGCGGCCGCCTCGGACGCCCGCATGAACGGGTGCGAACTTCCCGTCGTGATCGTGTCGGGTTCGGGCAATCAGGGGATCACGGCGAGCATGCCGGTCCTGATCTACGCCGAGCACCTCAAGAAGTCGGAAGAGGAACTCCTTCGCGCTCTTTTGCTCTCCGACCTCGTGACGGTATGCCTCAAGCAGGGGATCGGCAAGCTTTCCGCTTACTGCGGCGCCGTGAGCGCCGGTGCGGGAAGCGGCGCAGGGATCGCCTATCTTCTCGGCTTCTCGACCGAAGACATCGAACGCGTCATCTCGAACGCGCTCGCCATCACGTCGGGTCTCATCTGCGACGGCGCGAAGTCGTCCTGCGCTTCGAAGATCGCCATGAGCGTCGAAGGGGCGCTCCTGGCGATCGACATGGTCAAGAACGACCGCGCCTTCAAGGGCGGCGACGGAATCGTCAAGAACGACGTTGACGCCACGGTGGCGGCCGTCGGGCGCATCGCGAGCCGCGGCATGGTCGGCACCGACCGCGAAATCATCAACGTGATGCTTGAAACCAAATGATTCGCGGCCGCCCCGTTAGCGGGCGGTCAGGCGAAACGCAACTGTCCGGCGCCCTCGGGTGGCCGGACAGTTGCGTGTGAGGAGCGATCGAAATGTAACGATTTCGATCGAGGTTTCTTCCTTCAGCTTCGACGGTGCTTTTCCCGGTGGATCCACCAGAGAAGGTAGAGGATCAGAAAGCCGGTGACGGCAAGCGAGAAGCCGGGGAGGGCGCTCCACTCGGGGGAGCGACCCGCGTCGATCGGAAGACCGCCGACCCAGGCGCCCAAGGCATTTCCGGCGTTGAACGACGTCTGGGCAAGGGCGGCCCCCAAAAGCCGTCCCTCTTTGGCGCCTTCGAGCATCATGATCTGCTCGGGGCCAGAGATGAAAAAGCAGCAGCCTGCGGCCACGACCGTGGCGGGAATCGCGACGAAGGGGTGCGCCGCACCGAAAAAGACGGCGATGAGCGCGACGAAGAGAACGCCCTGGCCCATGCAGGCGAGCGCCGGATCAGTGAAGCGCCCGGCAAGTCTGGCGCAGAGGAGATTCCCCGCGACCATACCCGCTCCCACGACGGCCATGACGAGGCTCATCGAGGAGGGGGGAACGCCCGTTACTTCTTCCATCGTGGGGTTCACGTAGCTCAAATACGCAAAGAAGCCTCCGTTTCCGAAGAAGATCGCCGCCATGACGAGCCAGGGGCGAAGGTGCGTGAGAAAGCGGAACTGTGCGCGGAATCCCGCGTTGGGAAGGGCCGGCATGACCGGCACGAAACGCAGGACCGAAAGGAAGACGATCACGCCCGTTGCGGCCGTGATCCCGAAGACGAGCCGCCAGGAGACGGCCCAAGAGAGGAAGCTGCCGAGCGGAACGCCCACGAGGTTTGCGATCGTCATGCCGAGGACCATGAGCGTGACGTCCCGCGAAGCCTTGCCCGGTTGGGCGAGTTCGCTCGTGATGATCGAGCCCACGCCGAAATAGGCGCCGTGGGGAAGACCCGAGAGGAATCGGGAGGCCACCATCACGGCGTAGCCGTCGGCAAAGACCGTCACGGCATTCCCGACGACGATGAGGCTCACGATGATGAGAAGGAGGCGCCGAAGCGGCAGGTTTCTTGCGAAGACGACCATGAGCATCACGCCCGCGCAGACGCCTGTGGCGTAGGCGGCGATGAAGTGGCCCGCTTCCGGAATGGAGACTTGGAGATCCGCGGCGACGGCGTTCAGGATCGACATCATTGAGAATTCGGCGATGCCGAGGGCGAGCGTGCCGAGCGCCAGGACAAGGATGTGCAGAGGCATGAGGGCTTCTTCTTGTGTTTTCATTGGAATGATCGGGTCCATCACGGTGAAAACCCGGGGAGCGCAATTTTGCCTCAAAAATCGATCGAGTGGGGGCGCAGTAGAAAAAATCGCCGAGACTTTTTGCGTCCGTTCAATTCCATATGTCGGACGGAACAGTTCGTGAGGTGGATAACTTCGGAATCCTTATGGTCCGTAAGCTTATGGGTGGAAGGACTACGGGAAAAACGGCCCGTGAGTTCCAAGGGTCGGATTTGCGGACGCGTTGCCGACGCCGCAATGCATTCGATGGTCTCGTCGGCATCTTTCCGGGGGCGGTCGGCGAAGCGCCCGAGGCCTGTGCCTCGGTAAGGATCGGGACAAATTTACGGGAGACCGCCGGGCACGACGGTCACGGGGCGTTTTTCCCGTCTGCCGCGCAAGCGCCTTCTTCTTCCGCGTCGTTTTGCGCAGGATAGAGACTGCGCAGGTTTTTGAGAAATTCCTCCGTAATCGTCTGCTTCGGCGCCGCTGCCGACCAGGCGAGAACGACGTCGGTGAGAAAGGCTGGTTGGAAGGGCAAAAAGACGATGTCGTCGTCCGGCGGCACGATGCCGTCGAGACACAAGGCGTTCCCGCCCGCGCGCACGACGAGCGAAGCGTTGTAGAGGAGGTTGTAGGTTCCGACGATGCGGAGTTTGGAAAAGGGGTGGTTGAGCCAGCCGCCCATGCGGTTTTCCACGCCGCGTTGCTTCGAAACGTAGAGCGGAAGGCGCTTGAGATCTTCCGGCGTGACGAAGGTCTTGCCCACGAGCGCGCCGTCCCGGCGCGTGAGAACGCCCCAGCGGTTTTCCTGCGGAAGTCGGATGTACTCGAATCCGTCGAGACGACAAGGCATGTTGAAGACGCCGAACTGTGAAAGACCCACGCGAAGGTGTTCGGCCGCGGTATGCGCGTCGGCGCTCACGAAGTGACAGCGCACGCGGGGATGCTGTTCTTGGAAGCGTTGGACCGCTTCGGCCACGATGCCCACGGCGGGCGTTTCGGCGGCGGAAATCCGGATGTCGCCCGCAAGACCCTCCGTCGTCATGGTTTCCAACTTGGTGCGATCGACGAGAGCAAGGATGTCCTGGGCGCGTCGAAAAAGAAAGTGGCCTTTTTCCGTGAGTTCGAGGCTTCGCGTCGTGCGGTTGAAAAGTTTTTGTCCGAGTTCCTCCTCGAGGTCCGCGATCTGACGCGAGAGCGTCGGCTGCGTGACGAAGAGCCGCTCCGCGGCGGCGGTGAAACTCTGTTCCCGGGCGATTTCCACGAAAGAGCGAAGTACCTTGAGATCCATGGCGTGACGTAGGCAAAAGTCTGAGCGGCAACGACACCGTCCGTTGTCGGACGGCATTGACGTTATTTTGACACGAGCCAGATGTCCTCCTGTTGTGCCGCCTTTTCTATTTGATGGCGTTACTTGAAGAGTGCCGTGCAGGAAGGAGAATCTTCTGTCGCTCGGCACTGTTCGTCGATCCGTCACATGTGGTCAACGGTGAGGCGCGAACGCTGTCCTGTCAGAATGAGGCATTGCCGTCCGTTGACGGAAGGCGCCGACGCTATTTTGCTGCGACTTCAACGTCCTGCCATGCGGTGAAGCGGCGGTCCTCCGCGTTGAAAACGAGGGCGACGCGGCGGAGTTCCTTGCCGAACGTTGGAGAGAGGCTTCTTCAACGTTTTCGCGGCGTGGTCGAGGTAGGTCGAGAAATATCGATGAATTTCGTCTTCCGTGTAGCCCAGAAGCGTTCCGTATTTCCGGTCGTGAGAAATGTCAATCAGATTGTTGAATTCGGAAAAAATGCTGGTGCTGCTGAATTTTGTAATTCCCGTGAGAAACAGAAATCGCAGACAGCCGGCATCGGACTTGAGCATTCCGAAGAAATAACTCATTCGCTGACGAACGGCTTTGAAGAGCGCAATATTGTCCGGCCATGCAGTAAGCGGTGCATCATATTCGTCAATAAGGACGACGAGCGATCCTCTCTCGAGCGAACTCATCCATGTCGACAGTTGTGTTTCCATATCATCCGGGGAGTCGGATGAAAATTTGAAACCCGCCTTGGCAAAAGCATTTCTCAGAGTGGCGTGAAACCTCAGAAGAAACTCTTCAATGTCATGAAAGAATTTGCATTTGAAAAAATCGAGGCGTACCACGTTGTAAGTTCGGTCTTCCCAACGCTTTTCAATCGCAAGGTCGCGAAAATCCCGCAGGCCGCGGCTAAAGAGCGAGTCCAAAGTGGATGTCAGAAGCGACTTGCCAAAGCGGCGGGGACGAGCAAGAAAAACGTGCGACACTTCGGACGCAAGTTCATACAACAAATTCGTTTTGTCGACATAGACGGCGTTGTTTTGCCGAAGAAGCGTAAAGTCGGTATATCCCAACGGCAGGACGGTCTTGGAAGTTGTCATGCGTTTCGTTCTTTTTTTGAAGGATGCGGTGAGGCGCGCGAAGAAGCCATCTGTCAGCACGCATTACATCGAAGCTTCCCAATGGACGCGACCCTGACGGTCGAAGGCTTGTGCGAAAGAACGTATCGGAAAGAGAGGCTTCGTCCTCAAGAATCGTGTTCGGATGCGAAAGGATTTGTCGCACGGCTCCTTTAGAATGCAGGAACGAAGAGGCCTTTCCCGGCCGCACCGGAAAACGAGATGATTCACACCTACTATTCAAACGCCTTTGAAGTCCTTTGGGAGATCCTGCGCACGAATCTCGAGTGGGACGCCAAGGAGCGCCGTGAAGCGGGCGGTCTCGAGCCGCTTTTCGCCGAGGACCGCATTCTGATTCCCTCGAGAGCGGTGGCCGCGCGTCTCACGCAGCTCCTTGCCGAATCGGAGGGCATCTGCGCGGGCGTAAAGTTCATTTCGTCGAACGAATTTTTTGAGTCGCTCAAATGGTATCCGGCGGCCAACAGTCTGTCGGGCCGCGTTCTCGACTGGGTCGTGTGGCGCTGGCTCGCGAACGACGGGTTCGTCGGGCGTTTTCCGCGGCTCGAGCGCTTTCTCAAAGGAAAAAGCGGGGCGGAACGCTACAAGCTCGCGCTTCGCGTTTCGCAGCTTCTGACGAAATACGCGTCCTACCGTCTCGATTGGCTTCTTCGTTGGACGGACGAGAGTGCGGTGTCGCCCGCGGTCTTTCCGGAAGCGGCGTTGTCGATCGCCATGCGCGAAGAGGAAGCGGCGCTTGCGCGTCACCCCGACTTCCCCTGGCAGAAGGCTCTGTGGCAGGAGATCGTAAAGGAAGCCCAAAGGGCGAGCGAATCCGATTCGGGCGAGGGCGGCTGGCGCCGAGCCCTGCAGTTTCAGCACATCGAGCGGGTGCTCTCCCATTCGCCCGAAGGAGAGAACCTTCACGTCTTTTTGCCCTTCACGGTTCCGCCTCTGATGCTTCCCTTCCTCAAGGAGATTGGAAGGCGCGGCACGGTGCGGCTCTACCTCATGCAGCCCGCCAACGGTTTCTGGTTCGATGCCGCGGCCGAAGCGGGAACGCCCGCGCTCGAATATCTGCGACGCAACGCGGCGAATTCGCGCGCGACGCTCGACCGTCTCTGGCGCTTCACGGCGGACGTGCCGCCTCCGGCGGAGGCGATGCCCGACGCACGCGGCGAAGTGGCGGAGGTTCCCGTCGGAAAGCCTTTTTCCTTCCTTCGCAACCGTCTGCAGGACCTGCGGGCCGACGAGGAGGGCGAAACGGACAGTTTCTATCTGCGCTTTGCGAACGACGAAGCCCCCGTGCTTCTCGCCCGAGCGCAGGATTCGCTCCTCTGCGCGGACGAAGGGGATCTCTTCGAGCGTTTGATGCCTGACGCTTCGGACCGCTCGGTGCGACTTGTGGAGGCGCCCACGCCCGTGCGCGAAGCTGAAAGCCTCGTCGACTATCTGACGGAACTTTTTGCCGAAGATCCGACGCTCAGGCCTTCCGACGTGCTCGTCACCACGCCCGACGTGGCGACCTTCGCGCCCGTTCTCGAAGGGGTGCTCACGGCATTGCCCCCCGAGCGGCGCCTTCCCTTCCGCATGGTGGGAAAACCTCTGTCGATGGAAAACAGCGCGGCGCCGGCCCTTTTGCAGCTCCTGGACCTGCTTTCGGGGCTCACGACGCTCTCGGCCTTCGAAACCTGGCTCGAACTTCCGGTCGTGGGAGAGAGCCTCGGACTCACTTTCGGCGACCTTTCGATCCTACGCGAATGGGTGAACGACGCGGGCTTTCGAGAGGGACTCTCCGAAGCGCAGCTTTCAGCGCAAAGCGAAAAACTCAGCGCTTCATTCGGAGGCGCCTACGGCGAGGCGGAACGGCGCGGCGCTCTCGACGGCACGCTCTCGAGGGCGCTCGAGCGCCTCTCGGCGGGATTCCTCTTTGACGAGAGTCCCGCTCTCGACTGGGCGGGAACGCTCCCGGTGCGCCGCTCCCGCGCGCACTATGAGCGGGTGTCGGATCGTCCGGATCTTCTCGAAACCCTTCTCTCGCTTTACAAGCGCCTCGAAGATGCGCGCCTCAACTGGAACGAGGTGAACGAAGGCGCCCCCGGGGCGCGGGCCTGGACCGCCTTTACCGAAACCCTGGTGAACGACTTTTTTGCGGGTGCCGACGTGAAGGCCGCGCGCGAAGAACTTCTCGGCGTCGTCGCTCACCTTCGCATCGACATGGAGGAGGGGGTCGGATCGGACACGCCGGTCGACTACCAGACCTTCCGGGCGGCGCTCGGCGCTTCCTTCGGCGACCCCGTGACGGGAGCGCTTCCGAGGGACGCCGTGACGGTCGCCGACATGTCGGCCTTCCGAGGGCTTCCGTACCGCGTCGTGGCGTGCCTCGGACTTTCGGAAACCTCGAGTTTTCCGGGACTCTCGAACTTTGAGGAGTTCGACCTCATGGGACTCGCCACCGTCGGCCCCAAGGGCGAAATCCAGTCGCTTCGGCGTCCGGGGGACCGAGACAGCCGCGCGGACAATCGGAACGTTTTCACGGACCTCTTTCGGTCGGCCCGCTCGAACTTCTACGTCTCCTGGTCGATCGGGACGGACCCGGCGCAGCCGGCGCTTCCTTCGGTCGTTGTGGAGGAGCTCGAGCGCTTTTTGTTGACGCTCCTTCCGGAAGGAACGCCTTCCGACGCCCTTCGCGTAAGGCTTCCGCTCACGAGCGTCGCCGAGGAAAACTTCCGCCCCGAGGGACTTCGCTTCTGGACGAACCGCGATCCCGAACTCTTTGAGGCCGTGAAGGCGGCCCGCGCGACGGACCGACGGGCGAAGGCCGCACCCTTTGACGACGGCGCGGCGCTCACGCCGCCCGAAGACGGGGTGGTTCGCTGGGAGGAATTCCTGCGCTTTTGGACGTCTCCGGGCAAATGGCTCTCCGGTCGGACGGGCGTCTTCGAAAAGGATTTCGAGACGTCCGAAGAAACGGGCGTGACGCCCGCCGAGTCGCGCCTTGAAGAAGTGATGCGTAAGCGTCTCCTGAGGGGGCTCTTCGAAGAGGGGGCGGACGTTGCGCGCGCGACGCGGCTGCTCGCGGAAAATCCCGTCAACGGCGATCCGGGCGTGCGCGGGTGGTGGTTTGCCGAGGAAATCGCCGAGGCCGACGAGCTCTCCCAAAAGTGGAGGGAGATCACCGCCGGTTGGACGCCGGCAAAAATCCCCCTGACCGTGAGTTTCCCGGGGCGGCATGTGCGCCGCCTGACGGGCGAGATCAGGAGTTTTTCGGGCCCGGACGGATCGTCCTCGCAACTCGTGCTGGCCGATTCGAACCGCGCGGAGAAGGAAGCCTTGCTCACGCATGTCTTTCTCTCGGCGGCGGGGGCCGGGACGGCGCTCGGCGTTCTGAAGAAGGACAAGGACGACGGGGTGGTGTTCGTGCGCTACCGACCGATGGAGAGCGACGAGGCCGCAGAAGTGCTGCGGCAGTGCGTCCGGCTTTTTGACGAAAGTTTCGACCATCCCGTCATCTGGCCCGATTCCTTTGAGGACGGCGTTTTTTGGCGGGGGCTCGACATCAAGAAGGCCCGCGAGCTTCGCAAGCGGGTGGAGGAGGAAATCAAGACGCTTCTTCAACTTCTGGCGGAAGTGACCGAGTCGCCTTCCGACGAGGCGTCCGAATTGTCGGAGGAGACGAAGACCGCGGCCAAGCCCAAGAAGGGCGGGGCCGGAAAGAAGACCGCGAAAAAGAAGGAACCCGAGTGCACGCCCGAGGAAAAGAGGGAGAAGAGTTTGACGTCCCTCGCCGAAAACGTGGAGGCGCTCGTCGCGCGCAACTATTGAGGAGAGTCCCGTGAAGGAAAAGAATTTGCAGATTTGGCCGGATGAAGCACCCGCGGATTTTCCCTCTTCGGAGGTCGGCGGCAACGAAGATTGGATCGAGGTGCCGCCCGAAGACGCGCCTTCGGATCTTCCCGACGACTGGGCGCTTCCAGTAGGGGAAGCCTACGAGCCCGACGCCTTTTTCGAGGCGTCGGAAGAAGAGGGCTTTCCGCCTTTTGCGCGGGATTTCGCGCCCTTTTCCGAAGAAGCCTCGCGGTCCGGCGCGGCGCAGCCGCAGACGGACGACGATCCGAACGGGGACTTCAAGCTCCTCGACGACCCGCTTCGCGGCCGGACCCTGATTGAAGCGAGCGCCGGAACGGGGAAGACCTATTCGCTCGAACACATCGTGCTTCGTCTCGTCGTCGAGCGCGGAATCGTGATCGGCCGCGTGCTCGTCGTCACCTTTACGAAGGCGGCGACGGCGGAGCTCAAGAGCCGCATCCGCGGCAAACTCATCGCCGTGCGCAAGCTCGTGACCGAGGGCGTCGCGCCCACCGACAAAAATCTTCTCGAGCAGTTCGAGCGCTGGAGAGAACTCGATCCCGATCTCGTTCGCGAACGGCTCGAGCGCGCGGTGCGCGAATTCGACGACGCCGTGATCCTTACGATCCATTCGTTTTGTCAGAAGACGCTCTCAGACTTTGTTTTCACCTCGGGCGGAAGCTACGGCGTCGATTCCGGAAACGAAAACGAACTCCTCGGCCGGACCGCGGAGGAATTTCTGCGTCTCGAAGCGAGACGCGCAAACGAGAAGGGCGCCACCGAAGCCTTCCGGGTTCTGCAGACCCTGAAGCTCGACAAGGTCCTCTCGAAACTGGCCGCCGAACCCGAGTCGGCCCGCAAGCGCGCGATCTTTTCAGAGGCGGGCTTTCCCGCGAAGCTTGACGCCGAGAACGCTGCGGCCTACGAGGAAATGCTCGGACGCTTTCTCGCCTGGGCGCCCGCGCGCTACGAGGCCCTGAAGCGCGAGGCGTCGTATCAGACTTTCGACGACATGCTCGTTCGCACCGAGGCGGGGCTCAAGGCGGATCCGGCCTTTGCGGCCGTCGTGCGCGATCATTACGACGTCGTCCTGATCGACGAATTCCAGGACACGGATCCCCTGCAGTACGGGATCTTCTCCACGCTCTTCGGGGACCCCGCCTTCGGGAAGACCGTCTTTTTCGTGGGCGATCCGAAGCAGGCGATCTACAGTTTCCGCAACGCGGACTTCGAGACCTACCGCAGGGCGTCGGAGGAAATCGGGCGGCACAGGAAGCTCGCGAAGAACTTCCGAACGACGCCCGCGCTCATGCACTTCTTCAATCTTTTCTTCGAGCGTCCGGGGACTTTCCTCGGGTCGGGCATTCATTACGACGCCGTGGCTGCGAACGACGACCGCCCGCCCCTCATCCGGGCGGATGAAAACGGGGTCTTTCGTCCCGAACCCGCGCTTGTCGTGCGCCTCGGGGACTTTGAAAAACCTCTCAAGGACAAGCTCTTTGAGTGGGAGGCGGACGACATCGCCGACGAAATTGCGGCGATGCTTTCGGAGCGCGGCCGCCGCTTCGTTAAGGGCCGTCCCCTGCGCCCGGGCGACATCGCGATTCTCGTGCGGGCCCGCGCCGACGGGATGCCCCTCTACGAAGCTCTTCTCTCGCGGGGCGTGAAGGTGCGCTTTCCCTCCGACGAAAACGTCTTTGGGACCGACGAAGCCAAGGAAGTCTGCACGGTTCTCGAGGCGATGGCGATGCCGTCCGAGCGCAGTTTTCTGGAGGCTGCGCGTGCGACGCGCATCGTAGGGGACGGACTCTCTACCTACACCGACGAGAAAAAACGCACCGAGCGCCTTGTTTTCCTTCGCGGCGTGATGGAGGCGGCGGCCGAGCGCGCAAGGCGCTCGGGCCTCACCGCGGCCTTCGGGGAGCTTTTCCGCGTCTGCGGCGTCGAAAGGCGTCTTCTGCCCGAAGCAGGCGGAGAGCGGGCGCTCGCCAACTACCGGCAGCTGATCGAACTCCTCTTCGGGATGCAGCAGTCCGCCAAGACCCTTTCGGGGCTCGTGCGGCGCCTGGAAAAACTGATCGCCCAAGGGAAGGAACCGACCGTACCCGACGGATACGAAGTGCGCCCCGATTCGAACGACGACCGCGTGGTGATTCAGACGATTCACTCGAGCAAAGGGCTCGAGTACCCGATCGTCTATCTGCCGGGATGCTGGTGGGGGCGTCCCTCCAAAGACGTGGCGGTTCCCATGATCCACGAACGCGACGAAGCGGGCGAACGACGGCTCGTTCTCTTTCCGGGCGAGGTGAAACCCAAAGACCTCCCCGAAGTCCAGCGAGCCGAGACCGAGGAGGCGGTGCGGCTGCTGTACGTCGCCTTCACCCGCGCTTCCGCTCGATTGACGCTCTATGGACTTCCGAAGTGGAACGGCGGCGGGAAGGAACTCTACGCCCATGCCCGGTCGGCCTTCTTTCATGCGCTCGCCGCGCGGGAAAACCTCGCGGGATGGAGTCGGGCCGACTATCTCGCCGTCTGGGACGACTTCCAAAAGGGGATGCTCCAACGCGCGGACGAATTTGCGGCCCTCTGGACGAAGACGGCCGAACGTTTTGCGGCGGAACATCCCGGCATGACGGTCGATCCTGAAACGCTCAAGCCTCAAAAGGACGAAACGGGGTGTTTCTGGTCGATCGCCCCCTGGGCGCCTCGGGATGAGGGCGTCCGGGTGATGCTCGCGCCCACGGAGGCGCCGGCCCTGCCCGTGCCCGAGCCCGCCCGTCGGGTCGATCCCTTCTGGGTGCAGACGAGCTATACGGCCCTGAAAAAGGGCCTCTTCGGCGCGCATGACGACACGCATCGCAACGAGCGCGCGACGCTCTCCGGGGAGGACGAAACCGAAGACGACGAGTCCCGGGAGCTGCGCCGCACGATCGCCGACGGCTCTCCCATGGCGCGTTGGCGCTCGGGGGCGGCCTTGGGCGTCACGATTCACCGTCTCTTCGAAGTGGTCGACTTCCACGGGTTCGAGTGCCGCCGCGTGCTTGCGACTGACGAGGAACTCGCGGATCCGGAGCTTTCGGACGAAATCCGCCGCAACCGTCTGCGGCAGCGAAATTACCTCCTTTCGATCCTCGGCGCCACGCCCGATCTGGTGCGCTGCGGAGAAGGTCTTTCGGAAGAGCTGCCGGGCGAAGACCGGCTCTCGCCCGAAGGAGCAAAGCGCCTTGAGGAACTTCGGACGCTCTTCGATTCGGTTCTTTCGCTTCCGGTGCTTCCGGACTTTTGCCTCAAGGATTTGAAGGCCGAAAAACGCCGCTCGGAATACGGCTTTTTGATGCACACGAAACCGAACCTTCCGAAAACCGCCTTTGTGAAGAAGGCCGAGGCTCTCGGTTGGAAGGGGCTCACGCCGGAACAGCTTTCGGGTTACCTCACCGGCTCGATCGACCTTCTTTTCGAAGCGAACGGCAAGATCTGGATTCTCGACTGGAAGACGGACAACCTCGCCGCGAACAGAGCGCTTCGCGAAGCCTTCCCGGAGACGGGGGACTGGCGCGACTTCTACGCCGAGGAAGCCGTGAAGCTCCACATGAAGGAGGCGCACTACGACATTCAGTATCTCTGTTACCTCGCCGCGGCGAGACGCCTTTTGCGCACCCGTCTGGGCGAAGGAGCGCAGGAGCGTCTCGGGGGGGCCGTCTACTTCTTTGTGCGGGGGGCTTGCGTCGGGCGGGGCGTTGCGGTGCTTCCCTTCGAAGACGTGGCCGAACGGGTGAAGATTCTGGAAGAAATGTTGGGGGACGACTGAGATGAGCGAAAAGAAGAACAATGCTCCGGAAAAGACGCCGGTTTCCGACGAAACGACCTCGGTGGAGACGCCTTTCGTCGTGATGGGGGAACTTCTCTTGCGCGCGTTGGAGCGCTCGGGCGTTGTCGTCGACGATGACGACCGAACGCTCGTTGCCGGGACGATGCGCCTTCTTGCGGCGGCGATGGAGGCGGGAAGCCTCTGCATCGCCGTGCCCAAGGAGACGTGCTCGCATTTTGAAAAACTCGGGCTCGCCGCGTCGGGAAACGTCTTTTCCCGGAAATCGTTGACGGAAGACGTCCGCCGCACGCTCATTCTCGACGAGAGCGCTTCCGTTCCCTTCGTCCATGACGAAGGCGGGCGACTCTATCCGCAGCGCTTCTTTCTCGAAGAACTCACGCTTGCACAGCGGTTTTGCCGGCTCGCCGCGATGCCCGCGTCGCCGGCTACGTCGGCGCAGACGGGGCTTCTCGACGCGATGGCCGCGGCCGACCGCGTTTGGGTCGAGTCGACCCTGGCGCCGGAACTCGCGCCGGAACTTCGCGCCCGGCGTCTCGCGGAGGCCGAGCAAAGCGAAGCCGATCAGCGGGCGGCCGTGCTTTCCGCCGTGACACGGCGCTTCACGGTCGTCTGCGGGGGGCCGGGGACGGGCAAGACGACGAGCGTCGTGAAGATGCTCCTCCTGCTTTTTCTTGAAAATCCCTCTCTGCGCGTGTCGCTTGCCGCCCCCACGGGGAAGGCGACGAGCCGCATGATGCAGTCCGTTTCGGACGGGATCGCGCGCTACGCGCGTCTCTTCGATTCGGCGGCGGGGGAGGCGGGCGCCTGGATCCGCTCCGCCGACCTCAAGAGCCGCATCCGCGAGCACACGATTCACAAGTGGCTCACGATGCCCGTTTCGGGCGCCTCGCGTCCGAGCGCGTCGGCCCCCATGGAGACGGACGTTCTCGTCGTCGACGAAGCTTCGATGATCGACGTGGGACTCGCCTCGCGCCTTTTCGCCGCGGTCGATCCCGAGCGCACCCGCGTGATCGTGCTCGGCGACCCCTATCAGCTCGCCGCCGTGGGGCCGGGGGCCGTCTATGCGGACCTCGCCGACGAAAACGGAGCGCTTCGCTTTTGCCGGGCGTTTTTGACGGTCTCCCGCCGCTACGGGGCGGCTTCGCCCGTAGGACGGCTCGCGAGGCTCGTGAACGACCCCGACACGCCCGCCGAAGCGCTCGATGCAGCCTGGGAAGCGGGAAAGGAAACGAAGGAAAGCGGCGCGGAGCACGTGCGGTGCGCGCCCGCGATCGGGCGAGGAGGAGAAATCAGCGCGGCGCTTCGCGAGTGGATGCGCCGTCAGCTGCGGCCTTTTGTCCGGTCGGTGCGGCGGATGGTCGAAAAAGAAGCGTTTGACGACGAAGACGACTACCGCTCGCACGCCGACGCCGTCTGGCGCGCGCTCTCGCACTTTCGACTTCTCGCCGCCCAGCGGGCGGGACGCGCGGGCGTGACGGCTCTGAACGAATGGGCGGGTGAAGCCGTATCGTCGGCCCTGGGCCGGGAAGGCAGCTGGTTCCCCGGGTTCGTGCTCATCGTGCGAACGAACGACGACACGATCGGACTCTTCAACGGGGACGTTGGCGTGTGTCTTCCGGATCCGGAGAATCCCGCGCAGACGATCGTGTGGTTCGGCGACAAGGGCCCCTCGGTGAAGGACTGCGCTTTCGCTCCGGGACTTCTCCCGCGCTTTGACGCGGCCTACGCCATGACCATTCATCAGTCGCAGGGTTCGGAGTTCGACGAGGTCGCGATCATCCTTCCCGAAGACGCCGAATCGGGACTCGCCACGCGCGAACTCCTCTACACGGGCATTACGCGCGCCAAGCGCGGGGCGGTGATCTTCGGGCGAAAGGAGGTCTTTCTGCGGGCGGCGTCGACGCCGACGCTCCGCGAAGGGGGACTGTCGGACCGACTGCGGGAATTTCAAAGCGCCTCCTACGCCGAGGCGCAGAATGCCCGACAATAGAAAAGGGAGAAATCCGCGGGGATTTTCTCCCTCGGGCATTTTCTCTCCAATCAGTCAGAATGAACTTTCGCGTATTGAAGGCCTTTCTCGCCGTAAGCCGCACCGGCAACATCACGCGGGCGGCCGAGCAGCTGCACATTTCGCAACCGGCTCTGAGCCGGCGGATCGCGGAACTTGAGGAAGATGTCGGGGCGCCGCTCTTCGAGCGTACGAACCGGCGTCTGACGCTCACGGACCGCGGCATGCGCTTTGAGGCGCATGCGAGGGAAATGCTCGAAGCCTACGAGCGGATGAAGCGCGACATGGCGGAAGCGCCCGAAGCGCTGACGGGGAGGGTGCGCCTCGGTTGCGTCGAATCCTCCGTCGCGGAATTTGCGTACGACGTCGTCTCTCGCATGCGCGCCGAACACCCGAAGGTGACGTTCGAACTCTACTCAGCCGACGGAGACGACATCCGCGCGGGGCTCGATCAGGACCGGCTCGACCTCGGCATTCTGCTCGAACCGGTGGAGTCGGCCAAGTACGAGTCGGTCGAGCTTCCTTTCACCGACCGCTGGGGCCTGATCGTCGCCAAGGACGCGCCCGAAGCGAAGCTCGAAGGCATTTCCACGCTCGGACTCGCGAACCGGCCGCTCATCCTTCCGCGCCGAGGAATCGTGCTCGACGAAATCGCCTCTTGGCTTGGGACGGAGCGTGAAAAGTTGCCGGTCTTTCTCACGCAGAATCTGCTCACGAACGGCCTGCCCTTCGTGCGCCGCGGACTCGCGGCGATGGTGTCCGTGGAGGGCGCCTTTCGGATTCGACCGAGTGAAGACGTCGTCTTCGTGCCCTTCAAGCCCGATCGAAAGATCGCGCACAAGTTCGTTCGCCGGCGCAACCGCCGGTTGGGCGAGGCCGCCGAAATGTTTTGGATGCGCGCCAAGGAAATGCTGCAGAGCGGTTCGGAAAAAGGGGCCTGAAGGCGCGGCCGATCCCCGAGAAGAAGACCCGGATAGAAGATTGTCTGTAGGTACTTCGGCATATTTCGCCGTATTTCCGTCAAGAAAAGCCCACGTTTCTGAAAAAAAGCCGAGCAAAAGAGGCGCCTTCCCGAAGTTTTTGCGTGATAGTGAAAGGGCCTTAGGTTGATAGAGGCGCGGTTGCGATGAGTAGCGGATCGGAGGCGGCGGCCAAAGAGGGTTCGCGAAAGGCAAAACCGCCGAAACGGTCGAATCGGCGGATTCGGCAGGTTGGGCGCAGGCGAAAGACGTCTGCGACTCCCGTCGGCAGGGGAAATGCGGTGCGGAGGCGCCCGTCCCGAAGCCTTCGGAGGAGCTATCGATTCACTCGGCGCGTTTCGCTCCACAAACCGTCCCGGGACGCCTTTCGCAAAGACGCGAAGGTCCCGTTCGAAAGAAGCGGCGCATCGGTTGCATCGATATGGATGCAACCGACGGCGTCATCCAAAACCTTCTTTCGGAGAACAAAAATGACGGCAATGCGTCGCGAAATCGGCCTCTTCGGCGGCATCTCTGTCCTCGCCGGCATCATGATCGGCTCGGGGATCTTCTACATCGGCGGCATCGTTCTCGCCCGTTGCGAGATGAGCCTCGGTCTCTCTCTTCTCGTCTGGCTCGTGGGCGGTCTCATCACGCTCATGAGCGGCGTCTGCTACGCCGAACTCGGCGCCATGATGCCAAAGGCCGGCGGAAGCTACGTCTATCTTCGCGAAGCCTACGGCGAACGCACCGCGTTCGTGAGCGGCTTTTCCAACTTCATTCTCTCGTCGAGCGCGTCGATCGCGGCGCTCGCCGTCGCCTTCGCCGGGGCGCTCGCCACGGTGCTGCCGCTCGGACCCGCCGCTCAGAAGGTCGTGGCGGTCGGGACCATCGTTGCGCTTTCTCTCGTTCAGATCCGGGGGATCCGCACGGGCGCCTTCGTGCAGAACGTCTTCATGATTCTGAAGCTTCTCCCGATCGGCCTCATCATGATCGCGGGGCTGCTTTTCGGCACCGAGTCGCCCGATCTTCTCGCCGTGCCTTCCGATGCGCCTTCTTTCGGCGCCTTCCTGCCGGTGGTCGCCTTCGCGGTCGTGGCCACGCTCTGGGCCTATGAAGGCTGGCACAACCTCAACAGCATCGCTGAAGAAATCAAGAATCCGCAGCGCAACATTCCGCTTGCCATTCTCCTTTCCATCGTGGGCGTGGCGCTTCTCTACGTCCTCTTCAACTATTCGATCTTCCGCGTGCTCTCGCCCGAAGTGATCGCCTCGATGGTCTCGGAAGGCAACTTCTACCTCGGCACGGCCGCGGCCGAAACGCTCTTTGGCACGTACGGCGGCGCGTTGGTCGCGGCGGCGATGATCCTTGCGATCTTCAATTCCCTGAACGGCTGCGTGATGGTCTTTCCCCGCGTCTACTACGCGATGGCCCGCGACGGCGCGATGGTTCGCCCGCTCGGCGTCCTGCATCCGGAACTGCGCACGCCCGTGAACGCCATCCTCGCTTCGGGTGCGATTTCCATCGGCCTCGTTTTGCTTCGCGATCTCTCGAGCCTCACGAGCCTCGTCGCGGTGTCGGGGATCATTTTCAACGCACTCACCTTCTACGCGGTGATCATTCTTCGCCGCCGCATGCCGACGGCGGATCGCCCCTACAAGGTCTGGGCCTATCCCTACCTCATCTGGGCCGTGATCCTCGTGATGCTTGCGCTTCTGGCAAGCACGATCATCGCGGATCCCGTGACGGCGCTTCTCAACGTGATCGTTCCGGCGGCGAGCCTCGTCGTGTACGAACTCTTCTTCCGCCGAAACGTGGAGGCGCTCGAGGCGCAGCGCCGTGCCGCCCCGGCGGGCGAAGGCGCGGCCGGCTGATTCGTCTTCCACCCGACAAGACCTATTTTTTCGAAATTTCGAGGACTTTCATCATGACGCACAACCTTCTTCTCAGGAACGCGCACATCTACCTCGGCGACGGACGCTTTGCCGAAGCCCTTCTCGCCGTCGACGGCGTCGTTCGATCGGTCGGGAGCAACGCCGCGGTGACCGCGGCGGCTCCCGCCGACTGCGAAGTGATCGACGCCGAAGGGCGCACCGCGGTGCCGGGCTTCAACGACAGTCACTGTCATCTACTGATGCTCGGACATACGCTTCGCGACGTGCAGCTCCACGGCACGACGGGCATTGCGGATCTCAAGGCGCGCATCCGCGCCTACCTCGCCGAACGTCAACCCGAGGCCGGCACCGTCATTCACGGCATGGGTTGGAATCAGGACTACTTCGAGGACGAGCATCGTCTTCCCACCGCCGCCGACCTCGACGAGGCGGCGCCGGGCGTCCCGCTCATTCTCGAGCGAGCCTGCGGCCACATCCTTGTGGCGAGTACGGCGGCGATGGAGTTGGCCGGCATCACCGACGAAACGGAGGCGTTGCCCGGAGGCGCGATCGATCGGGACGAAAACGGCCGCGCGACCGGGATCTTCCGCGAGAACGCTTCGTCGCAGGTGATGCGGATTCTCCCCGCCGCGGACCGTGCGGCCGACCGCGAGGCGCTTTCGGCGGCTTTTGCGCATGCGGCCGAATGCGGCGTGACGTCGGTGCACACGATGGACGTGCGCGGCGACAACTGGCGCGACGTGTTGTCGCTCTATGCGGAAGTCCTCGAAGAGCATCCGACGGTGCGGGTCAATCATCAGTGCTGCTTCATGGAAAAGGCCGGTCTTGAAGATTTCCTTCGCGCGGGCAACCGCACGGGGACCGTAGCCGGTCATCCGATGAACAGGGTGGGCCCTCTGAAGCTCTTCGTGGACGGAAGTCTGGGCGCCCGCACGGCGCTTCTTCGCGCACCTTATGCGGACGAGCCCTCGACGTCGGGGATCGGCACGATCGAACCCGATGCGCTTTCCGACCTCGTCGGTACGGCGGTGAAGGGCGGCATGCAGGCGACGATCCACGCGATCGGGGACGGCGCGATCGAGCGGGTGCTCGACGCCTACGAACCTTTCTGCAATCACGGCGAAAATCCGATGCGCCTCGGGATCGTGCACGTGCAGATTACGGACCGTCCGCTTCTCGAGCGCATGTCCTCAATGGGCGTTCTCGCGCACATTCAGCCGATATTCCTTCACTACGACATGCACGTCGTCGCCGAGCGCGTGGGCGAGCGACTCGCCTCGACGAGCTACGCCTTCAAGACGATGCTGAACTTGGGCATTCCGACGAGTCTCGGTACCGACAGTCCGGTCGAGGACATCCGTGCGATCGACAATCTTTACTGCGCGGTGACCCGTCGGGATCTCAAGGGCGATGCCGAAGGACAGGCCGACGGTTTCTACGCCTCGGAAAAGCTTACGGTCGAAGAGGCGGTCGACTGCTATACGGCGGGAAGCGCTTTTGCGAGCTTCGAAGAAAACGTGAAGGGTCGGCTTCTTCCGGGCTTTGCCGCGGATCTGGTGCTCCTTTCCGACGACATTTTCGCAGTCGATCCACTGAAGATGCGCGAAGTCCGCGTGGACCGCACGATCGTGAACGGCCGCACGGTGTACGTGCGCGGATAACGAAGCGGGCGCCTCCCGGCGCCCCGCAAAACGAAGGAGGTCTCCCGACGATTCGGGCGACCTCCTTGTCTTTGCGCACTTCAATTCCGCAAGAGAGTCGGCGAAGAGAGAACGCTTACCGACGGGCGGCGCTTCGCCCCGGCAGTCCCGCCATCCAGGGGAAGGTCTTCTCGTGCGCATCCTTCCAGCGGCGGATGTCGTCGATGTCCTTCATCGTGGTTTCCACGGCGTCGAGGCCTTCCAAAAGCATCGTGCGGTGCCGTTCTCCAATCGTGAAGGGGAAGATTTCGCCCGCGGCCGTACGGATCGTGCGGTCCTCGACCGAAACCGTGAGTTTCTGCGGCGTCGGCGCCGCAAGGTGCGCGAGAAGGCGTTCGCCCGCTTCGGGCGCTACGCGCGCGGCGAGAAGCCCGTTGTTGAAGCAGTTCGAATAGAAGATCTCTCCGAAGCTCGGCGCGATCACGGCGCGGATCCCATACTGCATCAAGCCCCAGACGGCGTGTTCGCGGCTGGAGCCGCAGCCGAAGTTGGGGCCGGCGACGAGGATCTTCGTTTTCTCATGGCCCGGACGGTTCAGAATGAAATCGGGGTTGACCGTTCCGTCGGGGCGGTGCCGCATGTTGTAAAGCATCCCTTTGGCCAGTCCCGACTTGTCGATGCCGCGCAGGAATTGTTTGGGCATCAGCTGGTCGGTGTCGAGATTGTCGAAGGGAAGGGCCGCCGCGACGGCTTCGAGCGTGATGAGTTTTTCCATGATTTTCTCTCCTCTCAGTCGTTTGCGCGGGGCATGAGACGGTCGAGTTCTTCGGCCGTGCCGAAGCGCCCGAGAACGCCGCTCGCCGCGGCCGTTTCGGGGCTCACGAGATGCGTGCGCGATCCGCGCCCCATGCGGCCTTCGAAGTTGCGGTTCGTGGTCGCCGCGCAGCGGACGCCGCTCTCGAGGACGTCTTCGTTCATCGCAAGGCAGAGCGAGCAGCCGGGCTTACGCCATTCGAACCCCGCGTCCCGGAAGATGCGGTCAAGCCCGAGCGCTTCCGCTTCGCGGCGCGTTCTCATGGATCCGGGAACGACCATGCCCTTCACGCCCGGCGCCAAACGGCGGTCCTTCAACACTTCGGCGGCCGCAACGAGGTCGGGAAGGCGCGCGTTCGTGCAGGAGCCGATAAAGACGTAGTCGACCGAAACGTCCGACATCTTTTGGCCGGGTTCAATGCCTTGATAGCGAAGGCCGCGCAGTGCCGCATCGCGCTCGACCGGATCCGCGAAGAATTCGGGCGAGGGAACGGATTCGTCCAGGAAGACGTTCTGATCGGGACTCGTCCCCCAGGTGACGCTCGGACGCACGTCGGAGGCGTCTATTTCGACCGTGCGTTCGTATTCGGCGTCGGGATCCGCCTTGAGGGTCTTCCAATAGGCGAGCGCCGCCGCCTTTTCATCGCCCTGAAGTTCCGGCGCGTGCGCGAGCACCCAGTCGACCGTCTTTTGGTCGGGGGCGATCAGAGCCCCGCGGGCACCCGCCTCCACGGTTAGGTTGCAGAGCGTGATGCGGCCTTCGACGCAAAGTCCTTCGATCGCTTCACCCTCGTATTCGACGACGCAGCCCAATGCGCCGCCCGCGGAAATCTTTCGTAGCACGAAGAGCGCCAGGTCCTTCGCCGTGGCGTCCGGGCGGAGCTTTCCTCGGATCGTGATTTTCATCGAAGAGGCGAGCCGGTAGACGAGCGTCTCGGTCGCGAGGATGTGTTCGATCTCGGACGTGCCGACGCCGAAACCCAAGGCCCCGAGGGCGCCGTGAGAGGTGGTGTGGCTGTCGCCGCAGATCACGACCATGCCCGGACGCACGAGGCCTCGTTCGGCCATGACGACGTGTTCGAGCCCCTGATCGGGGTCGTCCGCGCCGAAGAAGGCCTTGATGCCGAAGCGGCGGCAGTTGGCTTCGAGCGTTTCGGCCTGCTTGAGCGACGCCGCGTCGTAAATACGGCGGGGCGTTTCGTCGCGCGAGGGAATGATGTGGCTCACGACGCAGAGGTGCGAGTCGGGGGAGAGAACGGGAAGGCCGCGGGCGGCGACGCCCGCAAAGGCCTGGGGCGACGTGTATTCGTTTGCGAAGTGCGCGTCGCAGTACAGAAGGACGGTGTCCGAGTCGATCGTCTTCACGGTGTGCGCGTCGACGATCTTTCGGTAAAGCGTTCGGGCTTGGGTCACGAGGAAGTCTCCGGTCGGGTCTGCCGCGCGGCGGGTTCGCGCGCGGCTCTCAGAGAAAAAGTGTAGTGCCGAAACCGGATGCGGGAAAGGGCATGATTCTCACAACAGCCGTGAGAAAAAGTCAAAGATGAGAGGAAGCCCGAGGCGGCTCCCCGGCGTCGAAACGCGAGGCGAGCGCGTCGAGAAAGGCGCGCAGCTGCGCCGAAGGTTTTTTCGCCGCGAAATAGGCGTAGACGTCCGCGGGCATGTTCCAGTCTGGGAGAATCTCTTCGAGCCGCCCGCCCGCAAGATGGGATCGGGCGTCCCAACGGCTTCGAAGCACGATTCCGAGTCCCGCGAGACACCAGTCGAGCGCGGCCGAACCCGAGTTGCTGCGAAGAATCGGAACGGCGGCGAGGTTCACGACCTTCTTCGTCTTCCGGTGGGTAAGCGTCCAGCGGCCGACCGTGTTTTCGTCTTCGGCGATTTCGATGAGCCGATGGCGCGCGAGGTCCGAGGGATGCGCCGGGCGTCCGTGCGTTTCGAGATAGCGGGGCGAAGCGCAGAGGATGCGGTCGTTTTCGAGAAGCTTTCGCGCGCGAAGGCGCGAATCGTGCGGAAGCCCCAAATGAATGCCGACGTCGAAGCCCTCTTCGATGATCGAGACCGGGCGGTCGGTGAGCGTGAGGTCGACCCGCACGTCGGGATTCGCCGTTGCGAAGTCGGCGACGACGGGCGCGATGTGCGTGCGTCCGAATCCGAAAGACGCGCAGATGCGAAGGCGTCCGAGGGGACGCGAGGCGATGTCGGCTTCGAGCCGTTCGGTTTCGGCAAGGATCGCCTCCGCCGCTTCGAGATAGCGCTCGCCTTCGGGCGTGAGCCGCATGCTGCGGGTATTGCGGAGCACGAGCTGCACGCCGAGTCTCGTTTCGATCGCGCCGAGCCGACGGCTCACGGCCGAGGGCGTCATCGAGAGCGACCGCGCGGCGTCGGTGAGCGACGCCGAACGGGCGAGGAGTTGAAAGAAGGCGAAGTCGGAGGGGCGCGTCACGACCGGAGACTCCTTATTGGAGGGTCGAGGCTTCAAGCGCGCGCTGATGGAGGTCGTAAAGGCGCTCGAGCGCTTCGCGAGGCGTCAGACTGTCGACGTCGACCGCGAGGATCGACTCCGCGGCGGCGATCAAGGCCTTTTGCCGATCGGTGAGCTCCGCGGGCTTGCGGGCCTCCTCGGCCATGCGAACCGAGGTGAAGAGGTCGGGCATGTCGCCCGAACTCATCGAGTCGCGGCGCTCCAACTCCTTCATGTAGTTCTTGGCGCGCTGCACGACGCGCGCGGGCACGCCCGCGAGCTTCGCGACGGCGATCCCGTAGCTCTGATTCGCGGGCCCCTCGCTGATTTCGTGCAGGAACACGATCTTGTCGCGGTCCTGCGCGGCGCTTACGTGCACGTTCACGGCCTCCTTCAAAAGCCCCGCCAACTGCGTCACTTCAAAGTAGTGGGTCGCAAAAAGCGTGAAGGCGCGGATCGGCTGCACGAGTTCGTGACAGATGGCGCTCGCCAGGGAGAGCCCGTCGAAGGTCGAGGTGCCGCGCCCGATTTCGTCCATCAAAACGAGACTGCGGTCGGTCGCCTGATGAAGAATGGCGGCCGCTTCGGTCATTTCGACCATGAAGGTCGAGCGTCCGCGCGCGAGGTCGTCCGAAGCGCCGATGCGGGTGTGGATGCGGTCGATCGGACCGATTTCGGCGCTCTCGGCCGGAACGAAGCTCCCCATCCACGCAAGAAGCGTGATGAGCGCGACGCTGCGCATGTAGGTGGACTTGCCGCCCATGTTCGGGCCCGTAATGATGAGGCAGCGCCGGCCGTCTCCCATCACGCAGTCGGCCGGGACGTAGGTTTCGATCACCGTCTCGACGACCGGGTGGCGGCCCTTGCCGATTTTCACGATCGGGCGCTCCGAGAGCACGGGGGCGGCCCAGTGAAAGCGGCGGGCGTGGTCGGCGAGCGCCGAAAAGACGTCGAGCGCCGCGACCGCATGAGCGGCCTTCATGAGGCCGTCGACATAGACGGCAAGCTCCGAGACGAGGTGGTCGTAGAGGGCCTTTTCGAGCGCGGCGCTTCGTTCGCGCGCGGAGATAGCCTTGTCTTCGAAGGCCTTGAGCTCTTCGGTGATGTAGCGCTCGGTGTTCTTGAGGGTCTGTCTGCGCGTGTATCGCGCGGGGACGTTCGCCGACTGCGCCTTCGAGACTTCGATGTAAAAGCCCTGCACGCGGTTGTATTCGACGCGCAGCGTCGGAATGCCCGTGGCCTTTCTTTCACGCTCTTCGAGGTCGATCAGGAAGTTTCCCGTATGGTCGCGCAGACGGCGCAGATCCATGAGTTCGGGGTGGTATTCGCTCTTGATCACGTCGCCGTCGCGCAGAAGCGTCGCGGGTTCTTCGAGAATCGCGGCGTCGAGCTTTTGAAAGAGCGCGGTGTCGAGCCGAAGGGCGGGCGTGAGCGCCGCGAAGGCTTCGAGGCTCGAGAGACGCGCCGAGAGCTTGTCGAGAACGGGGAGCGCATCGCGAAGGGAGGCGAGTTCCTTGGGGCGCACGCTCTTCATGGCCGTACGCGTCGTAATGCGCTCGAGGTCGGGAAGGGTCTTGAGCAGATCGAGCACGTCAGCGCGCAGCGCCTCGTCCTCAAAGAAGGCCGCGATCGCAGCCTGACGCGAAAGCGCCTTTTCCCGCGAGCGAAGGGGGTTGTTGAGCCATTTTTTCAGCGTGCGGCTTCCCATCGACGTGCGGCAGCCGTCGAGGACCGTAAAGAGCGTGGGGCCGCCCGAGTCGGTGCGGATCGGATCGGTGATCTCGAGGTTGCGCCGCGAGGCGGCGTCGATCACGATCGTGTCGGACTCCTCTTCGATCTGCAAAGGCAGGATGAAGGGGAGCAAATCGACCTGAGTTTCCGAGGTGTAGTCGAGAAGGGCGTTGACGGCGCGCAGGATTTCCGGACGGTCCGAGACGCCCCAGGCGTCGAGGTGCTCGAGCTCAAACTTCGACTTGAGCGTTTCGGCACCGCGTTCGCTGTCGTAGTGCCAGTCGGGAACGGGCGTGACGGCACAGGCGAAACGCTCGCGAAGCGTCGCCTTTTCTCCTTCGGGAATGAGCACTTCGGAGGGGGCGATGCGCGAGAGCGCCGTCTCGAAGTCGACTTCCTTGAGGCTTGCGCCGTGAAATTCGCCGCTGCTGAGCGTAAGCCACGCAAAACCCCAGGGCTGGCCGCGCCGGGCGGGCGGGGCCGCGGAGAGGAGAATCGAGTCACTTTTCTGCGGAAGAAGCGCCGTGTCGGTGAGGGTGCCGGGCGTGACGATGCGCGAGATCTTGCGCTCGAGCATGCCTTTGCCCGGCGTTCCCTGCTGCTCGACCACCACGACCGATTCGCCGAGGCGCACGAGCCGCGCGATGTACTGATCGAGCGTCATGAAGGGGACGCCCGCCATCGGGATCGGGTTGCCGGCGGGATCCTTCCCGCGCTTCGTGAGCGTGATGCCGATCAGGCGGTTGGCGAGCACGGCGTCCTCGAAGAACGTCTCGTAGAAGTCCCCCATGCGGAAGAGGACGAGCGTGTTCGGGTAGCGGGCCTTGATCTCGAGAAACTGCCGCATGGCCGGCGTAAAGCGGGCGAGTTGATCCGAATCGTAAGTGGTCACGGGCACGGGCTCCACAGTGTCGCGGTTGGGAGACGGGCGGGGCGATGGCCCCTCAAAGAAAAGCCCGCTCGGGGGCGGGCTTTGCAAAACCGAAGGGGCGAAATTACTTTGCGTCCTCTTCGGCCGCGGGCTCTTCCTTCGCTTCGGCGGGTTTCGCTTCCGGAGCGGGGAGCTTGCCCACGAGCGGAAGGAGCTGACCGAAGATCTTCGGGTTGCCGCAGCAGACCGAGCCCTTTTCGAGCCATTCTTCGCCGCCTTCGAGGTCGGTGAGAAGACCGCCCGCTTCAAAGACGAGGAGGCCGCCCGCGGCGATGTCCCACTTCGAGAGGCCGGACTCCCAGAAGCCGTCGTAGCGGCCCGCGGCGACCCAGGCAAGGTCGAGCGAGGCGGCGCCCGGGCGGCGAACGCCGGCGCTGGCCTGCGTCACGCGCATGAAGCTCTGCATGTAGTCCTTGAAGTTGTCGCCCTTGCGGAAGGGGAAGCCCGTGCCGATCAGGGCGCGGCGCATTTCGGCGTTGTCCGACACGCGGATGCGGCGGTTGTCGAGGAAGGCGCCTTCCCCCTTGACTGCCGTGAAGAGTTCGTTCTTGGCGACGTCGTAGACGACCGCGACCACGGGCTCGCCGCGGCGGCAGAGCGCGATCGAGACGGCATACTGCGGAACACCGTGAATGAAGTTGGTCGTGCCGTCGATCGGGTCGACGATCCACATCCATTCGCTCTTCGTGTTGCCCACGAGGCCGCGTTCTTCCGTGAGGATCGCGTGGCGCGGATAGGCGCTCGAGAGAACGTTGAGAATGGCCTCTTCGGCGGCTCGGTCCGCGGCGGTCACAAAGTCGTTTTCCGACTTGTTGTCGATCGCGAGACGGTCGAGTTGCTGAGCGGCGGCGGTGATTTCTTGAGCGGCGCGGCGCGCGGCCTTGACGGCGGTGGCAATGTAAGGCGAAGCCATGGCGGTGCGAATGGATGAAATTTTTAAAGAAGAAAGCAAGAAGCGCGCCTGACTGTAGGGCGCGCTCCTCTCAAAAGTGGGCGTATTGTAACAGATCGAGGATCGGGCGTAAGGAAAAACGCGGGGAAGAATGCGGGGTGTGCGGGGAAAAGCCGTCGCAGGAAATCGAAGGGCGGACGACGGGGCGAAGGAGGAGGGTGGGAGAAACGCCTTCTTTGCCGATGACTCAACGGTGTTGTGAGAAAAAGGTCGTTTTCAGGACGAATCGCCGGCACTACACTCAAACCATGCGAAAGTCTCGTCGCGGCGTGCGCGGCGGGTTCGCCCGAGTCTCTGCGGTACGACCGATCGGCAGAAACTCTTCGGTGAACGCTTGAGGCTTTCCGACCGAAAAGGAGACCAAACATGACCGATGCTACGATCGTTTCCCGAGGCCCCTCTCCCTTTGTGCCCGGGTTCGAACTCTTCGACGTAAAGATCCCGAACGGGCTTACCCTTCGGGTGGCCACAGGCGGTAGGGAAGGAAAGACGCCGCTTCTCATGGTGCACGGACATCCGCACAACCACGTGATTTGGCGCAAGGTCGCGCCGACATTCGCGCGCGACCGCAGGGTGATTCTCGTCGACCTGCGCGGCTACGGCGATTCGAGCAAGCCCGAAAGCATGCCCGACCATCGCCCCTACAGCAAGCGGGTGATGGCCGAGGATCTCGCTCAGCTCCTCAAGGTTCTCGGGGTGGAGCGTTGCGACTTTGTCGGACACGACCGGGGCGGACGCGTCGGCCACCGCTTCGCGCTCGATTGGCCCGAGCTCGTGCGAAAGGCGGTCTTCGTCGACATTGCGCCCACCAAGACCATGTACGAAAGAACCGAGAAGGAATTCGCCACGCGCTATTTCTGGTGGTTCTTCCTCATCCAGCCCGAGCCCTTCCCCGAGAAATTGATCAACTTCGATCCGGAATATTTCCTTCGTCATCACATCGGCGGACAGCTCAAGATTCCCGGATCCCTCGAGGAAGAGGTGTTCCAAGAGTATCTGCGCTGCTACCGAAATCCCGCGACGAGTCATGCCATTTGCGAAGACTACCGCGCGGCCGCCACGATCGACCTCGAAGACGACGCGGCGGACGCCGATAAGCGCATCGAGGCGCCGCTCCTTTTGCTCTGGGGCGGACGCGGCACGGTCGGAAAGCTCTACGACGTCGTCGACACCTGGCGCGACAAGGCGCTCCGGCCTTCCGGCCGGGCGCTTGACTGCGGCCATTCGCCGCATGAGGAGTGCCCGCAGGCGTTTCTTGATGAAGTGACGCGCTTTTTCGACGCTGACTGAGGTCGCGTGCCGCAAACACTCGCCAGGGAGTACTAGGGCGAGGCGGGGATGAGTTCGTATCCAATCATCCCCGCTCTCTCACGATTTCAGTTCGTGCCGGCCGTGGCTTCTTTACTCCTCAAGCCCATCAGAACGGCCGTATAGGGAGTCCATGATGGTTTTGAAGGCTTCAGGACGATTGAATCGCAATAGTCCTTCGTTGACAAAAATGTCACTGTCGGCTGCTTCGGGATATTTCTTCATCGCAGGAATGACGTGAAGGGTTTTGCGATCCAGCGAATTTTCAACGAAGATCCGTTCCGCTGTCTTTGTCAACTGTATCTTTTGCCCGCTCAGAATTTCTTGGATGGGTTTGAGCAGACGCCAGGCTTCATCGACAGACTTTTCGTCGGGCAGCACAGACTTTTCGCTCCAAAGCAAAAGCTCCCTAGCACTTTGTCGGTCCAACAACGCGTCAACGTGTTGATTGCGGAAGTGACGCAGGCAGTTTTGGCAGGCGGTTTCGCAACCGCAGTTTTCCAGAATTTTCTTGACTTCAGCAAAAAGTTCCTGATGAAGCGGCCGCAACGACACTGCGTATCCGGCTCCGCTTGACAGTGCGTCATAGAGGTAGACGTCCACGAAAGTCTGACTGCCGTGGCGGATGCGGTACCCGGCGACGAGTTCGGTAAAGTCGATGTCCAACAGTCTCGATGCGGCAAGGCGAAGAGCCTCGGCAAGAGACTGGCCGGCCCGTTTGATCCAACCTCCATCGGTTTCAAAATCAAAGAGCTCGTCGTCCAGGGCAATTTCGAACACGAGCATATCGGTTCGGAAGGCAAAGCCTAGATCGATTTTCATTCTCTTCGCATGCGAACAGGGTTTGAGATTCCATGGTTTACCCGTCTTCTGGTTGTATGGCGTCAGATAGGGACGCTGCATGCTTTCAGAAATGATGTCCGGGGCAATCGCACCGCAAGTGGGACAAAACTCGAAACCGTTGTTATCGCGTCCCGTGTTTCTCATAATGATCTGCTGATCGGAGCGGAAAGCCATTCTCATCTGACCCGAGGGCCAAGCCGGCACCATGTCGCCGGAATCTTTCGGCAGAGTGGAATATTGAGGTTCACAGGCACGCGTATAGATTTCATCGATTTGTGAAGCTTCTCGGTTTGTGCCGTTAACCGGTGAGAAACCCCAGGGTTTGATCATGAGACGGTCGCTATGCACCTCATTGCCGCAGAAAGGACAACGGCCCGACTCGCGCAGATTGTCTTCAACACCGAACCAACTGCATTTGTCGCAACTGTAAACCTCCATCTGTGTGGCGGGGTCGGAAAAATCGTTTGTGGCCGCAGCCTCCCAATCGGAGGGTTTGAATTTGAAGAGTCCACCGACTTGATAGGAATTCTTGTCAATGACAAGTTCACGTCCGGGGGCAAAGTCGCTGATGGCTAGGTCGAGCCCACGTTCGACCTGGTACTTAAGTTTTCCGCGGTTCTTTCCGCCCGGATTTTGTACGTAGAGGCTGACGACATTTTTCGGGAACGAATACGTTGGCACGAGTCCTTGCTCGAATAGGACGTCAAGGACTGTTTTCGCTTTGTATTCGTCCTCATGTCTGACGGCATTGCCTTGGCATTCGACGAGCTGCATGAAAAGCTTTTCTTTGAGCTCCGGTATGTTTACCGGCCCCGTCGCTTGCGGAATCTGCCCTTCAGGCAATGTCCATTCAGTCAAGTAACCCTTCAGGTCGTTCAGAGATTCCGTGAAAAATTGATAGGCAGTAATCCCGCGACGACCGGTCGATGCGTCGTCAAGATCCCGTTCCAACTGATTTTGGAAGTAGTCCCTCAGCATAAGCATGTTGAGGTGACGCGACACCAGTTTCTCATTGGAGACGTCAATGCCGGGCTTTCTGGGTTCGCCCTTAAGCATGGCGCCGGGGTTGAGAAAGTAATAAGCGTCGTGCGGGCCGCTTTCGCAGAACGTGACGATACTCGAAAGGCTGGCGCTTCTACGGCCTGCGCGACCGGCGCGCTGCTGGTAGTTCTCTCGCGTTGGCGGCATGTTTCGCAAAGAAACGGCAACCAGGGAACCGATGTCAATGCCCACCTCCATGGTTGTGGTGCACGACAGGATGTCAACGGGCGTTTCGTTCTCTTGGACAATGTCCTGAAAACGCAGTTCGTAACGTTCCGTACGCGACCACATGTCATCACGCTGGTCTTTATGCGAAAGCTGCGCGGTGTGTTCTTCCGTGTCGATAACGCGGATACTTTGGGCGGTGGGGGCGGAGGCGGCGCTGATGACCGGTTCGCGCCAGAAATTCAGAGACTTCAGATCGGCTTCTTCAAGTGCATTCGGACGTCCGCAGTGCGGGCAACTTCCTCTCAAGCCGAAAGGCGTGATTCCGGAGCAAAACTTGCACCGCCACCAGACATGATGTTCATCGAAACGAGGAGAAACGGAAGAGAGTGCGATGGAATAGTTTCCGTTCTTGTCCGCCTTCATGAAGTTTCGCCAAAGAATGTTTTCCACTTCACGAATGGTTTCGGAGTCCCATTCCATGATGGATGCGAATTGTTTCGGAAGATTGAAGTTGTTGCGGGAGAAACTGGAATTGGCTGTGCTTCGACGAACTTTGGTTAAAGAGCTGTTGTTGAGAGAGTGCTCAAGCGCAACTCCCTTTTCGCAGAACGCCATGATCCACAGAGAGAGAAATTGGACGGCTTCTTCTCTCGAGGTGCAGGCGTTCTTGTTCAGCAGGGCTCGACATGCCTTCTTTAAGGCGTCTCCCGTAGGTTCCAGCCACGCCAATGCCAGATCGTAAATCGAATTGAAAGCCGAGCAGAAGAGTCTCATGAAATGCACCTGAAAGTCTTCCGGGAAGCTGGCGATCCCGGGAGTTTCAGGAATGTATTCGTCTTCATACTCTTGCGCTTCGTTGAAGTTTTCAACTTCACGCAATCCTTCTTCTCTAATCAGTTGTCTGCATTCCGGTTTGAACAGCGTCGTCTTCGCCTCATAGATCATCCTCGCAAAGAGTCGGTAGAAATGTTCGAGACTCCACTCTTTTTCGTGATTCAGATAGGACTGAAGAAATACCCGACAGGCCAATTGACGGAAAGCCAACCCGTCTGATGCGTCGCTCATGTCGCGAGCTAGCTTGGCGGCGCGTTGGCGGCTGTCGGAGAAAATCAGAACTTTTCTTCCTTCATTGGGAAATTTTTCGGATTCTTTTTCGTACCCTTTCACGGGCGGCTGCAAAGAGAATTGTTTGTGAGCGAGGCTGAAGAAAGATTGGCTGCCGCGTGTTTCAAAAGTACGGATGCTTTCCTTCGATCCGCTGTTGCAGTGAGGACAATGTGTAAAACCAATTGATTGGCCCGTGTCGGAGGTTTTGTTCTTTCCTTCCGAGCCGGCCATGTAGAACGGTCGCCAACCTTCTTCACCTTCGTGGGTATCGCTCGAGCTCAACCAACCGCTCGGGGTGTGAAGCCAGACACGGGACATCGTCGAGAGGTCCGGTTCGAATCCTTCGGGAGGAACATAGAGATCCACTTCACAGACGTGAGAGTGGTTGGGATTGGTGCCGGGCCAACGCCAAAGATAAGTGTCGGTGCCGTTAAGTTGAGTGGGATCGACGTATCCCCTCAGGAAGAGAGCGCCGCACCTGCGGTCAGACTTGAGTTCGTACACGGAATGGCCGCACTCAGGACATACGCTTTCACCACAGTCGGAAAGCTGCAAACGCCCCAGGGTTATGCCTCCGTCTCGGTTGGCGCTCTTGCAGTGCGGGTTTGTACAGGCATAGATGCCTTTAATACCTCGGAATAATAAATGAAGACGCGCAGGGAAAAGTATGCCGCCGTCCGGTTTCACTGCCATGGGGGCGATGGCGAGCAATACGTTGACGGCGTGTTCGGAAGAGGGAAGCGAGGGAAAGATTTTTTTCCCGATTTCAGTCAGGGAAGAGGCGGATCCTCGGCAGAGGCGGAAAAGTTTGTTGAACGGCTCAAGATTTTCGAGCTCGTGCCCCATCCAGCGCTGCGCGTCGGCAAACGTTTCGATTTCGCTCGGCATGGGATGCCCAGCTGAGGCAAAGAAGGATTGGAGCGCCGACAGTTTGATGTTGTCGGCGTCTTCCAAGTCGGCAAGATTGACGTCGGCAAAGACATCGGAGCGAATGGGAATGAGATTCTCTTCCTTGAGAACCGTAGTCTTGCCGAAAATCAAGTGAAAACGGTGAGAGGGATCGTCATCTCCTGTCAAAGCATTGGCGAACGACTGAATCTCTTCGTCCGAGTTCTTTGGCATGCTAGCTGTTGTCAATATGAATTGGACACGGGAGCGGTCAATTCCGAGCGTATTGAATAGACGACGAATGAGAAGCGCCACTTCGCCGCCGGCAGAACCGCGATACATGTGAGCTTCATCAAGCACGAAGAGGAGTTTTTCATTGGGATGCTTGTGCAACCAGGTTTTAGTGGATTCCCAAATGGACGCTTCGCGCTCCCGGATCATCATATATTCGAGCATCGAATAGTTGGTGATGAGAATGTCCGGCGCAGACTTTTGCATCTCAAATCGCGTCAGAAGCTCTGGATCCTCAGGGTTCGGGTCGAAATCATTTTTTGCGACTTTCGATATGTAGTCAGCCATATTTGCTTTGGCTGGCGTACGGCCTCGAAGTTTCAGATCCTTCAGATATTCCTCGCTGAGAGAGGTGCGGGGCGTTTTATTTTTGGACTCTTGCTGTTGGTCTTTGATGCCCTTTCGTGCGGCACGTTTTGCCGTAGCCTCTTCCTTTTGTTTTTCGAGGACAGGCAGCACCTTTTGGTACTCGTCGTCGGTGAGGAAACGTGAAAGCGTTTGTGCCAGAAGTTGACTTTGATGGGGCTGGGGAGCTGGCCCCGGGTACGGCGTACGTCCCGTGTACATGCCGAATTGAGGACGTCTGGCTCCAGGAGCATGATTGGCAAAAATGCGGCAAAACTTATTGTCGGAATCCCCCATGAGACGGCGCAGGCGAGCAAGCTGATCGGAAACCAGCGCATTCATCGGGTAAAGGATGATGGTGCGAACACCGTGTTCGGCCCAAGATGAGGGGGAACGGGCGGCCTCCGACTCAAGTTTCGCAAGGATGGGCCAGAGGAAACACTCCGTCTTGCCGGAGCCGGTGCCCGTCGCGACGAGAATGTCTTGGGGAGCTCCCGGTTTGCGTGTCGCTTCCAAGGCTTCGATCTGATGGAGATAGGGCTTGTGAAAGACCCCTAAATTGGCATCAGCCAGTTCTTCAAGAAAGTTTTTCTCGTCTCCGGGAATCTGAGTTGCAGACAGTCCTTTCTGGCTTTGAGCGTACGCAGGAGTGGATTCAACGTAGGGAGTTTGGTAGATCGCTCCCGACTGACTCAACAATTCGCGCGCTTTTTTGCGAATGATGGGAGAGCGGCAAAAATACTGTGCGTCCAGGTAGTCTTCCAGATCTTTTAGAAGTTCTCTGTGAAATCCCCACGCTCCGAGTTTTTTCATGTTTTCGTTCCTAGAAGATTGTTCGATTTTTACTGCTGTGTAATGTTCTGTTGTTCTATCCGGAAACCTTCTCGTAAAAGGAGCGGATGAAAATAAGTGAAAATGCCCGCCGGCATGATGCGGCTCCATGGGTTGGGAGAGTCCATTTCCGCAGGCCAGCTGTAAACTTTTAGGAAGGCCTCCAACTGCTCGGAAGGGCGCATACTCAGGCGGATTTGGACGAAGGCGTGCCTTCCGCCCCGACACCATTCATATTCGCTCAGGGCGGCAAAGAGTGGTTTGACAGTACATAGGGGAGCCGTGCCGTTGCTCCTGGAGGCTGCCAGCAGCCATTCGTTGCTTCTAAGCGCGTCTGTGTCGGAGAGCGGCGACAATTCGAAATCGTTTTCTTTTTGACGCAATAAGAAGGTTTTTGGTTTGTCGTTTTGTTGGAAGTAAGCTAGTGTGATGGCGTTTTTCTGCGTTATTGGTGCTTTAAAGGAGAAAAGGCCTTGTGTTTCACTGAAATTTTTCCATAATCCAAAACTGTGACTAGTAAAACAAAAGATTCGATACTCGTTAAGATCGTTCGATTTGTTTCGTTGCCACTGAGCACCGCACACAAGCCTATTCCATCCATCTTCGATCTGTTCGGTATGCAGATTGAGAAAATCGACGGGTGACTTGGAGAGAATGTCGACCCCAAATAAGGTTTGAGCCGCCTTCCATTTGGTCTCAGTCATCCAGGGGCCAAGACCGCTCATCCCGACTTGCAAACCGGGACCGATGCCGCGAAGCAGGAACATCCCTTGAAAATCTTTGGCTTTAGACGCACCAGACGGAAGGTCGCAACAAGAGCAAGAGGGAGGTGCGGATTTCACCCAATAGGGACTCTTGCGAAAGAAGCCTGCGCCTAGGTATGTCGAGAAAGCCTCATCAGCGATGTCGCTGTCGTTTCGTAGGCCATCGGGAGCTCCGTCGGTTTCGGGTAAAAACATCGCCAGGCATGCGGCATAGGTTTCAGAGAATGCACGCTTGGTATGAAAAACGGAAACGTGTTTTCCTTCCCCGCTTTCGGTTTCGTCGAACAGGGATGCGAGCATACGTCGTCCCGCCAGACTCCATGCCAACCGCAAAGCATGATCGTGTCTTTCTTGATCACTAAGACCAAAAAGCGGCACCCCTAGCGTGTTGGAGATGATGTCGCTTTGTCTCCGGACGAAATCGTTTGTGGAGCGAAGTCCCTGCCTGCTCATGACTGTACCCCATGATTGCCCATTTGTTCCGGATTGCGGCTGTCGAGCCAGTGTTGCAGGGATTCCGCGCTTTCGGTTCGTATGAGAGGCAAAAGGACTGATTGGATGTGCTCAGAAGTAGCCGTCGGATTGGGTGAAAGAAGGACCGCGGCGGCAGCTAGGCACAAAAGGAATGTTTCGGAAGCGTGCTGTCGCATTTCAGGTTCGAACAGGACGCCGGCGAGAGCCATGATCCCCTCCTGGCGAGTACGGGCGAGAGGGGGCAGCGGAACTTCTTCGAATGCGCTGGGAACGGCTGTTTCAGTGGGGTCCTGTTGGCTCCATTCTTCGAAAAGATCGTAGCCGGCACGAACTAGTCTCTTGGGACTCAAGTTGGGACGGAAATCTGCGGTTGCCAATAGCTCCGTAAGGATCGGGAATACGGAATTGAGAAGGGCCGACGGGTAAAGGGCAATTTCGTCGGAGAAGGTCGTTGTAATGATCGGCGTGCATTTGGCAAGACGCCAGTCATCGAGCAGAGTCGACAAGCGACTTCCTGCCATCGCGTTGCGGAAAATAACGACCGGCGGAAACGGAGAGTAGCCTGATGATGTATCCCACCCGTCAATTTGTGCAAGTACTTCTTCGAGTTTCGTTTCATCAAGATTGACGACGACGGGCGGCATGCCCGTGAGCGAGAGAGCCATCATGCGTGCAACGGCACAACTATTGGGGCCGGCCACAAGAATGGGAGTTCCCTTCAAGGTCGTCGCAGTCAGCAGTTGTGAGAGTCCCAAGGCAAAGTATTTTTTAATCCCGGCGCTGCACAGCATTGTCGAAGAGATTTTCAACCATTCATGGGAAGTGTCCGCCAAGGGGATTTCTTTTTTAGGAGTCGGTTGAGCGAATAGGGGACTCAGGTCGTTTGACTTTATGGTAGTGGAGGTGCCCGTGTCGTTCTTTTGAATGTGTCCGTCTTCGGAAAGATGGTTTTCTGATGAAAGTGAGGAAGCCCCGTTCAGCGTCTTCTGAAGTGCAAAACGGAAAGGCAAATCAGCCAAAAGGTCGACAAACCTCGACTGTGCGGTCTGCAAATTTTGATCGAATTTAGCCGTAACGGCATCGACCATGGCTTCTTCGCTTTGACGCTTTTCTTTGACTTGTTGAAGTCGCATCGTTTCAGTATTGACCTGATCGGACAACTGTTTTAAAGCGCGTTGGTTCTTTTCGATGGACTCTTTGATGGTTTCAAGTTCACGGTTTGCCGTTGCGATTTCCTGCTGATGTTCTGTCTTCCATTTGCGCTCCGCAGCTTCACCAAGAGTTGCTTCCATTCCGGGGCGACGCAAAGCGGCATTGAGCAATACGTCCGTTGACACGTCTAGACCATTGAGAAAAGTCTCCGCTTTAACGATCAATTCTTCCTTAAGTTTCTCAAACGCTTCGACGCCCATAGGATAGTGAGCGTTGAGTTGCTGTTTGATTTCTGGTTTTTTCAAAAGCTCGATAAGTGAATTTAGGGCTTTGTAATCGCGCCTTTCTCCTATGAAAGTTTGATGATATTGTTTCCAAGAACAATAGTTCTTGGAAATGGTTTCTGCTAAGGCTTGAATTGGCGGTGTGACGCAAAAACGTTCATCGAGAGCGACAGCGTCAGTTCCTAAAGACAAGGAAGACCAGAATTCTACTGGCTGGTAAAAGCCATTGAGCGGTATGATCGCTTTCTCGTTTAATTCGTACTGGGGGAGAGTCCAGGTGTTGGTTATCTGAAATTGGCCATCAATATCTTTAGATACTTGATCTGGACGAATGTAGATGCCTAAAAGCTTTTGTTCTTTTCGATAGGTGAACAGAACAGGAAATGGGTGAGGCATATCAAACATTCTTTCGAGGAGATCGCCAGTCAGTTGTTCGAGTACTGGGGTTTGCGACCGAAGACGATGAACGACGATCGGCAAAGAGCCGTTTTTTCTCCGATGAACTTCATAATGATCTCGCCCGCCACTCAAAGGTGTTGTCGTGAGATTCCATACCGCCCATTCCTGATCGCACTCAGGGAAATTTTCGCTTACCTCGAAATAGTTTCGGTTGGAGTTGCAAAATGCAAACTTGGAGTCAGGTATGAAAGGTATGATCTTGCCGTCTCTGAAGTCGCCGCAACGAACGATGCGAACTGTGCCTTCTCTGGGCACCTCCAGACGGCAAAGGGAAATGACGTTCAATGGAATGATGCTCGGGTCGTAGCGATAGTTGCTGTTCTGCATGGGTGATCATTTGAAGTGTTTTTTGAGAAAAGCAGGGATGAAAAGAAAAGTCGGAAGCTTTCCATCCCTGAGTTGCGTGTTGATTTCGGGTCGCTCCCCCAAGTGTTGACGAATTTTTGAGGCGGCGGCAAAAGGGACGGGAACATGCATTTGTCCGTCATAGGTTTTAATAAGTCTCTTGAGGATCAAGGAATCCATCGACAAAATGTTTTCGTCCGTCGTCTGCGATTTGGGAAGTACGTCGAAGCGGCAAATTTCGTCACACCCGACAGTGATGCGGCAACGACAGTGTTTGGGAAGATGAATGGACGTTGATTTTTCTGCTAGGAGTAGTACGCGCTCTGACAAGTGTCCCTTGACTTCAATATCGAAAGCACCGTCAAACTGAGATCGAACCACAAGTATGTTCTTGGGAATCCAAAGGCTGTTTGCGTTGATTTGAGATATGTCGATGGCATTGCCTTCTGCATCGCATAGCTGAAGAAGTTCGTCTTCATCGTCATCGGCAAAAGGAGGCAATCTGTCCTGCACCAGAAACGTGTACTTGAGGACGTTGGTTCGACCAGTCGCAATCATCAGGCCTTGTTGCTGTATTTCTAACTCAAGCAAATAAGATGAGTCATCCGACGTCTTCCTCAGAATATTCGTAAACTGAGGGTAGGTTTTGTACGTTAGATCATTTCCTTTGGAATAAAAGAGTAACCGATTTGCTTCGAATACAATCGCATAGGGGCGCTTGACTGTTATTGGCCAAAGCGGGAAAAAGGAAACAGGAGATTCTGTAAGACGAAGTTTGAACTGCAAAAAGAAAGTGGCAGCTTCTTGAGAGAAAGAGGGGACGCTGATTTTGTAAAGTTTCCAAGAGCCAGCATTTTTAAGAGGAACGTCCTCATATTCGACAGCTCGATAAGGAAAGTCCAACCAGGCGTGGCCTACGAGAAGCCAATATTCTTTATTGACGACAACGTCGCCGTCTTCAGGAATACGCTTCCCGGAACGGGCATCAAAAACCGTACCGAACCATTTAACACCGTTTATGCGGGACGGACAGCGTAGGCAGGATCGGACTTCATTTGGTACTCTGAGCTCATAACTTTTTTGTGGGGATGAGCCGACGGAAACGTAGGTAATTCCCCGTTCCAACAATCGATCCAAGCGATAGCGGATCGTCTCTTCTTCTCGTTCGAAAAATCCAGTAGGTTTGATGGAAAGACTGCTTTGAAGAAGTAGATCCCTTTTTTCCTGAGGAAGGTTTCCGGATGCCATCAAACCGAGAGAGAAGAGCAAACTCCCATCGGAAGAGACCTGAAGCTTCAAAGGCAGGTTGTAATCTTCCGGTTTGAAAGTGAGAGGGCGGGTCCCGAAGGTATGTTCGGGACAATTTTTATCCTCTTCGGCTTTATTGTGCTTGAAGTAGGGGTCTACTTTGCCGTCGCCGCGTGTCAGGATGACGTATTGCTTGCACAGTTCGCAAACGAAAACTCGCTTGCGGGCGGGAACAGTTCTACCACCCCAGGCCACTGACGCTTCCATAGCACTGATCCGCTTCCAGCAGTTGCTGCTCTTGTCCCAGGTGATGACGTGATTGAGTGCGGACATGCTGAAAGTTCCATGCAAAGAAGTGACGTAGTGATCATTTTTTTAATCATACAGATCGATGCGACAAATTTGACGCATCGAGATTGCGGCACACGCCAGATCCGTAATTTCACGAATGTCAAGTCGCGATGGATCGTGCCGTTGTGCGTCACCCATGCAGGATTTCCCGGAGCTTTGGGACGGAAACGAGATAGGGAGAAAATTTTCCGGAGAGATGAAAAACCCCGATGTCCTCATCTTGACACCGGGGAATGAACTCTCTTCAGTCGTGCCCGAGATATTCCTTCTGCCAGGCCGCGACTTGAGGATCCTTCGTTTTGAGGTCGGGGTTCGGGCAGGCCCAGACGAACATGCGTACGTTCGTGGTGCCGGGCTTTCCCTTCGTGTAGCCCACGTGCGTGGCGCCCGGAACCCTGAGGGCCTTTCGAACCGCAACCTGCGTGTTGCGCTTGGAACCGTTGATCATGATCGCGGAGACGGATCCCGCCTTGTCGAGGAGCTTGCAGCCGTTCGCTTCGGCTTCTGCGGCCGTGATCATGTTGAGGCGGTCTGCGCCTTTGGGGATCGAGCCGCAGCCCGCGAGCAGGGCGCAAAGGGGAGCGAGCAAAAGAATCTTCTTCATTGTGTGAAAAACTTTTCGTTGGGTGGGTAGCGGTGCCGCAACATCATGTGCGGCACGAAATTGTACCGCACGAAAAAGAACCGGGAGGGGAGGAGAGAAAAGAAAAACAATACGCAAACGGGCGCTTGAGCGCCCGTTCCAGTGACGATGCCGGTGAGGCGGGATCCTTTTTCGAATGAAATCGTCAGACTTCCGCGAGGACGCGGCTGGGAAGCCCCGTCATGCCGGCAAAGCGCATCGGGAAGACGTAGACCGTGAGGGGGCGCTCCGCCGCCGCGCCGAGGTTCGCCATGTTTTCGACGGCGTACATGCCGTGTTCGGCGCAGTGACGGTCCATGGGATTGTGCTCGGCGCCGAGGCGCATGCCGGAGAAGTCGAGGCCGACGAGCGAGACGCCCTTTTCGATGAGTTTTTCAATGAGTTCGACCGAAAGAGCCGGATGTTCGGCGAAGTACTTTTTGCTTCCGTAGGGTTCCGTTTCGATGTAGCCCGAGAAAAATCCGACGAACATGCCGGCCTCCACCTTCGAGAGATCGATGTCGTCGACGCCGATCTCGCGGTCCATGGGCACGCTGCGCACGTCGAAGATCCAGCCTTTTCGCCGGCAGTACTCAAGAGGGAAGGTCTGGTTTTCCACGTCGAAGTGGGTGCCGATGTGGCCGTTGAAACTGCGCGAGAGGTTCGCCGTCGCGGCGGTCCACATCTCTTTCGTAATTTCCAGCGTGAGATCGATGAACATGGTGTCGGTCCTTTTGTGCGTGATGGCCCGAAATATAGCGCTTCGGGGAACAGTACGTCGTTAAGCGCGGCTCAGCGCAGGGTTTTGCGAGGCTCCAGGCTTCGACGGTGTACAATCTTTCTTTTTTCTCTTCCCCTCGGAGTGCCGTATGCAGAGCGTCTGGATGCTCATCTCATCCTTTTTCTTTTCGCTGATGGCGGCGTTCACGAAGCTCGGCGCCACGGACTTCGGCACGTTCGAGCTCGTCTTTTATCGTCAGATCGTCGGCTGCGGCCTCATTTTCCTCTGGGTCGTCGCGACGCACCGCACGGTCGTGACGCACCTCGTTCCCTCGCATCTGAAGCGAAGTCTCCTCGGGACGCTCGCGCTCCTCATCTGGGTTTACGCGCTCGGGCGACTGCCGCTCGGCACGGCCATGACCCTCAACTACACGAGCCCGCTCTTCATGGCCGCGATCGTCTCCTACCTCGCCGTACGCGCAGGAGAGGCCCTGGAGAAGAAACTCATCGCCTGCGTCATCTTCGGCTTTTTCGGCATCACGCTCATTTTGCGGCCCGACGTGGGGGCGAGCGACCTGATGCCGAGCCTCATCGGTTCTTCCGCGGGTTTCTTCGCCGCGCTCGCGCAGTTTCAGGTGCGACAGCTCGCCAAAATGCGCGAACCCGCGTGGCGCATCGTTTTTTACTTCACGCTCACGGGCACCGTGGCGGGCGTGATCGGACACTTTCTCTGGGAGGGACCGCTCACCGCCATCACGTTCGACAACGTCTGGGCGCTCGCGGGGATGGCCATTTCTGGCGTCATCGCGCAGCTGGCCATGACGCGCGCATGGAGCGGCGGCAACGTCCTCGTCACGAGCTGCTTTCAATTCTCCGCCATCATCTTCGCGTCCCTCATCGGTTGGATTTCCTTTGACGAACCCATTTCGCTCCTTACGGGCACGGGGATCGGCGTCATCATCATTGCCGGCGTCACGGCGACGCTCGAGACGAGAAAGAAAAAGAAGTCCGAGACCCAATCCTGAGGCCGCGGCGGCAAGACCGCTTTTTCCCTTCGGGGAAAGAGGCTTCGTTTGCTACAATTCGCCTCTTCAAAACTTTTGAGCAGGATTTCCATGCAGACACCACGACAATCGCGGCGCGTGCGCTTCGTTTTGTGCGAGCCGAGCCATCCGGGGAACATCGGATCGGCCGCGCGCGCCATCAAGACCATGGGATTTCGCGACCTGCGCGTCGTGGCGCCCCGCGAAGCCGACTTTCGTACGCACGAGGAGGCGATCGCCTTCGCGACGAGTTCCGTCGACGTCCTTGAAGCCTGCCGCACGCACGCGACCTTGGCCGAGGCGCTCGAAGGCGTGACTTTCGCCTGGGCGCTCACGGGCTACGACCGCGAATTCGGGCCGCCGATGTCGCCCCTTCGCGAAGCCTGCGGCAAAACCTGCGACTGGCTCGAGAGCTTCCCCGAAGGAGACGTCGCCTTCGTCTTCGGGTGCGAGCGAAGCGGCCTCACGAACGAGGAGGTCCTCCTCTGTCAGGGCCAGGCCGCGATCGCGGCGGACCCGGAAAGTCCTTCGCTCAATCTCGCGCAGGCCGTGCAGCTCACCGCCTACGAAATGCACATGGCGGGCCTTGCCCGCGAAGGACACGAGGGGGCGCTCTACGACTGGCAGCGGCGCTTCAAAGGGGAGGCGCCGGCGACGAACGAAGCCGTGGAAGGCTTCTACCGCCACTGGGAAGAGGCCATGACGGCCTGCGGCGTGCACGATCCCGCAAAGCCCAAGAACCTCATGTCGATTACGCGTCGGCTCTTCTCGCGCGCGAATCTCACGCAAACCGAAATCGATCTTCTGCGCGGCATCTGCGCCGCCGTCATTCGCCCGAAACGAGACCGGGCCGGATCGAAAAAACCATCCGGAGGAACCGATGTTTGAGAAGACCCGTACGCTCCTTGCCGTCTACCGCGCGCGCGACCCCCGAGGCCTCACCGCGGCCGACACGCTGTTGCGCGCGCCGGGCTTTCATGCGGTCCTCGCGCACCGCGCCGCGCACTTCTGCGCGCTGCAGGGCTGGCGGGGTCTTGCCGACGGCATTGCCGCGCTCTCCGCTCAGATGACGGGCGTTCGGATTCACGCCGACGCCCGGGTGGGAGAGAACGTGTATCTTGCCCCGGGCGTCTGGCTCGGACCCGACGCGGTCGTTCCCGACGGCGCCGAAGTCTTTCCCGAAGGTCCGGCGCTTCCGGTGGCTCCGGGCGCCGAGAGCGACGAAGAGCGTCTCCGGAAGGTGGAAGGGGCGCTCTCCGAGGCGCTCCTTCTGATCCGCGCGCAGGAAGAGAAAATCGGGGCGCTCGAGGAGCGCTGCCGCAAGCTCGAATCACGCCAACCCGCACCCCCGCGGGAGGCCGCCAAGTCCGTGCGCCGCAAGGCGGGACGCCGCCGTTCTTCGCCTTCGCGCGACGCCAGGCACCCGGGCGTTCCCGCCTCGGTGGAGACGGCCGCCAAGGCCGCGGCCCTTACGGCCGAAGTCGACCCCGAAGGAGCGTCGAAGGACTGATTCCGCGGGGTAATACCGCAAACAAGGCAAAAATCCCCTGCGCCCCGCCCTCCGCGGGGCGCTTTGCTTGCTACACTTACCCAATCGCCAGGGCCCGCGGGGCCCCAAGCGTGGATTCCCGTCAGAAAAGACGCGGCGGCCGGACGGATCCTCTCCGCTCTCCCCAAATTCTCGGCCGATCTTCGTCGGAATCCCGATTCTTCGACAAAACAAACGCTTTCGGATCGGGACCCTCCTCAAAAGCACTGCAGGATCTCGAACCGCCCGAGCCGAAGGCTGCAAATCAGGAAAGAAAACATCATGAGAATCAACGCGCTTGCTTCCGTCCTCGTCGCCTGCGGGCTCACGCTCACCCTTGCCGGCTGCGGCGAAAAGACCGAACCCGCCCAGCCTGCGGCCGCAGGCAAGGACGCCTCCGTCACGATCACCGTCGGTGCGAGCCCCGTGCCGCACGCCGACATTCTGAAGTTCATCACGCCGCAGCTCGCCAAGGAGGGCGTCACCCTCAAGGTGATGGAGTTCACGGACTACATCAAGCCGAACCTTTCGCTCGCCGACAAGGAAATCGACGCCAACTTCTTCCAGCACAAGCCCTATCTCGACGAATTCTGCGCCGACCGCGGTCTCAAGCTCTCGAGCCTCACGGCTGTGCACATCGAGCCGATGGGCGTCTATTCCCGCAAGGTGAAGGGCATCGCGGACGTCGCGGAAGGCGCCCAGGTCGCGATCCCGAACGACCCGACCAACGGCGGTCGTGCGCTGAAGGTTCTTGAAACCGCCGGTCTCATCAAGTTGAAGCCCGAAGCCGGCATTCTCGCCACGGTGGGCGACGTCGCGGAAAATCCGAAGAAGGTGAAGTTCATCGAAATCGAATCCGCCCAGCTCCCGCGCGCTTTGGACGACGTCGACCTCGCCGTCATCAACTCCAACTACGCGCTCGGCGCCAACCTGAACCCCCTCAAGGACGCCATCGCGATCGAAGCCAAGGATTCGCCCTACGCCAACGTCGTGGCGGTCCGTACGGGTGAGGAAAACCGAGCCGAATTCCAGAAGCTCAAGGCTGCGCTTTCGTCGCCCGAATTGAAGAAGTTCCTTGAAGAACAGTACAAGGGCGCCGTGGTTCCCGCCTTCTGATGCGGAAAACGCAGTCTTCTGAACAAAACAACCCCGGTCCGAAACGGCCGGGGTTGCGTCATTTTTGGGGGAACGGCGGAACGCTCAGTCCCACCAGGCGCACTCGAGGATTTCGAAGAGATCTTCGTCCGAGAGTTCCTCCGGGTCGCACCGGAAGAGTGCGCCCATGGCGCTTCGGGCATTGTCGATGAGGTCCGGGAAGTCTTTCTTCGAAAAGCCCGCCTCCCGCCACGAGAGGTTCGTAAGACCGCAGGCAATGAGAAGGTGGTGCAGCACCGCAAGGAAATCGGCGGGTGCCGCCGCTCTCGGGAAACCGAGCGCACGGGCAAGATCGACGAAGCGCTCGTGTGCGGCGCCCTTGTTGATAAGGTGGCGGAAGTAGGCGAAAGCCAACATGGCAAGACCCTGACCGTGAGTGAGGTTCGGATTCTTTGCGCTCAGTGCATGTTCCAAGGCATGAAGCGAAATGCAGCCCGCAAGCGACTCGTTGACGCCCGCGAGCGTCGCGGCAAGCGACACGTCGCTTCGCGCGTGAAGATCGTCTCCCTTCCTCACGGCCGTGACGAGCGACCTCCCGAGAAGCCGCACGGCTTCGAGCGCAAAGAGGTCGGATACGGGCGAGGCGCGGCGGTTGAGATAACCTTCCGCCGCGTGACAGAGGGCGTCAAAGCCTTGACAGGCCGTGAGAAAGGGCGGCACCGAGAGCGTGAGCTCGGGATCGACGACCGACATCGTCGGATAGGTTCCTCGGTTTCCGAAGGCGATCTTTTCGCCCGTTTCAAGTTTTCCGAGCACGATCCAGGGGTCGGCCTCCGACCCGGTCCCCGCGGTGGTGGGGATGAGGAGCGTGGGAAGCGACGGGTGCGCCGGGCTCTTGCCGCCGCCCGTGCCGCCCCGCACGTAGTCCCAGACGTTGCCTTCGTTCACCGCCGTCATGGCGATCGCCTTCGCGACGTCGAGAGCCGAGCCTCCGCCGAGTCCCGTCACGAAGTCGACGCCTTCGCTGCGTGCGAGGGCCGAGGCCTCCATGACGAGCGTGTCGGTCGGGTTCGGAAAGACGCGGTCAAACAAAACGATCTCGACGCCGCGGCTCGCCAACAGTTCCCGCACGCGCTCGAGGAGGCCCGAACGAACGAGCGAACCGCCCGACGTGGTGACAAGGAGCGTCTTCTTCCCCGGCATCGGGAGCTTTGCAAGACGCTCGAGCGCGCCCGTCCCGAAGACGACTCGGGTCGGCAGGGCGAATTCAAAGAGATTGGCGCCGACGCTCATTTGGCTTGACCCCAGACGTCCGCCCAGTCGCCCGTGAGCGCCCCCTTGGCGTAGTCGACGACGCGGTTTTCAAAGAAGTTCGTGTGCGAGACCCCGAGCATGGCGTCGACCCAGGGAAGGGGATTGTCGCCCGAGCCGAAGATCGCCTTGAGGCCGAGCCCCGCGAGGCGGCGGTCGGCGATGTAGCGGATGTAGGCGCGCACTTCGTCCTTCGTGAGGCGCTTCATGTCGGTCACGCCGAAGGCGAGCTCGATGAAGCGGTCTTCGAGCGTCACCATGGTTTCGGCGATTTCGTAGATCTTGCGCTTCAAGTCGTCCGTCCAGACTTCCGGATTTTCCTTCACGTATTCGCGGAAGATCTTCGTCATCGATTCCGTATGGAGCGTTTCGTCGGCGATCGACCAGGCGATGATCTGGCCCATGCCTTTCATCGTGCCGTTTCGCGTGAAGTTCAGAAGCATCACGAAGCTCGAAAAGAGCTGCATGCCTTCGGTGAAGGCCGAGAAGGCCGCGATCTGCGCCGGCAGGTCGCGGTCGTCCTTTTCGACTTCCCGGAAGAAATCGTGCTTGGCGGCCATCGCCTCGTATTCCATAAACTCGTTGTAGATCGACTCGGGGAGGCCGAGCGTCTCGATGAGATGCGAATAGGCGGCGATGTGCACGGCCTCGCGCGCGGCGAACGAGGAGAGCATCATCCGGATTTCGGGCTGTCGAAAGCGCGGGAGGTAGACGTTCACGTAGGCGCCCGAGACGTCGATGTCGCCCTGGGTGAAAAAGCGAAGGATCTTCGTCAGAAACTCGCGCTCGTCATCGGTGAGTTTGCTTCGGTAGTCCTTGACGTCCTCCATCATCGGAACTTCCGTCCAGAGCCAGTGCATCTGTTCGGACTGCATGAAGGCCTCGTACGCCCACGGATAGGCGAAGGGCTTGAAGGCGGTGCGCTCGGCAAGGAGTCCCGAGGCGGGTGCGGTTTGCTTCTTTTCGGTCATTTTCAGTCTCCCATCAGCCTTCGCAGGCAAGGCAGGTCGTGTCGTCGGCCACGGCGCGCATGTCGATTTCGTCTTCGATGCGCTTTCGCTCCATGCGCACGCCGACGCGGTCGGCCTTGCGCAGTTTGTCGGAGCGGTTGTAGTAGAGCGACTTCAAGCCCTTCTTCCACGCAAGGAAGTGGCAGGCGTGCAAATACGACACCGACACGTCGGGCGGGAAGAAGAGGTTGAGGCTCTGTCCCTGATCGATGTAGGCCTGGCGGTCCGCGGCGAGGTCCACGAGCCAGCGCTGATCGATTTCGAAGGCGGTCTTGAAGACCATCCGCACGGATTCCGGCAGGTCTTCGCGGTGTGCGACCGAACCGTCGTGCGCGATGAGGTCCGCCCACACTTCGTCCGTGTCGAGACCGCGCTTGGCGAGTTCCGCCTTGAGGAATCGGTTCTTCACGATGTAGGCGCCCGAGATCGTGTCCTGCCGGTAGATGTTCGCGCGGTACGGTTCGATCGAGGGGCTCGTGCCGCCCATGATGAGGGAGGACGACGCATTGGGCGCGACCGCCGTGTGATGCGAGAAGCGACGCGCCACGCCGGCGTCCGCCGCGTCGGGGCAGGGGCCGCGTTCTTCGCAAAGCTTCGCGTCCGCAGCGAGCGCGGCGTCGCGGATGTGGCGGAAGATCCTCATGTTGACGGACTTCGCAAGCGCCGATTCGAGCGGGATGCCCTTTTTTTGCAGGTAGGCGTGAAAGCCGAGGGCTCCGAGCCCGACGGATCGTTCGCGCTCGGCCGAGTGGCGGGCCTTCGCGAGATGCTTGGGCGCGTGGTCGATGAAGTACTGCAGGACGTTGTCCAAAAATTCCATCGTGTCGGCGATGAAGTCGGGGTGGTCCTTCCAGTCGTCGAAGTATTCGAGATTGAGGGACGATAGGCAGCAGACCGCCGTGCGGGTCTCCGACGTCGGGAGGAAGATTTCCGTGCAGAGGTTCGAACCCCGAATGCGAAGGCCCCGCTCCTTGAGCCAGGAGGGCAGCGCGCGGTTCGCCGTGTCGAGGAAGACGAGATACGGTTCGCCCGTATGCATGCGCATTTCCAGAATGCGCTGCCAGAGGTCGCGCGCCGAGATCGTCTCGACGACTTCGCCCGTGGCGGGGTTCTTGAGGTCCCACGAGTCGTCCGCGTTTTCGTCGCGCATCGAAGCCTCGATTTTCTCCATGAAGGCGTCCGTGAGGTTGACCCCGTGGTGCAGGTTCAGAGCCTTCAGGTTCTGGTCGCCCGTGGGTTTGCGCATTTCGACGAAGGGAATGATGTCGGGGTGGTCCGCGTCGAGAAACGCGGCGTAGGAGCCGCGTCGGGTCGAGCCCTGACGGTAGGCGAGGCAGGCCGCGTCGTAGACCTTGAGGTGCGGCATCACGCCCACGCTCTTTTCGTCGGCGTTTCGGATGCCCACGTGAATGCCGACGCCGCCCCCGGCCATGGAAAGGCGGTTCACTTCGCTCAGCGTCTCGACGAGACCGTCGGCGCTGTCGGCCATGTAGGTGAGGTAGCACGAGACGGGGAGACCGTTTTTCGAGCGCCCGAAGGAAAGAATCGGCGTCGAAAAGGAGAGCCAGTGGCGCGAGGCGTAGTCGTAGATGCGCTGCGCGTGGGCGTCGTCCGAGGCGAATTGCTCGGCGACGAAGGCAAGGCGTTCCTGCGGGCTCTTTTCGTCGGGACGCATGTAGCTTTCGCGAAGCCGGATGAGGCCGAGCTCGTCAAAGAGCGCGTCGCGGGAGAGATCGATTTTCACGGTCATGGGTGGGGATCCTGATTGTGATCGACGAAGGACTTCCCGCCTTGAAAGGCGAAGAGGACCGGTCGAAGGAGGAAAGACGGCGATCCGCAAGATGTTGTGTTTTCTTCTTTGCGAACCGCCTTGGGTGGGGTGTCAAAGAGAGACGAGGAATCATCTTACTGGATCGCTCGGGATTTCGCCAATGTGCGCAGTCTATGCGACGGGAGGGCGACGTCTATCGAGGTGACGGTGCCGCAGATGGGGGGCGTGCCGGCGGGCGACCCGCGAAAAACGAGAAAACCCCGCGTGCTCTGCGCAGCGCGGGGTTCGAAAAGGGCTTGCCGATCCTGATCAGTCGACGATCTCGGCCTTTTCGATGACGACGTCTTCACGGGGAACGTCGCCGTGGAAGCCGCGCGTGCCGGTCTTCACCTTGGCGATGGCGTCGACCACGTCCGTGCCGGCCACGACCTTGCCGAAGACGGCGTAGCCCCAGCCCTGCGGCGTCGGGGAGGTATGGTTGAGGAAGTCGTTGTCCACCACGTTGATGAAGAACTGCGCCGTGGCGGAGTGCGGATCCATCGTGCGGGCCATGGCGATCGTGTAGCGGTCGTTTTTGAGACCGTTAGCGGCCTCGTTCTGGATCGGCGCGTGCGTTTCCTTCTGGTGCATGCCGGGGAGGAAGCCGCCGCCCTGGATCATGAAGCCCGGGATGACGCGGTGGAAGATCACGCCGTCGTAGAAGCCTTCCTTGACGTAGGTTTCAAAATTGGCGGACGTGAGCGGGGCGCGTTCATGGTCGAGCTCGATGTCGATGACGCCCATGTTGGTGGTGAAGCGAATCATGTGTTTCTCCAGAAACCGGCCCGAGGCCGGTGAAAACGGATGGCGGACGGGACGCAAAAGCGCCCGCGTCCGAAGCGGGTTCCGCATTGTTGCACATTTCGGGCTCGTCCGAAAGGCTGATCCCGCGAAAAAGGTGACCGGTTGTGACCGTTGCGGCTCGCCTCCGCCGTTTGTCCCTCCTGGTTTTTCCGGATCTCGCCCGACGGCTCCGATCGTTGACGCCCGGTTCCGCCTCCGGTTACGCTGCAACGTTGTTTCATGGAAAGAGGAAGAGCATGCGGGAGTGCGAAAAGGACCGTGTAGGACTTTTTGAATGCCTTTTGACGCGGGGGCTGCAGTCGGCACTCGCCGACCGGGCGCTCACGACGCAGGCCGCGGACGAAGATCGGGATCTGCTTTTTGCGCTTTTGTACCGCCATGCGGCGACGGCCCTTCGCAGGGCGATCGGAGAAGCCCTCGAAAAGGAAGAGGACGGGGAAAGCGTCGCCAAGGCCCGGGCCATCGTCGAGCGGGTGCTCGGAGAAATCGACCGCACCCCGTCGGGAGATTCGCTTTTTGCGGATCCTCTCTCGGTGCTTCTCGCCGCCGACCGCATGAATCCCGTCCCGGGCGAACCGCGTTGGGCGGACGCGGTGCGGCCCGAAACGTCTTTTTCGCAAACGACGCTCCTCACGGGCGCCCGCGGGGAACCCGCGCTCCTCGATGAACTGCGGCGCGAAACCGAAACGGCCGAAAGCGTCGATTGGCTGGTGTCCTTCGTCAAGATGTCGGGGCTTCGTCCCATGATGCCGGTGCTCGAGCGCTTCGCCGAGCGGGGCGGACGGCTGCGCGTCGTCACGACCACCTACGTGGGGGCGACCGATCCGGAAGCGGTGCTATGGCTTTCGAACCTCCCCAACGCCGAAATCTTCGTGGCCTACGACACGGGCGCGACGCGCCACCACGCAAAGTCCTATCTCTTCCACCGGCCCCACGGCCTCTCGACCGCCTACGCGGGAAGCGCCAACCTTTCGAAGGCGGCGCTGAGCTACGGTCTCGAGTGGACCGTCAAGGTGACGCAAGCGTCCGATGCGGCGCTTCTCGAGCGCATGAAGACGATCTTCGAGGCCTACGTGACGGATGAGGAGCGCTTCCGGCGCTTTGACGCCGCGCGCGACGAAGCGAAGCTTCGCGAGGCGATTCTCGAGGCCAGGCGCGGCGAGTCGGGCGCCTCCCTCTCGTCGGCGACTCCCTTGTCGACCTTCGGGATCGAACTTGAACCCTATCCCTTCCAACAGGCGATTCTCGAGCGTCTCGACGCCGCAAGAACCCTGCACGGCGAGACAAAATCGCTCGTCGTCGCGGCGACGGGAACGGGAAAGACGATGATCGCGGCCTTCGACTATCGGGAAAGGGCGAGGAGACTCGGACGACGCGAGAATCTCCTTTTCGTCGCGCACCGCGAGGAAATTCTCCTTCAGGCGAGAAACGCTTTCCGATACGTGCTCAACGACATGAATTTCGGCGAACTTTTCACGGGGCGCGAAACGCCCAAGGAGCACCGCCACGTCTTCCTCTCGGTGCAGACGGCCGCAAGCCGCGACCTCGCGCATTTCTATCCGCCCGAACACTTCGAGTACGTGGTCGTGGACGAATTCCACCACGCCGCGGCCCAGAGCTACCGGGCGCTTCTCGATGCGCTCCGTCCGAAGGTCCTTCTCGGTCTCACGGCCACGCCCTGGCGCGGGGACGGGCGGGACGTGCTCGAGCGGTTCGGCGGACGCATCACGGCCGAACTCGGTCTCGGCGAGGCGATCGACCGGCAGCTTCTCGTACCCTTCGACTACCTGATGGTGACGGACCCGGTGTCGCTCGCCGGCCTCAAGTGGACGCGCGGAAGCTACGCCGCGTCCGAACTCGAAGCCCTCTACACCGAAGGCAGGTCGGCGGGGGACCGCGACCGTGCGGTGCTCGGAGCCCTTCGCCGTTACCTCCCAGACCTCTCCGACGTGCGGGGGATCGTCTTCTGCGCGGGGCGCCTCCATGCGGCGCACGTTGCGAGGGTACTGTGCGAAGCCGGCATTCCCGCGGCCGCGATCGACGGGGAAACCCCCGCCGAAGAACGCCGGAATGCGCCGAGAAGGCTCGTGAGCGGCGAACTTCGTTTTCTCTGTACGGTCGACGTCTACAATGAGGGCGTCGACATCCCCGAAGTGAACACGGTTCTCTTCCTGCGCCCGACCGAGTCGGTGACGGTCTTCCTGCAGCAGTTGGGGCGCGGCTTGAGAAAGTGCTCGGACAAAGTGCGTCTCACGGTGCTCGACTTCGTGGGCACGGCCAGAAAGGAATTCTCGTTTGAGGCTCGCCTTCGCGCCCTTACGCGTTTGGCGACGGCGAACGTCGTGGACCTCGTGCAGGGAAACGATTCGACTCTTTTGCCGCTCGGCTGTACGCTCACTCTCGAAAAGCAGGCCATGGAGGACGTCCTCGACAACATCAAAGCGCACCGCAGGCTCAAGGGGCGCGAGCTCGAGGCGGCGGGCGAATGGTTGGCGCGGCAGACGGGAGAGCCCAAATTTACGGACTTCCTGCGCTCGCAGAATCTGCGCGTCAAAGACTGGCCGCTCTGGGTGTCGGGCGTCGAAAAGGGGAGGGACGACCTCTATTTTGAAGACGTCCTCGCCCGCGCAGGGGGCGGGCGCGAAAGGGCCGTTTCGGTTCCGCAGGCCTTTCGCCTCACGAAGACGGCCTTTTTGCGCGTATGCCGCAAGAACGGTTACTCGTCGCTTGCCGACCTTCTGCGTGACCTGCGGGAAGGGGCGCCCTTTGAAGCCTTTACGGCGCGGCAGAGGGCCAACTGGGTGCTCTTCACCTTCGCCTGGATCGAGGCGGAGGTGCGCAAGTACGGGGGCAATCTCCCGGCTGCGAAGGCCCTTTACGAGGCGCTTCTGGAAAATGCCGGATGGCGCCGCGCCGTGACGGGACTTCTCGAGGCGCTCCTTGCGGACGTCGACTTTCTGAGTCCGCCCGCATCGGTCCCCGACGACGTGCCGCTCGAACTTCACGCCTCCTATTCCGCACGCGAAGCCTTGGCCGCCTTCGGCTACGAACAGGCCGCCAATTTCCGCGAGGGCGTCCTCTATCTCAAGGACCGGCGCGCAGACCTCTTTTTCGTCACGATCGACAAGGAGGAGCGCCACTTCGCTCTCTCCCGTCGGTACGACGACTACGCCATGAACGCGAACCACTTTCATTGGCAGACGCAGTCGACCACGCGCTCCGAGAGCGACAAGGGCCGGCGCTACCGGGCCGTCGACTTTCGCAACGGGGACGCGCCGCAGGCGCATTTGTTCGTGCGCGAAAAGAAGATCGAAAAGGGCGTGACGCAGGCTTTTGTCTACTTGGGGCGCTTGGCGTACGTGTCGGATTCGGGCGAGTGTCCGATGTCGATCGTGTGGGAACTCGAAACGCCGATTCCTGCGCGGTGGCTCGACCGCTTTATGCGATAGAACATTCCCGTAGCCGGTCGAGCCGGAGATAGACATGAGGCCGCATTGAAGTTCTTTTGAATCCTTACGGCCTCTGGTCAATTCAGGGCGGGATCAGCCGATTAGAACCCTGTCATTTTTGGGTGTGTCAGTGCGCCCATTCCTTTAAAACCCTGTCACATCTGGGCATCCGATGAAAAAAGGCCCTTCAAAACCCTGTCACATCTGGGCATCCTCCGAAAAAAGGCCCTTCAAAACCCTGTCACATCTGGGGATCTTCGTGGTGGACGTGCCTTCAAAACCCTGTCACATCTGGGCAGCGCCGCCTTTTTGATCCTTCAAAACCCTGTCACATCTGGGCTTTCAGGGGCGAGACATCCTTCAAAACCCTGTCACATCTGGGTCTTTACGGTATGACGATCCTTCAAAACCCTGTCACATCTGGGGGATGAGCCTGATGCCTCCCTTCAAAACCCTGTCACATCTGGGATTGGCGTAGGCGGCGTGCCTTCAAAACCCTGTCACATCTGGGTAGTCTTCCGCGATCCAACCTTCAAAACCCTGTCACATCTGGGAGATTACCACAAATCATTTGTGGTGCATAGAAAATTCGGAGTAAAAGCATGTAAACTAATGGGGAAAGTCAGCCTTTCTTCATGGAGTTTTCTGTTTCGACATGGAGTAACCCATGATCGTAGACCCGAACCAACATCCCGATTTTATCTGGACGTGGAAGAGCAATGCCCGCAATGCGAAGGTAAGCTTGTGGATTCCTTACTTTTCCGCTGTCGAAAAGGTGCCCCGCACGAAGACCTGGACCATCGCATACAACGGAGGCGAGCTGAGCGTCGATTTGAAAACGGTGGACTTCATTATGTTCTACGGCGCCTGCGGAGAATTGCCGTTGGAATTTCTGGATGCGCTCGCTCAGCACAAGATCCCCTTCATGATCCATCGGCGCAATCTGGTGGACCCCTATGTCTTCTTTCCCTCCGTTCAGTCGGACAACGAGAATGTACTGACGAGGCAGATTCTGGTGCGTGAACACGCGCAAAAGAAGACGTATGTCGCCAAGACGCTGATTCGGCATCGTTTCCGCAAGTTTGAGCCGTTGATTTCGGTGCCCGACATGTTCTACAAAGAACTCGCCCGGGCGAAAACCGTGGATGCGGTGCGACAGATCGAGGCGAAAACCTCCGCGCGCTATTGGGAAGCATGGTTCGAAAAGCTTGATGTGGAGGCGTCCCGACGCGACAATGGACCGTTGTCGGCCGCACTCGACGCAGGCTCAAAGTTTCTCTACGGCGTCATTCTGCGCTGGATTCTCTTTCACAAACTCTCCGCCTGTCACGGCTATCTTCATGAACCCACGGGGTATCCGTCTCTGGTCTATGACCTGATGGAGCCTTACCGCTACATCATTGAGGAGAGTGCGGCGGCGGCTTATGCCTCCGTCGACGATAAGGAGAGCGAGAAAAAGCTCGTGGCGGCGACGCTCAATACGCTCAAGGATGCGCTTGACGTCGTGGTCTACGTTCCCGAAACCCGGCAATACGTGCGGCGCAAGAACTTGCTTCACGGCGTGGTGCTCGCCTTGCGCGCCTACCTGCTCGACGAAAGCGTCCGCTTGGTGATCCCGACGGAGGGCGCAAAAAAAGGCGGAAGACCGCCGAAAGTCGGCTATCGTCTACCCGGAGAAACCAAGCCAAGAAGTGGTTGAAATGGGGGTAAGTGACAGGCATCGACCCCCGGCGATGTCCCTCCGGCCAAGGTAAGGAGGTCTGCAAGCAGACGGTCCGAAAGCCGGAAGGAGTTTGTACGTAGTGTAGCAAATTCAACCTCAACCGTTTTCCGAAAATGTCTAATCAAGTCCTGAAACTGCGTGATCTGCCCTCGGGTCAAGTGCTGAAGAATTTCCGTCGACGTTTGGCTTCGATCGGAACAAAACCGACGGACGCCATGCTGACGACCAAGTTCAAACTCGAGCTTCCCGCGGGATGTCCGCTCCGTGAGGATGCCGCCACGTTTGAAGAGTGTCGGAGACTCTATGGCGTGGTGGAAGGTTGCGGCAACGGTACGCTCACCGGTTTTCTTTTCACCGTCATTCTTTCCGGCTTTCGGATTTTTCCGGACGGCAAGACGGCCGAGATTTTCGCCAACCGCTCCGTATACGACGAGGACGAATTCCAGATCGCTCTGGCCGGGGCGGTGGGTGCGCCTTTGCCCCGATTTACGGTGAAGGCGCTCATCAAGCGACTTCAGATGGAGGTGCGGGCTCGCGGCAACAAGGACAACCGCTTCGTTGCAGAAGTCATGATGAAGGAATATCGGCAGACCCTCTGCGGTAAGACCCTCCCCAAAGGAGTCGATGAATCCTACGTCGACCGGCTCTTTGAAGAAATAGCCCGGGAGCTGACTTCGCGCTACCGCTCCTGGAACGAACTCAAGGGCGATCTGCTCGGCGCTTGTAAAGCGGTGGACGCGGCGCTCCGAGGCTTCGGAGATTTTCCTTCTCTGGCAACGATGGTGACGCGGGCCGCTGCACGTAGATTGCCGAAGGATTCGACAATCGTCTTCGATCCTCAATCGCCTTGTATTGACGTACAAACGATCGGGGTCGACGCCATGCCCTATGCGGCGGTGTCGACGATTCTTTCGTATCCCGAAAGTGTCGGTGAAAAGAGACGGGATTTCGTCCAAAATCACCTTACGACGCCCTCGGCGGCGGGCCTGAGTTGGCTATTCAATCGGGGACTGGAACTTTTTTCGGAGGAAAGCGTCGAAGAACTTTGTCGGCTCTTTCATGTGCCGGAAGATCAACGGACCCGCATAGTTCAAATTCAGAATGCGGCCCGAGCGACCCCGAGGCAAAGCTTTTTCCTGAAGAAGGGCGGCGCTCCCCTCGGATACCACGATTTTCGAAGCGCCTTTGCCGGCCGCATCAACAGTTGGACGGCAAACTACCTCAACCGTCTTGAAGAACTGCAGGGACTTCTTCACGATCTGACGGACGAACTTCGGTTGCCCGACCTTGTCCGAAACGGCGAGGACTTTCTCGCAACAACCGACTGCCGCCGGGAAGAGGTGGAGATTTTGTGCCGAAGCTTTTCTCGGGAGCGCGATCGTGCGCAGACGGCTGTGGAGCATCTCATCGGCGCCGATCCCTTGCAGGTGGTGAGCGACGTTGCGGCGATCGAGGAATACAGTCGAATCATCAACCGCCTCTGCGCCATCAAGGAGCAGATCGTCAATTCGCTCCGACAGGCCGAGGACGACAAGGCTTCCCGTTGGACTACGCTCTGGTCCGAGGTCAAAAACGAATTTCAACCGTGGGAGAAACTTATCCGTCTTCCTAAACTCAACGGAATGTCGGGCGGAGTGCCTCCTGCGCAGGACGAACTCGAGACGATTCTTGCCCGCTATTCTGACGTAGTCCGAGGTGCAACCGAACATTTTGATGTCGTCATGGAGTGGGCGGCCAAAACGGGCGCCGAGGGCGATATCCTCAAAAAGTTCGCCGAGACGGAACAGCAGCGTGCCGATCAACGCGCTCCGGGCAAATTCGACGGTCGGGAGCTGGCGTTGCGTCTCGTCCTGCAGCGCGTCGCCCGTGTCGTGCGCGATCGTTCCGACGTCTGCGCCGAGAATGTTCGGCAGTGGTTCCTGAAGGAAAACATCTTTGCGGAGCGGAAGGACTTCAACAAGTTTTTCTTCAACCGTCTGGGGAACCTCTATGTTTCGCCCTTCAGCAACCGCCGTCACGCCGGCTACAAATTGTCCGACGGACTCGTGGAGCGGTCCGGCGCCGTTTGGCGCGAACTGCTCGCCTTGGTGAAGGAGATGAGGGGAGCCTATGCGTCGTTCTCGGAAGCGGGCGAGACGTTCCTGCGTCTTGAAAGCCTCTTGATGGGTATGAGAATCGGCGCTCTCACGAAGAACATCCCCGCGGAAGTCGCCGCTCTTCGTCTCGACGACGAAACTGCGCTCGAGAGCGTTTCCGAAGGTCTGAAGCTTCAGCTCCAACAAGCCGAAGTGCCGCCCTCGGTACTTGCCAAGGCCTTCAACGTCTATGTCAGTCTGCTGAGCGGTTGCCTGATCGCCCTGCGGCGCGAACGCTTTTTCCTTCGCACCAAGTTCTCCTTCGTCGGCAACACGGCGCTCGTTTACGTTCCGAAGGAAAAGAGCTGGCCGATGCCCTCGCGCTACGAAGCATCGCCCTCCTGGACTCCGATTTTCGAAAACGACGTGTTGGTGCGGCTCTCGACCGGGGAAGTGGAGGTTGCCGAAACCTTCCGTCGCGCCGTTGCGCTCTGGGGACGAACGACGGATCCCGTCCTGAAGAAAGCTTTGCGGGAACTCTTTCATCAGTTGCCGCACGATTGGTGTTGTCAGGTCTCTGTTCGGAGTTCCGGCGACATGACGCCGGCAAAGCGGAAAGAGGATGATCGGGACGTGTTGATCGTGGAGAAGAAAGAAAAGTACGACTCTACGATCATCTCGAAAAAGATTGCGGCCACGGCTCTTGTGCGCCTTGTCGGACCGAGCACCCATAAAGAACGGCTCAACCGTTTGCTGTTGGATGTTGGAGAAGTGGCCTGCGACATGACGTTGCTTGCTGACCAGGAGATCCTTCAGAAAGTGGAGGACGATCGTGTGCATTTGTCGCCGGGAAAACTGCAGTTTTCACTTTCCGTGCCGATTTCGACTCCGGCCGAGCAATGCGAGGACGAAGTGAAGAGCGAGAGAAAATCGACCCACTTCCGAAGAATCGTCGCCATCGACCAAGGGGAACGGGGATTTGCCTTCGCCGTATTCCGACTGGAAGACGCGGGAAAGAAGGGGGCGCAGCCGATTGCTCAGGGATTCGTGAACATTCCGTCCATTCGCCGTCTTATCGCCCGCGTGCATTCCTACCGCAAGGGCAAACAGTCCGTACAAAAGTTCAGTCAGCGCTTTGACTCCACGATGTTTACCCTGCGCGAAAACGTAGCGGGCGACGTGTGCGGTGCCATCGCCGGTCTCATGAGCCGCTATCGCGCCTTTCCGGTGCTCGAACGGCAGGTGAGCAATCTCGCGAGCGGCGGCAAGCAGCTTGAACTCGTCTACAAGATGGTCAACGCCCGTTTCCTGGACGACCGCATTCCGATGCACTGTCTCGAGCGCACTTCTTGGTGGTGCGGGACCTCCGATTGGGTCATCCCTGATTTGTGGGTTGAAGTTCCCGAAAGTTATGCCGTCAAGGCAAAGAAGGACGAGATTCTCGAGAAGGACGGGAAGTTTTACCGAACCCTGCGGATTACGCCGGGGGCGGGCGTGAACGCCAAGTGGACGAGCCGCATCTGCTCGCAGTGCGGCGGCAATGCGATGGAACTGATCGAGAAGGCTCGCGAAGAAAAGGTGAAGACCGTGACGCTCGACGCCAACGGAGAAGTCACGCTCTTTGGCAGGACGCTACGTCTTTACAAGAGGCCTTCGGAAGAACGAAGCAGGGAAGCCCGGCGCCGCAACGAGCGTGCCCCCTGGACGGAGCCGCGTGCAGACGTCAAGCTTTCTCTCGACGACTTCCGAAGAGCTGTCGCCGAAAACATGCGTCGCCAGCCCAAGAGCCTTCAGAGCCGAGACACGTCGCAGAGTCGCTACTTCTGTGTTTTCACAGATTGCCGCTGCCATAACAAGGAACAGCACGCGGACATCAACGCAGCAGTCAACATCGGACGCCGTTTTCTGGAGAGCCTGTTGCGCGAGTGACGGAGGTTCGTTACGGAAGACTCTCCCGCGTCTCGGATGCGGGAGAGTGTCCGATGTCGATCGTGTGGGAACTCGAAACGCCGATTCCCGCGCGGTGGCTCGACCGCTTCACCCGCTGAGCAAACGGCAGAATCAGGCAAACTTCGCACGGGATTGTGCGGCCCGTTTTGTTTCGGCCGCGATAGCATTGGAAAGCTTCGATTCCTCAAGGAGAGAACATGCCAAAGATCATCTGCCACATGATCGCTTCGGTCGACGGTCGGCTTTACCCGAGCCGCTGGACGCCGGGCCCCGAAGGCGCAGACATCACGACGGTCTACGAAACCGCCGCTTCGCAGTTCAACACCGCGGGCTGGATGGTGGGCCGCACGACGATGGCTGAATACGCCGACGGCATCGTCGAAAAGGAACCCGCCGCGCTTCGCACGGACGGAAGCGTCCCCGAACCCTACACCGGAAACCGTGAAGGCCGTCCGATCGCGGTCGTCTTCGACCCGAAGGGAAAGCTCCACTATCCGGACTCGACTCTTCCCACGGGCGAACATCTGGTCGCCGTTTTGTCGCCCGAAGTGGGCGACGGATACCTCGCGGAACTTCGCGACCGCGGAGTTTCCTACGTCTTCGAAGGGAAGGGCGACGACGCCTTCCCGACGGCGCTCGCCGAAATCGAACGTCGCTTCGACGCGCACACGCTGCTTCTCGAAGGGGGCGGCATCATCAACGGCGCCTTCCTGAAGGCGGGCCTCATCGACGAACTGAGCTTTCTCGTCTATCCCGCGATCGACGGGCTCGCCGGCGTCTCTTCCGTGATCGGCTATCACGGCGCTCCCGGCGAACGCCCCGCCCAAGGACAGCGCCTCGAGCACATTGCGACCGAAACCTTTCCGGGCGGGGTCGTGTGGCTTCGCTATTCGGTGAGGAAGGCCTGATTCCGGGCTTTTCGCCGAAGAAACAGGAAGACGCGGAAAAGCGTTTTTCCCAAATCGCAACGGGTCCGGCAACGGGCCCGTTTTCAAATTCTTTTCGTGTGTCGTGTTTCGGAACAAGGAGAGTAGGCATTTTTCCATAGCTTTGCGGCGCCTCATCGTGATAGCCTGATTTGTGAACGATGTCCATCGTCAACCGATTCGGTCAGCGTCCCTAAAACGGAAAAGCGCCGGACGGGGTGGGGGTCGTGGATGATTTTGGAGCCCGGAAGCTGTGTGTCGGGATCCTTCTTCTGACAGAGGTGCATCATGGCGACTTCGAACGAAACCGGTTCGCGATTCGATCCGCAATCCCCAACCTTCCTACTGGATCTCAAGAACCTTCAGGTCGCTTTCTCGGGCGCGGCACCCGCCGTCCGAAACGTTTCCCTGACCGTCCGTCCCGGAGAGACCGTCGCCCTCGTGGGTGAATCGGGCTCGGGCAAATCCGTCACTTCTCTCGCCGTCATGGGGCTTCTCGAGGCCGAAGGCGGAAAAATCGAAGCGGGCGAAATTCTTCTCCGAACCAAAGAGGGCGCCGTCGTAGACATGCGCTCCGCGAGCGAGAAAACGCGCCGAACCGTGCGCGGCCGCGACGTGGCGATGATCTTCCAGGAACCGATGCGTTCGCTCAATCCCGTCATGACGGTGGGCGAACAGATCGCCGAGGCGCTCCGCAAGGACGGTATGAACGATGCCGAACGCGTCCGCGCCGAAACCGTGGCGCTTCTCGAGCGGGTGAAGATCCCCGATGCGGCGTTCTGCGCCAAACGTTATCCCCACATGCTCTCGGGCGGCATGCGCCAGCGCGTGATGATCGCGATGGCCTTGGCGGCCCGCCCCTCGCTTCTCATCGCTGACGAACCCACCACGGCGCTCGACGTGACGGTGCAGGCCGAAATCCTCGCGCTCATCCGCTCGCTTCAGGAAGAAACCGGCATGGGCGTCCTCTTCATCACGCACGACATGGGGGTCGTCGCCGAAATCGCCGACCGCGTGGTCGTGATGCGCTCGGGCGAAGTGCTCGAAACGGGAGAGGTGAACGAAATCTTCCGCGCGCCGCAAAACGCCTACACGAGAGCGCTCCTTTCGGCCGTGCCGGTGCTCGGCGATCTGCGCGGGGAAGAAAAGCCCCGGTACTTCCGATTGCTATCCGCCGAAACCGGCCGGACTGTGACGCCGCCCGCGGCGGAAATCTCGACGCCGGGCGACGCGCTCGTCGAAGTGCGCGGCTTGAAGAAGGCCTTTCCCGCCCGCCGCCGCTTCTGGGGACGCGTCACGCACGAAGTCTGCGCCTGCGACGACGTGAGCTTCACGATCCGCAAGGGTGAAACGCTCGCCCTGGTGGGCGAATCGGGCTGCGGCAAGTCGACGACCGGCCGTCTTCTCCTTCGTCTCATCGAAGCGGACGCGGGCGAAATCCTCTTTGACGGGCGTTCCGTTCGGTCGCTCGGAGGAGAGGCCCTGCGCGAAATGCGCCGCTCGATGCAGATGATCTTTCAGGATCCCTACGCGTCGCTCGACCCCCGCATGACGGTGGGGCGCGCCGTGGGTGAACCCCTGCGGCTCTTCACGAAGCTTTCCGCGCGCGAAATCGACCGCGAGGTCTCGGAACTGCTCGAGCGCGTGGGACTCAGGGCCGACATGGCCAACCGCTATCCCTTCGAATTCTCGGGCGGACAGCGCCAGCGCATTTCGATCGCCCGGGCGCTCGCCCTCAAGCCCCGCCTCATCGTCGCCGACGAGTCGGTGGCGGCGCTCGACGTGTCGATCCGCGCGCAGATCGCGAACCTTCTCATGCGTCTGCAGAGCGAACTCGGCCTTTCCTACCTTTTCATCTCCCACGACATGGGCGTCGTCGAGCGCATCAGTCACCGCGTGGCCGTGATGCGCTCGGGCCGGATCGTCGAAACCGGGTCGCGCCGAGACGTCTTCGAGCGTCCCCGTCACGAGTACACAAAGCGGCTCCTCGCCGCGATGCCCGTGGCCGATCCCTCGCGCCGCAGCGACAAGCGTGACGCGGGCGCGCACGAGGTGGTGACGCCTCTGCGCCCGGTCGGCACGCCTTCGAACGTGCCGCCCATGGTCGAAGTCGAGCCCGGCCATTGGGTCTCGCCCGTCTGACGGCCGTTTCGCAAACGCAATCCCCAACGCCTCCCGCGCGGATCTCGGACCGCATTGCGGCCCATGGTCCGCCGAGAGTTCCCCACTCACTCTCCACTTTGCAAAAAAGGAAACCCTCATGAAACCGCGTGCAACGTTTTTGGCGCTTTGCCTTGCCGCAGCCGGTCTTGCCTTCCAACCCGCCTCGGCCGAAGAAATCACGGTGGCCGTAGGCTCGGGCTTTACGACACTCGATCCGTACGACGCGACCGACATGCTCTCGCGCGCCGCGGCCAAGTCCTTCTACGAAGGCCTCTTCACGTTCGACGAGAACATGAAGCCCGTGCCCCAGCTGGCGGAAAGTTATGAAACGAGCCCCGACGGCCTCGTCTACACGATCAAGCTTCGCCCCAACGTGAAGTTCCACGACGGCACGACGCTCGACGCCGAAGCGGTGAAACTCAACATCGACCGACTGCTCGATCCCGCCAATCACCTCTCGCGCCGCACCTACTTCACGACCATCAATAAGGTGGAGGTCGCCGATCCCCTGACGGTGCGCATCACGCTCAAGCACCCGCTCGGCACCTTCCTCTCGCGTCTGGCGAACGGCACGGTGCAGATGGTCTGCCCGAGCCTTCTGAAGAGCGGCAAGAACGTCGCCTTCAACGCCTGCGGCACGGGGCCTTACGTTCTCAAGGACTACAACCCGAGCGAGCGGCTCCACGTCGTGAAGAATCCGAACTACCGCGTGGCGGGGCTTCCGAAGTTGGACGGCATCCTCTGGCGTCCGGTCGTGGAAAACAGCACGCGCGCGGCCATGGTCCGCACGGGCGAAGCGCAGTTTGCGCACCCGATGCCCGCGGAACAGATCAAGGTTCTGCAGAACGACCCGAAGATCGACATCCTCGTGCAGCCTTCCGTCATCGTGCGCTATCTCTTCATCAACAATCTCCAGAAGCCCTTCACCGACGTGCGCGTCCGTCAGGCGATCAACTACGCCATCAACAAGGAGGCGCTCGCCAAGGTGGCCTTCTCGGGCTACGCCCGCCCGGTGACGGGCGTGGTGCCGGAGGTCTTCGAATTCGCGACGAAGCCCGGTCCCTGGCCCTATGACCCGAAGAAGGCGCGCGAACTCCTCAAGGAGGCGGGCTATCCGCAGGGCTTCGAGACGGTGCTCTGGTCGGGCTACAACAACACGACCGGCCAGAAGGTGATTCAGTTCATCCAGCAGCAACTCCGTCAAGTCGGCATCCGAACGACGCTTCGCAGTCTGGAAGCCGGTCAGCGCGTCGCGCTCGTTGAAAGCGTGCAGGATCCGATGAAGGCCGGGATGCGGCTCTATTATATCGGTTGGTCGAATTCGACGGGAGAAATCGACCTGGCGATGCGGCCGCTCTTTCACTCGGAAAGCTGGGCGCCGGCCCTTGCGAACGAAGGCTTCTACAAGAACGAGAAGGTGGACCGCCTTCTCGACGAGGCAATTGCCGAAACCGACGGGACGAAGCGCGCGAAGCTCTATGAAGAGGTGCAGTCGACGATCTGGAACGATGCTCCCTGGGCCTTTCTCGTGACCGAAGACGTGACAGGCGCGAGCGCGAAGACCTTGAAGAACTTCCGTCTGCGCCCCGACAGCAGCTACGACTTCTACGAAGCGGAACTCGTGAAGTGACGCAGAGCGGCGCCGGAGGGCCTCCGGGCCTTCCGGCGCAATGAAAAAGGATAAGAACGATGTTTCGCTATTTCGTGATGCGTCTTCTCGGTCTCGTACCGACCATGTTCCTCGTGACGGTGTGCGTCTTCTTCTTCGTGCACCTGCTCCCGGGCGACCCCGCGCAGCTCGCGGCCGGGCCCGAGGCCGACGAGGAAACGGTGCGGATGGTGCGCGAGCGCCTGGGGCTCGACCGGCCCTTGCCCGAGCAGTTCGTGCTCTTCGTTAAGAAGACCGTGACGGGCGACTTCGGGATTTCGATCCGCTCGCAGCGGCCGGTGATCGACGAGGTGGCGGACCGCTTCGGTCCGACGCTTCTGCTCACCGTCGCCGCGATGGCGTGGGCCGTGGTGTTCGGACTCCTGATCGGGATCGTGTCGGCCGTGAAGCGCGGCCGCTGGCCCGACCGGCTCGGCATGGCCTTCGCCGTCTCCGGCATTTCCATGCCGCCCTTTGCGTTGGGGATCCTCCTGATGGAAGTCTTTTCCGTCTGGCTCGGATGGTTCCCGACCGTGGGGGCGGAGAGCTGGCGTCACTACGTTCTCCCGTCGATCACGCTCGGCGCGGGCGTCGCCGCCGTGATGGCGCGCTTTACGCGCTCGGCCCTGATCGAGGTTCTCTCGGAAGACTACGTCCGCACGGCGCGCGCCAAGGGACTGCCCGCCCGCCAGGTGCTCTCGCGCCACGCGCTTCGCAACGCTCTGATTCCGGTCGTCACGATGATGGGGTTGCAGTTCGGCTTCCTTCTCGGCGGATCGATCGTCGTGGAGAAGGTCTTCAACTGGCCGGGGATGGGGCGGCTTCTCGTCGACGCCGTGGAAATGCGCGACTATCCCGTGATGCAGACCTGCGTTCTGCTTTTCTCAATGGAATTCCTGCTCATCAACCTGGCCGTGGACCTGCTCTACGGATGGTTGAACCCGAGCATCCGTTACGGAAACAAGTGAGGGAGAGATCATGACGGTAAACGACAAGGTCGAAGTGAAAACGACCGAAACTTCCGAACCGACCGAACGTCTCCCGGACGCCGCCGAGACGATGCCGGTTTCCACCCGCATCCGCACGCCCTGGACGGACGCCTGCGCTCGGTTTCGCCGCAATCCCGTAGGGATGGCGTCCGCCGTGTTGGTGGCGGCGCTCTTTTTGCTTGCGGTCTTCGGGCCCTACATCACGCCCTTCGATCCCGAAAACCATTTCGACTACGACCACCTGAACGAAGGGCCTTCCGCCGCGTACTGGTTCGGCGTTGATTCGCTCGGGCGCGACGTATTCAGCCGCATTCTTGCGGGGACGCGGATTTCGCTTTTCTGCGGGTTCTTCTCGGTGCTCGCGGGCGCGCTGATCGGCGCGGTGCTCGGACTTCTCGCGGGCTATTACGAGGGGTGGATCGATCGCATCGTCTCGCGCGTTTCCGACGTGCTCTTCGCCTTTCCGGGGATTCTCCTTGCGATCGGGATCGTCGCCGTCCTCGGGGGCGGGATGCTCAACGTCGTGGCGGCCGTGGCGATCTTTTCGGTGCCCGCCTTTGCGCGACTCGTGCGCGCGAACGTGCTTTATCTCAAGCACGAAACCTACGTGGAGGCGGCCCGCAGCATCGGGGCGTCCGACTTTGCGATTCTCTTTCGGCACATCTTCCCGGGGACGGTTTCTGTGATTCTCGTCTACCTTTCGATGCGCATCGGCACGGCCATCATCACGGCGGCGTCGCTCTCCTTCCTCGGTCTCGGGGCGCAGCCGCCCACGCCCGAGTGGGGCGCCATGCTCAACGAAGCGCGGGCCGACCTGATGACGGCGCCGCACACCGCGGTCTTTGCCGTGCTCGCGATTTTTCTTACGGTGCTCGCCTTCAATCTTTTGGGCGACGCCCTGCGCGACGCCTTCGACCCGAAGTCGGAAATTCAGGTCGATTGACCGCACGAAGATGACCGTCGGTTCCGTTCTTACCGAAGAACAGGAATCCCTTCGCGCCCTGCCTTCAAGCGTTTGTAACGCTGCCGATGCCGTCGCAGCCCGGCAGATCGTGCGTGATGCACGATGCCGCGAAGACTGCAACGACATCGGCACGGATCTGCACGCCGCCCAAATCGGCTCGGACTGAAGACGGGTGGGTTGGCGGCGTCGTGACGACGTCTTGCTTGGGAAAGAGCCTTCCGATTTAGCTTCCCTTAAGAATGCACGGATAGACTCTTCGCAAAATCGGGCGCGCGTTTTCTTTTGAAGCGTCGCCCCGAAGAGACCCCACACCATTTGGAGAAAACGAATGTTCAAGCGTATTCGTCAGACCGCGCTTCTCGCGGCCCTCGCCGCGGCCGTGGCGCTTCCCGCCTCGGCGGGCGTTCCCGAAGGCGTCGCCCTCCTCAACAAGCAGGACTACAAGGCCGCCATGAAGGAATTTGAGGCGGAAGCGGCCAAGGACAATTCCGAAGCCATGTACTACATCGGCGAAATCTTCCACCGCGGCCTCGGCATGAATCCGCAACGTCTCACGGGCATCCACTGGTGGGAAAAGGCCGCCTATCTCGGCAACGAACGCGCGATGCTCGCGCTCTCCGAAGTCTTCAACAAAGGACTCGGCGTCAAGGCCGAGCCGCGTCAGGCCTACGTCTGGGACCTCACGGCCGCTCGTCAGGGGAATCCCCTTGCGCAGTACAACGTCGGCACCTATTGGCTCTACGGCACGTCGGTGCCGAAGGACCTGACGGAGGCCGCGAAGTGGTTCCGCCGCTCGGCCCTTCAGGGGAATCCCGCGGCGCTTGACGCGCTTGCCCGTCAGCTCAACATGGGCGACGGCGTCGAGCGCGACGTCTTTGCCGCGTATGTTCTTTTCGAAGCCGCTTCGAAGCCCTCCGACAAGTTCGACAGCGTCTATACCGCCTCGGAAAGCGCGAAGGTGATCCGCTCGCACATGAATGCCGACGACCTCAAGTACGCGCAGTCGCTTACCGCCGAGAAGATTCTCAAGGAACTCGAATCGCTCGAAAAGCACGAGCCGCAGTACTGATTTCTCGCTGACGGGGAAATTCAGCCGACGGGGCGTCCGAAAACGGGCGCCCCGTCCGTTTTCGGGATCCCGAAAAGCGAAAACCCCGCACGGGGGAATCCGTGCGGGGTCGGTTTCAACGGAAAGGGCCGTTCGTCAGAACGAGGCGATCTGACCGTCGGTGCGCTTTTCGGTGGCGCCGCAGAGAACGCCGTCCTTGTCGCGCAGAATCATCTGACCGCGGCCCATGTGATACGGGTCGGGCTGCACGATGATGTTGTGACCGCGGCGCTGCAGGAGGCGGATGATGTGGTTGGGCGTGTCCTGCTCAACCTCCACGTTCTTGCCACCCACCCACTGCCAGCGCGGGGCGTCGAGGGCCTGCTGCGGGTTGAGGTGCCAGTCGATCATGTTCATGACGACCTGCACGTGCGCCTGCGGCTGCATGAAGCCGCCCATGATCCCGAAGGGACCGACTGCTTCGCCGTCCTTCGTGAGGAAGCCCGGGATGATGGTGTGGTAGGGACGCTTGCCGCCTTCGAGGGCGTTCGGGTGGTTTTCGTCGAACTTGAAGTTCTCGGCGCGGTCGTTGAGCGAGATCGAGGTGCCCGGAATAACGATGCCGGAACCGAAGCCGCGGAAGTTGCTCTGAATGAGCGAGACCATGTTCCCTTCGCCGTCGGCGCAGCAGAAGTAGACGGTCGAGTGGTAGCGCGGATCGCCCGCCGCGGGCATGATCGCCTCTTCGCCGATGAGCGCGCGGCGGTCGGCGGCGTAGCGTTCGGAGAGGAGCTCGTCCACCGTGACGCGCATCGTGCGCGGGTCGGCCACGTGGGCGGCCGTGTCCATCATGGCGAGCTTCATGGCTTCGATCTGCTTGTGCATCGTGTCGGCGCAGTCGCGCTCGCCCAATTCAAAGCCCTTGAGGATCTGCAGCGCCATGAGGACGGTGATGCCGTGGCCGTTGGGCGGGAGTTCCCAGACGTCGTAGCCGTGATAGTTCACGGAAATCGGATCGACCCACTCGGGCTTGTAGGCGGCGAGGTCTTCGGCCGTGAGGAAGCCGTTGTGCTTCTTGAAGAAGGCGTCCATCTTTTCGGCGAGCTCGCCCCGGTAGAAGGCTTCGCCCTTCGTCTTCGCGATGAGGCGAAGCGACTTGGCGATGTCGGGGTTGCGGAACATTTCTCCCGGGCGCAGCCACGTGTTCTTCGGGGCGAAGGTTTCAAACCAGCCCGCAAATTCCGGACGGTCGCGGTACTTCGAGTAGATGCCCCAGGCTTCTTCCCAGAGGCGCGAGATGTTGGGCGAAACGGGAAAGCCGTTTTCCGCGTACTCGATCGCGGGCTTCATCACCTCTTCAAGGTCAAGAGAGCCGAAGCGTTCGTGCATGGCCATCCAGCCCGCGACGGCGCCCGGAACGTTGATGGGTTCGACGCCGTAGCTCGGAATCTTGTCGTAGCCGCGGGCCTTGAGGGCGGCGATGGAGTTGGCCTTCGGGGCGGGACCCGAGGCATTGATGCCGTACATCTTGCCCTTGTACCAGATGATGGCGAAGCAGTCGGCGCCGAGGCCGTTGCCCGTCGGTTCGACGACGGGAAGGGTCGTGGCGACCGTGACGGCCGCGTCGATGGCGTTGCCGCCCTTCAGAAGGGTCTTCAGACCCGCGGCCGTGGCCGTGGGGTTGCCGGCGCAAACCATGCCGTTGCGGGCGTAAACGACGTGTCGCTTGGAAGCGTACGGATAGTCCTGAGCGTCAAATTGCATGATGCGTGCTCCTTACAAAATCGTTGCGTGTGTCAGATGGCGTGCGTCAGAGAAGCGGCACGAAGAAGCCCGCGATGATGACCGAGAAGGTCGTTACGGTGGAGAAGCCGCCCACGAGGTACTTCGGCATCAGACGGTCGAGAATGATCTGCTTTTCTTCGTCGTTCTCGGCGGCGGCCTGCGCGACTTCGTTCGCGATCAGATAGGTCGCCGGGAAGCCGAGGAGCTGGCAGCTCGCGACGCCCATGGCGAGGTTGCGCGAACCGATGAGCTTCCAGCAGGGAAGGACGTAGAAGAAGACGAAGAGCACGATCAACGAAAGAACGAAGACGACGACCGTGGCGTAGGAGAGCGTGATGAGGTCGTCGACCTTGATCATCGCGAGCGACGGGATGATCGACGCGAAAACGGCGATGTTGAAGATGCCCGAGGAGTTGGCGTGCTTCAGGATGTTCTGCGGAACGATGCCGAGGTAGGAGACGACGGCGCCGAGGATGAGGGCCCAGATCGTGGCCGAGAGACCCGTGCCGAGCTGAATCAGGTAGGCGATCCACGCGAAGGTGGCCGTAAGCGCAAGCGACGTGAAGGCGCCGTAGTACTTCTTGTGGCGTTCAAAGAAGGTGGGCTTCTTTTCGGTGTCGGTCACCTGACCGGGGAAGTGCGGACGCACGCCCGTGCGGCGGTATTCTTCAAGCAGGGCGTTCGCTTCGCGAAGACCGAAGTAGGAGGCGATCGGGGTGCCGACGAACTTCTGCACGGCGTAGAGAATCGCGCCGAGCGCGGCGGCGATCTGGAAGCCCTGTTCCATGGCGGCGCTCGTCATCATCTGGGTGGCCACGATGCCGCCGTTCAGAATCGGGATCGCGACGATGGTTTCTTCATAGCCGATGAGAGGAACGAGAGCGAAGCCCGCAACGGTGAGCGAAAGCATCGAAAGGACGGCGGTCGCGACGGTGCGCCACTCGGCAAGAAGTTCGCGCAGGTTGATGGTCGTCCCCATGCTGAAGACGATGAAGACGGTGGCCCACTTGCCCAGTTCCGAAAGACCGGCCACCTTGATGATGTCGGGCGGGATGAGACCCGTCACGAAGCCGATCAGGAAGAGAAAGAGGCTCACGAAGACCGAGGAGAGCTTGGCTTTGGTCGCCACGCCCGCCACGTCGCCGATTCCGAAGAAAAGGAGACAGAGGAAGAGAAAGAAATATGTGTTTTCGAACATACGGACTCCGCTCTGAAGGTTGGAAGAGCCTTTTCGTCGATATGGCCGCTCGAGCGGACATGTCGATGAAAAGAGTGAGGGTGGAGAATGGCGGCCGACAAGGCGTCGGCACACATGAAGTCCATCATAGCGAAGTGCCGGCAAGGCGCGGATAAGGCTCTTTGCCTAGGAAGTCTGCTCGGGTACAGGAGATGAAGGAGGTATGTCGGAGAGAGGAAAAGTTCAGGATGCAAAAAAGCCCGTTTGAGGTTTTCCAAACGGGCTTGCGGGTGATTCGGCCGGATCAGAGCTGATGAACGCCGATCCCGGCGCGGCGAAGAAATTCGAGACCGTCGCCCGAGCGGTAGAGTTCGTGATAGTAGACGTCGGTGATTCCGCACTTCTGAATGAGAAGCGCGCAGTGAATGCAGGGGCTGTGCGTGATGAAGATCGCGGCGCCCTTCGAGGAATAGCCGTTTTCGGCGAGCTTGGCGATGGCGTTCAGTTCCGCGTGCTGCACTTCGGGGCGCGTGACGAGCTCGCCGTTCACCTCCATTTCGCAGCAGTTGTCGTAGCCCGTGGGCATGCCGTTCCAGCCAAAGGAAATGATCGAGTGGTTCTTCACGATGACGCAGCCCACCTTGAGGCGGCGCGCGTAGCTGCGCTCGGCCGTCAAAAGGGCGATGCGCATGTACATTTCGTTGTCTTTCTGGATGTTCATGGCCGGTTGGAAAAGCGGAGGAGAGAGGACATTGTGCCCGAAAAAGCGAAACCCCGCGGAAAGCTTCGCGGGGTCTTCGCTTTGTGCGGAAATTCCCGAGGGAGTCTTTCCGTCGAAATTACTTCACGCGGTTGCGGTATTCGCCCGTGCGCGTGTCGATTTCGATCTTGTCGCCCGTTTCGACGAAGGCCGGAACGGCGAGTTCGTAACCCGTGGCGATCTTGGCGGGCTTCATGACCTTGCCGGAGGTGTCGCCCTTGACGGCGGGTTCCGTGTAGGTGATTTCGCGAACGAGAATCGTCGGGAGTTCGATCGAGATGGCGCGGCCTTCGTAGAAGACGCATTCGGCCTGCATGCCGTCCTCGAGGTACTTGAGGGCTTCGGACATGACGTCGGCTTCGACTTCGTACTGGTTGTATTCTTCGTCCATCCAGACATAGTGGGGATCGGCGAAGTAGGAGTACGTGACTTCCTTGCGTTCGAGGATGAGGTCTTCAAACTTGTCGTCGGCGCGGAAGACCGTTTCGGTCGTGGCGTTCGTAAGAAGGTTCTTCATCTTCATCTTCACGACGGAGGCACCGCGGCCGCCCTTCGAGTATTCCGACTTCACAACGACCATCGGATCCTTGCCAACCATGAAGACGTTGCCAAGGCGCAGTTCCTGTGCGGTTTTCATTCGAGTAAATCCTGTTTGTGCAAAAAAATTGCTTTGGAAAGGAGGACCGTGCGTCCGGACTGTCCGTCCGCAGGGTGTCAGAGCAACGCGCTATTCTAGCAAAAAGCGGCGCGGCTTGCTCGAGCCCGAACACGCGCGGCATTTCGGGCGGTTTGCCTCACCGCTCGACGAGGAGGTCGACGACGCGCCAGACCAAGAGGAAGAAGCACGCGAAGGCGTGGGCGGCGAGGAAAGTGGAGAGGTCGCTCAAGAGCATAGCGCTGTCCGTCCATTCCGGCTGAAGCGCCAGGTCGATGAGCCCGACGTAGGCCGCGACGGAGACCGAGTACTGCAGGGCTAGCGAGGCGATGCGCCGCAGGCGGGCGTTCCGAAGCTGGGCAAAGCACAAGCCTCCCAAAAGCCGCAGTCCGAACGCGTAGGCGACCGCCGCGACGGTCACGGCCGCAAGTTCGGGCAACGCTTTTTCCCAGCCTTGGGCGGCGACGCGGCCCGCGGCCGTCACGATGAAAACGATCGAGAGAACAAAGGCGAGCGTGCCGGCCGCGATTTTTTGGAACATGATTCAATCTCCTGCACCGCCATTGTCGCCTGACCGACGGAACCGAGCAAGCTGTCCGAAGGTACGCGAAAGGCCGTCCGTCAGGTAACCCATCGGGACGGCTCTTTCGAGTCCGCTAGCGCCAGTCGAAGTGTTCGCGGCGCACGGCCGCGCGCTTTCCGCCCGCCTTCAGATAGGCGTCGATCACGGCGTTTGAAAGGCCCGTGCCCGCGCAAAGCGCCAGGCTCTCGGGGAGACCTTCCCGGAAAAGGGCCGCGGCGTCAAGGCGTGCGATTTTCGATTCCACCACGTGGAGGGAGACCCCGGCCTTCCGTGCGAGCCACTCGATCCGTCCGAAGAGCGGTTCTGCGGCGCGGTCGCGGATGCACCAGACAAGCTTCGCGCACGGCACCGCGTTTTTCCGTTTCGCCGCCGACTCGAGCCAGGCGTAGAAGGGCGCGATCCCGACGCCGCCCGCCACCCAGACTTCGTGGTGGGACCCGTCCTTTCCGTCCGCTTCGAGGAAGGCGGGCGTGAAGGCGCCCCAGGGACCTTCGACGCTGACGACGTCCCCGGCGGCGATCGTCGGGACCGTGTTCGTCGTGTAGTCGCCCAGAGCCTTCACGGCAAAGAGGAGCGTGCCGTCGGGTCGCACCGACGCGACCGAAAACGGATGCTTTTCCTCGCCGTCGGTCGCGAGGAAGGCGAATTCGCCCGGCCGTACGGAAAGCGGTTTTTCCGGGCGGACGGTGAGAAGCGTGACGTCGCGGTCAACGCGCACGTCGGTGACGGCCGCCTTCACGGTCTTTTCACGACCGGCGCCGCGCACGAGCAGCACGGCCGAATACCGGAGACCGACGAGCGTTACGGCGATGTTGATCCAACCCAAGGGGAGGAAGGCGTCGGCCGGATCCATGAGGCGGATCGAGTGGACGGAGAGAAGGATGAAGAGGACCGAGAAGAGCTTGTGCCAGAGAAGCCACTTCGAGTAGCGGATCGCCTTCACAAAGACCATGGCGCCCAAAAGAAGCGCGATCGCCGTGGCCCAGATCGAGGAGTCGACGGCAAAGGGCCGGATCTGCGACCAGAAGAGATCGAATCCGGCGAGTTCGCCGCGCACGATCTTGGGGACGGGGTCGAGCGTCATGAGCGAAAGGATCGGCTGCATGAGGGTCTTCGTCACCCAGTGCACGACCGAGAGACCGAGCGCCCAGAAGCCGAGCGTGCGGTGCCAGCGGTAGAGTTCGTCCAAGGGTGTCTTCGTCACGCGCTCGAGCCACGCCGGACGCGCGGCGATGACGATCGCCATCGCCATGAACCCCCAGGCGAGAACGCCGTTCCAATAGAAAACTTCGTGCGTGACGCCGCGGCCGTTCAGGGCGGGCGGATCGACCCAAAGACCGAAAAGCCAGGCTGCGGTGGTGAGGGCAGTAAAGGCCCAGACGATGCGCTGCATTCTCATGGCAATCTCCTTTTTGCGTTGGCTTGCCAGAGAATGTAACAGGCGAAAATTAGGGGGCCCTATGGAAGGTAAAGCGAGGGTAAAGAAGGAAGCGAAGAGGAAACATTTCCCCGCCAAAGCTTTACGAAGGCTTTACCTTTTCAGACTCCCTTCGTCTCCTCTTCGTAGCGCTCGAGCATGCCGCGCACGAGTTCCTTGCGGGCGAAAAGGGACGCGCGCCAGGGCGCCCAGGCCAGGCGGAGATCGGGAAGCTTTCCGACCCAGGCCGCAAGATCGTGGTCCGCGGCCTTGCCTTCGAGCCAGGCGCGGTTCAAGGCCAGGCTTTCGGCCACGTCCTTGTCGCCCAACACGGCGTTTACGCGCGCGGCCCAGGCTTCGAACTTGATTTCATGCGCCTTGTCTTCGGTCGGGTAGGTGGCCCAGAAAAGGGGTGTTCCCGAGAGCTGCGCGCGCACGAAACTGTCTTCGCCGCGGATCACGACGCCGTCCGCGGCCCAGAGATAGCGGTCAAAGAGCGGTTGCTCGACAAAGGGCGTCGCAATTACCCGGTGCGGGTGCGGCGCGGCGGACAGGGCATCTCGGAGCGCATCCGTGCCCTCGCCCGGCGCAAGGAGAACGTTCAAAGGTGTTTCGATTGAAAGCAACGCCCGCGCCCAGGCGACCACGTCGTTGGTGGGGTAAAGGAAGAAGTAGAGCGTCGGACGCGAGGGATCCGTCACCCCGAGCGAGCGCAGAAACGCCTCCCGATCGAAGGCCGCGCGGCGGTCTTCGTAGTCGGGCTCGATCGTGAGTCCGCCCGTGCGGTCGGTGAAGCCCGGAAAGTACCAGAGCTTACGAATCGGAAGCGTCGGGTGCAGGCCCCAGACGCCGTGGCAGGATTCGACCCAGTCTTCGGCGCTCAGGTAGTCGAGGTTCATCGTGAGCTTCGGGGGCGTCACGGCCATGCGTTCCTCGAATTTCTCGGGAAGTCGGCAACCGAAGGTCTCGAGCACCAGGTCCGCGGGCGCGTCGGGGTCGGCCGCAAAGGCGTCCCAGTCGGCGACGCCGATGCCGTCCACGACGGAACGGGGCGCCGTCGGATCGAGACCCGGCAGAAGTTTGGCGAGGACTTCAAGGTGGTCCGAAATGAGAAGCGGCGCGACGCCTTTCGCGAGAAAACGGCGCGCGACGCGCAGGGTGACGCCCGCATCGCCGAAATTGTCGATGATGCGGCAGAAAATCTGTACGGATCGGGGCTGCATGGAAGTCCTTTTGGAAGATTGAGCCGCTACAATACCTGAGTTTCGGGCGTCCGCGCAGGGACGCCGTTCATTCCAGAAGCGCATGACTGAGACCGACGAACAGAAAATCGAAGCGGCCGAGGCCTCCGGCCCCGCTCCCGACCGAACGGAAGATGAGGCGGGAGAAGGGTTTGCCAACGAACCCGAAGTCAAGACCTTCGACGCCAAGGCGGAACTGAGGACGCTCCCGAATCTGCCGGGATGCTACCGCTATTTCGACGCGGAGGGACGCTGCCTCTACGTCGGGAAGGCGCGCGACCTCAAAAAGCGCGTGAGCTCATACTTTCAGAAGTCGGATCTGTCGCCGCGCATCCGCATCATGGTGAGCCAGATCGCAAGGCTCGAAACCACCGTGACGCGTTCGGAAGCCGAGGCGCTGCTTCTCGAAAACAATCTCATCAAGTCGCTTCACCCGAAGTACAACATTCTCTTTCGAGACGACAAGAGCTACCCCTACGTGAAGCTCGGTCCCGAAGACTTCCCGCGTCTTTCCTACTACCGGGGCGGCGTCGACCGCCGCTCGCGCTTTTTCGGGCCCTATCCGAACTCGGGCGCCGTGCGCGACGCGATTCAGATCATGCAGAAGGTCTTCGGTCTTCGGACCTGCGAAAACGCCGTGTTTCAAAACCGCACCCGCGCCTGCCTTCTCGGGCAGATCGGGCGTTGCACGGCACCCTGCGTGGGACTCATTTCGCGCGAAGACTACGCGCGCGACTGCGAGCGCGCGGCCGCCTTTTTGGAAGGACGCACCCGCGAAGTCGTCGAGGAGTATGAGCGGCAGATGTGGCAGGCCTCGGAAAAGTGGGAGTTTGAGCGCGCGGCCGTTTTCCGCGACCGCATCGCGGCGCTCACGACCCTGCAGCAAAGCCAGGCGATCGAAACGACGGGCGGCGACACGAACGCCGACATCGTGGCGGTCGCGGTCTCGGGCGGCACGATTTGCGTGAACCTCGCCATGGTGCGCGGGGGCCGTCACTTGGGCGACCGTCCGATCTTTCCAAAGGGCGTCGTGCGCGAGCAGCTCATGCCCGAAAAGGGAGAAATTCTCGAAGCCTTCGTCGCGCAGCACTATTGCGATCAGGAAATTCCGACGGTCCTCATCACCGAACCCTTTGAAGGGGAAAAAGACTGGGCCGAACGCCTCTCGGCGCTTCTTTCGGAGCGTGCGGGCCGGCGAGTGAGCGTCGTCACGGAACCGCGCGAAACCCGACGCCGTTGGTTGGAGATGTGCGTACAGGGGGCGACCATTGCGCTCTCTCGGCACATTTCCGAAGAGGGAAGCCGCGAGGCGCGCTTGAAGGACCTCCTCGAAGTGCTCGAAATCGAACCCAAGGACGGCGATCCGATGAAGTTCCGGGTCGAATGCTTCGACATTTCGCACACGGCGGGCGAAGCCACGCAGGCGAGCTGCGTCGTATTTCTCGAAGGGCGCATGCAGTCGAACCTCTATCGGCGCTTCACGATCCGCGACGTGACGCCCGGGGACGACTACGCCGCCATGCGGCAGGTCCTCGAGCGCCGCTATCTTCCCGTGACGCGCGGAGAGGCGGAACTCCCCGACGTAGTCTTGGTCGACGGCGGACGAGGTCAGGTCGAAATGGCCCGTCAGGTCTTCACCGAACTCGGACTCGATTTGTCCGTCATCGTCGGCGTCGCCAAGGGCGAAGGACGCAAGACGGGGCTCGAAACCCTGATCTTTCCGAAGATCGACGGCGTCGCGCGCGAGCCGCTCGTCCTCGGGACGCTTTCGAAAGCCCTCATGCTCATCGCCGAAATCCGCGACGAGGCGCACCGCTTTGCGATCACGGGGATGCGCGCCAAACGCGCGAAGACCCGCAACACTTCGCGGCTAGAGGATCTCGAGGGCATCGGACCCAAGCGCCGAGCCAAGCTTCTCACGCACTTCGGCGGCATGCGGCAGCTCAAAAACGCGTCGGCCGAAGACATTGCCAAGTGCGAGGGCATCAGCCGAAGTCTCGCCGAACGAATTTATGCGCAGTTGCACGACGGTGCGGCCGCAAAAATCGAGTAATCTTACTGAACCCAACCCACAAATCTTTTTTCATCCATCATGCCCCGCTTGAAACCGCCCGTCTCCATCAACGTTCCGATGGTTCTCACCTGGGCCCGCATCGCCATGATCCCCATCGCCGTCGGCGTTTTCTACGTCCCGACGAAAATCATCGACGCGCATTGGATCAACGTCATCGCGTGTCTGACCTTCGTCGTTGCGGCGACGACCGACGCGTTGGACGGGTATCTCGCCCGGCGCTATGAAGGATGGGCGACCGACATGGGAGCGTTCCTCGATCCGGTCGCGGACAAGCTCATAGTTTCGATGGCGCTCATCGCCCTCGTGGGACTCGAACGGCTCGACATGCTCGTCGCCTTCATCATCATCGGCCGAGAAATCACGGTTTCGGCCCTTCGCGAATGGATGGCGAAGGTGGGAGAGTCCGGACGCGTCAAGGTGAACTGGTTCGGCAAGATCAAGACGATCGCACAGATGACCGCGATCCCGATGCTTCTCTGGTGGGATCCGATCACGGTCGAAGGCGTGAGGATCTCCGTCTCCTTCATCGGGACGGTTCTCATCTGGATCGCCGCGGTCCTCACGATCTATTCGATGTACGTCTATCTGAGAGCCGCTTCGCCCGCCTTCAACAAGGAATAAGCTCTTTCGGCGCGAAAGTTTCGAAGCCGCCGCTCCTTCCACGGGCGGCGGCTTTGTCTTTGGGCGCGGGAAGAAATCTGCGCCGGCAAGCGTTCGGGAACGCGGCGGCCGGAGACGAAAAACCCCGCGGGTTCGAAAACGCGCGGGGTTCGGAAACCGAAAGGTCCGGGATCAGTTTTCGTTCGTCTGCGGAACGAGACCGTGACGAGCGGCCCAGGTCCACGGATTGGCGAGCCAATCGTCAAGGCGGGCGCGGTCTTCTTCGGTGATCTGACCGAGTTCGATCGCCTTGTCGAGGACCTTCGAGAAGGGCAGCATTTCGTGGCAGACCACGTTCTGCTTTTCAAAGAGGTTCTTCGTTTCCTCCATGCCGAAGCTCGTGACGGCGAGGCAGTCGGTCACGCAGGCGCCTTCCGCCTTGAGGGCTTCGACGGCGGAGAGAAGCGAGAGACCCGTGGAGATGTGGTCTTCAATGATGAGGACGCGCTTGCCCTGCACGTCGCCGCCTTCGACACGGCTCTTGTTGCCGTAGGTCTTGGCGGATTCGCGCACGAAGATCGAGGGCTTGTAGAGGCGATAGGCGAGGGCGGCCGAGTGCGAGACGCCCGCACCTTCGACGCCGGCGACGACGTCAAAGTCGAGCTTGAGCTGATCGATGCGCGAGGCCATCGTTTCGACCACGTCGTGCCAGGCGTCGGGCCAGGCCGTGAGCTTGCGGTTGTCGACGTAGATCGGCGTGACGAGGCCGGACTTGAGGCGAAGAGGGGCGTCCTTGTAGAAGGTGACCGCACCGTAGGAAAGAAGACGTTCGGCGAGGATGTCTTCGGCAATCTTCGAAATGTACATGTGTAACTCCCGTATCTGTGACAGTGCGTGCGGCGGATCAGGCGATGCCGATGGCCTTGCGGCCGTTGATCGTGGCGATCTTGACGAGTTCGTCGAAGTAGTCGAAGCGGCAACCCGTGGCGAGCGTGGTCATTTCATGCCACATGTCGCCGGCGTTCCACGGCACCATGGCGTCGCAGACGTTGTCCGTGCCGAGCGCAACGGTGATCCCGGCGGGAATGAGTTCGTCGACCGGCGTCATGGAGTTGTGCATCGGGCCGATCTTTTCGGAGCGCGGCGTGTCGATCCAGGCGGTCGGGCAGGCGATCATCATGACTTCGGCTTCGCGCATGCGGGCATAGAGGCGTTCGCGGTACTTCTTGGAGTGCGCGGCGATCGAGATGCCGTGAATGGCGACGACCTTTCCCTGCATGCCGTGCTGAATCGTCTTGTCGCAGAGTTCTTCGGTTTCGTATTCGAGCGATTCGTTGAACTGGTCGACGTGCACGTGCACCATCTTGTCGAGGCGCTTGGCGGTTTCCATGATGATGTCGAAGGCTTCGGATCCCTTGCCGAAGTCGCGTTCGTCACGCTTCGGGAGGGCGCCGATGATGTCGACGAGTTCGGCGCCGATGTCGAACCAACGGCGGGCTTCGGGGTCGATCACGCCCTTGAGCGTCTGGTTGGCGAACTTGACCGTGAGCTGGTCCTTGTAGTGTTCACGGGCGCGCAGACCCGCCTTGATAGCGCGGTCTTCACTCTGGGGGTCGATGTCGACGAAGGTCGCGAGCGCCGTGACGCCCTGCTTGATCTGGTTTTCAAAGAACGTGCAGAAGCGACGGTAGAAGATTTCTTCGGTCGATTCGCGCTTGAGGCGGTCGAGAGCGTCCCACTTCTGCTGCAGCGTGCAGGTGCGGCGCAGTTCGAGAACGTCCGGGCTCAGCGTGTAGGCGCGGTCGGCGTGGGCGTGCGTGTTGACCCAACCGCCCGCGGCCATGATGGCGGGCTCAATCATGTCGCGAATCGTGAGGGGCGCGTTTTCCATGGACATCCGAAACTCCTTGGGATGGTAAGGCTTAAAGAAAACTGACTCGAAAAAAGGCCGCTGAAAAGCAATCCCTTCCTGCGGCCAAATTGACGACATTGTAAAGATCAAAGTCGACAAATGTGGGAATTTGGTAACAATTCAACACATTTGATTGAGTAAAACACCCAGGTGAGGCGGAAGGTGCGTTTCCGCACGCGGAAATGCGTTCCGTAAGCAAATGTTGCGGAAGGCGAGCCGTCGGAAGGTCATTCGTGTTGTTCGGCTTCGCGCCTTGCCGCGTCTTCACAGCCGCCGATCACCGCGCGGGCGCTTGCAAGCACGTAGGCAAAGCCACCGTATAGGAGGACGCCGAGTCCGAAGAGCGAAGAGCCGGCGCCGATGACGCTTCCGAGAGCGCCCATCGCGACCGGGAAGGTCGCTTTGCTCATGTTCATCATCATGAGCCGAAGACCGATCGCTTCGCCGATGCGGCCCGCGGGCGAGAGCCGGTAGACGAGCGACATCATGTTGGGAAGCGCCGCTCCGAGGCCGAGGCCCAGAAGAAAACTCGTGGCGGTGAGGAGCCAGAAATTCTCAAAGAGCGGAAAGAGCGCGAAGGCCGTGGCGCTCAGGAAGAAGGTGAGGGCGATCATGTACCATTCGCGCAGCACCTTGAGAAGAAGCGGCGTCAAAAGCCGCACGACGAAGCTCGCCGTCGAGAAGCTCCCGAGCACCCAGCCGATGTCGGAGGGCGAGAGGTTGACGGAAGTGCAGTAGACCGGAATCAGGAGGTTGCCTACTTCCCAGCCGACCGAAACGAGGACGGACGCGATGAGAACTGCACGAAGCGCCTTGTCGGAGAGAAGTTCCGAAGCTTTTCCCCTGACAGCGCAAGCCGCGCGTCGCTTCTTGAGCGGGCGAAGGAATCCGCGGAACCAGGGTGTGCAGAGAAGAAGAAAAAGAAGAACCGGCAGGACCGAGCACCAGAGGTAGAAACTCGAAAATCCGAGCGCCTCGATGAGGTGGCCCGCAAAGACGGGCGTCACGAGACCGCTTGCCGCCGTCGTCATCGAGAGGAAGGTGAAGGCGCTCGAACGGAATTCCGGCCGCACGACGTCGCCAACGAGCCGTTGCGTGACGGTGTTGACGAGCAGAAATCCGAAGCCCACCGACAGGCAGGCGGCGAAAAGCGGGGCGAGTCCCACGCGGTCGACGGGCAGCAGAAGCGTTTCGATGCCGGCAAAGAGCGTGCAGGCGACGGCGAGCGTAAGCGGCCCCCTCGGTCCCTTGTCGTCCAGCCAACGTCCCGCCTTGACGGCCAGAAAGGCGGGAAAGAGGGCGACGGTCGAGAGCATCAGTCCGATTTCAAGCGGCGTTCCGCCGTGGCGCAAAGCGTCGAGAGTCACGGTGAAGCGCATGCCCGTCGTACAGCTGTGCAGTACGAGCAGAATGAGGAGAACTTTTGCCAGCGCCGCGTTCATGGAAATCCGCCCGCGTCCGCGCGAAACGTGACGGACGCACAGAAGTCAAAGAATGAGGTCGTGACGGATGCGTGACTTCCGGAACGACCGTTCTTCTTTTAGGATACTCCTTTCGCGTCATTGGGCGTAAGGACTCGTAAAGCTCGGGGACATTCGGGTTCAGGCTTCGTAACCGGTGAGGCGCAGTACGAAGGGGCGCAGAACGGGAAGGAGGTTTCTGGCGGCGGAGGTGCGAAGGTAGCGCTCGTTCAGAGCTTTCGGTCCGAAGCGGAAACGGTCGATCGCGTCGGCGTCCTTGAAGATGCGGTAGAGAAGCAGTGTTTCGTCGTCGGCGCCTTCTTTGCGGAATTTCTCTTCCGAAATCCGGTCATGACGGTCGTGGCGGGCGATGATGCGCTCGACTCGATCGTCGACATTCCGACCGTGCGCGGACGCGTATTCCCGGTAGTAGGCTGCGGCGCGGTCTCCGTGTCCTACGTCGAGATCGTCGTCGTGACGGCGCGTGTCGTGAAAGACGGCGCAGAGCGCGAGTGCGTCGAGATCGTCGGACGAGACTTCGAGCTCGCGCCCGAGAAGGAGTGCAAAGAGGAGAACGCGCTCGACGTGTTCGGTCGTGTGGCAGACGCTTTCGGAGTGCGAGAAGGTGAGCTCGCGCTGCAAAAAACGGTGCCAGCGCTCGAAGCGCACGCGAAGCGGATCGTCTTCGGACAAAAGGGAAGAGAGGGCGCGGTCGAATTCGATGGGTTCCATGAAGAGCTTCGGAATATTTGCGAAAAAGTGAATTCTTCTATAAAATCTACCATTCTTGTGCCGCGGAAGGATGGCAGAGTGGTTGAATGCACCGGTCTTGAAAACCGGCGTCGGGAAACCGATCAAGGGTTCGAATCCCTTTCCTTCCGCCAGATTTTCAAAGCCGCGGTCTTCGGATCACGGCTTTTTCGTTTGCGGGGACGCGGAATAATGGTGCCGCACCACCTGAAACGATTCGCAAAACTTTGCCGGTTTTACGCAACGTTTGCGCCTTTCTTTCGCTTCGATAATACGGAAAGGAGGGGAAGACGATGCCCGCAGACAATTCGCCGCTTGCCGCGCTCGGCGGCTACAGCAAAAGAGAGGAACTCGCCAACGCCGTGACCCACGGGGTGGCGTTGGTGTTGGCGATCGCCGGTCTTGTGCTTCTCGTCACCTTTTCGGTTCTCGCCGACGCCGGTGCCAAGACGACGGCGAGCGTCGCCGTGTTCGGCTCGGCCATGGTGGTGCTCTATCTCGCGTCGACGCTCTACCACGCGATTCCGAACCGAAAGGCGAAGCGGTGGCTGCAGGTGTGCGACCATTCGGCGATCTATCTTCTGATCGCCGGCTCCTACACGCCGTTTTCGTTGCTCACGATCGGCGGGACGGCCGGGACCGTTCTCTGCGCCGTCGTCTGGACGGTCGCGACGCTCGGCGTCGTGCTGCAGCCTTTTCTCCTGAAGCGGGCCGACTGGCTCAACTGCGTGCTCTATCTCTGCCTCGGCTGGGCCATTACGCCGCTTCTCGGCGATCTGATCGATTCGCTCGCGCCGGGCGGCGTGTGGCTTCTCGCCGCGGGCGGCGTCGTGTACAGTCTCGGCGTCATTTTCTATCTCATCGACCGCATCCCCTACAACCACGCGATTTGGCACGTCTTCGTCCTCGCCGGGACGGCGCTGCAGTTTTTCTCCGTTTTCTTCTACGTTCTGCCGCCCGTCTGAGACAAAACCGCATTCGTTCGCAGAACCGAAAACGCCGCCCGAAAGAAGGCGGCGTTTCCGCATAAACGGCGAACGTTATTTTTCGACTTCGCAGCGAAGCAGCACGGCGCCGCTAGGGAAGGTCTTCACGTCCTTGAAGCGGACGGGAACGGGATCCGCATCGTCGGCACGGCCGTCAAAGAGCGCGTTCTGACCCGTGCGTCCGTCAATCCCGGGGCCGATCAGAATGCTCACTTCGTCGATGAGGCCCGCTTCGAGAAAGCCCTTGTTGATGCGTCCGCCGCCCACGACCGCGGCCCGCTTCACGCCGAATTCCGAGGCGAGGATTTCGAGCGCGCGGGCGAGGTCGACGCTTTCCTTGCCGCAGGCGATCCAGGAAATGCCGAGGTCGTCAAGATAGGCGAGGTAGGCGCGGCTCACGGATTCGCTCGTGAGGATGAGGCGCGGCGTTTCGTTTTCTTCCGTCTTCTTCCAGAGCAGCGTCCCGTGCGTGTCGATCACGACTTCATAGCCCGAGGCGTCGATCTTCTTTGAGAAGGCTTCGCGCCCTATCGCGGCGGCTCCCTCGGGCGCTTCGAATTTGCCCGGGAGCGCGAGCTCGAGTTCGGCCGTCATGCGTCCCGAAATGCGGGTGGGAACGTCGAGAGCGTCAAGCGTCGAATAGTATTCGTCGACGCCGCGCAGCTTGGCGGTCATGGCGCAGTCGATGCGTCCGTCGAGCGACATCATCATGTGGCAAACGAGATAAGGCTTCGTCATCTTCCTTTTTTCCACTCTGAAGTGAGAATGCAACGCAAGGATTATCCGCCCGGGAGAGGAGCGAATCTTGCGTGATTCTCTCGAAAGCTTTCTGAAACCTATGGCATTCCGTGAAAGCATTTCGTGGAATGCCGCCCCGAAGGCGGTTGCGTCGTGCGAAAATTTTCCAACCTTTTTCAACAGAAGGAGAGAACATGTCCGATATCGTCCGCGAAATGATCGAAACGCGCCGCGCGCTTCACCGCCGTCCCGAAGAAGGGTGGTGCGAATTCCAGACGACCGCCCTGATCCTCGAACGCCTTCGCGCGCTCGGGTACGAGCCGCTCTGCGGCACGCGCGTGATCAATCCGAAGGCCGTGATGGGGCGCAGCCCCAAAAAGGTTGAGGCTGCGATCGAACGAGCCCGCGAAGCGGGCGTTTCCGAAGAACTTCTCGCGCGGATGGAAGGCTACACGGGGGCCGTCGCCGTTTTGGAAACGGGGCGTCCGGGTCCCGTGACGGCCTGGCGCTGCGACATCGACTGCGTCCTTGTGACGGAATCCTGCGACGCCTCGCACCTTCCGTCGCGCGAGGGCTTCGCCTCGGAGTATCCGGGGTGGATGCACGCCTGCGGACATGACGGTCATGCCGCCGTCGGACTGGCGCTCGCGCGCTGGGTGATGGAGCACAAGGACGAACTCGTCGGCACGATCAAGATTCTCTTTCAGCCCGCGGAAGAGGGCGTCCGCGGCGCCGCCGCCATGGCTGCGTCCGGCGTCGTTGACGACGTCGACAACCTGATCGGTGCGCATCTCGGAACTTTCTGCCGTCAGGGCGAAGTGGGGCTCTGCCGAGCGGGCTTCCTTGCGTCTTCCAAGCTCGACGTGCATTTCCACGGCATTCCTTCGCATGCCGGCGCCGATCCCCAAAAGGGCCGCAGCGCTCTGATGGCCGCCTGCGCCGCCGCCATGATGATTCAGGGGATTCCGCGAAACGGCGAAGGGGACACGCGCGTCGCAGTCGGGACGCTTCACGCGGGCGAAGGCCGCAACGTCACGCCTGTTCATGCGGACATGGAGCTCGAAGTGCGCGGCGAAACGGCCGAAGTGAACGACTACATGCGCGACTCGGTCTACCGAATCGTCGACGGCGTGGCCCGCTCCTACGAAGTAAAGGCGGAAGTGGAGCTTGCGGGCGAGGCGACGACGCTTCCGCTTTGTGAAGATCTTCTGGAGATCGCGGGCGACTGCGCCAAGGACGTGCCCGGCGTCGAAAAGGTGATGCCGATCACGAAGAAGGCCGGAAGCGAAGACTGCACGATCCTCATGCGCCGCGTCGTGGCGCACGGCGGACGCGCCGCGTACCTTCTCATCGGCGCCGATCAGAACGGTCACCATCGGGCGGACTTCGACATCGTCGACGAGAAGTCCCTTCCCGTCGGACTCGGCGTCGCCGCGAAGATCATCGAACGCCTCAACGGCCGCCGCTGACCGCATCTGCAGCGGCTCGACCGTCACATTCGCCCCGGAGAGCAAACGGCCCGCCGGGGCTTCGTTTTTTACAAAAGGCGGAACGTCATCTCTAACTCGCGGACATCGAAAAAAGCCCGAACCGGGCGAACCGGTTCGGGCTTTCGGGAAGCGGTCTTTAGAGGAGATTACTTCTTGGCGTCGGCGGCCTTGGCCTGCTGAGCGAAGATGTAAGCCTGCTGACCGGCGATGCGGCCGAAGACGACGATGTCGGCCTGAGCGTTGCCGCCCAGGCGGTTGCCGCCGTGGACGCCGCCCGTGACTTCACCCGCGGCGAAGAGGCCAGGGATCACGTTGCCCTTCTGGTCGTAGACCTGAGTCTTGGAGTCGATCTTGATGCCGCCCATCGTGTGGTGAACGGCAGGCGTAACGGCGATTGCGTAGAAGGGACCCGTGGCGAGGTCGCGCGGCATGTCGGCGCGGCCGAAGGCGTCCTTCTTGGCGTCCTTGCCCTTCTTCCAGTCGGCCATCGTCTGCTTGAGGACGTCGGCCTGGACGCCCATGGCCTTGGCGATGTCGTCAAGCGTTTCGCCCTTGAGCGTGTAGGACTGCTTGATGTAGCCGTTGGTGGCCTTGAGCGACTTCTGCATGTCGGAGTCGAAGAAGAGGTAGGCGATGCCGTCCTTCTGCTTCAGGATGGCGGCCGACACGGCGTCGCGCGTGTCGAGCTCGTTGAAGAAGCGCTTGCCGTCCTTGTTGATGAGGATGGCGCCGTTGCCGCGAACGGCTTCGGTGATCATTTCGCCGACCTTCGGAACGACCGTCGGGTGCGTCTGGATTTCGGTCATGTCGATGAGCGCGGCGCCGGCCTTTTCGGCGACGACGATGCCGTCACCCGTGGCTCCGGGGTGGTTCGTCGTGGCGAAGCCCTTGAGGCGGGGAACGTACTTCGAGACGAGGTCGTTGTTGCCGGCGAAGCCGCCCGCGGCGTTCACCACGGCCTTGGCGTTGATCTTGTAGGAACCGTCCTTGCCCTTGACGACGAGACCCGTTACGGCACCCTTGCCGTTCTTCGTGATTTCAACGGCCTGCGTGTTCATGCGCATGTCGATCTGACGGGCCTTGGCGGCCGTGTAGAGCGTACGGACGACTTCAGGACCCACGAGGGCGCCGCCCGTCGGACGGTGCGTGCGGGGCTGCGAGGCGCCGGCCATCAGGCCTACGTCGCGGAAGTCGCCGCCGAGCGCGAGGAGCCAATCCACGGCGGCGCCGGAATTGTTCACGAGCGTGCGGACGAGTTCGGGATTGTTCTTCCAGTGACCGCCCTTCATCGTGTCGGCGAACATGATTTCGGTGCTGTCCTTCGTGCCCTTGGCCTTCTGAAGCGGCGTGCAGCAGGCGTTCAAACCGCCCGCGGCGCGGACGGTGTTGCCGCCGGGCATCGCCATCTTTTCAACGACGATCACCTTGGCGCCGAGGTCGTGAGCCTGAACGGCGGCGGAAAGGCCGGCACCGCCGGCGCCGATCACGACGATGTCGGCCGTGACGTCTTCAGCGGCGGAAGCGACGCCGAAGGCGGCGCAAAGAGCGGTGGCAAGAAGCAGTTTCTTCATTCGAGATTCTCCCAATTCGAGAAGAAGATTGTTGTAGGACGGGCACGAAACGTCGTGTCCGAGAACTCAAGATAGTAAAGAAACCGAAAGAATCCGCAAGTGTAAATTCCCCCTAATTCTTCGCCTGAGCGCAATAAAATGCGACAATGTTCGCCTGATTCCGACAGACAGAAAGTGTGAGCTATTGATCTCTTGTTGAATATAAAACCAGACTATGACCTGGGTACCAAGCGGCTAAAATTTTGCATAGATCAAACGCCGAAGCGCATTTTCCCCGGCCCCTTTTTCAAAACGTACTGTACGGTCTCTTTCGCGCGCTAGACTGAGACCGCTTTGCTTTTTTTAGTGTTATGAACGCAACGAAAACCCTTGCCGCCTTGCTTCTTGCGGCGGCCTCGACCCTCCTCATGGCGGCGGGAAACACGGAAATCGAATCCTTCAACAAAGCCAAGCGGCTTTTGGAGACGAAGGTCTATTACGACCACCGCGTGACGCTCTATTGCGGCGCCGCCTTTGACGAGCGAAAGAACGTGACGTTGCCCGACGGCTTCACGACGCCCAAGCACGCCAAGCGCGCCCACCGCGTCGAATGGGAGCACGTCGTTCCGGCGGAAAACTTCGGACGCGCCTTCGTCGAGTGGCGCGAGGGGGCGGACGTCTGCGTCGACAACCGGGGCAAAGCCTTCAAGGGCCGCAGGTGCGCGGAAAAGGCAAACGCTCAATACCGCTACATGCAGGCCGACCTTTACAACCTCTATCCCGCCATTGGCGCGGTGAACGCCATGCGAAGCAACTACCGTTATTCGATGCTCGGCGACGGCGTTCCCGCCACCTTCGGCAGCTGCTCGATGAAGATCGACGGGCGCCGCGCGGAGCCTCCCGAAGCGGCGCGCGGCACGATCGCCCGCACGGTGCTCTACATGGCCGACGTTTACCAGGGGGTCTACCGACTCTCGAATCAGGACCGTCGGCTCATGGAGGCCTGGGACCGCCAGTATCCGGTCGACGCCTGGGAGTGCACCCGCGCCCGCCGCATCGAGGCGATTCAGGGCAATCCCAACGAACGCGTGAAGGAAGCGTGCCGACAGGCGGGACTCTAAGAATGAAAGGACTGTTTCGATGAAACTCACCCAAGGTCTTCTTTTTACGATTGCGGCCGCTTTCGCGGCGACGGTTTCGGCCGAGACGCTTGAAATCGGGGCGCTTCCCGCGGCCGATTCGGCCGTTCTCTACGTGGCCGAGGCCGAAGGACTCTTCCAAAAGGAAGGCCTTGACGTGAAGGTCGTTCCCTTCAAGTCTGCGCTCGAAATCGGCGCGGCCATGCGCGCGGGACGTCTTGACGGTCACTTCGGGGACCTGATGAACGTTTTCACGCAGAACGAAACGGGCATCAAGCAGAAGGTCGTCCTCACGACGACTCATACGCACCCCGAGCAGCGTTGCTTCGGGATGCTCGTTTCGCCCAAGGTGAAGAAGTACGAAACGCTCGGCGACCTCCAAGGCACGAGCACGGCGATGAGTTCGTCGACCATCATCGACTATCTTCTTGACCGAATGAAGGAGACAGAATCCCTTCCCGCGGGCGCCGTGAAGAACCTCGAAGTCAAGCAGATTCCGATTCGCCTGCAGATGCTCCAGAGCGGACAGGTCGAAACGGCGATGCTTCCCGAACCGCTCGTCACGCTCGTCGAGCAGAAGGGGGGGCGCGTTCTCTGGAACGACTCGAAGTTGGACGAGGCCCTCGCGATCGTCGCGCTCAAGGCCGCCTACACGGACGAAAAGACCGTCTCTTCCTTCCGCCGCGCCGTTGCCCAAGCCGCAAAGCTCATGGAAGAGAGGCCCGAAGCCTACCGTCCCCTCATGGTGAAGAAGGGACTTTTGCCGCCGCCTCTTGCCGAAACCTACAAAATGGTGCGCTTCTCGATGTTCGGGACCGCCGACGGCCTGCCGCCCCTTCCCACCGCCGAAGAAGTCCGGCGTGTGGGAGAATGGATGGTTCAAAAGAAGATGATCAAGGCCGTCCCCGCCTACGAGGACGTGGTCGCGCCCTAATTTTTCCTCAGCCTTTCGCCACATGTCGCTCACCCTTTGCGTTCGCCGCCTTTCTACGGGTTTTGACAAGACCCGCCCGATCCTTCGCGGACTCGATCTGACGCTCCCCGCGGGGGCGTCGCTCGCCGTCGTGGGACCGTCGGGCTGCGGAAAGAGCACCTTCCTTTCCACCGTGGCGGGGTTCACCCCGCCGCTCGGGGGCGAGGTCGCTTGGGAGGGCGACGGGCGCACCGTGCCCCTCACCGAGGTGAAGACGAGTTTTGTCTGGCAGGGGCTGGCGCTCTTTCCCTGGAAGCGCGTCTGGGAAAACCTCACGCTTCCGCTCGTTCTCGGCAGGGCGCCCCGCGACGAAATCGAGAAAAAGGGGAGGGCGATGCTCGAGGAACTCGAACTCACGGGGTTCGAGCGGCGCTTCCCCGAGTCGCTCTCGGGCGGGCAGCGCCAACGCCTCGCACTCGGGCGCGCGCTCATTTCCTCGCCCGACGTTCTTTTCATGGACGAGCCCTTTTCGGCTTTGGACGCGCTTCTTCGCGAGCGTCTGCAGGACCGGGTGATCGAACTGCGCCGTCGCCACGGCTGCACGATGCTTCTTGTGACGCACGACATCGCAGAGGCCGTGGTGCTCGCTTCACACATCCTGATCCTCGGACGAAAGGGCGTCATGGAACTCTTTGTAAATCCCGCGTATTCGCTCGAGCGTCCCGACCGCGAGTCGGAAGACTACTTTCGGGCGCTCAAGCACGTGCACGCTGTGCTTCGATCCGAGCGGGTGGGGGAATGATGAAGACGATCCTTCGATACGCAGCGGGCTTTCTCGTTCTGGGGTTCCTCTGGCACGCCGGAAGCGTCCTTCTCGGAGAAGAACTTCTTCCGCGCCCGGTCGCTACGACCGCGCTCTTTTTCGAGCGCCTCGCCACCGCCGAGTTCTGGGGACACATCGGGATTTCGTTCGCGCGCCTTCTCGCGGGACTTTTCGTCGCGCTCGCGACGGCGCTCCCGCTCGGGCTTCTCATGGGGCACTGGCGGCTCTTTGACGGCGCGACGAGTCCGCTTCTCTTCATCACCTATCCGATTCCGAAGATCGTGCTCCTTCCGGTCTTTTTCACGCTCGTGGGGCTCGGAGACGCCTCGCGCGTCCTCCTCATTGCGCTTACGGTGGGGTACCAAATGCTCGTGATCCTGCGCGCGACGGCGCAGGCGCTCGATCCCTCCTATCTGCAGGCCTTCCTGAGCATGGGCGGAACGAAGCGCGAAGCCGTGCGGCACGTCTATCTTCCGGCGCTTCTTCCGAGTCTCTTCACGAGCCTCAAGGTGGCGAGCGGCACGGCGATGGCGGTCCTCTTCCTTGCGGAGAGCTTCGCGACGACTTCGGGCCTCGGATACCTCATCATGGATGCCTGGGGGATGGGCGACGTCGAGGGAATGTTCGTCGACATTCTCGCCATGAGTCTTCTCGGACTCTTCTTCTATCTGGCGCTCGGCCTTCTCGAACGGATCTTCGTCCCCTGGCGGGGGGCGAACTGAGCTTCAGGTTTTTTGCACCTCCTTTCGGCTAGAATGTCGGGCGATTCCTTCAATCCCCCCTCGAAAGGAAACTCAACGTGTTCAAACAGTCCCTCTGGGCTTTGGCGGCGGCCGCGCTTTTTTCCTTCATGGCCGCCTTCGTGAAGCTCTGCTCGGATCAGCTCGGTCCCCTCGAGCTGGTCTTCTACCGTTCTCTCTTCGGCGTGATTTCCATCGCGCTTTTTGTTTATAAGAGCAAACTCTCGGTGCGCACGCCCCACTTGTGGGGCCACATCAAGCGCTCGGTGCTCGGCACGCTTTCGGTCGCGCTTTGGTTCTACGCGATCGGAAAAATGACCTTCGGCACCTGCATGACGCTCATCTACACGACGCCGCTCTTCATGGCGGCGAACTTCACGATTCTCGCCTTCATGCGCCGCGAGCGCGCGCCCTGGGTTCTGATCCTCTCGATTCTCGTGGGCTTCACGGGCGTGACGGTCGTGCTGCAGCCGAGCTTCAATCAGGGCGAACTGATTCCGGCGCTCGTCTGCCTATTCGTTTCCTTCATCGACCTCCTTGTCTATTGGCAGATGAAGGAGCTCGGCAACTTGAAGGAACCTTCCTGGCGCATCGTCTTTTACTTCACGATCTTCGGGACGGTCTTCGGGGCGTTGGGCGCGATCCTCTTCAACGGCGGCATGCACGTTCCGACGGGCATGACGATCGTCGGGATTCTCGGGATGGGCGCCTGCGCAACCCTGGGACAGATCTGTACGACGCGTTCCTACGCCTACGGGAACATGTTGCTCTCGTCCTGTCTGGGATTCTCCGCGATTCCGTTCTCCGCTCTCATCAGCTACTTCCTCTTCGGCGAGGCGCAAAGCGTCGTGGCCCTGGTCGGCATGAGTCTCATCATCGCCGCGGGCATGACCGCGTCCGTTTCGACGAAGCGTGCCGAGATGAAGAAGACTGAAGCCCAAAAGGCCGCATAAGCCTATGCGGGGCTTTGCCGCAACGTGCGGCGAAAGATAATTCTTTTGAGAACGGCTCCGAGATTTTCGGGGCCGTTTTCCTTGGAGAAAAGGAGAAGAAAAGGAAAAGCGGTAAAGAAAAGGCGACTATTTTTCCTATCTTAACGGCGCGTTAATCTTCATGACGTAACGTCTGCGTGATAAGGGCGGCGCCCCTCGCCGCCGAACGACAGGAACATGAAAATGAAGATCCAAGCTCTCCTTGCCGTCGCCTGCGCCGGCCTTCTCGCAGCACCGGGTTTCGCCTGCGCGGCCGACGCCGAGTCCTCCGCCGCGCAACCCGCGCAAGTCAAGCCCATGCGCCAGCCGATTCCCCTCTCCCTCGGCCGCGTCGCCAAGGTGCTCGGCCAGCCCGGCGTCTACCTTTACGACTGCAACCCCGAAGACATCTATTCGCAGAGCCACATCAAGGGTTCGATCCACGCGAACGTGGAAAACTGGTGGAATCTATTGCCGGAAGACAAGGAAAACTCCTACGTGATCCTCTACTGCATCAACCGCATGTGCACGGTGTCCTACGAAGCCGCGCTCGTCGCGATTGAAAAGGGCTACCGCAACGTCTACGTCATGCCCGACGGCATTCAGGGCTGGGTTTCGAACGGCTACGAGTTTGAAGGCACGGGCCGCCAGGACCGCGGTCTCGAAGAAGCCCGCCGCGCCCGCGAAGCGCGCAACAAGTAATGGGGAGACAGTGAGATGAAACCGAATTTTCTTTCTGGATTCCTGATGGTTGTCGTCGGCGCGCTCGTCGCCTTCGCTTCGCTCTTTTGGCTTCCGCACTGCGGAGGGGAAACGCCGATGCGCTGCGTCTGGCTTCTTCGCGCCGCCACGGGCGTGGGCTTCATGATCCTCGTTTCGGGCGTCGTCATGAAATTCGTCGCCGCGAAGACGGCCGCGGGCATTCAGATCGGGAACGTTCTCATGGGACTCCTCCTCATCGCGCTCGCCACGGTGCTCATCGGCACCTGCCCGAACCCGATGATGGCCTGCCACCGCGTGACCGATCCGGCGCTCATCGTGATCGGTCTCGTCGTCGCCCTGATTGCGGCCGCGGACGCCTGGCGCCTCTCGAAGAAGGCCTGATTTCTTCCGATTCTTCGTGCGCAACCCCGAATCACGGGGTTGCGCCGTTTTTCCCGAGGAGCCGCCGTGCAGCCCTTGAGTACCCTACGTCTTGCGCTTGCCAATCTTGCGCAGAAACCCTTCCGAACGCTTTCGCTGTCCCTCGTCGTCGCGATCTTTACCTTCATGCTCTACGCGGGCTCGATGGTGTCGGCGAATCTGGAGTCGGGGATTCAGTCGCTCTCCGCCCGCATGGGGGCGGATCTTCTCGTCGTCCCGCAGGGTGAAGGCAAAAAGATCGAAAGCGTACTCCTTCGTGCGAATCCCTCCACCTTCTACCTCGACGCGGGCATGCTCGACGTCGTGAGGAAGGTCCCTGGTGTCGCCCAGGCTTCGGGTCAGCTCTTCATTTCGTCGCTCGACGCACAGTGCTGCACGGTGAAGGTGCAGCTCATCGGGATCGATCAGGAAAGCGACTTCGTCGTGGCGCCGTGGTTGAGGACACAGGTCGAGCGTCCGCTCGTAGACAACGAAGTGATCGTGGGCGACTACATCTTCGGAGCGATCGGCTCGAAGATCAAGTTCTACAACCAGGATTTCACCATTGTGGGACGTCTCGAGCCCACCGGTATGGGGTTTGATTCGTCCGTCTTCATGTCGATGGAGGCCGCCCGCCGCATCGCCCGCATCGCTTCGCCCGAAAAAGCCGATGAAATCGACCGTTCCTACAGTGCGGTCCTCGTGCGCGTCAAGCCCGGGGTCGACCCGATTTCGATTTCCGACGGCATGCTCGATCAGCTCGGACTCGGCGCCAACGTCAACTTCGTCTTCGCGTCGAACATGATGTCCGACACGAGCGCGAAACTGCAGCGCATCACGGGCGGTCTTTACGGCGCGGCGGCCGGGGTCTGGTGCGTGGCCGCGATCGTGATGTTCATCGTCTTCTTTTTCGCCTTCAACGAGCGGCAGAAGGAGTTCGCGACGCTTCGCGCGCTCGGCGCCCCGAAGTCGAAGGTGATTTCGCTCGTGCTTACCGAATCGACTCTGATGAGCCTCATCGGATCGGTCTTCGGGATCGGGTTCGGCGCGCTCGTCGTCTCGCTCTTTGCCGACACGATCGCCGATCTGATCGATCTTCCCTATCTCACGCCTTCGACCGCGATGATCGCGACGACGGTGCTCGTGAGCTTCGCGGCGGGAATCGTGACCTGCCCGATCGCCTCGCTTCAGACCGTCTGGCGCATCGGCAAGCGTGACATCTACACGTCGCTCAGAGAAGGAGAATGACCGTGATCGAACTCAAAACCGTTGGAAAACGCTACGAGCGCGGCGGCCGTCCCTTCTGGGCGCTTCGCAACGCTTCGCTCACCGTGGCCCCGGGGGAATTCGTGACGCTCTTCGGGCGCTCGGGCTCCGGAAAGTCGACGCTTCTCAACATTCTCGTGGGCTTGCTCAAGCCCACCGAAGGCGACGTCCTCTTTGAAGGAAAGTCGATTCTCGAAAAGTCCGACGCCGAAATGTCGGCGATCCGCAACAGCATGATCGGCTACGTTCCGCAGGGTGCGGGGATTCTCTCGACCCTCACGGTTCTTGACAACGTGCGCCTGCCGTGGTACCTCTCGGCGCGCGGTGCCGAACCCGAGGGGAGGGCGCAGGAACTTCTCGAGACTTTCGGTCTCGGGGACTTGGGTGCGCAGTACCCGTCCGCGCTCTCGGGCGGGGAGCTTCGCCGCGTTGCGATCGCGCGCGCCCTCATGTGTTCGCCCCGCGTGATCGTCGCGGACGAACCGACGTCGAGCCTCGACAGGGCGTCCGCCGCGAACGTCGTGAAGGTCCTTCGCGAGCTCGCCGACAAGGGAACATCCGTTCTCATGGTGACGCACGACGAGTCGAGTTTTGCGCTCACCGACCGTTTCTATGAAATGGAGGCCGGATGTCTCTCGGAGCGTCCGAAGGCTTAAGCCCGAACAAACATTTGCGCGCTAGGATGCGCACAAACCAAACAAACCATTCGCGACGGGGAGCCCCGTCGAAAGGGAGAAAAACAATGCTTCGTCGTCAAATCCTGACGCTCGCCGCTTCGGCGCTCGCTCTCGGTTCGCTCGCCTTCGGCGTGCAGGCGGAAGAACTCAAGGACCCCTTCCCGGTGAAGGGCAAGGTCACCGTCGCCGATTTCGGCGCCAAGTGGTGCGCGGGCTGCCCCGAAATGGAAAAGATCATGATCGAACTGCAGAAGGAGTACGGTGACCGCGCCGCCTTCGTCGTGGTAGACATCGACAAGTATCAGGGCATTGAAAACAAGTACCTGATCGAGCAGCTCCCCTCGCAGATGTTCTTCGACGCCAAGGGAGAACCCATCTGGATCCATACGGGTTCGCTCTCGAAGGAAGAGCTTCGCGAACGCGTCGACATCCTTCTCGCGGGACCGCAGAAGTAATTTTTCGGAAAAAGGGACGTTCTCGACGGGGCGTCCCTTTTTTTGTGCTCCTTTCGCATGTCGTTCGGTGATAGGGAAAAACTCTCACGGGTACGGGGAAAACTGTATAGAATGCGCAGGAGTCTTTTTGGGACAACCGTTCCCTCATTTGGAGATGCACAAGAAATGACGCAGTCGACCCCCGCTTACAAGCGAATTCTGTTGAAACTTTCCGGTGAAGCCCTGATGGGTGAAGACCAGTTCGGGATCAACCGCAAGGTTCTTCAGCAGACGGTGGAAGAAATCAAGTCGATCGTGGAAATCGGCGTGGAAGTGGGGATCGTCGTGGGCGGCGGCAACATCTTTCGCGGCGTCGCGCTCGGTGCGACCGGCATGGACCGCGCCACGGGCGACTACATGGGGATGCTCGCCACGGTTATGAACGCCATGGCCCTTGCGGACTGCTGCCGCAACAACGGCCTCGACGCCCGCGTGCAGTCGGCTCTGCATATGGAGCAGGTGGCCGAACCCTACATCCGCGGCAAGGCCCTCCGTCATCTTCGCCTCGGCCGCGTGGTGATCTTCGCCGCGGGCACGGGCAACCCCTTCATGACGACCGATACGACGGCGGCGCTTCGCGGCGCCGAAATCGGTGCGGAAGTCGTCCTCAAGGCCACGAAGGTCGACGGCATCTACACGGCCGACCCGAAGCTCCATCCCGACGCGACGATGTTTGACGAACTCACGTTCGATCAGGCCCTTCGCGCGAACCTCAAGGTGATGGACGCCACGGCCTTTGCGCTCTGCCGCGAACAGCACCTCCCGATCAAGGTCTTCAACATGACCAAGCACGGCGCCCTGAAGCGCGTCGTCCTCGGTGAAAAGGAAGGCACGCTCGTTCACAGCTGATCGTCTGTTACACGGGAAAAACCCGTGAGAGAACCGCCCTTGCGTCGACCGCGGGGCGGTTTTCGTGTAGTATTGGTGATCCTTTGAGGCGAAACCCCTCTCTTTCGGGCGTTTTGCCTATTGATCGGCGCTCGGGGAGGGTCTCGGGTGCGATAAAATTCAAGAAGTACAGTTTTGGAGTTTCGACATGTCCGTTTCTGAAATCATTGCTCAGACCGAACACAAGATGAAGGCGACGGTGGAGCACACCCGCGAAGAATTCGTGAAGATCCGTACGGGCCGCGCCTCGACGGGCCTGCTCGACCAGATCAAGGTGGACTACTACGGCTGCCCGACGCCGCTCAACCAGGTGGCGCAGGTCGGTGTGGGCGACGCCCGCACGCTGACGGTCCAGCCCTGGGAAAAGAACATGGTCAAGGTCGTGGAAAAGGCGATCCGCGATTCCGACCTCGGTCTCAACCCGGCCACGTCGGGCGACGTGATCCGCGTTCCGCTGCCCCCTCTCACCGAAGAACGCCGCCGTGAACTCTCGAAGGTCGTGCGCGGCATGGGCGAAGACAGCAAGGTTGCGATCCGCAATCTGCGCCGCGACGCCAATACGCACGTTGAACGCCTGACGAAGGACAAGGAAATCTCGGAAGACGACGAACGCCGTGCCGAAACCGAAGTCCAGAAGCTCACCGACAAGTACGTGGCGGAAATCGACAAGGTCGTTGCGGACAAGGAAAAGGAAATCATGACGGTCTAAGACCGGAAGATTTCGGCATTCCGAAAGAGGCGCGAGTCGGCGTTGGCCCCGCGCCTCTTCTCGTTTCAGCTCTCCCGCGTCTATTTTCTTTTGTTGCCGAAAGGCTCTTCGGCAAAGACCGCTAACAAGTGTGCGGTTCAGTCGGCGCTCGGGTTTTCTATACTTACTCCTCCGAAACCATCCGAGGGATTCTCTTCATGTCCAATACTTCGACGCCGCGTCACGTCGCCATCATCATGGACGGCAACGGACGGTGGGCCAAAAAGCGTTTTCTGCCCCGCGCCGAAGGGCACCGCCAGGGCGTCAAGGCCTTGGAGAAGGTCGTGCGCCGCGCCGGCGAACTGGGTCTTTCCGCACTCACGGTTTTTGCCTTTTCGTCGGAAAACTGGCGTCGTCCCAAGTCGGAAGTCGACATGCTCATGAAGCTTTTTGCGCGAGGTCTCAAAGAGTGGGCGGATCCCTTGTCGGAAAAGGGCGTGCGCCTTCGTGTGATCGGCGACCGTTGCGCTTTCCCCGACGAAGTCCGAGAGTCCATTGCGCTCTGTGAGGCGAAGACCGCGGGCGGCAAGGGCATGGTCCTTTCGATCGCCGCCAACTACGGCGGACGCTGGGACCTTGTGCAGGCGGCGCAACGCGCGGCCGCGGAGGGCGATCTTACGGCGACGGGAATTGAAAAGCATCTCACGCTCGCCGACCTCCCGGAAGTGGATCTACTGATCCGCACGGGGGGAGAGCAGCGCATCTCGAATTTTCTTCTTTGGCAGTCGGCCTACGCGGAGCTCTATTTTGACAAGGCACTCTGGCCCGACTACGACGAGGCGCACCTCGACGCCGCGATCGATTGGTTCCACGGCCGAGAACGCCGTTTCGGCATGACGTCCGAGCAGATCCGAGAAGGCGCGACCGGACTCTAATCGTCTTCTTCGCCTTCCTTAGCTTTCCCGAGACGCAGGTCAGAAGAGGACGTCGAAGCCCGCCCGGCGCGCGGCGAGGAGCGCTTCGGTGCGGTTTGAGGCCCCGAAGGCGCGGTAGATGGCCGCGACGTGGGTCTTGACGGTGCCTTCCGAGAGATTGAGTTCGCGGCAGATGCGCTTGATGGGTGCGCCCTGGGCGAGAAGATGGAGCACGTCCTTCTGGCGTTCCGTGAGATGCACGGGTTCCGTGTCGGTGCGGGGGATGTGCTTGACGGTCTGCGTGAAAAAGCCGGCCCGTTGGTTTTCGGCGAGAAGCTTCGTCGGGATGTAGACGCCGCCCTTCATGACGAAGTCGATGGCGGTCTCGAGCATGTCGGTGTCAAGCGACTTCGGCACGAACCCCGCCGCTCCCAACTGCAGGACGCGCATGATGCTCTGCTGATCGACGAGTCCCGAGAGAACGAGGATCTTGAGCATGGGCATGCGGTTGACGATCTCTTCCATGAGTTCTGTTCCCTTCACATCGGGAAGCGAGAGGTCGAGGATGAGAAGGTCGGTGCTTTCGCCGTGCTCGTCGATCAGGGCGAGCGCTTCGGCGGCGTTCGCCGCCGTATGGACCTCGGCCTCGGGGTCGCGGGTCTGAAGGAGCATGGAAAGCGCCGTGGTAACAAGCGCGTGGTCGTCGACTACGAGATATTTCATTTTCTTGTAAGCGGACGCCGGGCGTCCGATAGCATCAACGACGGAAAGTGTAGCGCAGGGAAGGGCGCGTAGGGCGCGGGAAAAAGGTCGATTCGCAACCGTTCGCAACCGAATCACGGCAGATCGCGCACGATTTCGCGAAGTGCGTCGACTGCCGGCCGCAGAAGTCGGGCGGTCGAAACGCCGCGCCGCTCGAAGATCGAGAGCAGCGTCTCGTAGTACCAGAGAGTCGCTTCTCCTTTGCCTCGAAGCTCGGGTTCGTCCTTTACGAATTTGAGGAGAGCGGCGGGACCGTGCTCGCGAAGATCAATCAGAAGCGATCGCAGATTGTGAAGCTTGTCGGCGGCGCAGATGACGAGGGCTTCGCGCGCAAGAGGCGTGTCCTGCGAGCAGTGTTCGATATAGCGGAGCTTGCGCGTGCGCCAGGATTCCTTGTGTCCTTCGGCGTCGGGAAGGCCGTCCGTGCAGGCGACGACGAGCGCGAGAACGTGTTCTCCCAATTCCTCTCGGATTTCGCCGCTCCACCCGACGCCGGCGTCCTCAAGCACGTCGTGCAGAAGCGCGGCGCAGACCTGGTCTTCCGAACCGCCCGACTCCATGACGAGGGCCGCCACCGCAAAGAGGTGTGAGAGGTAGGGAACGTCCGACCCTTTGCGGGTCTGATGATTGTGCGCGCGTCTGGCGATGTCGGCGGCGCGGGTGAGGCGGTCGGAAAAAGACATGGCGTTCTCGTGAGCGGAGGTGATTTCTTCGAATCTAGCGCAATCTCGAACGCCCGAACATACTGCGTCTTACTCAGATTTTTTTGCGAGTGGCTCCACCGTCGCGTTCGTGATCCCGCCCGTTTCCTTCCAGAGGGCGATCCAGGCGTAGATGCGGGGCGAGTCGGGAAGAATGACGGAGAGAACGAACTTCTTTGCGCCCGCTCGAACGATGCGCTGGTGCGGCCCGAAGGGCGTTTCCGCGAGCATGCGCGCGAGCGCAGGATTCGTGAAGGTGAGGCTCAGCCGCACGGGATTCCTTCCGTCCTGCGGAACGGGAAGCGTTTTGGCGGCCTGCGCGAGAAGAAAGTTCTTGGGCCGAACGACGGGTTCCGCAAGGACTTCCGCGGCGGTCAGCCGGTGCAGCGGTACGTGCCGAACCTTTCCGTCCTCGGCGAGGTAGAAGAGATGAATCCGCACGCAGTGGTGCACGACGCCGAGAGGAGAGGCGACGAGCCGGTGCTCGCCATTCCCTTCGTCCCGGTAGGTAAAGTCGAGCTTGGCGTTTCGAAAGAGGGCGGTCGCAACGGCGTCGAGGACTTCGGGCAAAAGGCGTGGGGGCGTCAGAAGCGGCAGATCCGGAATCACCGCGACGCGTCGGCGCGCCTCGCGGTCTTTGAGGCGTTCAAATCGTTCGTTCAACACCTCCTGCGCTTCTTCTCCGTCGTCATCCGACAGACGTAAAAGAAGCGCCGCCGCAAGCGACTCTTCGGAGAGCCGCATGAGAAGGGCGTCTCTGGGCGAAAGTTTCGTCGAGGCGAGCGTAACCGGCGCGGCGAGACGATAGCTGTAGGACTTGTGATCGACATTGCGCTCAACGCCGTAGACGGGCGTCTCAGACATAGTCTTGAGCGTTTTCTGCAGCGTGCGAAGCTGCACCGAGACACCTTCGGCGGAGAGTCGCCGGCTCAATTCCGACGCCGTCATGAAGGCGGATCTCGAGAGGAGCCGCAGGATCGTGAGAACGACGGTCGAGCACAGGGGATGGGATTTGTCGGACATGGTTCGGCCTTTCGGAAGAAAAAAGGGCGGTTGAATCGGGAATGTCGAAGGCGCCTTTAAGAAACATCATGAGCGCAGCATGCGACACCGGCCGTCGCATTCAAACATTTCCTCTTTCCTCCATTCTCTCGAAGGCATGCGACGTCACATGTCGCACGAAAACCAAGGTGACCGAGCGTCTCCACCCGTACGCAAAACGGTGAGGAAAAGTGTATCGGAGGCTGATTTGAGGACTATCGAACTGTCCGTATCGAAAGAAACCTTCTATCGAAAAGAAGGAGCGGATTCTCGTTTCAAAGGATGTGGCGCTGTGGAGTCAATCCGCGCCAAGGGTTTGAAGGGGGGATGCGGTGCGGGAAAAAAGCGATCGCATGGAATCGGGAAACGGGATCGCGAGCATCTTGGCGACCATTCCGGCCCTATTTGTCAATTAATTCTCTTGGGATACTCTAGCAGGGAAAAACGGGAGAACAGGCGCAGAGAATTTGAACGGACGCATTTTGAACGACATTGCCTGCTTCTCTCGCTATCCCTCCCGAACGGGAACTGAATCGAAGAAAGGGGTGCGCAGGACGACTCCTCTCTAACCCTCGCGGGAAGCGGAATTGAGGGGTTTGTCCTAGATCTTCCGTCTTTGTAAATAATCGCAATATTTGCCGTGAAATTCTTATAGAATCATCTGAGAGGCGGGCCACTCCGCTATTCTCTGCCCAAGGGCGAATGGTCGTCCGCAGTGCAATTTTCTTGGAGGATTCCTACATCATGAACAAGGCTGAACTGATCTCCGCGATTTCTGCCGAGACCCAGATGACGAAGACGGCGGTTGAAAAGGTCATTAACGCCTATATCCGTGTCGTGACCGACGAACTCGCCCAGGGCGGCGTCGTCAACATGTCCGGTTTCGGCAATTTCTCCGTTGCTGATCGTGCCGCCCGTACGGGCCGCAACCCCTTGACGGGCGAAGCCGTCCACATTCCCGCCCGCCGTGCGCCGCGCTTCACGGCCGGCCAGGCGCTCAAGGACGCCGTTCGCTGATCGAATCCATTACGGACGACCATCAACGAAACGGCACCCGATCCGGGTCGATTCGGGGGAGTGAAGCCCGGAGGCGCGTTTCAGATCGCTTGATCGGCTTCTCGCCGCTTCGGCGGCCCCGCCCGCGACGAGGCGATTGTTGAAACGGCGCAAGGGCGCTTGATCGACAAAACGGGAAGAAGGATTGCCGGTCCATTCTTCCTGCGTGCTACGGCACGGCTGACGCAAGTCGGTCGTGCCGTCAGTGTTTTTTGAGACCCGACTCTCGCCTGCCAAAGATCTCCCCTAAACTCCCAGATCGCTAGATCACGAAAATCGATCTAAGCGCCTCGGGAGTTTTTCTATTCCCAACAGAGTGAACAAGTCGCGATGCCGCTTGGCTAT
>OOBI01000067.1_pt1 | contig 120359 bp, 98 predicted proteins | sample 1671081 | NCBI WGS metagenome assembly OOBI01 (sample SAMN06348120, study PRJEB24527) | human gut metagenome | biome: human gut; feature: ankylosing spondylitis patient; material: feces | host: Homo sapiens | place: China | collected 2015-10 | reverse complement strand
TTGTTTTTGCTTTGCCCTCTAAAGTATCTTGTTTCATATATATTCCACCTTCCTACTTGCTCAGTTTTCTCCCTAAATTTCGTGGAACATACCAATTTTGTCTTTTATTCTCTGCATTTCATTATCTGCTTCAATGATAGCTCTTGCAGAATGAAGTAATTCTTCACTTATCTCATCATAGCCAGGCATTTCTTCAATTCCTTTTTTATAGCGAAGTTGATGTTCCAATGTTGCCCAGAAATCCATACCATTGGTTCGAATCTGTAATTCTACACGCATAGGTGTTTTACCCTTAGCAAAAAATACTGGTATTTCAACAATCATATGATAGCTTCGATAACCATTCGATTTTGGATTTTTTATATAATCTTTTATTTCAATAACTTTAATATCATCCTGTTGGGTAATCAAATCTGATATCATATAAATATCGTCAATAAACGCACAAACTATTCGAACGCCTGCTACATCATTGAGATATGTCTGTATATTTTCTGTTGTAAATTCATATCCCATCTTCTGCAGTTTATCGTAAATACTATTGGGCTGCTTAATTCTTGTTTTTATAAAAGAAATAGGATTTCGATTGTTCTCAACTGAAAATTCATCATCCAAAACCTCAAGTTTAGTTTGTATCTCCCGAATAGCACAACGATACATCATCATTAAATTATAAAATTTTGTAGCATTATTTAAAAACTGTAGTGATTCCGGACTGTTCATCCTGAGTTTTTTTACTTCATCTTTTGTCATGGAACTTTCCTTTCTACCTCATCCCTGATTTCAAAACATTATTTATTTTGATAGTTGATTCGTTCTCCTTGAATTACTGGATAACAAATCATTTTATCACTATCCAGATTTTCTACATGCATATCTACTGCACTGATCTGATGGTTTTCATAAGTATTGTAATAATAAATACCTTTTGTAACATTACAACACGACGTATACAATGTGATTTCATATTTTCCATCCGCTACTTCGCAACATCCTCGTTGCTGATCCACAGATCCGAGAATGTGGAAGAATTGGCTAACGCTTTCTTCCTCTGATTCACCTGAAATTGCATTTACCTTTGTAAAAGCTACACGTACAAAGCGTGAGGAAGATGAGAGATCTCCCGGAAGACCTAATCCTCCCATACCTCTACTATATGCATCAAGAGCCAAATTTTCGCAGAAAGTATTTCTGGGCTGTTTAGGAGATAAATACATATAATTATTTAGTTGAAACATCTGCTGTGGAAATGGCGGATTATTCGTAAGCACTCCTACTGGATTGTCATAAATATGCAAACCATCTGACATAGATTCTACCGTAATTGACTCATTCTCATCAGAAATGATCCAGTGTAATTGTGCTAATGGGAATTGCTCGCTGAAAGGAGTATTAACAATATTAATTCGTTCAAGAAGCTCGCGAACTTCAACTAAAGAAGAACACTGACTTAAAATCCACGGAATAAATTCAAACTGTGCAATATTTTCCACATCTGGCTTAATCGCGGCATAAACAGCATTTCCGACAAAATTCAGTCCTGCCATTGCCACTCCTTTTTCATTCATAGCATCATAATACAAAGGATAATCCTCTGCAACATGAGCCATTCCAATAATTGCATAATGATTTTTCATATCGCCAACATGGCGAAAATTAAACGCATAATTACGTGGTGTAATTACTATCTGATCACCATAAGAGAATTCATAATCGAGGGTTCGTCCAAAGTAAAAATCTTTTGTTTTATAAGTTGCTGCTGTACACATGATCGTTTATCCTCCTAAATAGATTGAAATATGTCAATGAGTTTTTTTCTTGAACAATAGTATAGCACAATCTTTATTTTGTTCCAACTTCATACATGATCATAACATGTAAACTTTAAACTATTTTCCTAGATTATTTCTCCATCAGTTTTTCAAACCAGGTATCCATAGCTAGGATGAATTGACCTACGTCTGGCAATTCTTGCAGCATTTCGTTTCTCGTATATATATTTTACCACATACTTTTTCCAAAGGCACTGACTTCTCAGCCCTTAATTTTCATCTCTGCTATTATACGTTCTTCCCTCTGTCTCTCTTCACAATAATCCCAGAAGTCTTTCAATGCTTCCTCATCCGATTTCCACGGCAATGGTATGGGATCCAATTCATCTAATCGCTTCACAAGTTTGCGTACCTCTTCGGTATCGAACTCCTCATCACTTGCCTCCATTACATAAAAAATCCAGTTTTTCATTTATCATTCTGATTTCTTCGTCTTTAGTCATGTTAAAACCTCACTACATTATATACGTGACAGTTTTCGACAAAATCTTATAAATTTTTTGAAATTATTTTCTATTATTTTCTATTCCAGACTGCTTCGGATGCACAAACCTCAGATGCACAAAAGATCCCGGGCTGCTCACCCGGGATCCTTTGAAAAGAGATGTATGAAACTATGCGTTGCATTTGTTCCTGTCGATCCATAATGTAAGCTCTTACATTTTGAATCATAATTATTCTACCATTATTTCGACTATTTGGCAAACAGATTTCTTACAGTTGCGAGTTTTTCGCACTTTTAGCCAAAATCAGGACTTCTTTTTTGTCTAATCCTCATATTTAAAGTAGTCAAAATCCGCTGCTTTGCGGCTTCCACAGCCTCCGTTGTTGGCATAGATGCCTACCAGCGTACCGGTATGGCGTTTAGGATCATCGGGAACACCCTCGTCACAGAGGTAAATGCAGTTCTCCAGAACTCCGACCTGCTCCCAGTTCTCTCCGTCATAGCTGTAATAGAAAGTTCTGGTCAGCTTCTCCACCACTACTTTCAGATACAGAGCGCCTTCCTTCACATGGTCCACTTCCGCCACCAGCTCCTCGCCGTGGTTGCGGTTGATGACCAGTTGGATCTTCCGTCCGCCCTCATAGCACAGAGAGCATCTGGCATAGGTGGCTGTACTGTAGTAGCAGGTCAGTCCCGCCTGTTCTCCGTCCTTATCCGGGTAGAATTCCAGCTTCGTCTCTGCCACGTAGGACAACTCCTGTTCTCTGCGTAACAACGTATTTTTCGCACGGATCTCATTCAACTGTCCGTCTCTGGTCCAGATCCTGTAATACCCGGGACGTTCCGTCAGTGACCAGGATCCGTTATCCGGGTTGCGCACGAACTCCCATTCCAGATTCAGCCTGGTATCGTTAAAATCATCAAATAAGTTTCTCTCGTAGATACACTCGGGAAGATCCGGTGCAATCTGTGTCAGGCTGGGGCCTTTTCCTTCGTTGACGGTAAACCAGCCGTCCTCCGTCCACTGTACGGGATCCAGAGCAGACTCTCTGCCTACGGTAGTATAGTTGCCCTCGTTAGGTCTTCCGCAGAGATAATAACACCACCACTGACCGTTCTGATCCTGTACCAGCTTGCCGTGTCCGGCTCTCTGAATGGGTGCCGCAGGGTCCTTCTGACGCATGACCGGATTATAGGGAGAACACTCATAAGGACCGTAGAAATTCTTACTTCTTCCCACATTGATGCCATGGCCGTAACCGGTGCCACCCTCAGCCACGATAGCGTAATAATAACCGTCCTTTTTCATGATATGGGGACCTTCAGAGCAACGCTCGCCCGTGCCTTCCCATGCGGTCTTCGCCGGACCCGCCACTGCCAGTCCGTCCGCCGTCAGGGGAACCGCCTGTGCTGCCTTGGCAATGATCATATATCTGCTGCCGTCATCATCCACGAACAGAGACGGATCGATATCGTCCACTTCCAGACATACCGGCTTACTATAAGGACCCTCCGGCCTGTCGGACACCATCACCAGTTGTCTGCGCATTACGTTGTTATCACGCTTGCCGTCCGCATTCAGGCGTAAGGTAACATAGATATAGTATTTTCCGTCCACATATTCAATATCCGGTGCCCAGATTCCGTGGGAATCCCGGATGTCGCTGAGATCCAGCCATTCCGGATTCGTGATGGCATGACCGATAATATGCCAGTGTACCATATCCCTGGAATGGGAAATGGGGATCGCCGGAAAATACTGGAAACTGGAATTCACCATGTAATAATCGTTACCGACACGGATCACCGAAGGATCCGGGAAAAAACCGCGTTGTACAGGGTTATGATAAGTTCTAGGTTCACTCATAGGGAGTCTCCTTTTTACATGTATTAGTCTTTCTATTTGCGCAAAGCTGCGTGTACCACGCTCATACTATAAGTGTATTCTTTACCAACTCTCCTGTCGTGCCAGTTTCCCTTTTATTTTATGACAAATATTGCGTTTTCTCCGGACATTTCAAAATTTGGCATAATTATTCCATAATGGAATACTGCATCCACTCGTATAACAGCTTCGTGCCCTCCATGATCTCGGGCGGAAGCAGCGCGCGGGCCACCAGCTTTAATTCATCGGATTCGATGTCTGTTCTGCGAAGATGGGCATAATCGCCGTCAATGCTTTCTACGATGTATTCAAAACGATTCATAAGGGTATACCTCTTTCTTTGATGTGTTTGAGATAAGTTTAAGAGGTTTTTGGGGGAGAGTCAAGGGGATCTGACGCAGCAGCGGCTTATCGCATAAATTGCTTCGCAATTCATGCGATATCCGCTGGACTTCGCCATATCCGCACTAAAAAAGAAGCGCACTATTGCAAGCTAGCTTGCATAGTGTGCTCCCTTTTTAGCACGGCTGCGTCGAAGCGGTCCTGACGCTTACATCATTCCGCCCATGCCTGCGCCGCCGGCGGGCATTGCGGGGGTGTCTTCTTTGATATTAGCTACAACGCTTTCGGTAGTAAGTAGTGTGCTTGCTACGCTGGTAGCGTTCTGCAGAGCGCTTCTGGTAACCTTAGCGGGATCCAGGATGCCTGCGCTTACCATATCTACATATTCCTCTTTCAGAGCATCGAAACCGACACCGACCTCAGACTCACGTACCTTGTTGATGATAACGCTGCCTTCCAGTCCTGCGTTTGCTGCGATGTGATACAGAGGTGCTTCCAGTGCTTTCAGGACAATGCCTGCACCGGTCTTCTCATCACCTTCCAGACTTGCTGCCAGTTTGGCAACTTCCTTGGATGCATGAATGTATGCGGAACCGCCACCACAGATGATACCTTCCTCTACGGCTGCTCTGGTAGCTGCCAGAGCATCTTCCAGACGAAGCTTAGCTTCCTTCATCTCGGTCTCGGTAGCAGCACCTACACGGATAACTGCAACACCACCGGACAGCTTAGCCAGTCTCTCCTGTAATTTCTCTCTGTCGAAATCAGAAGTGGTCTCTTCGATCTGCTTCTTGATCTGTGCGATTCTGGACTGTAATGCTTCCTTATCGCCTTCACCGTCTACGATCACGGTGTTCTCTTTCTGTACCTTAACGGATTTTGCACGACCCAGCATATCCATTGTGGTATCTTTCAGTTCATAACCAAGCTCGGAGCTGATCACGGTACCACCGGTCAGGATTGCGATATCCTCCAGCATAGCTTTTCTTCTGTCACCATAGCCGGGAGCCTTAACGGCTACTACGTTGAAAGTACCACGCAGCTTGTTAACGATCAGGGTGGTCAGTGCCTCGCCCTCTACATCCTCAGCGATGATCAGCAGCTTAGCGCCGGACTGAACGATCTGCTCTAACAGAGGCAGGATCTCCTGAATGTTGGAGATCTTCTTGTCAGTGATCAGGATATAAGGGTTATCCAGAACAGCTTCCATCTTATCCATATCGGTTGCCATGTAAGCGGAAATATAACCTCTGTCGAACTGCATACCTTCTACCAGATCCAGTTCGGTCTGCATGGTCTTGGACTCTTCAATGGTGATAACACCGTTGTTGCTTACCTTCTCCATAGCATCTGCAACCAGCTGTCCTACAGCCTCATCCCCTGCGGAGATTGCAGCTACTCTTGCGATGTGCTCCTTGCCGTTTACTTTCTGGCTCATCTTACCGATGGCTTCTACTGCACATGCGGTTGCTTTCTTCATACCTTTTCTCAGGATGATGGGGTTAGCACCTGCTGCCAGGTTCTTCATCCCTGCATTTACCATAGCCTGTGCCAGAACGGTTGCGGTGGTAGTACCATCACCGGCTACATCGTTGGTCTTGGTAGCTACTTCCTTTACCAGCTGTGCACCCATGTTCTCGAATGCATCTTCCAGCTCGATCTCTTTTGCAATGGTAACACCATCGTTGGTGATCAGGGGTGCGCCGAAGGACTTATCCAGTACTACGTTTCTTCCTTTGGGTCCTAAGGTTACTCTTACGGTATCTGCCAGCTGGTTTACACCAGCCTCTAATGCTGCACGGGCTTCTGCGCCGTATTTAATCTCTTTTGCCATAATAATCAGCCTCCAATTTATTTGTTCTTAGTCTTAATTTCTTTTTAGGTTTGCAATTACTGAATGATTGCAAGGATGTCGCTCTGCTTTACGATGATGTACTCTTCATCATCCAGCTTTACTTCGGTTCCTGAGTATTTGGAATAGATGACCTGATCGCCAACCTTAACTTCCATCTTTACTTCCTTACCGTCTACGACACCGCCGGGGCCGACAGCAACAACTTCTGCCTGCTGGGGCTTTTCCTTATTCTGACCGGGGAGCACGATACCGGACTTGGTAGTCTCCTCTGCAACTAACTGTTTTAATACTACTCTGTCACCTAAAGGTTTCAAACTCATGACAACTGCCTCCTTATAACTATTTAAATATCATATTACTCTTTTTCATTTGTTAGCACTCATTTTTATCGAGTGCTAATTTCTATAGTTTATATTAGTTTTATATGCCGAGTTTTTCAAACGCATTCACCGTTATTTAAATAACTATTTCTTTTATTTTCTCGTTTTATCTCCGTTTTTCTAATGTTTTTATATTACATGTGTAAAAATGCGATTTAATATTTCGTTTATAATTCTGAAAATCCATATCCGGTTCATCCCTTGCAAACTCCTGTGCAGACATAAAGCTATACCGGTTACATCGTATAAGCAAAAAGCAGCCGGGGATCTTATCATTATCCCAAGCTGCTTCTGTTCCGCTCTGTATTTACTTTCCCGTCCTATGCGTTCTTGGATTCCTCATGCCATTTCTGCCACTTCTTCTTATAAATAAAGTAGCAGGGGATTCCTACGAATACCATTCCGCCTAAGATATTGCCGATGGTAACGGGAATAAAGTTGTTCAGGCTGTGCAGTACTGTCAGTCCCTGGATCTGCTCTGCGGTCAGGCCGTATGCTTCCTGTGCCTTTGCAACATACGCGGGATTCTGTGCAGCCATCATGCCTACGGGAATGTAGAACATATTTGCAACACAGTGCTCGAAACCGCCGACTACGAAGGCCATGATCGGGAAGAAGATCGCCCAGATCTTACCGACGATATCCGTAGCTGCCGCTGCCATCAGGATCGCAATACATACCAGAATGTTACACAGGATACCGGAGGTAATTCCTTTCAGCGGAGAAATGCCTACCTTGCCGACTGCCACTTTGATGGCATAAGCCCCCAGCAATCCGCCGGTGTAGTCCAGATTTCCGGAAAAGTAGATCAGGGTATCAATGATCAGCGCGCCGATCAGGTTGCTGAAATATACCACGATCAGATTGCGGATACATTCGAACCAGGTCACCTTTTTGCCTACCACGTCCATGACGATCAGGCAGTTGCCGGTGAAAAGTTCTCCACCTACAAATACAATGATCATCAGTCCCACAGGGAAGATGATACCGGCTACGAATCGGGCCAGACCTACGTTGTCAATAGCATGCGCCGCAGTACTGCTGGTAGCTCCGCCCAGTGCAATGAAAGCACCTGCCATAATGCCTAACAGGATCATCTTGCCCAGAGGAAGATGTGCCTTGCCCTCTCCGGCCTTCATGTTATTATCAATGACTTCTGCCGGGGTATTAAAATGCTGTTCCATATTTTCCCTCATTTCCGTACAGCCCTTATCTGCCGTACTTTCTCATACTCATTTACTACCTATATTACACGAAATCTGCGGCGGGAATCAAGCTTTTCCCCCTATGTATCTGATTATATACATTTCCTCTCACCGTTTTTGTCATAACACAATCTTTTTTTGTAAAATTTATGCAAAAAAATAGTAGACAAAAGCCGAAATGTGTAATATACTTAGGATGTTCGGCGAGAGCCGAACCGCTTATATAAGTAGATTTCCGGAAGAATTCCCCTTTTACACAATTAAAGTGGCTGCAGGTTTCCCGCCTGCGGCTGCTTTAATTGTGTTATAAGGTATTCTTTGTGGTTTTCCCCGGAATTGCAAAAGTTTTTGCAAAAATTTAAAATTTTCACTTGCTAAATGATAAACATCTATGCTATAATAGCTTTCGTCAGTGATTCAGCTGATACAATTTCATAGGGGAATAGTACAGCGGTAGTGCGGCGGTCTCCAAAACCGTTAACGGGGGTTCGATCCCCTCTTCCCCTGCTTTCAAAAGTCGATGTTATCGGCTTTTTTTATTTTCTGTTTTGGTAACACTTTTTACCTCACCATGGCGCGATCTGAAGAATCACGCCATGATGGGGTGTTATTTTAATGTGAATTAACAGGAATGTTTTTCATCATGATATTGAACATACGTTCGATTTATGTTATACTGTATTTGTGTAATCGAACAGAAAGCGGATGCGATTTTCCGATTGTTAGATGCCCTCTAGTCTTACAAAGGAGGGTGATGCCCATGAATACGATGGAAGTACTTACTCTGTTGTTAGTTGTCTTTGCAGCTTTATCATACATTGACAGACATGGTGACGATAATAACAAAAAGAAATAGCATCCCCTCGCCAAAGTAGATGCTATTTCTTTTCTAGTATTTTACTGAGGGCAAATCGGAATTTTCACCTCCGACTTACTTTCTAAATAGATTATACACCAAGAGGGATTGAGAAATCAATCCCTCTTACTTTTTTATTTCTCAAATCTCCTCTTTCTCCGCATCCGGCGCAATCACCGCCCCAATAGCGGTAGCATAATCAGAATACTCCGGAATAGTAATCTTTACATCCCACAGGCTCTTGAAGTCTTCGATGATCTGGCGGCACTCGAAGAATTTGGTCAGGCCGCCGATGAGGATATAATCCTTGATGCCGGTGTTCCGGGAGGCCAGGATTCCGGCCTGGCAGATGTTCTCGATGACCATATGGACGATACCAGCCGCGATGTCCTCGGGCTTGGACTGGGCATCCGCTTTGCCGAAGTTGGACGCAGTCACGTCCAGGTTCAGGCCGGGGAGCTTTTCCTTGGCCAGATCGCCGATCCGCAGGTCGATCTTTGCCACATCACCTTTCCGGGACAGAGGGACGATCTCATGGATGTCCCCGGTATTCAGTATGATCGAGGACAGTCCGCAGATGGTTCCGCCTCCTAAGCCGACACCGCCTAAATGCTTCATCTCATTCTCCGTCACCTTGACGAAAAAGCTTCCGGTTCCCATACTGATAACGATAACTTCCTTTTTATCCGTCAGATAATAGCCTCCGGTTCCTGTGGCAACGAATTCATCTACCTTATAGGTCGGACGATCGTATACCGCTTTCTCCACATATTTGCTTCCCACGCCGGTGATATAGACACCTTCCACATCTAAAAGCTGCAGATTATTCTCATACAGATATCTTCCGAAAGCACCGTAGAGGGATGCCACCTGGCTGTCTGCCTTGACTGCCATGGGCGGAAGCATATGTTCTCCTTCAAAAGCTACGATCTTGGTGGTACTGCTGCCGATATCAATTCCTATTCTTACGGCCATATCTTTGTCCTCCTCATAATGAAATGCTAAAAAGCTTCTTTAGAACAATCGGTCCATGGCATCCTGCACGGAGCTGACGCCGATGACACGGATTTTGCTTCCTTTTTTGCACTCTTCCAGTGACACGTAGGGCACCACGCATTCCTCGAAGCCCAGTTTCTCCGCCTCCGCCACACGCTGTTTTGCCATGCTGACCGCGCGGACTTCGCCGCTTAATCCCACTTCTCCGAAAGCTACCATTTTCGGATTCAATGCCTTATTCCGGAAGCTGGACAGAATCGCCAGCACGATTCCCAGATCAATGGCCGGCTCCTGGATCTTGATACCTCCCGTAATATTCACGTAGGCATCGCAGGAGGACAGCTGCACTCCCGATCTCTTCTCCAATACCGCCATCAGCAGGTTCACACGGTTGAAATCCGTACCGGTGGTCTGTCTTCTGGGGATGCCGAAATTACTGTGGCACACCAGTGCCTGCAATTCGATCAGAAGCGGTCTGGTGCCCTCCATGGTACACGCCACCACAGAGCCGCTGGCATTCTCCGGCCGTCCGTTCAGCATATATTCCGAAGGATTCTTGACCTCTGCCAGTCCCGTTTCCCGCATCTCGAAAACACCGATCTCGTTCGTAGATCCAAAACGGTTCTTCACCCCCCGCAGAATACGGTAGGACGCATGTCTGTCCCCTTCAAAATAAAGAACGGTATCCACCATATGTTCCAGCACTCTGGGACCTGCCACCGTACCTTCCTTCGTCACATGGCCTACAATGAAGATTGAGATTCCCAGTCCCTTTGCCAGCTGCAGCAAAATACCGGTGGATTCCCGCACCTGAGACACGCTTCCCGGCGCCGCCGACACGTTCTCGTTGTACATGGTCTGTATGGAGTCGATGATCACGACCTCCGGCTTGCTCTTGCGGATCACTTCACTGATGATATCCAGATTCGTCTCACACAGTAGCAGCATATGCTCCGAAAAAGCCCCCAGACGGTCCGCCCGCATCTTGATCTGTACCTTGGATTCCTCACCGGAAATATACAATACTTTATGTCCCGCCGTGGATAAGTTATGGCAGACCTGCAATAACAGTGTGGATTTACCGATACCGGGGTCTCCGCCTACCAGCGTCAGAGATCCCTGCACAATGCCGCCTCCCAGCACCCGGTCCAGTTCCTTAATTCCGGTGAGAGTCTTATTTTCCTCCCGGATAGCGATCTCCGACAGCACACAGGGCTCCGAAGCCTCTCTCCTGTCTCTCTTTGCACCGTTTCCGGTATTTTTCAATTCCGTTTTATCTATCGTCTCTTCCACGAAAGTATTCCACTCTCTGCAGCCGGGACATTGTCCCAGCCATTTCGTGGATTCATAGCCACAGTTCTGACAGAAAAATACAGTGGCCGTCTTTCCTTTTGCCATGCTCTCTCCTCAATCATTGTAATACCTATTCAGCCCCCGCAAAACCGCCTCCGGAAACTCTGAATATTTAAAAAAAGCCCAGTCACGAAGTACTACAATATCCTCCGTGCCTGGACTCCTTTGCAGTGCGTCCTTACGCCTCTACGATCTTAACAGGTACTTCACCTGCTGCTTCCAGTTCTACGCTCAGGCTCAGTTTGCCGCCAAGTCCGGTTTTCATGATTCCTACGTTCTTACCGTCGATAAATACTTCGTACTCGGTATCGTCCTTCAGTCCTACAGTGATCTGGGAATCCTCGTCACCTTCTACGATGAACTCCACACTGTTGTCAGCTTCCTTGAACTCCAGTACACTGGTTCCGGGAACAGATTCATATAAAAACATGCCGTTCTTTTCCAGCTTTGTCATCTCATTGTAGGTCTTAACCTTCAGCAGATCTCCTGCATGCTCATAATCTTCCACTTTTGCCTTCTTGGCCAGCTTGTGATTACCAAAGCTGATAGATCCGTCTGCTTCACTGCGAAGTATTTCTTCCACTACTGCCATCTGTCTGTCCTCCTGAAAGTAACTGCATCCGCAATACATCTTTCTCTTTCGTTCTTTGCGAATGGGGTTTGAATAGTTACAGTATAATATATCTCACCCTGTTTTTCTACAAAAAGTTTTATTTATTTTGTAACTATTCAGAGTCATGTAAATTGTGTCATAGGTACGTCGAATGCTTGCATTCGTAAGAACCTTTGACGTAATTTATAGGACGAAGTAACCTCAATGAGCAAAAGGAACGCTCTGCAAGAGCGATTTTGCAAATTGAGTGACTGAATAGTTACAAATACTTAATTTTTCACAGTAAATACAACTTTTCCATCCTTGAATCCGGCGGATACCTTATCTCCCGGTACCACCTTTTTCTGCAGGATCTCCTCTGCCAGAGCATCCTCTACCACGGACTGGATCGCACGCTTCAAGGGTCTTGCTCCCATCTTGTTATCCGCATATTTGGATACCAGATGCTCCTTCAGCGCTGCTGTGATGGTCAGATGGATCCCCAGCTGATCCTCACATCTCTTGTACAGATTGGATGCCAGAAGATTCACGATCTCCTTCATGTTCTCATTGTTCAGCTGATGGAACACGATAATATCATCAATACGGTTGATAAATTCCGGCTTGAAGCTGCGCTTTACTTCTTCCATGACATTGGATTTCATCTTCTCGTAATCCTTTGTCTCGCTCTTCTCTGTGGCAAAGCCCAGATTCTTGGGATCCACGATACGCTGTGCACCCGCATTGGAAGTCATGATCAGCACAGTGTTCTTGAAGCTGACCTTGCGTCCCTTGGAGTCCGTGATATGACCGTCATCCAGTACCTGCAAAAGAACATTAAATACATCCGGATGCGCTTTCTCGATCTCGTCAAACAGAACAACAGAGTAGGGATTACGGCGAACCTTCTCGCTCAGCTGTCCGCCTTCTTCAAAGCCTACATATCCGGGCGGTGATCCGATCATCTTGGAGACCGAATGGCCTTCCATGTATTCGGACATATCAACACGGATCATGGCATCTTCAGAGCCGAACATGGCTTCTGCCAATGCCTTGGACAGTTCCGTCTTACCAACACCGGTAGGACCTAAGAACAGGAAGGAGCCGATGGGACGGTTGGGATCCTTCAGACCCACACGGCCTCTGCGCATGGCCCTGGCCACTGCAGTCACTGCTTCCTCCTGGCCGATGACACGCTTATGCAGCGTCTTCTCCAGTTTTAACAGTCGTTCGCTCTCTTTTTCCGCCAGCTTCTGTACGGGGATCTTGGTCCACTGGGCAACGACCTCGGCGATCTCATTCTCACCGATACTGATAACATTGCCCGCTTCCTGTTTCTCCCGCTTTTTCATCAGGCGGTCATATTTTTTCACCAGCGCATCCTGCTGCTTCTTGATCTCTGCCATCTGGTCAAATGCTTCCATGCGGATAGCTCTCTCCATCTCCTGATCCATCTCGTGGATACGGTCAGCGATCTCCTTCGCTTTATCCGGGGCATCCAATGCACTCAGTCTTGCGCTTGCCGAAGCTTCATCGATCAGATCGATGGCCTTATCCGGCAGATTTCTGTCATTGATATAACGGCTGGACAATCTGACAGCAGCCTCAATGGCCTCCGGGGTGATCTGCACATGGTGATGATCCTCATATTTTCCTTTGATGCCCTCCAGAATACGGACCGCCTCTTCCTCTGTAGGTTCTTCCACAGTCACCGGCTGGAATCTGCGCTCCAGAGCCGCATCCTTCTCAATATACTTGCGGTATTCCGCAATGGTGGTGGCACCAATCAGCTGGATCTCTCCACGGGCCAGGGAAGGCTTCATGATATTGGAAGCGTCAATGGCGCCTTCCGCACCTCCGGCACCAATGATCGTATGAAGTTCATCCAGGAATAAAATAATATTCCCGTCCTCCGTCACTTCCTTCAATACCTTCTTGATACGTTCCTCGAACTCGCCACGGTACTTACTTCCTGCCACCATTCCCGACAAATCTAATGTCAGTACTCTCTTATTCTGCACGGTAAAAGGTACGTCTCCTGCCACAATGCGGGCTGCCAGACCTTCTACCACGGCGGTCTTACCTACACCGGGTTCTCCGACGAGACAGGGATTGTTCTTCGTGCGGCGACTTAAGATCTGCACTACTCTGCGGATCTCTTCTTCTCTGCCTACCACAGGATCCAATTTTCCTTCTCTGGCCAGAGCCGTCAGGTCTCTGCTGTATTGTTCCAGTGTAGACTGCTTCGCCTTACGGTCTCCCTTTTTCCCAAGATCTTCCTTGTACAGATTGCCGTCCTGTCCGATGGCGATCAGGGTATCTACATAGATCTTCTGCACATTGGCTCCCAACGTGTTCAGCAGACGCACGGCAACATTCTCGCCCTCTTTGATCAGTGCAAGAAGCAGATGCTCCGTGCCGGTCTGCTTCTGTCCGAAACGGGCAGCCTGGCGGTGTGCCTCTTCCAGAATCCGGGCAGCTCTGGGAGAATATCCCTCTTTGTCCTTCACGGCCACACCGTTTTCAAAGGCGATCAGATCCCGGATCATTTCCATGACCTGATCCACTTCTACTCCGTTATCCGCCAACACTTTTGCGGCTACACCGGTATCTTCCTTTAGGAGTCCCACCAGAATGTGTTCGGTCCCGATATAGCCCTGTTTCAGGCCTCTGGCACATCTGCCGGCCTGGGCAAGCGCATTCTGCGCTTTATCCGTAAACTGTGACTGCATCAATTCAGTCCTCCATATTCTTCATAAATTTCATCAATCAATTCATGTACTTCCTGCCTGGAAATATTTTTGCAGCTGCTCTTAGCAAGTATTACCTGCAGTTCCTTCCGCAATTCATCCACCGCACGCATACGGTCCACATCCAGAGCGATCACGGCTCCCTTTCGCCTGTCGACCTTGACATAGCCCTCCTGCTTCAGAACCGTATAGGCCTTATTTACAGTATGCATATTGATCCCGATGGTATCCGCCAGCTGCCGTACACTCGGCAGGGAATCTCCCTCATGAAACTGTGACGTGGCAATTCCCATGATGATCTGATTGCGCAGTTGCATATAGAGCGCTTCATTACTGTTGAAATCTATCTCTATTATCATCAAAATCACTCCCTTCCCACTGTCACCGATTGTTATACGTCTATTATAACAGTGAGGGCGGTGCTGTCAACTGCAGACCGGGAAAGTTTATCAAAATTTTAAAAAGAAAGCGGCATCCCACTCTCGTAAGATGCCGTTTCCGGTCTTTTTATTCCTATTGTTCTTCGTCGCCGTCCCAGTTCAGGAATTCGAATTCGAACTCGTCATCATCGGACATGAAGTTCTTGGACTTCCAGCCGGGATCCTGCGGATTACCGTTATTCTGTGCCGGTTTTACCGGTCTGTCTACTTGCGGTGCGGATCTTCCGGTCTGGGGTGCTGCAGGTCTGGTTCCCTGCGGTGCGGGTCTTCCGGTCTGGGGTGCTGCAGGTCTGGTTCCCTGCGGTGCCGGTCTTCCGGCCTGGGGTGCCGTAGGTCTGGCTCCCTGTGTCGCGGGTCTTGCCTGCTGGCCTGCCGGTCTCTGTCCCTGCACCGGTCTGCCGCCCTGTCCGGCGGGCTTTCCTGCGGGACGTCTCTCTGCTCCCACTTCATGCATCACTTTCTGGCCACCCTGGGTTCTGCCGCCCTGAGGTGCCGGTCTTCCACCCTGACCTCTGCCGGTCTGGGGTCTGTCCACTCTTCTTCTGCGAAGTGCTGCTTCCTCCGCATCAGAGAAATCAGCCGCATCCGTCATATCCTTAATCTTGAAGATCAGCAGAGTGACTGCTGCCGCCGCTGCCACCAGAAGAATGACAAGAATAATGATCACGACCTTCTGACTGGTGATCTTCTTCTGATTGGTCTCAAACTGCGCATTGATCTCAGTAATCTGGTCAATAGAGCTGAACAGATCATCGATCTTGTATTGTTTCTGTCCTACCATATCTAACAGATACCATGCATCTCCCTGCAACTGGGTATCCCAGTCCTTGGAAGTGGTCTGTGTATCTTCGGCGGGCTGTTCTTCCGAAGGCTGTTCTTCCGCAGGCTGCTCTGTGGAAGGTGCCTGCAGTTCTCCGGATAACGCCACATAATCGGAACGGATAAATCCGGTCACTTCGGTATTGTTGGCGATGAAATTCACCTGATACCAGGTATTGCCGTCCGTACCGGTAGCCTGTCCGGTGACGGTCAGAGCCATTCCGTTCTCTGCTGTGGTTACGATCTGGCTCGTGGTAGATGCATTGCTGCGCACACGCACCGACTGTCCGCCCGTCACGGTAGCACTTACAGGCTCCACCGCTGTGACATCCACCGGTGTTTCATTCACTGCCGGAGCCGGTGTTGCTGCGGTAGTCGTCGTTGTAGTTGTCGTGGTGGTCGTAGTTGAAGAAGACGGCGGGGTAGATCCGTCGGTAATGCTTACCAGATCGGAACGAATATATCCCAGCGTATTCGCATCCACATATACCTCATACCAGGTATAGCCATCCGCTCCCTTGGTCTGGCTCTTGATGGAAATGGTCTTATCCTTTGCCGCACTGCCGATGACTTCACTGGAAGAATCCGCGCTCTTACGGATCTTTGCACTGGATGCTGTTACCTTGGCTGCGCTTTCCGCATGGCTGACAAACGCCAGATTCTCGGCAAAAAGTCCTGCTCCCAGCACAAGCACCAATGCAAACATTCCCCAGAAAGCCTTGAATTTACTTGTTCTCTGTACTGTCTTTTTCATCTGCAACTCCTTCTGTATCCTGACATGTCTTACGCTTCATCGATTGCCTTGCCAATGTCATGACGCATGTATTTGTTCTCGAAGGTGATCCATTCCGTTGCCGCATAGGCATTGGCACGGGCCTCCTTCAGGGTAGCTCCCTTGGCTGTCACTCCCAGAACACGTCCGCCGTTTGTCACGATTCCCTTGTCTGTGAGCTTCGTTCCCGCATGGAAACAATAATAGCCGTCTTTTCCGTTGAACTTCTCCAGTCCATTTATCACATAACCCTTCTCATAGGATACCGGATAGCCATCACTGGCCAGGACAACACAGACTGCAGCATTGTCTTCAAACTGCAGATCGATCTGATCCAGAGTACCGTCCACACAAGCCTCCATGACCTCGATAATATCGTTCTTCATGCGGGGCAGTACCACCTGTGCCTCCGGGTCACCGAATCTTGCATTGTACTCCAGTACTTTGGGGCCGTTCGGTGTCAGCATCAGTCCGAAGAAAATAACGCCTTTGAAAGGTCTGCCTTCCGCTGCCATGGCATCCACCGTAGCCTGGTAAATATATTTCTTGCAGAATGCATCCACTTCTTCGGTATAGAACGGGCTGGGAGAAAAGGTTCCCATACCGCCGGTATTCAGTCCCTGATCGCCGTCCTTCGCTCTCTTGTGATCCTGTGCAGAAGTCATGATCCGGATGGTCTTGCCATCTACAAAGGAAAGTACACTGACTTCTCTTCCGGTCATAAACTCTTCGATGACCATACGATTACCAGCCGCACCGAATTTCTTGTCCAGCATGATCTCATCCACGCCTTCCAGAGCTTCCTCCAACGTATTGCAGATCAGTACGCCTTTTCCCAGTGCCAGGCCGTCTGCCTTCAGCACGATAGGGAAACTTGCCTGCTCCTTCAGATATTTGATGGCATCCTCCGCATTATCGAAATTCTCATAGGCTGCGGTAGGAATATTATATTTTTTCATAAGATCCTTGGAAAAAGCCTTGCTGCCCTCCAGGATTGCTGCATTTTTACGGGGTCCGAAAGCACGCAGGCCCTCTGCCTCCAGTGCATCTACCAGTCCGCCTACCAGAGGATCGTCCATACCTACGATGGTCAGGTCAACGGCCTGTTCCTTCGCAAAAGCAACGATCTTGTCAAATTCCATGGCTCCGATGGGAACACATTCTGCGATCTGACCGATTCCGGCATTGCCCGGAGCACAATAGATCTTATCTACCTTAGGACTCTTTGCAACACAGGTTGCAATGGCATGCTCTCTGCCACCGCCACCTACGATCAATACTTTCATACCCATATTATGTTTCTCCTTATTCCGTAACTATTCACCCCCCATTCGCAAAACCGCCTCTGCGAGGCTTTCCTGAATAACATGTTTGTATGCTATTTGCTCATGGTGATTACTTCGCCCATTGGCTCTGAATAGTTACTCATTTGTTATGCTTTACTTTGCCGTCTACGACGCAGATCCGTCCATTGGCAATGTCATCCACCGCCTGAGGCAGAAGCAGCCACTCAGCCTGTTCCATGACACGTCTCTGTAAGATTTCCGGGGTATCATCATCTTCCACTGCCACTGCTTTCTGTGCAATGATAGGGCCTTCATCCATGCCTTCATTCACAAAATGCACGGTGGCTCCGGTGACCTTCACACCGCGCTCCAGTGCCTTTTCATGCACATGAAGTCCATAGTATCCCACACCACAGAAAGAGGGGATCAGAGACGGATGAATATTGATGATACGATTACTGTATTCATGCACCATAGCCTCCGGGATCTTCACCAGGAAGCCTGCCAGCACGATCAGATCCGGGGTAAATTCCTTCACCTTTGCAAGCAACGCATCGTTAAATACTTCTCTGCTCTCATAATCCTTCGTAGACACACATACCGCAGGAATTCCTGCATTACGTGCTCTCTCCAGGCTCTTCACCGTCTTGTTGTTGCTGATGACACCGACGATCTGCGCATTGGTGACCTTGCCCGCTGCGATAGCATCAATGATCGCCTGCAGATTCGTTCCGCCGCCGGATACCAGTACGACTACTCTTAACATATGGTCACACCCTTTTCACCGGCTTCGCAGGTACCTACCACGTAAGCGGTCTCCCCTGCTGCTTTCAGCGCTTCCAGAGTCTTGTCCACATCTGCGGGATCCAGTGCCAGCACCATGCCAAGACCCATGTTGTAGGTGTTGTACATCATCTCGTCAGCAATGTTGCCCTTTTTCTGCATCAGACGGAAAATAGCGGGTACTTCGTAGCTGTCCTTCTTCACAACTGCGCGGATGCCTTCAGGAAGCATTCTGGGAATATTCTCATAGAAACCGCCGCCGGTAATATGGCTGCAGCCCTTTACCTTAACGCCTGCGTTCTTCACAGACTTCATAGCCTTCACATAGATTCTGGTGGGAGCAAGCAGTGCTTCACCCAGAGTCTTGCCCAGTTCGTCATAATAGGTATCCAGGCTCTCTTTGGTCATATCGAATACCTTTCTCACCAGGGAGAAACCGTTGGAATGTACACCGGAGGAAGCGATTCCCACCAGTACATCACCGGGCTTGATGTTCTCGCCGGTGATCAGATCCTTACGCTCTACCACACCTACTGCAAATCCGGCCAGATCGTACTCATCCTCAGGCATCAGTCCGGGATGCTCTGCGGTCTCACCGCCTACCAGTGCTGCGTCAGACTGCTTACAGCCCTCTGCCACGCCCTTTACGATGGTAGCGATCTTCTCGGGAATATTGCGTCCGCATGCGATATAATCCAGGAAAAATAAAGGTTCACCGCCTGCACATGCCACATCGTTCACACACATGGCTACACAGTCGATTCCGATGGTATCATGCTTGTCCATTAAAAATGCCAGCTTCAGCTTGGTGCCTACACCATCGGTTCCGGACAGGAGCACGGGATCCTCCATATCTTTAATGGCACTTAAGGAAAATGCTCCGGAGAAACCACCGATGCCGCCCATTACTTCGGGACGCATGGTCTCCTTCACGTACTTCTTCATCAGTTCTACAGACTTGTAGCCTGCTTCGATGTCTACTCCAGCTTTCTTGTAATCCATTTTCTCCTCATTTCCGCCGCAGGGGCTCTTTCGTTTTATTTAGTGGGACAGCCTCTTAAGAGGTCCCGGATTCTCTGTCTTATCTTCTTATTTTTTCATGCCTTCCAGATATGCTTTATAGCCGATTTCCTGCAATTTTGCATCCTTGGCTTCTACCTGTTCTTTTAATTTGGTGCTGTATGCTTTTAACTTTCCGAGAAGTTCTGCGTCGGAAGTAGCCAGGATCTTGGCTGCCAGAAGTCCTGCATTGGCGCCGCCGTTAATGGCTACTGTGGCAACCGGGATGCCGGAGGGCATCTGAACGATGGAATACAGAGAATCTCTGCCTCCCAGGGAAGTGGTGTGCATCGGGATTCCGATGACGGGCATAGGGAAAATAGCGGCACACATGCCGGGCAGATGCGCTGCCATACCGGCTCCGGCAATGATCACCTTGAAGCCTTTTTCCTCCGCACTTTTTGCATACTCAAAAAACACATCCGGCTCTCTGTGAGCGCTGATCACGGTCATCTCATAAGGGATGCCCAGTTCTTCCAGAATGTCTGCGGCTTTCGCCATCACAGGCATATCGGAATCACTACCCATTACAATGCCAACCTTAGGGCAATTCTCTGTATTTGCCATAATGTCCTCCTCATGTATCGGTTGCACCGATTTTATCCATATATATTTTATCTTACTAAAATCTTTTCAATGATGCAATGGTTTTATGAAATCTTATGATAACTATTCAGAACCATGCAAAATTGCTTTCTGCAAATGCTTGCTGAATAGTTTTAATCCAACTCCCTCAGCGGCTCATTCAGTTCTTCCGTTCCGTGAAGGACAAATCTGCCGTTCGCAATAATGGGGATCCGCCCGCCGTCCTTTTTCACTGCGGTCAGCTCTGCCAGTTCATCGTAAGGAATGGTAATGTCCGTATGGCAGTTAAAATAAGCCTTGGAAGGGTTCACACTGCGAAGGGCGGCCACCTCATTGTCTCTGGCCACGATCTCTTTACCGTCGGGATTGTATACCTTCACCTCTTCCGCATGGGAATAGCAGGTATCGCCCACTGCAAAATGCGGTCCCATCTTCTCCGCGATCAGGATCGGCATCCTGGCTTCCACGCCCAGACGCTTTGCCGCCACATAAGCCGTAGTGTTTGTGCCGATGGCAAATTCTCCCAGCGGCAGTGTCTTATGGCGGAACAGGATATTTTCCTTAATGAATGCCTTGTTCTCTTCCTCCGTGGCAAAATTAGCACAGTTGTAGTTTTTAATCCTGCCGTTTTCGAAGGTGATCTCCAGATTCTTATATTCCAAGCCGTTCAGGAACACTTTTGTCACATGCAGCACACCGTTTGTGCCTTCCAGCACCGGAGAGGTAAATACTTCTCCCACGGGAATATTCACGTCTGCCACGCAGTTTTCAAAAATAGTTTCTTTGGCAGGATCTTTGAGCTTCCACAGATTCACTGTGATATCCGTGTGATTACCGTTACAGCCCTTCACCTCACAGTGGTCTGCCTGATCCAGCGCATCGATGATGGTCTGCTGGATCCTCTGATATTTTTTATAATCCAGGGTGTTGATCCGAATAGTCTCCCGGAAAAGTTCTTCAAAGCAGTCCCCTACCTCCGGGATGGGGAACGCAATAATCGTAAAGCTACGCTCTTCCTCAATAATATACTGTCTCTGCAACTGTCCCATCTGGGCGCGGTGCTCCACCATAAGAGTGCTCTGCTCATCCGTCATTTTCACCGCTTCCGGCTTGTTCACCGGTGCGAAATCTTTCTCACCGAAGGTCTCCACCACGGCCGGGCCCGCATAGCCTCTGGCCTCTGTCTTATATTTTTCAAAAGCGGTATGCATGACTTCCAGTTTCCGGCTGCAATACATTTTATCCAGGAACAGTGCTTTGTCATCCTTGTGATCGAACTCATACTGTCTGTTGGGGCTGACACTGTAGAAGCCGTTTTTATAAATGGAGGGATTATATAAAATACTGGCAGCTGCACGGTAGATCACAGGCTGCAATCCCATTTTGTCAAAATTCTCCAGAGCTCTCCGCATCATGCGTTCGAAGCCCAGCTGATAACGGACATCCACCGCAGCTTTTTTCGACAGATCCTTGCCGGTCACTTCAAAACCGATGCGGTACCCCTCGGTATAAGTGTCTGCCATGGTATTTATGGTCTCTTCCGGCAGGGAATTCAGGAATTTCGCCATTGCCAGTTCATTTTCCCCCACGTATTCTCCATAGGCATAGAGATAACGCAGATCGGTCAGTTCCGCCCTTCGGATAATGTCTGCCGCAAAATTATTCCCCGGGCATACCAGTTCCCGTACCCGTGCTTCCGCCGCCACATCCGCGTAATCGCTGACGAACCAGTAAAGGATCTCACGGATGGACGCATAAGACGGAAGTCTGTGATTCTCCTGCTCCTCATATACAAATGCCGCATATACCTCAGAAAACAGTTCCATACGGATCACCAGTTCGTCCAGTCTTCCCTCATAGGTAAAACCGATCAGGCTCCGCATTTCCGTATAAAGGAAGGCGGCCAGTGCGCCGAATTCTTCTCCCAGACACTTTACAGCTACCGCAGGATTAGCAAAGCTGTTCTCATAATTTTCCGGTAAAATATCTTCATACAGGGCATGGTTACGCTGTTTCAGCTCTTCCAAAGTGGCAGTGTTCTGTTTTCCCTGCTCCAGGAACTGTCTGGTATCCTCGATCAGCAGTAAAAATTTTGCTACCGCTGTAAAATATTCTTTCCAGTGCTGCAGGCTTTCTTCCTGCCAGTCCTCCCCGGGGATCTCCCGGATCCGGTCTAAGGCCAGTTCCAGACGTTCCAGTAATAATTCTCTTTCTTCCATAGATCTGATTGCTCCTTCTATCTAAATAACTGCTGTGTGATCCAATGCTTCTGTTCCAGAATATCCGTTACAGACGGCTTCCCAGATACAGCAAAAAGCTGACACCTCCAAGGGCAACAACATTTAATATTGTTCCCAGCACGGGAAAGATACGATAGATATCTTTTTCCCGAAGGGTCAGTATTCCCAGGATCAGTCCGATCAGGGAATAGATGGTGGCCAACACACCGGTAACACCGTATCCACCGTGCATCACGCCGCCCTGACTGTAGGACAGATACGTCACGATCCCCAGGGACACCAGACTGATGCCCCCCAGGATGGTCGACATGATCGCCCTGTTGGAATGTTTTTTATTCGTAAAAATGTAGTTCTTTTTCCGCATACTATTTTCAAGCCTTTCAGTAACCTGCAATCCCCCATGGAACCCGAAAAGGGCACTTCCGGTATGGAAATGCCCAATTTTCACGCCCTGACGGCGTTTTCCTTCTCATTTGTGATCAGAACAGAATACGTGATTTGCCGGAGACCAGCTTGCCGCCACTGATGATCAGCAACACACCTGCCGCGATTCCGACTACCAGGGAAATGACTCCCAGTACAATATTCAGAGCACCTGCTCCACGCATGATCTTATAGATTTTCTCTTCCATGGAATCCTCCTGTCTTCTATCCAAAACTTTCGAAGCCGTCTGCTTAAGCACCGTATACAGCATAATATTCGTCGATTGCCTTCTTCAGAGTATCATCAATGTATACCTGTCCCTTGTAAGGCTTGTTGTACAGATGATCGATGACATCCTGCATGGTTACGATGGCATGTGCATCAAATCCGTACTTTTCCTTGATCTCTTCCAGTGCGCTGACCTTGCCGCCCAGACCCTTTTCCATACGGTTCAGGGATACCATCAGACCAACGATTTCTACATTGGCTGCTCCTCTTACCTTGGGAACAGTCTCTTCCATAGATTTGCCGGAAGTGGTAACATCCTCGATCATGATGACTCTGTCGCCATCTTTTAAGGAGCTTCCCAGGAAGCTTCCCTTATCTGCGCCGTGATCCTTCTCTTCCTTGCGGTCGGAACAGTAACGAATCTCTTTGCCGTATAATTTGCTGTAAGCCACTGCGGTTACCACACTGATGGGAATGCCCTTATAGGCAGGTCCGAACAATACATCGAAATCATCACCGTAGGTATCGTGAATTGCTTTCGCATAGCTCTCCCCCAGCTTCATCAGCTGAGAACCGGTGACATACGCACCCGCATTCATAAAGAAAGGAGACTTTCTACCGCTCTTTAAGGTAAACTCTCCGAATTTCAATGCCTTACAATCCACCATGAACTCAATAAATTCCTGCTTGTACTGTTCCATTGTATCTAAAAACCTCCGTGATTCTCGTATCTTTGTCAGTTCTGCCCTTTATCATACCATACTTTTTTTTAACATTCAATGAGTTTCCTTGAGAAGAAAAAAGGCAGTCCATCGACTGCCTAATAGGTATCTCCCTGTAAAGGTCGGATATTCACTTCCTCCAGTACTGCCTGTGGGGACAGACGGAAGGTCAGGGTGATGACTTTTCCGAGGTCGGAGGTCTCTAAAAGTGACCTGTCCTCTTCGGAGGATTTCTTTCTGGTCTCGGTAAAGGTGCCGCCGGGATTAATGAGGGATACACCGATCCCCATAGGCTTGCATTCCTCCCGGAGGGCATAGGCATAGGACCGGAGCGCCCATTTGGAAATGCCGTAGATGCCGCCCCTGTCTCTGCGGATTCCCGAAGTGGAACCGATGAGTACGATGCGGCTGCCCGGTGCCAGCAGCGGAAGAAATTCCTTCACCAGACGGTAATATGCCGTCACGTTGCTGTCAAGCATTGCCTGCAGTTCCTCCGGCTCCGGCTGTACTACGGATGTCTTCGTGGCCGGATTGGGAAATACCGCCGCACACAGGATCAGTCCATCCACGTTATCTCCGAATCCCACTATTTTACCGTTCTTCACTGCATCCACCAGTCCAGTGGTTTCCTCTGCCTTACCGGCATTACAGGAATAGGTAACTGCTCCTGCCAGTTCTTTTCCGGTTTCTTCCAAAGTCTTCGGATTTCTGCCGACAATCAGTACCTTATGTCCATCCTGTAACAGTTCCCTTGCAGCCGCTTTGCCGATGCCGCGGCTGCCGCCAATGATCACAATGTTCATATTCAGGTCTCCTTCTTATCGCACCCATTTACAGTCAGATTCCTATCTGATCTTCTATTCCGCTCAATCGTTTTAGTATCTTCCGAGGATCGTATCCTTGACATCCCATCTCTGCGGCGGATAAGGAGTCTGATCACCATATCCTACATCCACATAGGTCACCAGCCGGATATAATCCGGCAGATTGAATTTCTTCCGCAGTCTGTCGCAGAATTCCTCTCCGGGGAACGTCAGCCATACCCCCTCTAATCCTACCGCATGAGCAGCCAGAACGATATTCTGTCCGGCGGCTCCGGCATCCAGCAGCTGATTTCTCACCGGGGTAAAGGAGTTGGCTCTGTAGCATCTCATATCCTGTAAGATCACCAGATGCACCGGACCTCCCGGCACGTCACTGCCGCGGAACAGTCCCGGCTCGTTTTTCTCCCGTACCACCACATAGCGGATGGACTGTATATTACAGCCGTGAGCAGCCCAAAGCCCCGCTTCCAGGATCTTATCGATCAGTTCATCCGGTACTTCCTTGTCCTTGAATTCCCGGACGCTTCTGCGTTCCTTTACAATCGTGAAAAAGTCTTTCTCCATCTGTTCCGTCACCGGCGTAGGTTTGTAAGGTGTCAGATCCACGTCTTCCCCCTTTACCAGTTTCTCCGCCGCATCGATCAGGAAAGAGGCATACCGATATTCCGGCAGATTTTTTCCCAATCCTCTTTTCTCCCACAGTTCCAGCAGATGCTTCGTATAATCTGCCTGGTTGGGTTTTAATTTCTGGTGGCGATATGCGGTGGCATATACCTGGATCTCCAAGGTATGATGGGAACGTTCTCTCACTCTTGCCCGGAATTCTGTCTCATCCATGGCTAAAAGCTGCTCGTCTGTCAGACGCATATTGTTATTCCAGATCTCAAGTACTTCATCTCTGGAAAGGTAATCCATACTGGTGTCACGAAACATACTGCTGCCTCCTTATTCTCTGTATTCTCCGCCTATAAGTTGCCCCAATAGTTGTTGGGAATATCCTGTCCACCGCTGTTGATGTCTTTTGCGATTTCTGCTGCAATTTTTAAAAGCAGAGGATCATTACGCCCCCTCTTCTGCTCCAGAGGAATCTCGTAGATTTTCTGAATGGTACTGGGTCTTGGACTTAACAATACCACTCTGTCTGCCAGGAACACCGCCTCATTTATATCGTGTGTGACGAATAATACGGTCTTGTTCTCTGCCTGTCTGATATTGATCAGTTCCTCCTGCAGAGTGCATTTGGTCAGATGATCCACGGCACTGAAGGGCTCATCCATGAGGATGACCTTGGGATTCATGGCAAGGGTTCTGGCGATGCCGGCTCTCTGCCGCATACCGCCGGACAGCTGTGCCGGATATTTGTTCTCAAAACCGTTCAGGCTGACCATGGAGATATAACGCCTTAACCGTTCTTCTCTCTCTTCCCTGGGTACTCCGGCGATCTCCAGTCCGAATGCCACATTTTTCCGTACGGTTCTCCAGGGAAACAGGGAGGCATCCTGGAATACCACGCCAATATCTCTGCTGGTACCGTGTACCGGCTGTCCATCCAGCAATACTTCGCCGCTTGTAGCATCCAGCAGGCCCGCCACGATCTCTAACAGGGTACTCTTACCGCATCCGCTGGGACCTACGATGCAGACGAATTCACCTTCTGCCACATCAAGATTGATGTCATGCAGTGCCTGTACTTCGTTTCCATCCTGATCGATATAGGTTTTGTTGATATTTTTAATGGATATTGCGGGCATTTCCATTACCTCCGTTTCCTGTGTCTCTTATTTTCAGAGCATTCTCAATTATTTTGCTTCCGGGTCGGTCATTCCCAGGGTATCTGCAGCTACCTGCGCGAATTCGTTGGTGTAGGTTCCTTCGTAGCTGACATTTTCATCTACCCAGCCGTACTCCTTCAGATATTCAAAGGTGGTAGCCAGACGATCTTCGGGGATTACCGGATAATCCAGCCATACATCGATTTCCGACTCGATGGCCTTTCTCATAACCTCTTCGGATGTATTCATCTCTTTTGCTGCCCATGCAACAAATTCGTCGAAATAGTCATTCTTAACTTCTTCATGTACCTGATAATAAGCGGTCAGGAAGCGCTGCAGCTTCTCCGGCTCATTTTCAATAAAGCTGTTGCTTGCGATGATCGTTCCGGTATAGTAGTCGGGGATGTAGTCCCAGGCTCTTCCCAGGATATGTCCGGTGCCGTCTGCCTCAGCCAGTGCCGCATACGGGTTGTGAATGATCGTAGCGTCCACTTCGCCGGAAGTCAGGGATGCATAAGCGGTCTGGTATACGCCGTTGGCGATCAGATCCACGTTATCCGTGCTGACACCGTTCTTCTCCAACATCTTCAATACGGAAAGTCGCATTCCGCCGGAAGCTCCTGCGGTACCGACTTTTTTGCCTTCCAGATCGGAGAAGTCCTGTATATCATTGTTTGCCACCAGCCAGTAGCATCCGGAATATCTCCACATATTTCCTACCAGCTTGGCAGGCACACCGTTGTAGATACCGGGGATATAAGAACTGGGATCTCCGTCTGCCACATCGATCTCTCCTCTGGTGATCAGGGACATTACTGTGGAGTTGGTATCAGCGCTGGCCTCTACGTTTTCGAACTCAATACCAAGCTCTTTATACAGACCCTTTTCAATGGCAAAACGGTTCACCGCACCGGTCATTCCGGTAGCGAAGCAGGAACGGATCACGATGGTGTCTCCGGATTCCTCTCCTGCGGTAGTTGCACTTGCTGCCTGGCTTCCCTCATTCTGTGCGGTTCCGGTTGCTGCATTGTTGCCGGTTGCTGCACTGCTGCCGCAGCCTGCCAGTACTCCGGTTGCCAGTGCCACCGTCAGTAATACGCTGAATACTTTCTTTTTCATAACATTTTCCTCCTCGTCTATTGAAAAAATTTATTTGCTTATACATGTCTCCATCGATAGCTGATAGCATATTCGATGGCATCGATCAGTTTTACCGCACCTACGGATAATAAGGTGATCAGGATGATCAGGAAGAACATCCTCGGGGTGTTCAACAGGTTCTGGGATTCTGTCAGCAGATAGCCGAGTCCCGCTCTCGCCGACTGCATTTCCGAGAACAGGACACCGGTCAGTGCCGTTGCCGCTGCCAGCTTCAATCCGTTGAAGATCGACGGCAGTGCCGCCGGAATGATGACCAGAAATACGGTCTGGAAACGGTTGGCCCGAAAGACCCTTGCGACCTTCAGGTATTCCTTTTTACACTCCTTGGCTCCGGTCACGGTATTGTACAGGATCGTAAATACCGAGAACAGAAATACCAGAAATGCCTTGGACTGAAAGCCGATGCCGAACCACAGGATCAACAGCGGCAGAATCGCTACCTTGGGAACTGCCATGATCGCAGAACAGAACACATTCATGTATTTCTCCGATACCGGAAACAGTGTCCACAACAGACCTACCGCAATACCGACTACCACTGCGGACAGGTAACCTGCCAGTGCCTCCTGGATCGTCAGCAATAAGTGGGGCCATAAGGTTCCGTCTGTAATGATCTTAATGCCCTCTTCCACGATGGAAGTCGGGGATGCCACGAAGATCGTAAGCACCCTGCCGGAATCTACTGCCCATTGCATCCACAGAAGCAGTGCCGCCACGGTGAGCAGCTGTGCCAGATTCACCCAGGTAAAACGTTTCTTATTCTTAGTTTTCTTCTTTTTTTCCATAAGTGTATTCTCCTCGCTTCACCTTATCGCTTTCAAAGTACTCTCTCTTACAACAGGTACCTTCCAGGATGACATTCTGTGTGATCCTGTGGGAGAGACACCTGGAAAAATTCTCAATGGTGGTGGTATCGATCACATCACAGTAAAACGGTGCGATCTCTCGGAACCAGGGATATTTGTCAAAATAAGTTCTCCACACTTCCGCATAGGGACAGTGATCTTCTCCCCATTCCGGGATCCATCCGGTGAAGGGAAGGTCGATAACACTCATAAAGTCTTCTACGGAATCTGCCTTCAGGCCTTGCGCCAGTGCCTTTTCCCGCAGCTGATCCGACCGGTCCACTGCCAGTTCGAATACGGTCTGTCTCACGATATCTTTGGTCTTCTCCAGTCCGAACTGGTCATATAATACTTTGCTGAAATGAAAGAACTGCATGGCGAACTGTCTTGCGGCCTTTCTTACTTCACTTACCAACAGTTCTCTGGGAACCGTTCCTTCTATTTTATAATCTGCTTTACTCAATGTCCGCTTCCTCCACCTTATTAAAGCTGTCCATAAAAGCTATGTATTCCTGTTTATCAGCGAATCTCGGATGATATTCCTGTTTGGTCCGCTTCGTCACTTCCGCGCCATTCTTTAACATTCTGTAAGCACTCAGGGCAAATATCTTTGCTGTCAGCACATAGGCTTCTTCCTCATCCACGATATCGAAATCCACCTGGTGCAGACCACCTACAGCACCGCCGGTATTGAAAGTGATCACAGGAAGCAGATGCTGTACATCTCCCACATCTGTGGATCCTCCGCTGTGTTCCTCCGGTCTGACCTCGTATACCGTTTTTTCTCCTACCAGTGCTTTCACCGCATCGGCCATCTCTTCCGGTGCCGACTGCCAGAGAGAAGGAAGATAGCCCGGCATAGTCTCGATACGATACCCTGCTCCCATGGCAAGTGCTCCTGCCTTGAAGGAACGATCTGTCTTGACGGATGCATCTGCGAAAGCCTCCAGGGTCTTGCCTCTTACCAGTGTCTCCAGCACCGCTTCGTTGGGAACTACATTGACCAGATCTCCGCCCTTGGTCAGGATCGGATGAACCCTCACGCAATCCTCATCCCGGAAGGTCTCACGGTTCAGTGCCAGTGCCTGTAACCCCAGGCTTGCTGCCGATAAGGCGTTGACACCTTTTTCCGGACATCCCGCCGCATGGGCTGCTTTTCCTTTGATACGGATCACCTTGGATACAAAACCATTGCCACTGTTGCTTCCCAGCCGGATTCCCTCTAAGGAAATATGATGCGCCAGTGCCACATCCACATCATCGAAAGCACCGATGCGGATCAGTTCACATTTTCCACCACCGTAAGCGATCTTGCCATCAGCGATCAGCTGATTCTTGAATTCGATCTCACCGTACTCTTCCGCCGGTGTGGCGAAGAAGATCACCTGTCCATCCAGCTTCTGTGCCACCTCTGCATCCGTAAGTGCCAGCGCCGCTCCGATGACTCCTGCCAGTTGTGCGTGATGTCCACAGCAGTGAGCTGCCTGTGTCTCCTGATTTGCATGTGCATGCTGCGGAATCCTCAGGGCATCCAGTTCTCCGATCAATGCCAGGGATGCATTTCCGGCCTTTTCTTTATTTAAATAGGCTTTTGCTCCGGTGATGGCCAGATCTGTCTGTACCGGCAGCTGTAAGCTCTTCATAAAATCCACGAACTTTTTCGAAGTGCGGAATTCCTTGTAGCCCAGCTCTGCATGATCGTAAATATCTCTTGCGAACTCTACGATGGTCTCCCGGTTGTCATCTATGATCTTAAGGATTCTCTGTTCTGTCGTATCAAAGGTTGCTGCCACGGTGTCATCCTCCTCGTCTTTTATATCCTAGTAAATCTATATGTTTTCTATGTTTTAGATGATATTACCTTATATTTCCTAGTTTGTCAATAGGGTTAGTATGTATTTATATAAAAAAGTTAGGTAACAGTTCAGCCATGAACATATTTGCCCGCAAAATCATGCAAGCATGATTTCTGTGCCCAGATATGTTCATGGCTGAACTGTTACCTATATTTACTTACTTATTTACTCTCTATTCTTCAATACTTCCGCAGGCACCAGCTTGTTCAGTCTGCCCACCAGCAGGAAGTTGATCACCAGATAGCAGATCAGGATGCCTCCGTAGATCATGCCGTACAACTGCGGCGGGAACTGTAAATCCATTCCGATGGCCACATTGGAAATAAAATACGGGAAGATCAGATCCATGGACCATTTTGCCAACGGTACTCCCAACAATGCTCCCAACATTATAATATAGAAGTTCCCGTCCAGATACAGTCTGCGGATCTCTCCCTTTCGGTAGCCGAATACTTTCATCAGGGAAATGGAGAATGCAGAACGGTCGATCATGACCTTCATCATCAGATACATGACGATCATGAAGATCAGTGCGGAGATGGCCGCCAGCATGCTGACCATAGGTCCCATCATATCCGTAAATATCTGAGAGCTTTCCTCCACGTTTTCTCTGGATACCGTAGAATACAGTCTGCCGTTGTCGATGTCCAGTGCATGATCGGCGAATACTACATTATAATAGTCGTCTTCCTGATCGAACAGTTCCTGCATGGCATCCCGGTCTAAAAATACATAAACACCGGAGGCAAAATGAACGATATCTTTGACAGTAAACGCATAATCTCTCTCGTTCACTTCATCGGAAAGCACTAGTTTGTCACCGACCTTCACGCCAAATTTCTGTGCTGCGGCGCTGGAGATCACGATCTCATTTTTCTTATTGCTGGTCTCCACCGGAAAATATGGATTATCCTTATCGATTCCCAGTACCGTCACATCCAGATTATAACCGTAAGCCTCTTTTTTCAGACTCTCCACATAAGCCGGAGTACCATCCTCCGGCACATCCTCCGTGGGATATTTGTAAGTATACATATAAGCATAGGTCGTCTCATCCAGGCAGGCGTCTCCAAAGTTCTTACACAGAACATAGCAGTCTGCAGAGATCAAAAGTACCAGCAGGCAGATAAACATACCGATCACCACCGCCACGGCAGAACGCATCTCCCGAAGGAGCTGACGGACCTGGAATCTGTGAAGGAACTTCATATTTCCCAGATTTACATCTTGTATCTTCCCGGCCCTGCCTGCGGTCTGTTCATTTCGAAGCAGAGACAGTGCCGTGCGCTTCAACTTCTTGCTGATCACCAGACAGTTTACCAATGCGGCCGTCACCGGCGGCATGACCAGACTGTAGACCAGCAGATAGGCCGGAGTCACGATTTCCATGGGTGGCAGGGAAAAATACACGATACTGTCCTGCATCTGCCAGCCGGTACCATACTTCGAAAAGCCCAGGACACAGCCGACCGCACCTCCTAAGAAGGAGATCATCATGGGATTGAGCAGATAATGGAACAAAAGCTGCCCTCGCGTCACACCCAAAGCGTACAGCGCACCGATGACGCTGCTCTCTTTTTCAATATTATGTACCACAAATACGGAGATCACGTAAGTGAACATGACCATCAGGATAATACCGGATACCATACCGGCATATTTATTGATGATCACATCCCCGCTGGCGGCATCGATTCTGAGATTATCCCCTGCCACCAAAAACTGTGTCAGATTGTCGATATCGAAAATAAAATACTCATCGATCATATCATTGGCTTCATCCTGCAGTTCCTGCACACCGTCCCGCAGTTCCCTGCTGCCATCCGCAATCTCATCCACGGCATCCGTATAATCGATGATTCCTTCCCGGAAATCCTCCAGATCCTCCAAAGTATCCTTCGCGTCCTTCAAGGAATCCCGCAGCCTGGCATCCACACTGCTGCCCTCTGCCATCAGCTGGTCCAGCTCTTCCTTATAATTGTCGGCAGTCAGTTCTACCTGAATATCACTTTCTTCCAGCTGTGCCTCCACCATATCCATCAGTGCATCCACCACGGCATCTGTGCCGTCTACCAGAGGCTCACTGGCGGTATAAAGCACGCTCAGTCCCTGGAACAGCTCCTGGGATCCTCCGGCTGCTTCTCCGACACCGGCGGTATAGGCTTTCACCCCATCCCGAAACTGTGCCACGGTGTCCAGCTGACTTTTCACTGCAGACAGCTGCCCCGCTGCCTGGGATGCCCCCATCTGTGTAAAGACAGTTGCCAGCTGATCCAGCTGCTCTCCGTAACCGCCAGCCGTCAGTCCCGGAAAGCTGATCCCGTATGCCGCATAAGGTTCCAACTCTGCCTGGAGCTGTTCATTCACCATGCCCAAAATGGCATTAAAAATAGCATCAGCTCCCTGATTCAACGCAGCACTGTTTTCCGTGATCTGACTCATACCGCCCACCAGTGCTCCGCCGCCGGCAGAAGCTGCATTAACTCCGTCCGTGTAGGATTTCACACCATCCCGGAACTCCTGCAGATCTTCCAGAGACTTTTTCGCGTCCTGCAGGTTCTGCCGCAGGGATGCAGTGTAGGCATGAGGATTAGCGATCATGGCATTCAGCTGTTGTTCATAATTTCCTGAAGTCAGTGTCACTTCCACTCCGACATCCTTCAGGCTGTCATTCACCTGTTCCAGCATGGCATCAAACAACTCATCCGCCGCATCCGTCAGTTCTGTATTATGATCCGCCAGTTCATCCACACCGTCCACCAGCTCATCCACGCCATCCAGAAGTTCCTGGATACCATCCTGAATATCGTTCTTCGTCTCTTCCGCATCTGCCAGCATTTCCAGAAAATAAGTATCCGTCACCTTACTGCGGTCCAGTTCGAAGGATTGTAACAGTTCCTTCAGTTCCTGATCCGTCATGGTATCATTCAGCAGATAGGTGTAAGTATAATCCTCCGTCCGGAAATTCTGTCCGCCTGCTTTCAGAGCTTCATAATCCTCTGCCGTGACAAATCCGAAGCCAAACAGATTGCTGTCTACAGTGGTATCTGACGTTTTCTCAAAAGCAGCATCGTAATCCGGCGTGCTGCCGATTCCGGCAACGGTGAACTCTTTTCCCCCAACGATAAAGATATCTCCTAATTGCAGCTCATGTTTTTCCGCATAATGCTGTTCCAACAGGATCTCTCCCTGTGCCGGAATTTCCTCCCCTTCTGCTGGAACGAACAGATCTACCGATTCTCTTGCCTGATAGACACGAAACGTGGACTGTCCCAGATGAAAATCCAGGGAAAAATCCCTCTGCAGTGTCACACCTTTTTCCGTGATCTGTGCGGTCTCTTTTTCGGTCAGCGGAACAAAAACGCCAAACTGTCCGTCCTCTCTGTGATGGACACGTCCGCTCTCCTTCGTCCCCTGCATAATAGTCTCGGCAGCTCCCACAATAGCCACCACCATATACATGACCAGTGCCACCAGGAAAAACAGTGCCAGATACCGAAGCAGGTTTTCCCGGATATCCCGAAGTACTCGTTTGCTTAATATCCTCTGCATCCTACAAATCCTCCAGTTCTGCCGCAGGAACACGTTTCTCGTTCCGATAGTTCTTGCTGATCTGTCCGTCCTTGATCATAATGACCTGATGTACCATGTTTTTAATGGAATTATTATGCGTAACAATAAGCATCGTAGTGCCATACTGTCTGTTGATATCCTCCAGCAGTATCAGGATGTCCCGGGAAGTCCTGGAATCCAGCGCACCCGTAGGCTCATCGCATAACAGAAGGCTCGGATTCTTGATTAAGGCTCTGGCGATGGCACAGCGTTGCTGTTGTCCGCCGGAAAGTTGTGCCGGGAACTTGTTCTGATGTTCCGTCAGTCCCAGTACCTGCAGCAGTTCCTCCATATTCAAAGGATTCTTCGTCAGATACTGGCAAACCTGGATATTTTCCTTCACCGTCAGATTCGGCACCAGATTATAAAACTGGAAAATAAAACCCAGCTTCTCCCGACGGTAATTGGAAAGTGCTTTACTGTTAAGCCCCGCCACCTCCTGTCCATCCACTACGATGGAACCGGAATCCACGGTATCCAGTCCTCCGATGCAGTTGAGCAGCGTGGATTTGCCGGAACCGCTGGTGCCCTGGATGACACACATTTCACCTTGTTCCACTCCTGCGGTGATTCCCTTTAATACCTGTACATAACCGCCGCCTTCTCCATAGCTCTTCTTCAGATCCTTCACTTCCAGATACATATCCTGCCTCCTCATCACTAATGATAATGATTTTCATTAACATAACACTGTTATGTTAATGCTCTGAAACAGCACCCCTGCAAAGTCCAAACTTCCTTGGGGTGCATTGTATTTTAGCTTTCTGTCATTATGCCCATCCATCCGCGCACCAGATACATCGTCAAGGCATCCACATGCTTCAATGCCACTCTCTCTTCTGTCTCATGCAGAAACAGGTGTACAAAAGTATCTACCATAATGTGGGCCATCCAGTGTGTCATGTAATCATCGACCCGCGGTCTTCCGGTGGCATTCGTCACCATATCGCATAATCTGCGGTACTGCTGCTCCGAGATATCCACGACCTCATCCAGACAATTTTCAAATCGGGACCCCTGAGATTTCGTCAGGAGCAGCAGAAAGGCCTCCCGGTTCGCATACATCTGCCGGATGATCTGTCTGGATGCTTCCAGATCCCCGTCATCCGCAATATCCAGCTGTGCCACCTGATCCTCGTTGTGCATCTCTGTGGCATAATGTTCTTCCATTATTGCATACAGCTGCCGCAACGGCTCTTCCACCAGTGCTGCCAACAGATCTTCCTTATCCTTGAAGAAAAAATACAGCGCCCCTGTGGTCACTCCGGCCTCTTTACAGATATTCCGCAGGGAAGCTTTCATATATCCTTTTTCCAGAAACTCCCTTTTGGCACATTCCAGAAGGTGCTGCCTGGTTTCTTTATTCTCATTTTGCGTTTCCTGTTTTAAGGGCATTGCGATCTCCTTCGGGAATAATACTCCTCTCATAGAAAGCATCCCCTGCCTGCAAGCAGTCAGGTATGTTTTCTATGGAAGAGTTTATTCTATCATATGTTCACTCGTTCACATAACGTTGTTATGTCTGCATTATAAATAAAAACAGGATTGCTGTCAACCCTGTTTTTATTTTCGTCATTTCGTTTTATTTTGTTTTCAGCTGTTCGATCTTTTCCTGTAAATCTGCAATGGCTCTCTGGCTGTTCTTAATGGTCTCGCACTGCTTCTCAAAAGGAGGCTCCGGCATATCGCTGTACTGTTCAAAATAGATCTTGCCGATCTCCAGATAGTTCTTCTTCATGACTTCCTCGCAGGTAGAGATCTGGCTCTTCAGATTAGCAATGGCTGCCAGTTCTTTTGCTTTGTCTGCCGCTACTTTTCCCTTTTCGGTGATGGTATCACCGATCTTCTCTATAATATCCATCGTATGATCTCCTTTCTCTTCCTACCGCCCGCACTTTGGATCTGTCTGTCCTTCCCGTCCGGGCTGTTTCGGTTTCCATATTCCGTGTGTATTATTGTACCTTCTTCCGGATACCGCGTCAAGTATAAGCGCTACTTGCGCATTTCAAAGAATCTGTGCTATAATCGCCTTGTAATACTATTGGAGGTGACATCATGCAGCCGCTATATACCACTCTGAAAGTTAATAATGAGATTGAATTGTGCGAAGTATCCGATCCCGATTGCAAGCAGCTCATCGAGAGAGCATTGCTGAAAAACCGGATTTCTTATTATATCCGCTGGCCGAAGGCTTCCTTCTTCAGCCGCAAAAAAGATGCCTGCATCATCTGCATCAACGACAATGTCAAGGATGCTGCGGAAGAGATCGTCCGCGGGATCTGTGACGAATCCGGATACAATGTGCGCTTTATTTTAAAACGTTCCTCTAATAACTATTTATAGACCCTTAAAGCACATAATTTTATGTTTTTTTCGTTTATTGATTGATTTTTTCTCACTAATGGATCATAATGATGATATCATTTAATACAAAGGAGGGGCTTTCTAATGGAAAAGCGTGTTAACAAGCATGTATTTGCCTGGGTTTTCTGCTTTTTACTTGGTGAGTTGGGTGTTGATAGATTCGTCAGAGGTCAGGTTGGTCTCGGAATTTTGAAGCTTCTCACTGCCGGTGGCTGCGGAGTATGGAGCCTGGTCGACTGGATCATTGCTCTTACCAAGGCATACGGTGCTGCTTATGCCGGTTCCGAAGAAGTTGTATTCGTAGACGGTAAATATACAGCATAATCACAGGATAAAAAAAGCTTTTGCCGGAGACGACAAAAGCTTTTTTCTTTTTATAGGTTGCTGATCATGAACAAAAACATAAAACAAACTATATTTCTTATTTCTATTATTGCACTACTCCTGCTTTTCCTGTGGTTCTCAGGATATCAATGCCCTTTACTATTCTTTTTTGGCATTCCATGCCCTTTCTGTGGAATGACCAGAGCATTTTTATGCCTATTAAGCGGTGATCTTACAACAGCCTTTTATTATCATCCTCTCTGGCCTGTAGTATTGGGAATTTTTATTATTTTTCCTCTTTGGAAATTCCGGCTTCTTCACTTATCGGACAAATGGATCGATCATGGGGCTTTTGCGATTGGAATTCTGTTCTTGCTCTGCTTTATCATAAGGCATGTAACACATTCTCCCATTGTACAGATTGATTTTACAAAAGGTATTTTTCATTTCTTTTCATATATGAATATATGAAAAAGGAGCTGTAATACAGCCCCTTTTCAATGCTCTTATGCAATCGCTTTATCCGTTTTCTCAATCAAAATCGAATTTGGTGTAACGCTCATACATAGCGCCATAACGGAATCTTGCCATTTCATTTTTCTTGAGGACATCTTCCTCGGATCCCCTGTACTGACAACGCAGGCAGTAGTATTCCTTCTTATCCTTATCGTAGAACATATCCATATCGATATCTCTCATGAAGCAAGAGGGACATCTGTAGTTTAATTTGCCTTTTCCAGCTTGAGCCATGTTGCAACGACCTCCTTATCCTTGATTTTGGAATTGTAACCCAATGTAAACATCGGGGAGAATGCATATCCTTCCTTCACATATCCGACAGCGCCTTCTGCATTGGTGCTCATGGATACTGCGGTCTCGATCTGAGGAATGACAGCTCTTACTTCGTCAGCGTCTGCCTTCTCCATCTCACGGCACTTGTACTCGTAATCCAGAGTCTCTACCTCGTCACCCTTCTTGGTGCTTAAGGTGATACCCAGCATATCCTCAGAATACTCTGTGGTACCGTAGCATGCTACGATATACTCATTCAGTTCTACTTCAGCGTTCGGATCGCTCATCTCCAGGATCTTACGCTCGATCTTGATCGCAGAGCTGCCCTCCTCGAAGGAAACGATGGTCTGTAATTTTACAGTCAGATCGTAGAACTCGATGTCTACGGGATCCAGTGTCAGGATTCTGGTGTTGCCTTCCTGAGAGAAATGAGCCTTGGTACGGCACAGGCACAGATCCACTTCTTCACCGTTGTGTTTTAACTTGGCACTTCTAACGGTACCTTCTCCTGCATAATGTGTGAAGTAACCTGCACGGTACTTCTCCTGGATCAGGAAAGGATAGGAAGCATCGGTCACATGCTTGGTGCCGATACCTACCGGCCACTCTAGCTTTGCAGCGTAAGGGCGCAGGTCTACGATAGCACCGCCCTGATCCATATTTACGCAGGCACGCATGAAGGGATCACAGTACCAGAACAACTGCTTGTCGGAACCGTACAAAATATCTCTCCACAGAGCACACTCAGGCTCGGTGTAGGTCTTCTTCTGACGATAGTAATCAGCGAACTCCGCCATGGTCATATCGGTAAGCTTGCCTTCCTTCTTCAGGTCGCCGTAATACTTCATACCGTCTTCATAACTCTTCTTCAACAGTTCGTAAGGCTGCTCCCAACGGCCCATTTTGTTCAGCCAGCCGGGTCCTACGAACATCATGTTGTATGCGTATCCGTTGTTGTACTTCTCCAGGGAACGATACTGATCGATCAGGTTGTACAGATAAGGATACTCCCAGGTCTTGGTGTCATAGATCATACCACGCAATACGTTCTGAGGATGGGTTCCGAAGTTGGAGCCATTGCCGTCATAGCATGCCAGCAGGTCTCTGGACAGGTGAGGGATTGCTACTACACCGCTGTCCTCAGCTTCGTTGGCTGCAGGTGCATGGGTATTCTGCTTGGAAGGGATCCAAGGTGCCCAGGGGCCGCCATCCATGAAGGTATACCAGGAGTTGTTGCAGGTATGATATGCCTTGGGGCCTTCCTCCCAACAGGTTGCTACCGCACATTTTACGGTAGGATAGGTTGCTTTGATATAATTGGTCAGATCTGCATCCATGTAGTAAGATCCGGTGGATTCGGGATAGAATCCGAACTTTTCATGGAACTTGCCGAATACATCATCCACGATAGACTTTTTGTCTTCCATGGAGAACATCCAGATACAGAAATCCTTGGTCTTGTACTTCTCACGGAACTCTGTGCAGGGCAGTCCTAACAGAGACAGTGCGATCTCATCACCGTACTTCTCGTGATCTGCCTTAGCCAGTGCTACCGCTTCGTCATTGAACAGGGAAGCATAGGTCATCTGAATGGTAGTCTTCAAACCATTCTTGTGTGCAGTTTCCTGCTGAAACTTGAAAATATCCAGAGATTCTGTTAACAGTGCTTTTCTGCCCAGATCCTCTTCTTTGCCGTGTCCGGTTACTTTTTCCGCATACTCGGGAACCATCTCCGGACGGTGAATGATATTCACGATAAACTTATCCATCTTTTCCTCCATCTCGCCATTTGGCATCTTATATCGTGAGCATAGCTCACTCAATGCATTTCGCAAAATCACACTTGCAAGCAAGTGATTTTGCTTCATTATATCATGATTCGCACCTACGGTGCTTACCGTTGCTTCGCAACGATCATGATCAAATTCGCCGTTCGCCAATTATGCAAGCATATTGGCTCACTTGCACTCATTATATCATCCTCCCCGCATTGCGGGAACGAATATCACATTACTTCTGAAAGTCTCTGATCACTTTCAACGCGGGCAGTGCATTTCCATCATAATCGAACAGTGCCTGATTGGCCCATTCGTTTCCGCCCGGACCGGGATCCTGAATATAGTTCAGGGATTCCTCGTTGGCCCAGCCACAACCGGGCATCGGGATCCATGCCGGCTCCCAATAGTAGAAGCCCTTTCCTCTGCCCTCCGGAACCTGTGTGATCCTCTCCATGACCTTCTGCATAAATGCAGACTGTCCTTCCGGTGTCATAGGATACTCCACCGCCTCTGCAAGGTGGGGCTTGGTCGCCATGCCCTTGCGCTGTTCCGGTGACAGTTTTTCCCTGTCTGCATAGTCCTCCATGGTGAAGCCCATGGATACCTCTGCCACAATGACATCCTTCTGATATCTCTGAGAGAGATCGTTCATATTATTTGTCAGATCCTCAATGGTTCCATGCCAGAAAGGATAATAGGACAATCCGATGACATCGAAGTCCTCTCCTCTCTGTACATAGGCATCAAACCATTCTCTGCAGCGGGCATTGTTGCCGCCACAGTCCAGATGAAGCATCACGCGGCTATCCGGGGATACTTCTCTCACCGCACGGATGCCCGCACTGATAAACCGGGCGATATTGTCAACATTGTCCCATTTTCCATGAGGCCACATCAGGCCATTGGTGATCTCATTACCTACCTGTACCATCTCCGGAAGCAGATCCAGACGCTTTAATTTCAGCAGCACATCCTTCGTGTAATCATACACATACTTCTCCAGTGCATTGGCATCTGCATATGCCCACTCCTTGGGAGGGAACTGTTTGCCGGGATCTGCCCAGAAATCACTGTAATGCAGATCCAGCAGATAGCTGTAACCCAGCTTTTTGCCTGCGGAAGCCAGTGCCACCAGTTTTGTAAAGTCACTGGTACCGGCTCCGTAAGGCTTGCCGTCCTCACTGTAAGGATCGTTCCAGAGACGGATGCGCAGAGAGTTGGCACCGTATTTTTTCAAGATCTCCAGTGCGTCCCCCTCTTTGCCTTCGTCATAATACTTTGCACCGAGAGCTGTCTCTTCCGGCAAAGTCGATACATCCATACCTTTGATAAATTTATCCATAAATTAACTCTTTATCTCCATGTCATACATTTATCCGGAGAATCCATTCCATGGATTCTCCTAGGTTAAACTGCCTAAGCAGTTTAACCTTTCACTGCGCCACCGGTGATACCTTCCACATAGAACTTCTGCATGATCACAAATAATACAGAGATAGGAATAGATACCAGTACACCGCCTGCACAGAACTGACCAAAGTAAGTGTTGATCAGGCTCTTATCCAGCATATTGTACAGACCGATAGCAACAGTCCACTGGGAAGATATGCCGGCATTTAACATCAGCTTTGCATATACGAAATCCATCCAGGGGGACAGGAAGGAGCTGATAACGGTATATACAATGATGGGACGGCTCATGGGGATAACAACCTTCCAGAAAATCGTAGCCTCACTGGCTCCATCCAGATAAGCAGCCTCGCGCAGGGAATTCGGAATCGTATCGAAGAAGCCCTTTGCGATCAGGTAACCCAGTCCGGCGCCGGCAGAATATACCAGGATCAGTCCGAGGTGAGTGTTGGTCAGGTTCAATGTCTTCAGGATAAAATATACTGCGATCATGGACAATACACCGGGAAACAGATTCACGATAACTGCGGCGTTCATCAGCGGCTTACGTGCCGGGAAACGCATGCAGGAGGTCGCATAGGCCACCATCAGTACAAAAGCGGTGGAGATCACACATACCACACATGCAATGATGAAGGTGTTCTTGAACCAGTTCGGGAACTGTGCCACACTGTCCGCAGAGAAAAGCAGATTCTTATACTGCGCCAGACTCCATTCCTTCGGGAAAAAGGTGCTGGTATTCATGCCGGTGTATGCGCTGAAGGAGGTGACCACCAGCCATACGATAGGCACCAGCCAGACAAATGCCAAAAACGCCAGTAACAGGTTATGTAATAAAGTCTTAATAAATCTCTTCATTAACGGAACGCCTCCTCTCTGTCACCCTTCAGGAATCTGCTGAAGGCAATGAGGGTAAATACCGCACATAGGATAAACACAATAATACCGATGGTGGATGCCATCTTGTAGTTGTAATAGCTCTGTGTCAGATTGAACAGCCAGGTGATCAGCAGATCCACTTCCTTCGCCTGGGAGTTCGCCATTGCCTGATTTGTGGTGGTATATACACCCTGGGTCAACAGATAGATTACGTTGAAGTTATTAATATTCTTGACAAAATCCGTTACCAGAGAAGGACCCGTGACGAACAGCATATACGGCATAGTGATATGAATAAAGCTCTGCATCGGAGTAGCGCCGTCGATCTTCGCACTCTCCAGCTGGTCAGAAGGAATATTCATCAGCACACCGGTAGCGATCAGCATCTGGTAAGGAACACCGATCCAGATATTGATCAGGATGATCATGACATGTGCCCATCCGGGAGCGGACAAAAACGGAATATAACTGGTACTGATCGCGCCGATATCTCTCAGCCACTGGGTAATTCCCGCATTGGCACAGATTGTGTTCATGATGCCGTTGTTCGCGAAAAAGTTACGTACCAGAAGTAAGGAGACGAACTGGGGAACTGCGATCGTTACAATGAACAGCGTTCTCCACAGCTTGGGCAATTTGGTTCTCTTATTATTGATCAGCAGGGACAACAGAATACCGCCGATGTAAGTGGTAGCGGTTGCAAACAATGCCCATACCAGCGTCCAGATCAAGATCCTACGGAAGGCATAACCGAAGGTAATGGTCATTCCACCGCTGGAGAACAGATTCTTGAAGTTGGTAAATCCCACCCATGTAAACAATGCGGAGGGAGGCATATGTCCCTGATCATAGTTCGTAAACGCAACAGCGATCAGGATCAGCAGAGGAACGATCGTGAAAATAACAACACCCATGACAGGAAGTGCCAGCAGTGTGATATAGAATTTGTCATTCTTGAACTGCTGCAAGTCTTCTACAAACGTATTGATATGTTCTCCTGCCTGTGCTTTTTTCTGAAGCCGGTAAACGGTCACTTCATTCTTAAGCCAAATCACCAGGAATGTGAACCAGACCACAAATGAGATTACGGAGAACAATAGGATCATAAATGAGTTGTCATAATCATTGAACTCATTCTGCATGGTTACAATATTGAAAACCGTCTCCTGCTGAACCGTTCCCAAAGTTCCAAAATCACGTACATACTCTGTGGCAAAGCCAAAGGTGAATACAATGACTGCCACTTCGAGCAGAGTCATTAAAATACCTTTGATAATTTGTTTTCTGCGGATATATCCTGCTCCCATCCAGACCAGGGATAATTTTACGAACAGATCTCCTTTTACGACTGCTTCACCGAACTCCTTGAAGAATCCGCCGATTCCGCTCTTTTTCTTCTTCATTCTCTGCCCTCTCCTTTCTTCATATTAATATAAATTTTTAGTAACTGTTCCGAACATCTTCCCACGTTCATCTGACCAGTTACATAACCCGGCAGGCAGGAGTCGAACCCGCTTACCGGAAACGTTTCCTGTAAAAAAGGCATCCCTCCACTACGTATTATTGTTCATAGCTTCAGGACGCCTTTCTATTCTCTGTATTCGTTCTGCACCAGAACGTTTTCATCATTCATTTGTCACAGAACCGGAACAGATCATCTTCCCAAACTTATTCAGCGGGTACGGAAACACCTTCTACCAGCTCATCCAGGGCTGCCTGGATACCTGCTTCATCATCAGCCTTCAGCTGACCCTGAGCTACCTTCTCACCAAAAGTCTTGGAAGGATCCCAGTACTTGCCGCCAACGATCTGAACTACACCATAAGCGGACTGCTCAGACAGAGCTGCAATAGCGGTATTGGAAGAAACCTCCTCGGAACCAGCTACATTGATATTGGAAGGTCCGATCTCTCTCTCTGCGAAACGGATTGCCTGGTTGTCTTCGTTGGTAATCCAGTCAGCCAGCAGAGTTGCCCAGCCTGCATTTGCAGAATACTTGTTAACACCTACCAACTTGAAGCCTGCTACGGAACCCTGCTGGATCTGCTTGTCACCACAGGTATAGGTAGGAAGCTTGGTAGCTGCGTAGCCTTCACCGAAAGCGGTCTGAGCTGCAGCTGCATCCCAGGTACCGGAAACTACTGCACACAGTTCGCCGGAAGCGATCTGGTTAGAAACATCACCATCAGCGATCGGAAGGAATGCGCTGTTGCCGGCGATACCCAGCATAGCCTGTACAACCTGTACACCGGTAACACCATCAGCGCTGGTGCCGTTCCAATCCATAGCAGTACTGCCGTCATCGTTCAGTGCAGTAGTAAATCCTGCGCCATAGAAGAAGGAAGCATTGTACCAACCGGAAGCAAAAGTCATACCAACCTTCTTGCCAGCCTTCTCAGCTGCTGCAAGTAAGGTATCCCAGCTCTGTGCATCTTCGGGAGTTACTAACTCGGAATTGTAATATAAGAAGTAACCGTTATCAGCACTCATAGGGAATGCATACAGTGTGCCGTCCTTGGTTGCTGCGTCTACAGAACCGGGAGCGTTTGCACTCTTGACATCAGCTACGCTCTTGCCAGCGTAAGCTTCCAGAGCTGCGTCCATATCATCAACAGACTGCAGAGCACCTGCATTTACCAGATCGATCAGCTGATCAGATGCGAAAGAATACACATCAGCAGCAGCCTCAATATCGGTTAAAACAGTATCCTTAGCTGTGGACTCGGATTCGGTACCAAGCTGGATATCGAAGTTTGCATAATCTGCGTAATGCTCCTTGAAGGAATCGATCATGCCCTGTAACATGGGCTGATCTTCCTCAGCACCCCACATTCTCAAGGTAACGTCCTGCTTCTCAGCGGGAGCGGTCTGCTGTGCAGCCTCGGTGGTGGTTGCTGCTGCAGAAGTTGCTGTGGTATCTGTTCCGGCATTTGCAGAAGCATCAGAGTTTCCACAAGCTACCAGAGAGAATGCCATAGTCAGTGACATTGCTAAAGCGACTAACTTTTTCATTTTGTTATCCTCCTGTTTTGTTTTGCAAGTTTGTGCGTATTGCGCAACCGCTTGTCTACGATAATAGTTTAGCAACATTTCCTTATGTTGTCAATTTATAATAATGACTGATATTGAGATCTAAAATTGTGCACTTTGTACAAGTCCGTTTTGAAACCATTGATTTTACTTGGTTTTCAGCACATCCTTTTTTTGAAAAAAAATGCTTTTTTTATAATTTTTTTGAGCAAAATTAAGGAAAACGTTTTTCCTGATCATGATTTTCACACTCTTGTCAGCCTTTTGTAGACTCCTTCAGGATGATCTCATAGTCCAAAAGTGTTTTGTCAGGTACTGTTTTGCCATGGATCATATCCAACAGCACCTGACAGGATCTCCGTCCTAGCTCTGTGATATTGAACTTCAGCGAGGTTATGGTAACCGGATAATTTTCCAGAATGCGGCTGTAATGACAGGATGCCACCTTCATCTGGTCCGGGATGCGTACACCCATGCGGGCAAGCTTTCTGACTACCTCATCGCAGATGTAGTCATCCTGACACAGAATGCACTCCACACCGCTCTTTTTCAGCTCTTCCACTGCCTTTTCCACCATGGCTTTATTGCTTAAATCCGTGTACACCAGATCCTGGTTCAGCTTGCGCTTTCCCTTGCGGTAGGCTTCCTCATATCCCTGATACCTGCAGCGGTTTACCATCTGATCCATATTGCTTCCCAGGTAGGCAATATTCTGGATCCCTTTGGCGAACAGAACCGTCACCAGTTCCTTACAGGCTCCCACATTATCATGGTCTACCTGTACCACATCATCATCCGGGAATTTCCCCACAGCCACAAAGGGAATCTGCTTCTGTTTCAGGAATTTAACGTATTTGTCGTTCTCATAAGTTCTGGTAAGAATCATTCCGTCCACTTTCCGGTTCTGGATCAGCCGCTCCAATGGTTTGGTATCGTTTCCGTTCGTCGTGACCACGATAATATCATAATCATTGGCCTGTGCCACTTCTTCCACGCCATACATACAGGTATGGAAAAAAGGCATATCCACAAGGGTATTGACCTCCGGCAGGATAATGGCGATATTATTGGTCTTGGATTGTGCCAGGCTCTGTGCTGCCGCATTGGGATAAAAGCCATGTTCTTCTATGTAGTCGAGAATCCGGTCTCTGGTAGCGGCTCCAATACGGCCTTTTCCGGAGATCGCCCTGGAAACTGTGCTGGCAGACACCCCCAGTTCCCTCGCCACATCATGGATCGTCATTGTCTTATCATTCCCAGAATTATTGTTCATACCTTCATCACGCCTTTCCGTGACCTGCAACCTACAGATTGCAGGCACACTTTCCTCCCCATCCTTGCGCAATCCGTTATTTTCATACCTCTTTATTGTCACAATATGCGCAAACGATTGTTCTTGTTTATAGTATCATCTTGTGATGTAGCTTTCAATGCATCTTTTTACACAAATTGCCTCCTCATTTCTATACAATAGTTACAAAACAATCAAGTTTCTTGAAGTTATTTAACCTGTTTTGCCGCATTTTGTTCCGGAACTGTTTCCAATCTCATTCTTTATGATACTAATTTTCCAGGAGACTCTCCGCCACGCACAGTTTCCCATACCCCACCCGGTCATTGGGATATTCAGTCTCCCCCCTCAGTGGTCTGGCTCCTTTCCTGAAATATGCTTTTACTTTTTCGCCGTAGAGGAAGGGATCATTCCCCCGTACAATGCCCCATTCCATCAAAAGGGCTGCTGCCCCGCTGACAATGGGTGTCGCAAAAGAGGTCCCGGTCACGGGAGTAAAGCTTCCGTACACATCCGGAGCCTGGATATTCACACCCGGGGCCACAAGATCCGGCTTGGTCAGTCCCGCAGCTGCCACGCCGATGGTACGGGTACTGTCTGCATAGCCTCTGCCGGAAAAATCTGCATAGGTATCATAGACCTGGTCATAGGCTCCCACGGTGATCACCTTGGCTGCGGTAGACGGAATGGTCAGTGTCACCTGGGGTGTGGCACGGTAGAATCCGGTACTCTCCCCGATTCCGCTTCCCGCTGGGAGATACAGATAATATTGTCCTGTCACGGTCACTACCGGTTCCAGCCGGATTGTCCAGATCCCTGCATTGATGTAGCTTCCCTCTGCCGGGATCATGTCCAGATAGATTTCCTGTGCCACCGCATAGGGCAGAGGCTCTCCCAGATAAACCAGTATTCTAGTCTGTTCCAATTCCAGCGTGTATTTTCCTCCCTGGATATTTGTGGACAATTCTGCTTCCTCACCTCCCGGGGCCTGCAGTCTTATCCGGAACACATCGCTGTAATTTTTCCATAGCTGTATATTCAGGTTTCTCTCATAATTGCCCACAGCCAGTTCCACGCGGCCGTCCCTTGTTATATTGCCGGCAAAATGTCCTCTGGCGGCTCCTTCGTTGCCGCTGCCCACGCATATCACCGTCCTGCCGATCTCCGAAGCATTGTCCAGGAACCTCTCCAGCAGAGAACTTCCATCGTGGGAACCGTAGCTGTTGCCGAAGCTCAAATTGATGACAAGAGGCATATTTAACTGTCTGGCTTTCCGCAGCGCATAAGTAACGCCTCTCATAATCTCCGTGGTCCGGGGAAAACCTTCCTCCCTGGGAAGTCCCAGTTTCACGATGATCAGTTCCGCCTCCGGGGCTGCCCCGGTATAGAGACCGTCCGCACTTCTCCCGGCGGCAATCCCTGCCACTGCCGTTCCGTGGCCGGTCAGATCCCTGCTGGGGATCAGGCCGTACCGTTCCAGTACACTGCTGTTCAGTGCCCGGTTGATTTCCTCCTCCGTATATTCAGTCCCGATGGGAAATCCATCCGGTGTCCTCCTATATCCCGTATCGCCCGTTTCCTCAGACATTTCCTGATCCTGAGACGCTTCCCGCTCCCGTGACATCTCCCTCTCCTGTGGTATCCCCTGTGCTCCCGGAATTGTCTGATCCCATGGTATCGTCTGATCCCATAGATACCGTATCCTCGTACTGCCATCTGCCTTGCGGAACACCTCCAGATCCCAGGTGATCCCGGAATCCAATACAGCCAAAAGAACGCCCCTTCCATTCAGAAAAGGCGTTCTTCTTGTCACCGGTGGAAAGCAGGATGCGCCGTCCGGATCTGTCTGCTGATAGTAAAACCGCTTAGGCTTCTCCACATACTCGATCTCCGGAGTCTCCGATACGGTATCTACCAGTGTCTCCGGTACCGTAAGGATCGCATATCCGGCAATCAGCTCTTCCACCACAATATTCTGTTCCCGCAGTCCGTCCAGACTGCCATGATATTTTACGATCAGCTCCCAGCTGCGACTCTCCGCACTGTAACCGACATTCAGACTTTCCGTCTGTTCCCGTTCTTCCTCCGGGGTCTCCAATGCAAGATTCAGGATGTTTTCCAGTTTCTGGTCCATGGGCACTCCCCATTACTTCCGCTTCTTACATCTTATGTCCCATGTGGGAAATCATTCCGGAAAAGTCAGGTCTTACGCCTCTTTCGGAATCTGTCCATCCACATGAAGGATATGGTTAATCAGCCAGTCCGTCAGGTAGTTCAGAATATCCATGATCTGCTCATCCTGATTCCCTTCATCTTTCTCATGCTGATCAATAAATTCATCCAGTTTCTTGATAAATTCCTGATGCTGGATCTTCTGGGTAAAAATCTTTTTGTACTGGATGGATTCCATATACGCTTCTTCATCTGAAAAATGTTTTACGGTATAATCACGCAGTTTTTCCAGAATTGCATCAATCTTGTCATACTTGTCCGGTGTAAACTCTTCCTGCAGCAGTTCGTATGCTTCACTGGCATAGTCAAACAACTGTTTATGCTCCTGATCGATCATGTCAATTCCAATATAGTATTCCGGTTTCATTTCAAACATAACTTCAGCCTTCTTTCGTATCTTTTTTGTATCTTTTCCTGTATCCTAAATATGCACTTTTCGTGCAGAACTTTCAAGTGCTTCCACGCTTTTTATACTTTTTTAAGAATTCCCGCTGCCAAAATCATTCGCCCCAGAATTCCTTCAGCGCCCGGACCGCATATTCCGTATCCTTCATACCTGCTGTCTCCACAGCGGAATGCATGGCCAGCTGAGGCAGTCCGATATCCACGCTGGACACTGATACATGTGCGGTGGAAATATTGCCGAGAGTGGAACCTCCCGCAATGTCGGAGCGGTTGGCATAAGTCTGGTAAGGTACCTTCGCCCGTTCGCAGTAATCCTTCATCTTTGCTGCCGAAATACCGTCAGTGGTGTATTTCTGGCTGCCATGATATTTAATGACGATTCCGCCGTTTAGATACGGGCGGTTGGCAGGATCTGCTTTTTCGGGATGGTTGGGATGTACCGCATGGGCATTATCCGCAGAGATCAGGAAGCTGTCTGCCACCCAGCGCAGATAGCTGCTGTGATCCGCCTGCAATCCTTCCGCGATCCGCTGTAAAATATCTTCCAGAAAAGTGGAATCTGCACCCTGTCTGGTACCGCTTCCCACCTCTTCATTATCGAACACCGCACAGACATTGATATACTCTGCCGGAGTACTCTCCGTAAATGCTTTCGTCAGGGCAAAAGCGCTCTGCAGATCATCCAGTCTGGGAGACAACACGAATTCTCCCTTTGCTCCTATCATTTTTCCTTCCTGTCTGGTGTACAGGAACAGGTCTTCTCCGAGAATCGTCTCAGCATCCACGCCTGCCGCTTCTGCTGCCAGCGCTGCCAGTGTGGGCTTCTCTACTGTTTCCGGCTGTTCCTCCGCATTCTCCGATGCGGTCTGTGCATCGTATGTAGTATGTGTATCATATTCGTCAAATGATACGTCCGCAAGCAAAGGCAGCAGATCCACCTGGGGATTGTACTCCACACCCTTGTTCATTTCCCGGTTCATATGGATGGCCACATTGGGGATCACACAGAGATCTCTGTCGATATTCACCAGTCTGCCCTCGATACCGTTCCCGTTCTTCACAGCCAGTCTGCCAGCGACGGAGAGTGGTCTGTCCAACCAGGTGGACAAGATCATGCCGCCGTATTTTTCGGTGTTCAGACGCAGATAATGCTCCTCCACGGTCAATTCCGGCTTCTCTTTGATCTTAAAGCAGGGGGAATCACTGTGGGCTGCTGCCATATGAAAGCCCCTGATGCCGACCTCCTTTTCCGGAATCACAAACGCAATAACGGAAGAATCATTGCGCTCCGTATAATACCGTCCGCCCTTTTCCAGTTTCCATTCTTCCTTTTCCTGTAACTGCTGAAAGCCTGCTGCCTCCAGCATCCTTCCGATATTGGCCACTGCATGAAAACAGGTAGGACTTATTCTTATAAATTCCAGCATCTCCTGTGCTGTCTTCCGAAAATCATTCATTCTGTTCACTTCATCCTTTCCCGGGCCGTCTGTCTGCCTGCGCTGTTCGTGCCCGGAACCATTAGCGTTCCGCACGCATGGGATTATTGAGGAAATCCTCATAAGTCAGACGGATACCTTCTTCCAGCTCCGTCGTATAATGGTAGCCCAGGCTTTCCAGTTTGCTGACATCCAGAAGCTTTCTGGGAGTTCCATCCGGCTTGCTGGGATCCCATTTGATCTCCCCAGTATAACCTACTACCTTCGCTACCAGTTCCGTCAGTTCCCGGATGGTCAGTTCCTTGCCGGTTCCCAGATTCACTGTCTCATCGCCGCTGTAGGTATTCATCAGATACACGCAGGCATCTGCCAGATCATCCACATAGAGAAATTCCCGCAGTGGGGTTCCTGTTCCCCAGCAGACTACTTCCTTCGCGCCGGATACTTTTGCCTCATGGAAGCGGCGGATCAGCGCCGGAAGCACATGGCTGTGGGTGGGATGATAATTGTCGTTGGGCCCGTACAGATTCGTGGGCATGACACTGATATAATCGGTTCCGTACTGTCTGTTCAGGAACTCGCAGTATTTCAGTCCGGAGATCTTCGCCAGTGCATATGCCTCATTGGTTTTCTCCAGCTCAGAAGTCAACAGGCAGCTCTCCTTCATAGGCTGCGGTGCCATACGGGGATAGATACAGCTGCTGCCCAAAAACATCAGCTTCTTGCAGTTGTTCTGCCATGCCGCATGGATCACATTCATCTCCAGGATCATATTTTCATACATGAAATCCGCCAGTGCCTCACTGTTGGCCATGATGCCGCCCACCTTGGCTGCGGCCAGGAACACATAGTCCGGCTTCTCCCTGGAAAAGAATTCCTCCACGGCAACCTGTCTGCACAGATCCAGTTCCTTATGGCTGCGGGTGATGATATTGGTATATCCGTTTCTCTGGAGTGCTCTACAAATAGCACTTCCTACCATACCCTTGTGGCCGGCTACATATATTTTTGCGTCTTTTTCCATGATATTACAGTACTTCCTCTCTTTATTTCTCCTGTTATTCCGCGGTTTCCTTCAACACTACCGCTTCAGCCTTTGCCAGCTTCAGATCGTGCTCTGCCATCAGACGGCACAGTTCCTCGTAGCTGGTTCTCTGGGGATTCCATCCCAGCACCGTGCGGGCCTTCGTCGGATCTCCCCACAGATTGACCACATCCGTGGGACGGTAAAAGGCCTCGCTGACCTCCACCACCACCTTGCCGTTGGCCTTGTTGATTCCTTTTTCATGGATACCGCTGCCCTGCCATTCCAGTTCGATTCCCACATAATGGAATGCCAGTGTGGTAAATTCTCTTACGGTATGCTGTACACCGGTGGCAATAACGAAGTCCTCCGGCTTGTCATGCTGCAGCATCAGCCACATGCATTCCACATAGTCCTTCGCATAGCCCCAGTCTCTCTTGGAATCCAGATTGCCCAGATAGAGTTTATCCTGGATACCGCAGGCGATTCTGCCGGCTGCCAGTGTGATCTTACGAGTAACGAAAGTCTCTCCCCGGCGCTCGGATTCATGGTTGAACAGAATGCCGTTGACTGCGAACATATGATACGCTTCTCTGTATTCCTTCACGATCCAGAAGCCGTACTGTTTTGCCACCGCATAGGGGCTGTAGGGATGGAACGGGGTGTTCTCATTCTGAGGCACTTCTTCCACTCGGCCATAGAGTTCGGATGTGGATGCCTGATAAATACGGCAGGTCTCGGCCAGTCCCACCATACGCACAGCCTCCAGAATCCGCAGCACGCCCAGTGCATCTACATCTCCGGCATATTCCGGTGCCTCAAAGCTTACCTGTACATGGCTCTGGGCGCCCAGATTGTAGATTTCATCCGGTCTGACTTCTCCGATGATACGTACCAGACTGGTAGAATCCGTCATATCTCCACCGTGGAGAACGATCTTATCCTCCCGGATCAGATGGTCGATACGACCGGTATTGCTGATGGAAGATCTGCGGATCAGTCCATGCACTTCATATCCTTTTTCCAGCAGGAACTCTGCCAGATAAGAGCCGTCCTGTCCGGTAATTCCTGTAATTAATGCTTTTTTCATTCTTTGTCCTCGTCTTTCTCTTCAGCTGCTTACGGCTGAAATACAATAGCGTGGGCGCAGGCATCTGCCTTATCCTGTCCACAGAATACACCGGCGATCGCCAGTCCGAAGGGGATGGAAGTCCCCATTCCGCGGGAAGTGATCACGTTACCGTTCACTTCCACGGGGCCTGCAGTCACAGCCGCACCTTCCAGATGATCCTCGAAGCAGGGATAGGCGCATGCTCTCTTTCCCTTCAGGATTCCTCTGTGTCCGAAGATACTGGGAGCCGCACAGATTGCCGCAATGTATTTTCCCGATGCATAAAAAGCATCGATCTGCTGCATCAGGGGCTCACAGGCCTCCAGATTCTTCGTTCCCTGTCCGCCACCGGGCAATACCAGACAATCATATTCCTCAAAATTCACCTGGGACAATGTCATATCCGCAGTCACCGGAATCTTATGTGATCCCATCACCTGTTTTTCTTCCGTAATGGACACCATATCAATGGTCAGTCCACATCTGCGGCAGATATCCACTACCGTCAGACCTTCTATTTCCTCAAACCCATTTGCCAGAAAAATCGCTATCTTACTCATGGTTTTCCCTCGCTTTCCGTTTTGTTTTCTGTCTCATTTGCAAGTCATATACTCTGACTTTGCACAGTTATGATTAGTATACACAATTTGGAAGCGTAATTCAATTCCCAGGGGCAGATATTTGCAGATTTCACTGTATTTTCAAGGAAAATCATGTTATACTAAAGAAGTGTTTTTAAGTCTTAATTACAGAAGCGAGGCATTAGTATTATGGAAATCGAGCGAAAGTTTACCCTGAAATCCTTACCCGACAATCTGGAAAGCTATCCTTCTCATCATATCGAGCAGGTATATCTGAATTATAATCCTGTGGTCAGAGCCAGAAAACAGGATGATGAATATTATCTCACTTACAAAGGCAGCGGCATGATGGCCAGAGATGAGAGCAATCTTCCGCTGAACGAGGCATCTTATTATCATTTACGGGAAAAAGCCGATGGCAGCGTAATCTCCAAAAGACGCTATCTGATCCCTCTGGAGCATCCCGGATTCAAAGAAGGCTTTCCCACTCCTCCGGCAGATTATTCCCTGACCATCGAGCTGGATGTTTTTGATGCCCCCTTCGCCCCTCTGATCATGGCAGAAGTGGAGTTTGGAAGTAAAGAAGCAGCAGAGGCTTTCGTCCCTCCCGCATGGTTTGACAAAGATGTCACCTACTGCAAGGAATACCACAATTCCTATCTGGCTCTGGAGCTGCATCACGCTCCGGAAAATTCCTAAAATGTAACTGCAGTCATTCAAAATGCACGGTAATTCCCCATCGGGAATCCCGTGCATTTTATTTTTCTGTCTATACCACTGTAAAACAGCGGATACTTTCTTTCAACTGTCCCACTGCACCGGTCAGATCATCCACCGCATAGGAAATATCCTTCATCTCCTGCTGTAATCCCCGGTTGTTGTTCTTTACCACCGCCAGCTTTTCCGTACTGTCCTCCACGGTTGCTTCCATCTGTGAGTTAGCACTATTGACATTCTGCAGTACCGACAACAGTTCATCGATCTTCTGTCGGAATTCATTCATCATCTCATCCACATGATCCGCAGCCTCATGATAATTTGTGCCCGTATCCTCCAGAGCATCGTAATCTCTCATGACTCTGGTATTCATAAAATCCAAAAGTTTTGTAGCATTTTCGGAAAGTTCTTCCACGCTTTCCACTACCCGGTTACTTATCTCCTGGATATTATTGGCTGACTCTCTGGAGCTGTCTGCGAGCTTGCGGATCTCCTCCGCCACGACTGCGAATCCCCGGCCTGCTTCTCCTGCTCTGGCAGCCTCGATAGACGCATTCAGTGCCAGCAGATTCGTTGTTCCAGCAATTCCCAGGATTTCTTCCGTCAATTCCGTGATCTTGTGGATCTGCCTGCTGTTGGCGATGGACTCCGTCATTGCCGTGTCGATCTCCTTCATCACCCGGGTTGCCTCCTGCTTACTCGCCACCGCCGTTGCCTTCATTTTTCCGGCCCTATCCTTGATATCCGCCGCATAATTGCGTCCATCCTGTGCCACCTCCAGCATGTTCTCCACCGTGGTATCCAGCACCCCGGTATCCTGTTGCACCCCTCCGATAGCCTCCGTGACAGACTGCATGCCACCAGCCATCACTCCCAGCTTCTGGGTGGTGTCCTCCGCGGTGGCATTTACCTTTTCCACATTGGAGATAATACCGGTCTGTTTTTCCTCCATATGTCCGCAACTCTCGGTAATCGCCCTTATGATGGTCTGCATCTGCGCCACCAGATCATTGATGGCCATGGATAATCTGCCGACTTCATCCCCCGATTTCACCCGGATCCGTCTGGTGATGTCACCTCTGTTATTGCGAATGCCCTCCACCAGTTCATCCACCTGCCTCGTAGCATATTTCACCGGACCGATGACCCAGATCCGCAATCCCAGCATGATCACCACGACTACTGCAAGCAGTACCAGACTTGCCACCGCCACAATCATGGGCACTCTGGCCGCACGCTGCTCCATCTGTCCCTGTGCCTGTGCCATCTGCTCTCCGGTGATCTCCAGCATCTGATTCATATAACTTTCAATATGTTCATTGAACATCGGCAGATTCGATGTGGCGGACACATAGGCCTGCGTCTTATTCTCTGCACTGGTGACCAGCAGACTCTCCACGGTCTTTTTGTATTTTGCCAGTTCCGCAGAAGCACTGTCAAACGCCTCTCTCCGGGCATCCCCCTCAGACAGCAGTCCTTCGAACTCCGTCATCTGTTGTTCCATATCAGTGATCTCCTGCAGGATCTTATCCGACAAATTATCCATTGTCACACTGTTGGTGGTCATGACATGGGTCAGCACCTGCCCGTTAATGTAAGTAAACTGTCTGGAAAGCTCCGAGATTTTCTCCTGTTCAGCCACCTGACCGGCCACGATTTCATCGTTGGTTACAATGACCGATTGCAGTGTCTGCACCAGCACTCCCATACAGCTGAGTGCAGCAACTGCCAGCAGCAGTAAAAGCGTCACGATCTTGACTCCGATCCCGACTCCTTTTTTCTGCTTTCCTTCCCGCTTCTTCCGTTCTTTTCCCTTATTCATGCTCTTCTCCTCCGCCCAATACCATCAAAAGGGCCTGCAGCGCATATGCACCGGGCCCTTTTGATTAGATATGTAGAAATTAATTCTTGGCAATTAATTTTCCACCACGTTTGGATACAACATCGAAGATAACTGCTGCCAGAAGTACCAGACCCTTGACTACCTTCTGCATATTCTGATCGACACCCATCAGAGACATACCCAGGTTAATAACACCCATCAGTACAGCACCTACGATAACTCCGGGTACAGTTCCGGTTCCGCCGTATGCGGAAGCACCGCCGATGAAGCAGGAACCGATGGCATCCATTTCATAGTTCTGTCCGTATGTCGGCTGTGCGGAAGTCATACGTGCAATGGTTACCATACCAGCTAACGCTGCCAAGAATCCCATGTTCATATAAGCCAGGAAATAAACCTTGTTGGTATTGATACCGGATAATTTGGTGGCCTTCTCATTACCGCCCACTGCGTAGAAATAACGTCCCACAGTAGTGTTGGAAGTGATGTAACCATATACCATGATAACAATCAGTACCCAGATCAATACGCTGGGAATACCTTTGTGCTGTGCCAGACGATAGCTGAATGCCAAGATAACTACTGCGATCACAACGATCTTGCCGATCGTAGCGCCGAGACTGGGAGCTTCGTATCCTTTCTTCACCTTATCTGCTCTGTTCTTTAACTGCAGTACCGCAAAGATCACTGCTGCAATGATACCTGCAAACACACAGGTCAGATTGATCGGTCCGTTTCCGAAGAAATCAGGGATATAACAGTCAGCACCGCCGCCGAACAGATTAACGAATGTTGTGCAATCCTTAATGGATACGGTCATACCCTGTAATACTACGTTGCTCAGTCCTCTGAATGCCAGCATACCTGCCAGTGTTACGATGAAAGGAGGGATTCTCACATAAGCGATCCAGAAGCCCTGGAAAGCACCGATCAGGGTACCGATCACGAACATGATCAGGATTGCCAGCCACATGTTCATCTTCATGTTCACCATGAGGACTGCACCGATGGCTCCGACAAAACATACTACCGATCCGACGGACAGATCAATGTTACCGCCGGTCAGGATACACAATAACATACCGGTTGCCAGAATGAATACATATGCATTCTGGGAGATCAAGCTGCTGACGTTCATGGGAAGCAGGATCGCTCCTCCCGTTCTCCATGCGAAAAATGCCGTAACCACGATGAGTACGAGGATCATGGTATATCTTTTAATGAAATCGAGGCCTTTTGTTTTATTCATGCCAATGCTCCTTTCTTACCGGCTGATAATATCTTGGACATGATAAGCTCCTGTGTTGCCTCACTGCCCGCCAGTTCTCCTACTATTTTTCCTTCGTTCATGACATAGATCCGGTCGCACATACCCAGTATCTCAGGCAGTTCGGAGGAGATCATGATAACAGATTTTCCTTCTGCCACCAGTTGATTGATGATGCAGTAAATCTCATATTTTGCACCGACATCAATACCTCTGGTCGGCTCATCCAGGATCAGGATATCCGGATCCGCGAACATCCATTTTGCCAAAAGTACTTTCTGCTGGTTACCACCGCTTAGATTACCCACATTCTGTTCTACCGTAGGACATTTTGTATTCAGTTTTTTCTTGTAATCCACAGCTACATTGTACTCTTTGTCTTTATCAATGACTGTATGGCTGCTGACAGCATCCAGATTTGCCAGAGTCGTGTTGATCTTGATCGGATTGCTTAAGATCAGTCCGTTTCCTTTTCTGTCTTCCGTTACATATGCCAGACGGTTCTTGATTGCTTCCTGTACGCTGTTCAGGTTTACTATTTGACCGTTAATATACAGTTCTCCGCTGATATTGGAGCCATAGCTTTTTCCGAACAGGCTCATTGCCAGTTCCGTACGGCCCGCACCCATCAGTCCAGAGATACCTACTACTTCGCCTTTTCTGACATTGAGGTTAACGTTATCCACTACCTTACGGTCTGAGTACAGCGGATGATGTACCGTCCAGTCTTTTACTTCCATCAGGACCTCTCCGATCTTCGGCTCTCTCTTCGGGAATCGGTCAGCGATCTCTCTTCCTACCATTCCTTTGATGATCCGGCTCTCGGTAATATCATCTTTTCCCTTCACAAGCGTTTCGATGGTAGATCCGTCACGAATGACTGTGATCTTATCTGCCACATAAGAAATCTCATTCAGCTTATGAGAGATGATGATGGATGTCATTCCCTTTTTCTTGAGTTCCAGCATCAAATCTAACAGTGCTTTGGAATCTGTCTCGTTTAAAGATGCTGTAGGCTCATCCAGAATCAGCAATTTAGCGTTCTTTGCCAACGCCTTTGCAATCTCTACCAGCTGCTGCTTACCTACACCGATATCTTTTATCAATGTCTGGGGGCCTTCCTTCAGGCCTACGGTCTTTAACAGTTCCGCCGCCCTGGCATTGGTTTCATTCCAGTTGATTTTGTACTTATGTCCCCGTTCATTGCCAAGGAACATATTCTCCCCGATGGTCATATAGGGGATCAGCGCAAGTTCCTGATGAATAATAACGATACCTTTTTCCTCACTGTCCTTGATCTTGTCGAATTTGCAGATCTCACCATTATAGATGATATCGCCTTCATAAGATCCGTACGGATAAATACCGCTCAGTACATTCATAAGTGTGGACTTTCCTGCGCCGTTCTCGCCTACAAGGGCATGGATCTCTCCTTCTTCCACCTGCAGGTTTACATTGTCAAGTGCTTTTACACCGGGGAATGTTTTGGTTATATTTTTCATTTCCAGTAATATCTTTGCCAATGGTATCCCTCCCAAGTCTTGTTTCCACATTATCTAATCAAACATTTAAAATCTTATTCTTGCTTTACCCATGAATACAGCAGGCGGGAAACGCCCGCCTGCCGTAAGGATCCTTACAGATCCGTGTTATTATAAATTACTGTAAATCTGCCTCTGTATAGTAACCGGAATCGATGAGCAGTTCTTTGTAGTTGCTTGCATCAGCGAATACGGGCTCACACAGATAGGAAGGAATAACGCCGGTACCATTGTCGTAAGTTGTGGTATCGTTGACAGGTGCCTCGCCGCCCTTCATAACAGCGTCTACCATCTCTACAACCTTGGATGCCAGAGTACGGGTATCCTTGAAGATGGACATGGACTGCTTACCGGAGATCATGTTCTTAACGTTGGGCTTATCGCAGTCCTGACCGGTAATGATGGGCCACTCGCCGGTATAGTTAGCTTCCAGAGAGTTGGTAACACCAAGTGCGGTAGAGTCGTTGGAGCACAGCACTGCATCCAGCTTGGTTCCGTCTGCATAGTTTGCGGAAATGATAGCATCCATTCTGGACTGAGCGGTCTCAGTAGACCAGTTAGCGGTTGCAACGGTTTCGAAATCGGTCTGTCCGGATTTTACTACCAGCTTGCCTGCATCAATGTAGGGCTGCAGAACATCCATCGCACCACCGAAGAAGAATCTTGCATTGTTGTCGCCGGGGTCACCGGTTACTAACTCAATATTGAAAGGTCCTGCTGCGTTATCCAGATCCAGCTGGTCTCTGATGTATTCGCCCTGTTTGGTACCTACCATGTAGTTATCAAAGGTTGCATAATAGGTAACTGCATCGGAGTTCATGATCAGACGGTCATAAGCAATAACAGGAATGTCTTTTTCCTTAGCCTGCTCCAGAACAGTTCCGAGGGAATCACCATCGATAGATGCGATAACTAACATCTGGCATCCGGAGTTGATCATATTCTCGATCTGGGATACCTGTGTGGGAATATCGTTGGATGCGTACTGCAGATCAACTTCGTAGCCTGCTGCCTCCAGCTGAGCCTGCATGTTGCTACCATCCTGATTCCATCTCTGCAGATCCTTGGTGGGCATTGCTACACCGACCTTACCGCCGCCTGTTGCACCAGAAGTCTCTGTCTTTGCTTCTGCGGAAGTCTCCGTCTTTGCTTCTGCGGAAGTCTCCGTCTTATTGTCCGTTGCCGGTGTGGTTGCCTGCTGTCCCCCATTGGATCCACATCCTGCAAGCATTGTAACAGCCATGGCTGTTGCAAGAAGTGTGCTTAATAATTTCTTCCTCATAAAAAGTAACCTCCCTTGTTTGGTTTGTTTTTGTTGACAAGTAGAGAATACCATAGATCAAATAGCATGATTTTATGACCTTCTGCACTTTTCTGTGCTGTCCGGAAGGCAAAAATAAGCTGTGCTAGCAATATTTTGTCTGCAAGCACAGCTATCTTACCAATTTTTTCCTGTTCCTAGTTTTCTGCATTCACGATCCCGTCAGGGCATTTCGGCAGGGACATTCAGATAGACATCTTCCTTCAGATGGAATCCACTGCCTATGATCACATCATTGATATTGGTCTTATCCACGCTGATGGGTTCCAGTCCGATATAGGGCACCTGATAGTTTCCGCTTTCTATCGTCACAGTCTCTTCTGGAAGCTCCTTTCCTTCTGCCAGAAGCACGGCACATTCCGCAGCCTTCTGGGCCAGCTTCTCCACTGGCTTATAAACCGTCATGACCTGTGTTCCTTCTACGATCCGCTGACAGGCTTCCAGATCGGCATCCTGCCCAACGACCATGATGTCTCCCGCCATCCTCTTTTCCTTCAGGGCATGCACCACCTTACTGGCCAGATCATCGTTGCCACACATGATGGCATCCGCTTCCGAGACAACATCCATATGGTCATAGACATAGGCCGCTGCGAGCTCCGCTTTCCATCCGTCCGCATGCATGGAATCCAGGATTGTCACCTGATGATCCTCCATCACCTTCCGGAATCCTTTCTCTACCATAGCCACGTTGCTGTCCACCGCAGAACCTCCCAGCATCAGCACTTTTCCACCAGACAGCCCGTTATCCACCAGTGCTTCTCCCATCATGGTGCCGACGCGCTCGTTGTCGAAAGTGATATACAGATCAATATCCGAATCCATGATCATTCGGTCGTAGGCGATGACTTTAATCCCTGCTTCCTTCGCCTTTTGCACCTGCTCTGCCAGCCCCTCGGAATCAATGCAGATGATGACAATAACGTCCATTCCCTTATCAATGAAATAATTGATCTGTTTCTTCTGCTGTTCCAGATCCCCGTTGGCATTCTGTACATTGACCTCCGCCCCCAGTTCCTTGGCTGTGGATACGAAGATATCCCGGTCTGTCTGCCACCTCTCGATGACAAAAGAATCGAAGCTCATGCCGATCTGGATCTTCCGGTCCTGTGCGGCATCCCCGGACGTTTTACTGCTGTCCAGATTACCGCAGGCGCCGAGTGTCAGCACACAGACAAGCACAACCGCTGCATATTTCCACATTTTTTTCATTTTATACACTGCCCTGTTCACATATTTTTCCCCGATTCTCCTTATAGACCGTCGGAGTGACCCCCACGTTCTTTTTAAAGCTGCGGCTGAAATAATTCGGATCTGAATATCCCGTTCTGACGCAGATCTCCTTCATGGAGCACTCCGTGGTCTCCAACAGTTCCTTTGCCTTATCCATTCGCAGATTCGTCAGATATTCGATGAAATTCTCTCCCGTGGTTTCCTTGAAAAGCTTGCTGAAATAATACGGGCTGATATTGACCTCTCTGGATACATCATCCAGGGAAATGTCTTTGTGGTAATTATTCTTAATGTAATTTTTGGCCATTTCAATGATACTGCCGGACTTCTCTTCTCTCTTGTTCAAAACATTGCGGCAAGACTCTTTTACCTTTTCCAGGAACCAGGTCTTCATGGCCGATGGCTCTGCCATCTCCATGACCTGCGGCAGATAATCCGCCCGGGAGTTCAATTGATAAGTCATACCGCCTTTCTCATAGGCAATGTGTTCCGACCACAGCACAAATTCCAGGATCTTCAGGCGCATGTTCATCAAATCCGATCCGATGTCCGTCATCCAGTCAAAAAATGCCGCTGCCGTTGCCGAAGCATTATCGATGTCTCCGTCCTCAATCTCCGCAAACAGCTTCTTCTCCAGTTTCACCGGATAGTTTCCGGCAAATTCGCAGCGGATCGGCAGATCATCCACATGAGCCACACTGCCCGTGGATGCCACCAGTGCATTCAGCGCCTCGGTATAGGACTCTGATGCCATGAGAAAATCCTTCGGTCCTCCGATGCCGATACGGAAGCTGATATCCGTACGCTTGCGCATGTAGCGCACCAGTTCCCTGGCTTTCTCGATCAGTTCAATACGTTCGTTGTAATCCATTATTTCTTTTTCGTAAGGAACCAGCACCGCCAGCTTATTGGCCATCACCGTTCCTACGATACAGTCAAAGTGTTCCTTCAGACAATCCCTTACCTCCTGATAATGCTTCTGCATCCGGACACTGCTGCCCACTGCGTTCGTCATATGATTGCCCTGCTGCTCGTCACCGCTGACCACCGCGATCATATAAGCATACTGCTGCGTAATCCCCAGAATGGAACGGTAATTCTCGATATCCTCCCTGAAATGCTCCTGCAGGAGAATATTGTGGATCAGTCCACTTTCAATAATGGGAACCACTGTCTCCAGCTTTTCCTTGATCAACAGCTCATTTTTCCGCTTCAGACGCTCGGCATCGATATTTTCCATGGCCTTGCGAAGAGCGTTCACGATCCTGGTCTTCTCCATGGGTTTGGTGATATACTCCATAACTCCCAGCTTGATTGCTTCCTTGGCATAGTCGAATTTATCATAGGCCGACATCACAATAAACACCGTGTGATTATTGGTCCTGCGGATCTCTTTCATGGCATCGATGCCGTTGATCCCCGGCATCTGGATATCCATGACTGCAATGTCCGGTCGAAAACTCTCCGCCAGTTCGATGACACTCCTTCCGGTTTTGGCATACTGCACTTCACAGATATCCTTAAATTCTTTCTCAATAATGAACTTCAGGGAATCGATCACGATTCCTTCATCATCCGCCAACATGATCTTATACATCTGCTTTTTCTCTCTCCTTTACCGGAAGATACAGGATCACTTCCGTGCCCTGGTTCCTGCCATCACTGCGGATCGTCATGACATCTTCGTTCTGGGTGAACAGCTTCAGTCTTGCTATGACATTTCCCATGGCGATACCGTTGGAACCGGAGCTCTGCCGTTCCTCATGGTAGGTTCCATTTCTCAGCTTCTCTATGATCTCCGCATCCATACCGATGCCGTTGTCCCGGATACTGATGACCAGCGTATCTTCTTCCCCGTGATACACCTTCAGCCAGATCCGTCCTTCTCCACTCATCTCCCGGATACCGTGATTTACACAATTTTCCACAATGGGCTGCAGGATCATGCTGGGCACGGCACAATCCAACAGATCATCCGAAATCTCCTTTTCATAATGAATATCTCCGGAAAAGCGGACATTCAGGATATAAATATAATGATCGATCAACTCCAGTTCCTCCCGGAGCGTGACGATATCATTGCCCTTTTTCACATTATAACGGAAGAAATCCGCCACATTCTGTATATAATCATAGGTTCGATCCGCCCCCTCCATCATCGCCAGCTGAGCTCCGGCATTGAGGGTGTTGAACAGAAAATGGGGATTGATCTGCGCCTGCAGATATTTCAGCTGCGCATCCTTCAGATGGGATTCCATCAGAAGTTCCTTCTCCATCAGTGAACGCTGGATCTCCATACTCTGCCGCAGTCTCTCCAGATATTGTCTGATACTGATAACCATCTGGTTGAACGCTCCGGTTACCACGCCGATCTCATCCTCCGACTGCACCGGCAGAAGTTCCGTATCAAAATTTTCACCCGCCACTTCATTGGCCATTACCGTGAGCCTCTTCAACGGACTGATGATTTCTCCCGTCAGTTTTACCACAATGGCCACGCTGATCACTGCCACGATCGTCAGGGTAATGACACTGAACAGTTCAAAGCTGCGGAATGCCACTGACAGGCGGCTGTAGTTCTCGGAATTACTGCGGAACTGTTCATTATTCAGACTATATATATAAGTATTTATGTACTCATACATCTGGGTGGCATTTTCATAGCGCACCCTGTATTTTTCCACGTTTCGTCCTCTCTTTGCTTCGATGGTCTGCCCCACCAGATCCAGATACTCCTCAGACATATGCCGGATGCTACGCTCCATCCGTCGAAAGGCGGCTTCCGTCACGTCATCACTCAACCCCTGTACCATCTGGGCATAAATCTGTTCACTGCGATAGAATTCCTCCAGGGAATCACTGGTCTTGGAATCCAGATACTCTGTCATGCTGTCCTGTACTGCCGTCAGGGCATCCGACAGTTCATTCAGCCGCAGATTCCCCTGATAGACCATATCGATTTCAGAGGACATGCTGTTGATGCCAAGGATCAGAATTACCGTCACTGCAAATACCACCAGATTTACCAGAATAAAAATGCTGCTCATCTTCGCCTGAAGAGACAGCTGCCGAAATTTCTTTGTCATACCCCGCCTCACTCTGCCTCTTCCTGTTTGCCTAAATACTCTTCCACGTTGCTCTGATCGATCACGGTAACATCTGCCGTAAAATACTGGCTCGTATAACCGTAATTGTAATATTCCTGCAACGCATCCACACAAAATGCCCCCATCTGTTCCGTGTCAATGGAGATCGTTGCTGTGATGACATTGCGTTCGATGGCCTTTAATATAGTATCCGTGTCATAATATCCGAGAATGGCGATCTCTCCCACACAGTTGTAATCCACCACAGCCTGGTAGACACAGGTCGTACTCAGTTCGTTCAGACAGATGATAATATCCGGAAGAGTCTGGTCCATAAAAATATCCCGGATGGACTCCTCAACGGAGAAGGTATTGGTGTCATCCACCGTGATCAGAGACATCTGGATCTCCGATCCCTGAAGCTTCTCCTGTTCCAGAGCATCCTGAATTCCGGAACACACGATATTCTGGGTGGAATTCAGTGCGTGAGCATTCATCAGTACCGCTACCTTTAACGGATCTTCTGTATCCTCTGCCGCTGCCAGTTTCAGCACCTGTCTTCCATACTCTCTTCCCAGATTATAACTTCCCACACCCACAAAGCTGCATCTGGCACTGTGGGTATTGTCTCCATACAGGGTAACTACCGGAATTCCACGGCCTACCGCCTCATCAATCAGCTCCGACATCTCGTCACTTTCATCGGATTCCACCAGAATACCGTCCACACCGGATGTCATGGCGATCCGCATAAGGTCGGATCTGGAATATTCCTGAGACAAGTGCTCCCCCAGCAGGTCCACATATACATTTTCCGCCTGCCCCCGCTCATAGGCTCCGCGGTATACCGACTGCCAGAAGTCCGGCTTCCGATCCTCCGTGATCATCACATAATACTGGTCATATTTTTCCTTTTCTGTTACTTTATGAAACTCCCGCACATAGGAACGAAAAATAATTGTGCATATCGAAATGACTGCAATGACAAACACCAGAAACCCTATAATGATCCCCTGGCCTCTGTTTCTGCCCATTTTTTCAGCCTTATGACGCATATGTATCTCTCCCAAACCGGAATCCCTGACAGAATTCCGCCCAATCTACTGTTAAAGATACCATATAAAAATGCTATTTTCCACATTCGTGCAAAAAAGTCCAAAAATATACAGATAGTCCACTAAAAAATGCTAGTCCCCGGAACTAAAATACGGAAGGCTTATCGCCTTCCGTATTTTTATACTCTTGCATATAATTTTGCCATTTTATAAATCTTCTTCGCCAGCTTTGGATCCAGTGCATTCTTATCCATACGCCATTTCCAGTTGCATCCCAGAGTGGAGGGAGTGTTGATCCTGGCGCTGCTGTCCAGCTCCAGATAATCCTGCATGGGAATGATTGCGGTATCCGCACAGCTGGACAATGCTGCCCGGATGATCTCAAAGCAAAGCTTCTTGTCATTCTTATGTCCCAGATATTTCTTTGCAAATTTCTTGTCCTTCTCCGGCATATTCTGTAAGAACCCCACCGTAGTATCGTTATCGTGGGTTCCGGTATAGACCACACAGTTCTTGTCATAATTGTGCGGCAGATATTCACTGTCATTTCCGGCATCAAAAGCAAACTGAAGAATCTTCATTCCGGGATACCCGGTCTTCTTCACCAACCGGATCACGCTGGGAGTCAGAAATCCCAGATCTTCCGCGATCACTTTCTTCCTGCCCAGTTTCTTCTTCATGACATCGAATAATTCGTAACCGGGGCCTTTTTCCCAATGGCCGTTCTCCGCCGTCGGATCTCCGTAAGGAACGAACCAGTATTCATCAAAGCCGCGGAAATGATCAATACGAAGCACATCATACAGCTGATAGCAATAGGCGATCCGCTGCATCCACCACGCATAACCGGTCTTCTTATGATAACTCCAGTCGTAGAGCGGATTACCCCATAACTGTCCGGTCTCGGAGAAACAATCGGGTGGACATCCCGCCACTCCGATGGGCCGGCCTTCCTTATCCAGCTGGAACAGCTTCGGGTTTGCCCAGGTATCGGCACTGTCAAATGCCACATAGATGGGAATATCCCCTACGATCCCAATGCCTTTCTTATTGGCATAGGCTTTCAGTTCTTTCCACTGTTTTGCAAACAGGTACTGTTGGAAGCAATAAAATGCGATTTCTTCCGCCAGCTTCTTACGGTATTTGCGAAGTGCCGCTGCTTTTCTGAGACGGATGTCCTCGTCCCATTCCATAAAGCAGACACCGCCAAAAGAATTTTTCACCGCCATATACAGAGCGTAGTCATCCAGCCAGTACGCATTTTCCGTAAGGAATTTCTGATAGTCTCCGGTCTCTGTAAGGCCCTGTTCCCTGGCATTGTCAAACGCAATTTTCAGGACTTTAAAACGGGACAGATAAATCTTCTCATAGTCCACATAATGCTCATTGTCTCCGAAATCATAGCTGTCACAGATCTCTTTTGTCAGATAGCCGTCTTCGATCAGAAGCTCCAGGTCAATATAGTAGGGGTTCCCCACAAAGGTGGAAAAGGACTGGTACGGAGAATCGCCGTAGCCGGTAGGGCCTAACGGCAGGATCTGCCAGAGATGGTTGCCTGATTTTTCCAGGAAGTCCACAAAACGGTAACTTTCCTTACCGAAAGTTCCGATACCATATGTCGAGGGAATACTGGATATCGGCAGCAGAATTCCCTGTTTTCTTACATTTTTCTTCATAGCTTTTGTATTCCTTTATATTTCTGTGCTTTCGTACATTACTTATCCGATGCTCTCTGATTAAAAAAATAACTATTCAGTCCTTGTCATGAGCTCTGAATAGTTATTTCGAGTGGAAGCAAGGGGGCTCGAAACTATCTTCATTTACGAGAAACCCCAGTAAGCATGCCGCTTCTAATAACTATCTGAATGCTGTACCCCGTTTTTACCCCATTTTTTGTATAAATGGTGTTTGTACCCCTATATTACCACTGTCAGTGTCATTGCCTTTGCTTCTTGCTCTTTTATAACATGGATATACTTATTATAAGTCACCATGATATTCGCATGGCCCATTAACCTACTGACAATTTCAATACCGACACCTTTGCGGATCAGGGTACTACCGAACGTGTGCCGCAATGTATGGGGCGTTACATTTCCTTCGATTCCGGCTCTCTTACATAAGCGTTTTAATGCTCTGTTTAGCTTCTGTTCGGTCTGTGGTGTACCGTTTCTGGTGCAAACGACTAAATCACTCTTAATATTGTGTACTTTATCATAATCTCGCAATAACTTCAAGTATCCGCGGATATTATCGTTTAGCGGAATCAGTCTGCCGTCGTTGGTTTTCGTGCCGTCTTTTACTTTCTTTTCATTCTGTTCACCAGTCTGAATGGTGCTGTGGATACGAATATATCCAGCCTCTTCATAGATGTCAGACCATTTTAAGGCACACGCTTCACCGACACGCATACCTGTTGCAATCATAAGCACGAATACCGCAGCATCACGGTACAGCACTGTACCGTTTTTAGCTGTTCGCAGAGCTTCTTCTTTGAATTTAATAATCTCTTCATCAGATAAAGCGAACTGCTCTTTCGTCTTTACCTGTAAGGTATTTTCTTTCGGAATCACTACCTTTGTACAGGGATTCTTTTTTATAAGGTTATTATCTACGGCATATTCCATGCACGGATTGATCAGGTTTTTCAATTTTTTAAGTCCACTCTGTGCCAGTAGTAACGGAATCTTCCGTTGTTCTTTTTCAAAAGCTGCTCGCTTTCCCTGTGGTGTCATACCTTCCTGCAGCCCAAGTCTTTCTTGTCTTTCTTTCCAGATACGCATGCGTTCTTTTCTCGCCTCTGGGGTTTCATGATCTTCCCCATATGCAAATTCATTGATAAGCCTCTGGATATCATCAGTTGTAATCTGATTGATCGGCATTTTGGAAATTCTGTGTGGTTTTACTTGCGTGTTATAGATACTTACGCTTCGTCTAAAAGTCGGTATATCTACAGCGGCCTTATGGTAAGTCTCTAGCCATTTTTCCATATATTCACCAAGAGTATAATCACTTTTAGAATTCTTTAGTTCCTGATTTTCCTTATCCTCGAAATACTTTTTTGCTTTGTTTTGACACTCTGCTTTGGTGTGTCCGTAAGTGGATTTGCGTTCCCCGTTATAACACGCTCTGCCTTCTAATAGTCCGTCTTTCCTCTCGCGGAATGTCATCTTCTTGATTGCCTGTGATAATGTGTTGGCCATTTATCATTTCTCACTTTCGTAAACAATATGGTTTAATTGTTACTTATGGGGTACTTTATTACCCCAGTTTTGTGCCCTGCTTCCATTATAGCACCGACACTTTTATTTGTACAGAACATTCGTTCTTTTTATTATAACGAAAAAGCCCGTAAATCCGGGTCATTTTCGTTATGGAATTAACTGATAATACAGTCTGAAACAGTTTGTGTTATTAACGGCTACGTCCCCCGTGGATCCATTGCAGTGTACCCACATTGCCTTACCGTTTTCATCATATCCGACAAAGATGCCGATATGGTTTGTCTTGCTTCCGGGCCTGTTTTCCAGTCCGATATCACCGGGGCGCATATCACTGAAAGATATCTGTGACAGTCCCAGTAATGTGGTAAAGTTCGCCGTTGATAATCCCGGCTGTACGTCAAATACGTTCCAGTAGCACCAGCCGACGAATCCGGAACAATCCAGTCCGTAAACCTTACGGCCTTTTGCAAGGTTGCTTGCATAATAAGCGTCATTTGCGGGAGCTGTTGTACCCCATTTTGAATCCCAGCCTTTTCCGGAAGGCTTACCGCCCCACCAGTACTTGATTGCACCGACTTTATCCAGGGCAAAATTCACAAGCTGCGATCTCGCGGCATCAATGGATCCAAATTGATTACTGATCTTTTCCTGTAATGCGGCGATTTCTTCATCAGATAATGTACCGCCGACGGATAATCCGCTGTCTACGGTGTAAACCTGTACCCCGTATGCTTCAAACCAGTCTGTTGAGAAAAACAGATCACATTGTTCGATTGCACCGGCGCAGCGCTTATCTGCATCGGTTCCCTTAACAAATGCCGTACCTTCTATCCTGTCGATATTGCAGGAAAGATTTCCGGAATCTGCTGATATCGAAGCAAACTTCTGATGATTTTCATAATCCCAGAAACCGTGATTTACAAAATGTTTCATTCGCATTTTGTATCCGTCCGGGAAATATGTGTTGTAACTTACCGTTGCGGTTCTGGTCTCGAATGTCGTACATTCATAGTTCGTCGGCACCTTAAAGGTAAAAGTACTCTTATCTGCGGTGGTATCCGCTTCGTACATATCCTCTTTTTGCAGTAAAGTCACGTAAACATTAATGTCTCTGTATCCATAAGAGCAATGCAGGGCATCGTGTCCGGGACAGTAATAATCTCTGTGAAAATCGTGTCTGTAACAACCTGCTTCCCTGCTGTGAGTATGTTCTTCTTTACTGCAACAACTATCGTCGTGTGTATGAGTACACCCTCTCAGACAGCTTATATCGTGGTGATGATTGCAATCTCTGCTGTCACAACCGGATCCATGGGTGTGCTCTTCTTTAGTGCAGGTCAGTACCCATTCATCCCATTCCTCATATTCACAGCCGGATCCGGTACAAATGTATCCTTCATCGTTTGCAGGTTCAGAATGTTCGGTTGCCGGATATTCATAGAAACATACACCGCCGTCTTTGGAAGCTCTGTATCTGTTATAAAAATCAGCGTCATTACAATAATATTTACTGCCGTCAAATGGATACTGGTCGGTAGAATACTCGGTATGGTAAATGTCACTGATCTGTGTTGTGACTACCGGTTTCATTCCCTGCCAGATATCATTACAGATATGACGGTACACCTGTAATTTGTCTGTGCTGTTTTCCATCATGGTTGCTGCCAGACAGATGATATCCTTTGTGTTATTGATATTATTGCCGATCACGTTACCTTCACTATCCAGATAATAAACGTGCCAGCCATTCAGTTTGCTTTTATCTATCGGCTGTCCGCTGTGATGATACCATTCACTCGTTTCATCATTCTCACTTCTCGGACTGCCGTAAGCATAAAGACCTACACCATCATATACAGTAGTTCCTGCCGGTGGTGCTGCCTTTGCTTTTGCCAGTCCGCCGTCGTAGATATTCTGGGTATTGCCGTTTAATTCATCAACAAGCGCCTGCATATCCTCTTCTTTTAATAACACGACCTTTGAAGAGGTTTCGATCAGGCTCATCATTGCGCCGGATAATGCGGACAATCCCATGCTCGCAAGCAGGATAAATAAGATCACGCCGCAAATGGGAATCAGAATCTTCTTTTTGATAAATTCACGGATTACGTTTAATCCACGGCCTACAAGAGCAATCGGTTTAAAGACCACAAGCGGTGCTCTTACCACTCTGCCGACCTGTCCGCCAACACGTTTTACCGTTCGTGAAATCTTCTTTCCGGTTCTGGATACATTGCGAGCACCTTTGCGGACACTTCCGACCACACTTTTTACGGTTTTTACACCTTTATTTGCATTGATAACACTTTTTGCCTGGTTTACGGTTTTGACTACTGCTTTTTTCTTTTCGAGCAGGACTTTGACACCTTTCGTAGATCCTACCTTTGTTTTAACAGTGGATTTTACGATCTTCCCACCCTTTTTGATTTGCCGTCCGACAAAACGGGAATCAGGATTCTTAAAAACTACTTTTCCGGCAAAACTTCCGACGGCAACTGTGGCATGTACACCAAAGCCGGCAACAGACCATCCGGTTCTCAAACCATTTAATACCTGTCCGGTCAGTCTCATACCGTCTACTGCCGGATCATCAATCTTCATAAACTGATTCTTTACGATATTACCTGCCGCAAACAGCTTATTTTTCAGACCGTGTGCTTTAGCATTGCGTCCTTTGATACGTGCGTTCCGCTTACTTCTATAAAGCAGATTTATAATACTTCTGTCTACCGGTGATAATTCGATCTTTTTATCTCTTAAAAGTCTTTTAAGTTCTTTTTCCGTCATTCCTGCCGGATTCAGTCTTCTTAAAAGGTCATCTTTATGACCGACAAAATAATTTCTTGCCGATCCAGTAAAATCTTTTGTAAAAATTCCGGTATGGAAATACTCACGGCTCTGGAAGAAATCAACTGCTTTATCACCCAGCTTGCCGGTTGCAGTGTTATAAGATAACATTGCTTCCCTGGCTGTAAGCATATCCTTAATGTCGCAGGAATTGTGGGTAATCCGTCTGATGTCACGTTTGGATAATCCCAGTTCCTGTAATTTGTCCCGTAAATCCGATGCAGACAGATCAGATAACTTTAATTTTCCGTCAGAAATCAACTCGTCCACCTTACCGGCGGCACTTGCAAGATGTAAATCTTTATCCAATACGATGTTATAGGCATCGGAAGACCCGAAGAATCCAGCAAAATCAGCGACAGTCTGCGCATAATGATGACTCTTTTTTACCATTTCCACCGTTTCGGATTCGTCCTGTGATAATACTTCATCGGCGGCGGTGGCCACGATTACTCTACCGGCATATGCAAACTGCTCTATAAACTTTCCGCCTTCACGGGTAAATTTACGCTTTGCGGCTTCCTGTAATTCTCTTCCGCTGGCAGCTTCCGTTTCTGTTACTTCGGTAGATACTTTATTTTCATCTTTGTTTACTTTTTGCTTCTCGGTATTCTGAGGAATATGATTTATACCACCGGATGTATCTGTACCGATAGGTTCTTTATTATCCATTCCCTTAAATGTGGCGGATTTTTCAGTCGTTCTCTCGGATCCTGTTCCACTAACAGAAGAAGAATTTATTTCATGATGGTTATAATCCGAAATAATAGACTTATTTTCTTTTACATCGGAAATGTGTATTTCTTTACGTTCCGGTAATACTGCTTCACTCTTTTTAGGTTCCACAAATGTCGGCTCTGTTTCCTTTACCGGATATGCATATCTCTTTGTGTGAGAGTTCATATCTGCGGACATATTCTCTTTTTCGTAAGTAACGGGATCCTTTGCCGATTCTTCACATCTTTCGGGCCTCTGTCTAATATTCCCGTTCATATAACTATTGAATACTGGCTCTTTTTCGGTCACTTCATCAGCAAGAATCTGGATATGTTCATAACCGGCGTGATAATCCATCGGTTTAGAATCTGTAAATTCTGTATTACTTTCAAGAATTACAGTTTTACGTTTCGTGAAGTTTATACCATTATTAGCTGGTGTAGATTCAGTTTCCGAAAAGCTAATATTAGTACTCGGTTCATTAAATCTATGTTCCGTATAATCCGTCTGGATATCCGTCGGTGTAAATTCACGTTCTGTATAATCTGCATGATTATTTTTCGGTATAGGTTCACTATTCGATTTCTTACCAGGCGCGGAATAATCTTGTATATCCGATTCTGTACGATAATCCATAGTCGAAAAATCATATTCCGTAAATTCCATATTTGTTTTAGGGTCATCAGATTTACGTTTCGTATAATCCACAGGATTATATGTCTGTGTGGGTGACGGCTCTGTAAAATCTGCCCGTTCTGGGCGGTGTCCCGGCATATAGATAGACTCTTTCCTTTCAGGCTGTGTTCTTTCAGAATACGGCTCTGTTGACAGATATAATTCCTGCTCATTATGCAAAGATTCCTCATACGCCCTTTGTTCCTGCTGTCTGTGTTGTTCCGTCTGCATAGCACGTTTCTTAGCTTCCGCAGCTTTCTTTTTCTCTGCCAAACGTTTCTTTTTGAATGAAGACAGATCTGTTGCCGGTTCGGACGCAGTGGTATCTTCGGGGAAGTCTGTGTCTGCGCCGGCCGCATCGTATTCCGTACCCAGTATTTCATCAATTTCGCTTTCAGATAACTGCTCAGATTCCGTACCCGGTTCCAGTTCGATATCTATATCTTCCATGTAATACACCCCTTTCTTATTGCTCTACATTATGTATACACTGTCTATTCATGGGGGAAGGGTGCATTTGGAACGCAAAAAAGCAGATACCCGAATTGAGTATCTGCTCTTTTTGTTATCTTAAAAAGATTTTGGTAAATTCATTGTCTTTACCGAGATAATTGTCCGTAAATGCTATGTTGCTGACCGGTGTGATCAGTAAACCTTCCCCTGCAGCAACGTTACTGATATACTGTATCAAAGATGCAGGAATATTCAGCCATTCCGCGTATTTCTCTCGCTCTTTGGGGGTGAGATTTAGTATCTTTATATAACCGCAGTTTTTAACGACCTCTTCCAGTGCATAACCGTAAGATATGTCCTGATCAGTGATCAACCGGATGCTGTCCTGCACCACATAAGTAACAGGCGTTCCCAGTGCGTCTGTAAGAGCCTGTATTTTCAAAAGATACTGTAAAGCAGTGTCTCTGGTAAGCAGTGTGTCGATCTTATCAACATAGATCCAGTCAGATACGCTGTCCTGTTTTCTGTCCTCAATGCTCTGATTCCACAGGTAATCCAAAACAGTCAGATAATCTTCCGCCGTCTGTACCTTATACAGATACAGTCTCTTTTCGGGATCAGCAGTTCCGGTCAGTTCATCGGATATCTGCATTAACGCATCTTTGATCTTTGCATACTTTTCGGACTGTTCCAGTACGCGAAGAACGGATTCCATATCGTTAAAATCCATATCCTCATTCAAGAATGCTTCTGTTTCTGCTTCATCAGCGGCAAAGGCAGTTAAAAACAGCTTTTTGATTTCCTTATCCTCTTCTGTCAGACCGTACTTATCCGTCATATAAAACGGATTGACAACAGGAATCTTCGCAATACATCCGTTTAAGGATTCCACGAAAGAATCAAGGCTGTTATCAGATACGATTACGGATACCTTGTCTGTTTTGGTGGTAAGCAGGGCATTCAGGATATCCCTTTTAAGTTCATAGGTCTTACCGCTCTTTTCTGCACCGCAGATCAGACCGGCGATATTTCCGCCGTCTTTGCGGTTATGGATAATGAGATTGTCATTGATCGTATTGATTCCCTGATAAGCACCGCCTCTTTTAATCTTTACGGCTGCATTGACGGGGCAAATGCTAACTAACCTCTTTGTAGTCAGAAACCTTATAACATCTACCTTACAGTTACATAACGGCAGGGCAGAATCGAAACCCTCTTTCTGTGTAAGATCCAAAGGTTTGACAGCACAGGCGAACTTTGAAGCAGAGGATTTCAACATATCTGTATATCTATCCAGAGCGGCCAGATCATCAGCAAACAGTACCATGACAACGGATACCGCCATCATCTGCTCTGATGCCGCAACGGTCTCTTTTACCACGTTCAGGGCAGATTCCTCGAAATATGCCTGTTCCGTGGTTTCCTTGCGCTTGCGGATCGTAATCTGTGCTTTATTCTTCTTATCCTCAATGCTGTCACGCTTTGCCTGCTTGCTGATAACGGTATTCTTTTTAACCTTCTCTGCCAGGCTGTCATATCCCGCCTGTGGATCACAGGGGGTACAGATCACAGACAGGATCATGTTGCTGGAAATACCGGATAAGTCTCTTACAAGATTCTCGGACATGGTAACGGGAACAGAGCTTAAAAACATTGCTCTGGCATAACACTCATTTTCCGTACCTTCGTCTAAGATACTGTAATCAATGAGATTACTCTTTACATTCCACGTTTTCGGGGCAACCATATCCTTTTCTGTCATTTTCAGATGTTTCAAGTTATTGAGGGTAGGATTGCCGTCATTTTTAAGATCCAGTAAATTACGCATATCGTCCTGTTTCTGCTTGTAAATCTTGAAAAAGACTTCCAGATAATCAAGCGCAGGCAGTCTCTTGATTTTGATATCCGCAAACGCTGTCTCAATAGCAGGCAGGTTATCGGAAAACCACTTCTCGGCATCCTTCTGGTCTGCCGCATTCTTTCCGATAACTACATAGACTGTCTTTTTTGTATTGTTATGACCGACATCGGAAATGTCAATTACGGTGCGGTTATAGATATCCGCCTCGGGGCTGGTATTCGGCACAACTATGGTACGCAGATAATCTTCTCTTTCGATGATCTCATTATGCACCATGAACTGACAAATGCAGTCCTGCGGAATGGCAGCAAGTACCTTCGATAAACGGAATCTGTAAATCTGCGGATCCTGTACTACGACATTTTCAATCCGGTAACAGGCCGTATACAGATTTTTATTTACCTTCAAAAGATCCCCTGCAAATGACAAAAAAGGAATCTTATCGGATACTTTACTTACGGGTGTATTTTTCTTTTTCATATTGTTATTCCTAGTCCTTTCTGTGGATTTAGATAATGCTAAGGAAACAATTATCACCCCACTTGTGGCTGTTCTTCGTTTTCGTTATCAGTAATTCTGTAACAATGAAAATCCGAGTTATCAAAGATAAAGCGGATCGTATCGGCAGGTTTATTAAACTGCGAAGGCGTAATCACCCAGCTTCCGTTGATTCCGGTTGCATAATATTCACCAAACAACGACACCGGCATTACTGTTACGGTAATCACGGGATACTTATTGCCGTCCAGTGAGTTTTCAGGAACGGTAAATTCTCGTAGCATCTTTACGGTATCAACAAAATCGGGATCCGTGCCGGATTCAAATAACAGATCCAGCGTCATGTGTCTCACGCTTCGGAAACAATTTACAACAGTACTTTCAAGGGTTTCCCTGCTTACCAGCTTTTCCTCGCCGCTCTCGAGATCCACGATTCTTGTGGTGACTTCAACCATTGCCTTAGCAACACCGTTATCATCTACACCACAAATTTCACTTAAAATATCTTTTTCTTTTTTCATACAAAATCCTTCCTTTCCAATGGATTCTTTTGTTCCTTATACTATGTATACACTGTCTATTGAGGGGGGAAGGGTGCATTTCATACAAAAAAGACCATCATCTTTTCTACGGGCTGCAAGCAGTTCTCGATACTCCGGATCTTGCACTAACTTCCGGATCTGCTTCCTGCAGTGCCGCACGAGGACGTTTGTAGATTTGCTGTCCGCACCAGAAAGCATGTTTGGAAAATTTGTGCAGAAATTTGTATTCTTCCAAATATATGTTATAATATCGTTAGCAAATGAAACGAAACGACTTAACATATATCAAAGGAGAAACCAAATGAGAAAAAGATTTTTAACAACAATCCTCGCAGGAATCATGGTAGTATCCATGACAGCTTGTGGGAATAAGACTGCAAAAGCAACGGAGACAGCGATTCCTGAAACGGTCGTTGAAACCACTGAAACCACTGAGACAACTGAAGAAAGTAGTTTTGAAGAAACCAAGGAAGATAAGTTGGATAATACTGTGGAAGCTGTAGATTCCATGCCAGCAACAACTGCTGTTACAACGACGGAAGCTCCTAAGACGTCAGAAAATCCAAAGGAAACATCGGCACCTGTAACGACAGTAAATCCTACAGCAACTCCGAAGACAACAACAGCTTCGAATAGCACTGGGAAAACAGGTAGTGCAACAACTGTTTCAAACACAAAAACAGGAGCAACTGCGACCCCGAAGCCTAGTGCTATAACAAAACCTACTGCAACCGCAACAACACCTAAGCCTACAAAAAAACCTACGGCAACAACTCCACAGCCAACTGCAACACCTAAGCCTGCGTGTGCTCATACATCCTGCAGAAGCGTACCTGTCGTAGAAGCTAACTGCCAGCATGACGGATACGGAGAATTGTATTGTAATCTTTGTGGGGAATATCTTGGGAAAGATTATTATCCTCAGTCTGGACATGGAAGTATAAGTAGACATACCACAACGGAACCCACCTGCACATCTGGTGGTTGGTGGGAAGAGACCTGTGATCTGTGCGGAGCTGTAATCAACAGTGGAGGAATCTCTGGTTTAGGTCATTCTGATAATGGAAGCGGATGGTGCAGTAGATGTGGAGAAGAGTTAGTAGATCATTCTGATCCCGGTCTTCCCGAATTGCCGGATTGGGCAAAAGATCCCGAGCCAGAAACGCCTTCTACTTCCGGTTCCGCCAGCTCGACTACTGGTACTGAATCAAGTGAAAGCAACGATGCCGAATCCACTATGTCAGAAGAGGACACTATCGGAAGTGATAGTGTAATTGAATAGTAAATTTATAATCCCTCGGATAGAAATATCTGAGGGATTTTTCTTTATTATAATCTAGCAGAAGGCCCCGTTTTGAATCTTTGATATGGGTATGGAAGTTCATTATAACATTTAACAGATTCTTTCCTTAATATTATAATAAACATATGTTTGGTTTTTCATATGGAGATAAGCATGATAAAACATATTTATAATACCACAAACAAATATATGGAAAAGAATGTTAAGACAAGCCGCAAGAAAAAAGGCCAGTTTTTTACTCCTGTCCAGATTGCATGAAAGAATATATATATGGACAGCCCAATCTTTATGCCTTATTTATGTCAAAGGGAATACAGCTGTTAAAGGAAGGCGGGCAATATATATCATTTCTGATAAACTTTTGTTTCCGAGGTCAAATCTACCGATGGAAATGTAAACAGACTACACCGGTCTCTTAAAGATTTAAGATGCAGGTAATCGTCCGAATCAATGGATTTTTTCTGGAATGCAAGCAGATAATTTTTAATATCCTCGGTGTCTGCCTGTTCTACTGCCGTTGCGATTTCCACGATAACCTTCGTCATATCGTCGGATACAAAAATCAGGTTGCAGATATTTGTTTCAAAGAAATCAAGTAACTGATGACCTGATAAATCCTGCACTGCTTCAAAATACATTCTTTGCAATGTCTGCAAAAACTCTCTCTGTTCACTGTCTGTCTGCTGAAAAAACGGCGTATTCGGCGTGATTTTAATATCCGTGATACTAAGAAAAACGTAACACAGCATATCACACAGATAATCGGATAATTCCGGCAGATTGCGGTATTCCTCACTGTCACCTACAGTAAGTGATGTATATGCTGCCATAAGTTCTCTCATTCTGTTCTGTTGAGATATGCCCTGGCGCAGATATAAAACTTTGTCTGTTTCGTCCATATAGCTGTTTTTGATCTTCAGTTTGATTTTTCCGTCCGTGTCATCTTCGACACGAAAACCTCGTTTTTTGATGACATCATCAAGCGGCTGATCCATTGTATATTCTGATAACCGGCTATGGGTGTATTCCGTCGGCTCTACCTGCGATATATCATAAACAGGACAGACAGAATACCCGATACTGTAATCCAGTTCCTCATTATCGTCATCATCGGTATCCAGTGGTACGGCAACTGGACCAAGTAAAGCGATTGCTTTCTCACCTTCTTTGATTTTTGCCTGATACCTCATCCATGCCCCTTTTCCGCATACGATAGTTGCGTCCGGTTTCTGCTTCATGATTAAAAGGATATTTTCAAAGCCCAGATGCGGAAATCTGGCCTGCACGGCAAGATATTCCGCCATTCTGTTATTTTTAATGACATCTACAAGCATCTGATCTACGATCAGTCTGCATTTATCTTCCATTCCCATAACATCACCCTTTCTTCCCGAAAAGTCTGCGCTTCGGCTTACCTTCCTGCTTCTCGCTTTCTTCCTTTTCAAGTGCCGCCTGTGCCGCTTTCTTACGCGCTTCCATTTCATCGTCATACGCAGATACGGTAGATTTAAGGCTTTCTTCGGTTTCCTCAGCCGCAGTGTTACTTAATGCTTTCAGGTTATGTTCCGTGATTTCCTCTTTCTTACGCTCATATTCGGTGAGTTTGGTTTTCTGGTCTTTGTCCTGTTGCATCTGCTTGATCAGGCGTTCAAAATCGGACAGTTCAATGTTATCGGTTTCCTCTTCCGGTGTGATATCCTCATAACTTATAGACTTCACTTCCGGCGCTTTTTCGGGTTCTGCTTCCGGTTCCGGCTCTGCGATCATTTCAGGCAATACAAAATCGTCCTCGGAAAACTCTTCTTTGATAACCTCTTCGGTTTCCGCGATTTCTACCTCGGGGATAGCAGTAAGCTGTTCTTTTTCGGCTGCAATGCGTTCCTCTTCTGCCTTTCTTGCTTCCTCGGCCTTACGTGTAGCTTCCTCTTCGGCAAGTCTTTTTTCTTCCGCAATACGCTTTTCCTCTGCGATACGTCTTTCTTCTGCTTCTTTCTCTTCCCGCTTTCTTGCTTCCTCGGCTTCCCTTGCGGCTTTCTCTTCGGCAGCACGCTTTTCTTCTTCGGCCTTACGGACAGCTTCGGCATCTTTCACCTCGTTTACAGTGGTTGCCGGTACTTCCAGGCTGGCGATCTTCTGCATATTCGCGGTATATTGTTTCAGAGATATGTTTGCCAATGCGTTATTATGTGCTTGTGCATATGCGACAAACTGCATATAACTCGCCATAAGATTTACTTGATTTGCGGCTTCAGCGGCTTTTTTAGAGGCCATTTCCTCTTCAATGATCTGGTTTTTCATCTGTACTTCTTCTAATCTGCGGTTATATGCTGCTCTGCGGAAAAGTCCGTGAATCCAGCTAATCGCCCCTAAAAAGACAGATACGACAATGACTGCAAAAGCGGCAGAACCAAGTACCGGATCATTAAAAGGATCCGGGGCTTTAGAAATGTAGTCTGTATAGAAATCCTGTGATACAAACCATTTGATATAGATTTCATAAAAACTGTATGCGTCCATATAAATACCTCACTTATCATTTAGTGGAAAAGCCCGCCCTTAACAGGCGGGCTTTCAGTTTACAGGTTATAGGTAAAAGTCAGATGAATGTTCTTTTCCTCGGAATCGATCATTACCAGTGCCTGTCCTTTGATTTTAAGCAGATAGTCAAACAGTTTGGCTTCATCTGCGGCAAAGGTTACGCTAAGTCCTTCGGCGGTAACGGTTACTTTGGTGTCAGCCGGGAATAGAGTGATTACATCACTGCCAAGCAGTACATCTTCATAACGGCTAACGCCAATGGATCCGGCATTTACTTTCTGGATCAGTTCGGGAACGAAGTAATCATAGGACTTCTCGGTTCTGTCACCCATCTCTTTGGTTCCGGGGATTAATTCCTCTGCGAAAATACCGTGGAACTTACGCTTTCTGCGCATTACTAAGAACAGAATCGAAAATCCAAAAGCACCAGTTCCGGTAACTGCAAGGGTTGCAGGAATGATTTTGGAAATGTTATCTTCCAGCTCTACCGGTTCGGCAGGCGGTACAATAACGATTTCCGGCTCTGCAGTCTTTTCAGGCGCAGAGGTGGGTGCAACGGTAGGGGTTGCGGTAGGTTCCGGTGTATCTTCCGGCTTTGTAGGCGTTACGGGAATCACGGCAGCTTTCGGGACCTCGGTGGGTTCCGGTGTAGCCGTAGGCTCTACGGTAGGTTCCGGTTCATCATCGTCGTCCTCTTCGGGTGCGGGTGTCTCGGTTGCCGTCGGTGCTTCAGTGGGTGCAACAGTCGGCTCTACTGTGGGTGCAACGGTAGGGGTTGCGGTAAGATCCGGGGTTGCTGTGGGCTCTGTGGTAGGAACTACGGAATCAGCCCCTTCAAACACAGGATAAATCTTAGCATCACCCAGGTTAGTCATATTGATTGTAAAAGTACTGTAATCAGCGGTTTCGTCATCAAACATACCGGCCCATCTGTTTTCACCGTCCTGCATACATACCCATTCTTTTACGTGCCAGCCAGTGTTAGGGGTTGCGGTACAGGTAATGGTATCCATGTAGGTGAACTCGTTGTCAGACAACTTTGTTTTTGCGTAATAATAATCAATGGTGTCATCGGTAGATTTTATAAATCCAATGTCATCGCCCTCATACAAATGATTCGGAGACGCTTCGGTGGGATGAGAGCTATAACTATACCACTCTCCCGTTTCCGGGTCTGTAGTTCCCAGTCCGTTATACTGATAACGTTCAGGGATTGTATTCACTGCGGTATAAGTACCATGTAAACCATCTTTTTTGATGATATTGTAAGTATCTGCAATAAAAACAGGCGTAAAATCTACTCGTGTCGTATCGCTGACGCTTCCTGGATTCATTTGAGGGAAGTAGTATTTTCCGGCAAAATAGGATCTATATTCTGATTTACTATCTTCCATTTTTCCGTCAAATCCACCGCCATAGCTTAAAAAGTCGTCATTACTTAAAAATTCATCATAGTTTCCGGCTGCACTTCTGGGACTTAATCCGCCGATTTGCATATTACTGATTCCGTTTCCCACATAACTGATACCGTATTTTGCAAAATCAGCCTTACCGTAAGTACTGTATAAAGCAAGTGTGTCACCAATCTGTACATACGGCATATTGCGGTTCTCCGATCCATTGCAGTTAGTGTAATATGCACCATCTACTTTATATTTGTCATCAAGTGTTCCAATTCGCCAGTTTCTTGCAGAAAACATATCTGCAAATCGCTGTACTTTTTTACCTTCTGCATTATCGGCAGTGTAAACAAAGTTATCATCAAAATAAAGTCCAGTTTTTAACATATTCTGGCTGTAAGAATCGCTTAAATCCCACCGGTTTGTAAAGATATTCGGGGACAGATTATATGCTTTTACCATGCCGACAGTATTAAGATGTAACATAGCAACTAACGGTTCAACAACAATAGCTGTGTTGTTATAACTGCCATCTTCGTTAAATAAATCTGATTTTTCAAGGCCATCAGTATAACTTGTATTAAAGTTATAATTATAGCTACTTTTGTAGTTATTAGTTAAATATACAAAATGCCAATCTTCGGTATCATGTAAACGCCATTTATAACCCACAGGGGTATATCCGTCCTCACCGGTTACTGTGAAAGACACAAGTGTTTGTGTTGTTTTGTCACCGTTACTATACCCTTCTTTTTTAGTAAGTGTAACAGTTGTATGATCTATATTCTGTTTAAGATCTATAATAGGGCACTTAGAATAATACGCGTTTATTTTGAGTTCTTTGTTATACGGATAATTAATTTTTATTTTTATGGTAACTGGATCAAAAGATGCGTAGCCTGGATAATCACATGCAATAATAGAATTTCCTAACAAATCATATTCGCCTGTTTGTTCTATAGTGTTGTGAATGTAACTGAAACCAGTCATAGCCCCTTTATCAGTAACTAAATAAACTGCTTGCGCAAAAGGTTCCGGAGTAAAAGTAATAGTTACGATATCGCCGAAAACAGGATTAGGGTTATCAATCGTTATATTTCCTATTCCTTGTATATATCCACGCTCATCCAGATAATCGCTTTCAATTTGACTACCTACCGAAACTATATAATTTGTATATCTAAATTCGACGGATATATTTAGATACTGACTATCTTTTTTCCAATCTATCGTGAATGTTCCCTGTACATCGTTCAGTATGATTGTCTTTTGTTCTCTGTTGTCATCACAATACTGAAATGAATATACAGTACATCCTTCGTTAGGTGTAATCAGAAAAACTTTCTTATTTGCCTCGGATATCTCAGTAGTAATCGTTCCATTTAATTCACCGCCAGCACCATTCGATCCAAAAGATACATTAGGAAAATATCCGCCGTCTGTAGCCTCAACAGTAACTCTCACACTTCCATCGTCCAGCTTGTCCACCATACAGTCCAAAGGCGCATATTCGGAATCTTCCGCACTGCATTCAGTGCATGTGCCGTTTTCATAAGTACACGTAATATCGGTTTCATAAGCGCAATCGGCGCAAATTACATGATGTGTGCCGTCGTCATTAGATACGGGTGTACCATAATTACAATCCACGTCCTCATTGTAACTGCAGTCCGGACAGCTAACATGATGTGTGCCGTCATTGTTAGGTGTGATCACACCATTACCATGCGTACAGTCATCGAACGATAACAGCATAATACCGGGATCATTGCCCGATGTGGTATCTGCTACGTTTTCTTCGGATTCGACAACAGATTTTGTTACTTCCTCATTGTTTTCTAAGGTTGTTGTCCCTGCTACGTCATTACCGGAAGTAGTCATGACGCTGTTTTTTGTGTTACCTTCTGCAGCATCATCTGCAAGCACCGTGTATGCAGGGATAGATTGACAGGTAATAACTACGGCCAATGTTACAGCCAGTTTTTTAAAGTTTTTCATTTTCATGTAAATACCGCCTTTCTGGGTAAAAATCATCATTTATTTGCTTCTGATATATATACACTGTCTATTGAGGCAGTAAGGGTGCATGAAAATAGAAAAAGCTGCCGATTTTTTCGGCAGCTCTTATGTTTATGCTGTTTTGTTGTTCTGTGCGATCTCTCTGCGGTATCTTGCGAGGTTTTCCATACTGGAATCCAGTACTCGGAAGATGTCGTTGTCTTTCGGGAATTGTGCCGAAAATCCGATACAGTTCTTTCCGGTGTAAATCAATCCCTGTCCTCTCGGTGCCGACGTAATAACATCAAGCTGGGAATCGGACAGATTCAAAAGATCTCTAAGTCCTTCTCTATCCGGCTGTGCCTGATTCAGAATCTGGATAAAACTACAGTTCTGTAAAAGTGTGCAGCAATCCGTAGATTTTAACATATCAGCAAGGTTCTGTGTAATACCGGTAGGTACACCGCCGTATTTTCTTGCTCTCTTCCATAACGCGGTCAGCATGTGACTTGTGGCCTCGTCCTGGAAAAGTAAATGGCATTCATCGACCCAGAACCAAGTGTTACGTCCTCTGTTCTGATTGTAGATCAGACGGTTCTGGAAGCTGTCAAGGATAATCAGCATTGCAATAGGCTTCAAGGTATCACCCACATCACGGATATCGTAAACCACAAAGCGGTTATCTACATCAACGTTGCTCTGATATCCAAAAACATTCAAGGATCCATTGCCGGTATACAGACGAAGTGCAATCGCAAGTTCTCTCGCTTCCGGCTCTTTTCTCTGTGCAAAAGCAAGCTGTAAGTCGGTAAGGGTCGGCATCTGGTCTTTCGGAATCTTCTGTAACTTTCCGTTTTTGATAAACGGCGCATACAACGCATGAACGCATTCATCAATGATGGTTCTCTGGATAGGACTTAATCCATACGGTGTATTGAGCATCTTTTCGATCAGCCGCAGGATAAATTCCGCTTTTGCAAGGATCGGATTACTGTCATCTTTATCGCCATATTCATATCTTGCCGGTATTTCCAGTGGATTGATGTGCCACTTGCCACCCGGTACGATCTTAATGGTCTCACCGTCCAGTAACGTAGCAATCGCGCCGTATTCGCTTTCCGGATCAATGACGATACAGTCTGCATTTGTTCTAAGCAGTACGTTCAGCATTTCCGTCTTTGCAGAGAAAGATTTACCGGATCCGGAAGATCCTAAGATAAAGGAATTATAGTTTGCATTCTTCAAACGGTTGAATAAGATCAGGTTCTTTGTTTTCTGGTTCATGCTGTAATTGATACCGCCGGGATCGTTGATCTCGATAGCGGAAAACGGCATGGACGCACAGGCAAGCGTACTGGATTTTAAGGTACGTTTGATGTTTTTGGGGAAGTCGTTATACAAAAGGGGAAGTGTTGCATTAAATCCCTCTTCCTGTAATTCTTCCATTACATGCAGTCCAACCGCATGAGTCTGGGCGATGGATACAACGGTCTCTCTGTATTCCTTTAATTCCTCTTTGGTATCCGCCCAAATGGTGATCGTGTGAATCGTCTTATAGAGTTTTTCGTCATTCTCTACCATATCGGTACGCAGTTCTTCGGCTTTTGTAACTTTTTCCTCGGTATCCATAGAAATCATATCTTCGGGAAGGTCTGCCTGGATCAGTGCCTTACGCTCTTCTACTTTCTCATTACGGGCAAGCATGATATTCTGCGATACGATTTTGTTTGCTTCCGCTGCGGAAATCGGCTGTACATTGATTGTGCTTACCAGATGAAAAGGTACATCCGTTACTTTCAGGAAAAATTCGTCTGATAAGCTGGACGGATAATTGTCCACTCTCATAACACAGGCAAATTTACGACCAAATCTCAAATGATCTTTATTTACCACGAAAGAAGAAGGCCCGATGACATCCTGTACGGATAATCCCATACCACGGATATTTTCAAGGTCGAAGGAAGAAATTTCCTGTGCCTGGGATTCCTTACCTTCAAACTCGGAAGAAATGCCTCTGATTTTGGTTTTTGTAAGAAAAGTACCCTGATCATCAATGTTATAGATATCGTGAAGTACTTCCAGTCTTTGATCCAGAGATACGACTTTCGCACTGGATCCGATCTTCGTAAACTGCGCATTGATACTCTCGTCCAGTCGCTGCGTAAATACCTCTGCCGCTTTCTTCACGGAATTGGTATGGATTCCAACTGTCAGGTACTTATTTTTGATCAGACCATTATGTCCGGTATTCATACGGTCGGTGATAATCTGGTTATACTGTCTGCGCAGATAATCAAATTCGTCACCGGTTTCCTTAAATAAGGCAAGTTCACAGAACTCGTCCATATTGATGTCCCGGTTGCATACCGTAATCGCAAATTCGCAGTTTGTACCAAGGGAATTGTAAATAGACCGGTACTGTAAAAATAAATGCTGCTGTGTCTCTTCGGTTTCCGTCTGATAGTTATTCTCACCCAGACGGTACATTTTGGTGTAAAGTCCGGGATAAGTCTCTATGATATTTTCTGCTTCGTGAATCGCATAAATAGGAACTGAATCCTGTGCCGTCATTTTACATAACTGTACAGGCGGTCTGTTTTTACGGGCAGTCGCACCTACGATAATCTGCATTTTTTTCTTCACATCCATTACTTCTTACCTCTCTTTCCTTTCTTTTCGGGTTCCGCCGCTTTCTTTGCTTTCGCATAAACGGCGTTATAAATGGGAATGTACTTGTTTGCGCTTCGGTATCTACGGGAATTATTCTTGTAGATCTTTGTCTGGATCCATTTCATTGCATAATCTTCCGCATACAGGTTGTTTTTACGATACCAGCCGATCAGTCCGCAGGCCGCAATAATCGGGGATCCGGCAACTAATGCCGTGGTAAGGTCTTTCGTTGCGATGTATGCAGCAAATACCGTTGCCGCTATGATTCCACCACAGATAGCCTGGCGGAACGTGAATTTCTTAATGAGCTTATGCTCGGTTTCGATTTCTTTTTCTACTGGTAATATCAGCATGTTTTCATACCTTCCTTTCTAATTTTGTGAATGGGTTGAGAGTGGATTTCATCACATCCACCCTCAAACTACGCACAAAATCAATCATTCAATCCAATGAAATGCTGTTTGTGATTTTCATCGAGAACGTATCTTACGGGATACTTGCTTCCGTTTTTGGAAATGTTGTATTTGATGACGCTCTTGCCTTCAATCAGCTTCTCGGCATCATTTTCATCAAACGTTGCACCATAATTGTCTTTCCAAATCATAAAACGGCAACCACCGTCCATTCTTCGCCAGTTGCTGCAACAGAAAGCCTTACTGGTTTCCTGTATTTCGCCCCCACATACGGGGCATGTGAGCTTTTTGTTCATACGATCACCTTCCTTATCCAATACCCACGATTGTTTTTGCTATGCTCTGTGACTTTAAGATCATTGCGCCTTGTGCAAATCCGATAAATACTACACTGCTTGTACCGGCAACCATACTCGAGATATCACCACCGGATACAGCGTCGCTGATGACACCTATCGAAAGCTGGTTACAAATGAGCATTACAATGATGATAATGGAACCGGATAATGCCAGTGCCGCCACGTTCTTAAAAAATCTCGATCCGCTTCCGTGTCCGAAATGGTCCAGTTCACTGATGTCAGCAAACGCAAACGGTGACATCAGGGATAACAGTGTGATCTCGATTGCTCTGGAAAAACACACTACGTTAGTAATCATTTTTACAATCCACATGGCAAAAGCCGGGATAATCAATTCGATGTATACCCCGAGAGACGCGAAGAATTCTTGAAAACCTGCCAAGATTCCGTCATCTTCCGGAACGCACTGGTCGTAAATCAGTTGCTTCACAGCGTCGATCTGTGCCTGCGTATCGGCGGATATGGAAGATTCCGTTGCAAGCGCGGATATTTTAAGAGCAAGTCCGGTTCCTACATTTGCGATTGCATAGCAGATATCTGGCGCTTTAAATACCAGAACAATGCAGACAATCCATAATCCGATCTTCACAAACAATTTCTGTCCTGTCATTTCAAAGTCCCGTAAGTTCGCAAAAGATACGAAAAACGTGATCAGACAGAAGCAGAAAGCAATACCGGTCATAATATCCGTCACACTGGTAAGTACCCCCAAAGTTGCTGAGTATTTACCGACCGTCAGTACGTCGTCACCGAAAGTAACGGATACATTCTGGGCGACATCGGCAACGGAATCCATTGAAAAGACTTCATCTACCTTGTTGATAGTAGTCTTTGTAAAACCGGTAGCGTCCTGCCAGCTTCCGCAAAATGCAAATACGCTGATAAGCAGGACTGTAAGGATCATCGCAATCACAATCGGTTTTCGGTAATAGATAAGTGCGTATTTATAATTTTGTAATCTCTTCGTCATTGATAACACCTATCCTTTCAAGTAAGGCAGGGAAAACATCCCTGCCCGTGTTTTAGAACCCTGCGAAAAAGTGGGTTCCCAGTGTGTCATAAGAAGCACCCATGATTGCAAGCAGAATGTTGGGGGCTGCCAGCATGATTGCACCGGATACCAGTTTACCTACTGCCTTACCGATAGCTGCCTGATCGTGGTCGTCGGACTTCATTGCATTTGCAAGTGCCACGATGCCGGTCACTGCCATAAATACGCCAATCAGCATAAGTACGCCAAAGGCAAGGGATCCGGCCTTATTAACAATGCTTTCCAAAGACGTAGCACAAAAGGCGACGGTGGTGAGTGCGGTCGCGGTAGTTACAATGGCAACCGCTTTCTTATTTACCTTTGCCAGCTTTGCATCTACCTTATTGATAGTTTCAAAGATCTTCTTTTTCATAAAATTCCTCTTTCTGCCAGAAATATGGGACTGGCACCCAATCATCATTTTTAGAAGTTACCTATGTTTGATTGCAGTACCGGACTAATCACCCCCTTAGAGTACTGCAATGACCCACGACCGTGTATTCGCACCGTCGCATACGGGTTGATGCGCAGCGTGCATTCGCACCCTGCTCAGGTTACTGGCTGCACATATAGAATCGGGATCTGCTTCTGGGATCTCGCATCAGCTTATTAAGGGTAATGTTAAAATCCTTTGTCAACTGCTGATATCCAATATTATTGATAGCATTTACGATTTCCTTATTCGGGCAGGTCGTAAATGTTTTTCTTTCTGTAACGTTATCCTCATAAGACATCATCATCGCGTCAGTAAAAGCCATTGCGATAAGATCTCTTCCGGATAACTGGTCTTCCAGCCATTTGTTACCGAGTAACATCGTCCAGGCACCTTCGCCTTTCGTGGTAAATACCTTTTTGATTTCCTCTGATAACGGCAGGCCGATCATGTTCCGTACTTTGGATAATTCAAACTGCAAACTATCTTCGGCACGTTTCAAGGAAAGTCTTTCAAAAGCAAACCGTCTCATAAGATCGATCACAACATCTACGGCAATTTTAAGTTCCCTGCTGTAATATTCGCCGAGTGTCTTGCGGACAAGCTCTGCACTGTTGTTTTCTATGTACGGTTCCCCACCCTTCCATACCATTGTTGATACAATAACGGGATCCGGGTCATTACTCAAAAATTCAAGCATTTCATGAATCGCAGGAATGAAACTATCTTCCGGTCGGTATGCTTCGGCAAGTCCGCGGCGATCCATATATGGCATAATCAAAAGCTGGTCATACAACTGATCCTGTAATTCACGGCTGTAACCGTCTGCTTTGATCGTATTGTAAAAGCTGGTCATATCGGTATATTCCATAGCAACCACCTCGCATTTATCATTTTTTATTTTTCTCTAGCCCTGTGATGTTACTTGATAACTACACCCCGTGATACAAAACATAGTAGTAATTAACAAAGATGCTATAATTTTCTTTGCTTTCATAAAATACCTCTTTCTGCCGGTTTAAGGTCGGTCGCCTAATTATCATTTATCTGCTTCTGATATATATACACCGTCTATTCAGGGTATAAGGGTGCAAATTATAATAAAAAAAGAGAAAAATATTTCATTTTCTCTTTTTTTGTGTGCTTGTATTAAGTTTTACGATCCCGCGGCCGTGCATTCGCACCGTCGCAAACGGGGTTTAAGGGCAGCGTGCATTCGCACCCTGCCCCATCAAAAGTTACCGGTAAACATTTTATAGATAAAAACATGATGTTTTCAGATTTAATATAATATGCTAAAATTACCAATATATCTAAAAGAAAAGAGGGATACTCATGATTGCTTTAAAATGTCCTAATTGTGGTGCTGATATTACATTAGATGATACAAGAGAATTTGGATTTTGTTCTTATTGCGGTACTAAGGTTTTGTTGGATGAATATAAAAAGCGAGTAGATGGCATTCCAGGGGCTGCTAATCTTCTGCTCAGAGCCGAGAATTTTTTAATGCATGATGATCTTGAAAAAGCTAAGGAATATTATAATCGAGTGTTAGATATTGATATTCATAACACGGGTGCTATTTTAGGATTAGAAATGATAAAAAACAAAGAAGATGAAATATTAGCTGAAAAGAAAAGGCAAGAAGAGGAACGAAGCAAAGAAATTTATAAAATGGATCACGACCTTAATTATAGAACTGCTAAAACAATAGCTAATTTTATAACTTCTCAATACAATTATAATTCGAGAGATAAATATATTGAAGGTGTTATAAAATGCGTAGATAGTGAATATCAGATAGAGTATGGATTAATTCCTTGTTCAAAAGAAGATGCTCATAAATATGTGCCTACAAACAATCTAATAAATAAATACGGTGAATGGGGGGCGATAGATACTGAAAAAACGAATAATGAATTAAATCATATATTTAAAAAATTAAATTTTAAATATGATATACTTTTTATGCCTTATGAAGAAAGGCGACCTAACGGAACATCTTTCTTCGGTGGCGAAAAATGGGAAAAGACAGGACGTATGACGTATGATGTTTGGATTAAAGTGTGGAAATAAAAAGAAAAGGGCTATCAAATCGATAGTCCTTTTTTTGACTGCCACTATGCAATCCCGCGACCGTGCTATTCGTACCGTCGCATACGGGATTTGAGGGCAGCGTGCATACGCACCCTGCCCCACCACAAGTTACCGGTCAACATCTTTGTTTCTTTCCTGCTTCCGATCCTGTTCAAGTTCGAGATACTGTTTAAGCTGCTCTTTGGCGGCTTCCCGGACTGCTTTACTCGGATCTGTTTCGGATACGATTTTTAATTCATCTGCAAGTAGATACTTGATCCCTGTTTCTCTCTGTTCCTGCGATTCACTTTCAAAATCGCGGATACGTTCTTCCTGATGCTGCTTCATGACTTCTCTCGCATCGACACCGAATACCTCTTTGATTTTATCCATGTATTCAAAATGAACTTTTTGGACTTCGGGGAATTGTTTGTTAAATTCCGGCATAAGCTGTCCGCATTTGAGAGCAACATATTCAAGCGGTTTTTCTGTATCCGGATAATCTTTCGGATCAAAATACTGTCTTAAAGCATTTTCGGTATACAGTCCTTCTTTGTATGCTTCCAATGCCAGGACATCTTCAACGATTTGCTCAAAACAGCTTTTTCTATAAAGCATCAGTTTTATGTCACTATATTTCTTTTCATAATCCCGATACACTTCATTGAGTTTTTCTTTTACATACATCCGTAACGGCTGGATATCGTTACGGCGATCCTTAGCGGCATCCTGCACTGCCCTACTAGGATCTGTTTCTGCCACATGGATAAGTTCATTGAAACTCATATACCACAGCCATTTGGTACGCTCGGCTGCAGGCAACTGTTCGAAAGCTTCCCTGCGATCATCACGGTACTGATATACCGCTACATCTGGATCAATTCCCAGAACATCAGATACCTTTTCAAGATATTCCAACCGCAAACTATCCAGTTCCGGATCCGTGACAGGCATTGCAAGGTCAAAATCGTAGGTACAACCGCAGGCGGCGTATGCAAGAATAAAGGGATCTTTCATGCTGCCGTTGATGATTTCTTCCCTATGGGGCCAGCTTAAAAGCTCATTTGCCGGGTTAAGATCAAAATTATCGATCAGTGCCTCTCGTAATTCCTCTTTGCTGATGTCGCCGTTTTCGCAAAGTTCCAATGCGGCAATGCCGAAAATAATCTGTTTTGCGAACAGATCATCCTTAAGGGTTGGATACCGGTTATCGTAATGATGTTGCATATCCCATGCTTTCTGTTTAATGATACTACTCATAATTAAAATACCTCGTTCTTTCTATTGATGGGTTAATAGTTGTTACTATGAGATCCCGCGACCGTGCTAATCGCACCGTCGCAAACGGGATTTAAGGACAGCGTGCATTCGCACCCTGTCCAGCCGGGACTCTCACCAAAATCCACGGTTTATATCCGCCGAACCCCCTTAAAATGGCAAATCACTGTCATCAGGCAACTGATCCGCTGGAATTTCCGGAACATCATAGGATACTGTTTCTTCTATATTAGTGGTTTCAGAAGAATCGCTGTCATCTTCCTCGCTTATGAGGAAATCGTTGCTGTCATCAAATTCGTAGTTGGGGCTGTATCCGCCGTCGATTTTGCCGTTCGCATACATCCACTGTACAAGCTGCTCGTCTGCGTCTTCGCCGTCTATATTGAGGGCTTGCTTGAAATCGTCTTCATCCATATTGCAAAGTTTGCGACCGGTAATCTCTTCGACTTTACGGGCAATGATCTTTTTGTCTGCTTCGTTGACGTTACCAAACTGCGCCACGGCGCTTCTATCCGGCACATTGTTGATGATATCTCTTTTATCCTTGATTACTTTCGGGGCAACAAAGGTATCGCGCCAGTTGGTAATGATTGCGTTTTTGTCCTTATTCAGCGAAATTGCACGCTGGGTCAGTTTATATGCGAAATTATCTGTTGCTAACGGTTTACCCTCATACTTCTTTATCATTTTGGGTTCCGTATGGTTCGGATCACCAAACAGATATACAAAGGTTCTTTCAACAATGGATTCGTTGTAAACGATATCAAACTCATGCTGATCGAATATGATTGCTTCCTTTTTATGAGATCCGGCAGTGTATTTGTAATTTGGGTGCTGTTCGTAGGTGTATTTTTTAACACAAAATGGACTCTCACCACGGATGCAAATGATCTGCTCGCTGTTATCCATTGCTTCCAGCTCGTTCGGGTCTACCACGTTTCTGGCAATCTGCTGTCTATTGTCGGAACCGCCGGACTTGCTGGACCCGTAACTGTAAGTCTGTACAGTCATCTTACCAAGACGTTCAGAAAGCATCTTTACGGTACTGGGTTCTGCACCACCCAGATAAATAAGGGTATCGCAGTTACCGATCATGGTTTCCCACCCCTTCTCGGAATACTCTTTCGTCTGGCTCTGGGACTGGAAGATCAGCGTACAGGAAATACCGTATTTACGCATGGTCGCCAGTTTGGTATTAAATTCAGGAATCTTACCGATATTTGCCATTTCATCCAAGAAGATCTGTACCGGAATATCCAATGTTGGATCACCGCCGCCCTGTGCGCTCTTTCCATGTTCACCTTCGTCATATAAAAGTGCAAACATCTGGGTATAAAACATAGAAGCCCAGAAGTTATAGGTTGTCTCACCTTCCGGCAGAATGATGAATACGGCGGTTTTTACCTTGCCGATATTGCGGATATCCATATCGTCTGTATAGGAAATGTTTGCAAAGTCATCATTATCGAAGAAGGTTCCCAGTTCTACGGCAGTGGAAATCAGGATATTTAATGCTGTTTTATCCGGTGCCATCTTAAAAGTCTGATACATTCTCACGGCATAAGAGGCAAAATTCTTCTCTGCCAGCTCTGCAAACAGTCTGTCAAGGTCGGAAATCGTAGCACCTTCGTCCTCATGGATCTCTGCCATACGAAGCATTCTCATGACATTAAGGAAATTACAGTGTCCTTTCCAGTGAGAGTTGGGGGTTCCATCATCCAAATATTCGTCGTCATCGGTATATACTTCATACAAATAAGCAACACAGGCGGTAAGTAATGCTCTGGTACTCTGCGTCCAGAACTTATCGTTTCCACCGCCGCCCTTTCCTTCCGTACCGCCGATATTCTGCATCATGCAGTTTACCAATACCGGAATGTCTGCCTGCTTGCCGATGTATGCCATAGGATTGTAACGGCAGCTCTGGGACAGATCTTTTAAATTCAGGACTTTGATCTGATATCCTTTGGAACGAAGGAATCCACCACAGTCTCGCAGGATTTCACCGGAAGGATCCGTCACAACGTAAGAACTGTTTGCCTGCAAGATGTTGGGCTTTACAACAAAACGGGATTTACCAGTACCGGAAGCACCGAGTACGAAGGTATTTAAGTTTCGTCTCGACCATGTGGCGTTGGTGCTTAAATACACATCGTTAGATAAAATCTTTGCTGCATTCTTGCATTCCTGCAACTTTTCGTTGGATAAAACATTGAGCGGCAGCTTGCCATGTGTCTTATCCGATAAAAGTTTCATCCATCCGGGCATACCGTCTGGATAAATCTGCGCTTTGATCAGTTTCTTTGCTTCCTTGTTTTTATAAGTCTTACCGCCTGCGATCTTTGGATCACATACATAGTTGCGGTAATATTCCGGCAGGTCTTCGTTGAAGCCACCGGAACCGTGTGCATTCTCATACATGGTGTTGTACTTGCGAATGTAATCAGTGTAGCGGTAGCATAAAAAGATCAGCCAGGCTAACAACATCATCATTACACCGGTGAAGTGTGTCGGGAACGGCCAGAACGGATGCGCCGTAATCTGGTCTGTCAGATGTAAGATTGCGTCCATGTAAGTAGGCGCTTCGCCCATCATATCTTCAGCAGGATTTACTATCAGTGACTGATAACTTGCCCCGATCTGCAATCCTATGTATAAACACAGGATTGCAAAAAGGACGATCTGCCGGATAAAGGCTTTCTTGTATTTCTTTTTTAAATCTTTTTTAAGTGTTGCCATTATCATTTACCCCCTATCAAATATCGAAGCCCCTGTCTTTCTTTTTGGAACGATCTTCCCTTTCGGGTGGCTGTGGTGACTGGTTTACGGGTTCCATTTCCGGTTCCGGATTGATTTTTACAAGCAGTTTTCCGAATTTCTGTATCGCGTCCTGCGCAATGACTTCCGGTGTTTTGTCTTTGGTAAGGACAGATAAGATAAACTGTGCCTGTTTCTTGCTCATGCTCTGATAAACTTCGTCCGGAATGTCATAACCGGCAGGCTGCAGCTTATTCAAAACCATGCCCTTAATGTAATTGATCTGTTTGTCAGATGCCGGCTCTTTCTGTTTATCTGCTTCCGCCTGCTTCATCTGCTCTTTCTGCTTTTTAAGTGCCTGCGCCTGTTCCGGTGAAGGATTCGTCCAGTTGATAGGAATTGTGTCTTTTTCATTAAGCAGAAAAGCGGCAACTCTGTATTTATCCTGCCAGTACTGCGCGTCCATATTGATCATCTTCGGCATCAAGGATTTATCTGTATTTGCAAATACGCTGTTTGTCATACCGGATATGGGATAAATTTTGCCGTCATTGGAAATCTCATTTGGAATGACCGGGCATTTTACTCTTGTAAAGTCACGGTCAGATACCGGATAAAATACAGATGTCTTTTCATCTTTGCCGGTATATCCTGTTAGGACTGCCGTGTTATCATCCTGCAATTCATAGATGAAATCGCCGACTTCCACGGTAGGTTTTTCGGGTTCCGGTTCTTTCTCTTTCTTACGTCCCTTTTCCGGATCACGTCCCAGATACTTCTTTTCAAGGTACGCTCTCACTGCCGGGTGTCCGGCATCCACAACAACGCCCTTTGTATTGTTATCCATGAGGATCCATGCGCTGTCTTCCAGTCCTTCGTACTTGCCTTTTGTAGCAAAGGCCCTGATCTGTTCCAATTCATCATGACCGACGACATCATAGGTCTTGCCGGTTGCTTTATTGACGAAGAAACCTTCCGGTGACAGTTCCAGTTCTTTGATCTGTTCCGGATCCTCGCCGTTTTTGATCATATCCGCAATCACAAGATACTTTTCGCGCTTTTCGGGATTGAAATATTCCTTATCAATACCGACAGCTTCCGCAACCATATCCCGAAGCTGTTCAAATTCTTTTGTATGCGTAAAGTCGTAGTATCCCGGCTCTACGCTGTCTTTATTGAGCAGTCCGGCAAAAGGTCGTAATCCTTTTGCGATAGAGATTGCGGCGATCCGCGCCCACTTTTTAAAGCCTTCGATCATCATTTTGATCAGTTGCATTAAACGGTTGTTTTTCTGAAATTCCGGATCTTTACGCATCTGCTTGACCGTCTCGAGAGGGGTATTAAGTAACCCCTCTGCGATTTCAAATTTGTTGTTATATCCTTTATATCCTTTCATACATTCACCTTCTTACATATCTATATCAGTACTGCGTGTACGGGTTTCTCTGGTTTCTTGCATCTTCTTTCCGAAATCCATATCCGTAATCTTTTCCATGAAAGTGCGGTCAACGTAAGTGATCTTAATATCATGTTCCAGATAGGTTTTTGCGATTTCACGGTCTGCAGGGTTCATATCGTTAACATCAGAACGGATAAATTCCTCTTTCTTCTGTTTGTAAATCTTGTAATACTGCTTTGACGCTTCGTTGTCCTTGACCGCAGCTCTGCTTTCGATCAGTGCCGCTCTGTCCGGTGTCTCGGATAATTCCTTTTCCGTTACGATTGCAATGCCGTCCATTGACTGTAACAGGGCATTTCTTTTTTCTGCAAAATCCGGTGCATCTACCGGAATGGATAACTGCTCTTTGCCGTGATCCAGTACCGTCAGTCCTTTTTTGTCCAGCCGGACAACGTAAGAAGGATTGTAAACAGACATAATGTAAACAGGGGATTTAATGGATTCTAAACGGAATCCTTCCGGTGCCCGTCCTTCGTAGTAACATTTATCTTCAAAGGCCTGTTCAAAGAATTTGTCATTATATAAGGTATCTTTGAGAACGGAATCCACTGTCGATTTATCCTTTTCTTTGTATACCAGATCGCCACCAACTGTCAGGTAATCGATTCCGGCAGCCTGCAAACCACGGGTGACTTCCAAAAGGTCGTTGTTGTTAATGTCAGTCAGAGTCAGGATCTTATCAAAATCCGCATTTCCCTTCCGCCCCACATAGGCGTTATAAACTTTTCCGGATTTCTTAGCGGCATCCGCCACGCTTTCAAAGGCTGCCTGTATCTTGTCCGGATCCTTGACTACTACACCGCCGGCAGAATCAAAACCGTCGATGAATCTCATGGTTTCCGCGGATACTTCCGCACATTTGCCGTAAGACCTCATTGTTTTGGTAAGTTCTCTGTTTCCGAAGGGATAAATACGCTTCGTTTTATCCTTTACGACCTGCTTTTTATTACCGTCACGACCTGTTTTCTCTTCTATTGAAAGATTGTGTTCCGTCAGTACGCCGTTTTCGATGATAGCAAATTTACTGGAATCATCCTGGTTAATCAGATAAATCGTTTCCTTATTTTTTGTCCGGGCAATAATATCCTTTTTCATATCCAGTGATTTTTGTAATTCATTAATATATTCCTTGCCGTCAGCACCGGACATTTCGTACGCGGTGGCTTTCATCGCCTGCGTCATATTTGCGGCATCACCTTTGGAATACAAAATGTCGTATTTTCCTTTGACGTCCTCATTACCAACAACGGCGTAATTAAAACCAACCGCGGCAGCTTCTTTCCGGAAAACTTCCAGTTCAATCTCTGAAAAGCCTTTTGCCTGGCAGACTTCCTGTTCTGCATGGGTATTCAGGAACTCATGCGGTGTCATTTCTTTGAAGCCAACCTTGATTTCATCTGCATAAATATTCCATGCTTGTTCCAGTTTCTTGTCATCGCAGGCTCTGGTCACAAAAACGGTCTTTCCGTCTTTTTCACCGGCAATCACATACGGCACACGCTGATTTTTGAGAATCTTTGCAAACAACTCTGCATCCTCGGTATCGATCATCTGCATTTTGACCTCACCGCCGTTTTTGATGTATTTAAGAATTGCCTTCGCACCACGCATATGCTCGTCCATGTATTTGGATCTCTTCCGGTTGCCAAGTGCTTTTGCAAGCAGAGTTGCCAGTTCCCTAACAAATACGGACGCTGTGTTCGCTTCTTTAAGTCCCATTCCTTCTGATACTAATGCCATTCAAACTACCTCTCTTTCTACTTTCTACTTGCCTGCCATGAGCAGGGTTAAAATTGTTTTTAATAGGAACGCATACAGCGTATTTGTTAAAATCTGTCCGAAAAGCAGGGATACCGCAGCAAGTCCGATACCGGTGAATGGATTTTTCAGTTTATCCACATATATGGTTTCTGTACGTCTTGCCAATCCACGGGATGTTTCGGAATAAATCACATCGGTGTAAGAATAATTTCCAAAAGTGATCATCAGGATATCAACTGCCGGCAGGATACCGCCGCACCCACAGGTCAGCAGATACAAAAATCCGCTTTTGATCTTATCCAGTGCAAACTTATGAGCACCGAAGCATCCGCCGAAAGCTGCTTTAAAGGCAAGCGCCATGGGATCCATTTCAGATAATGGAAACCACTTTTCGTCTGCTACCAGTCCGGTGTCAACTTTTCCACCGATCTTGTAAGTGGAATACTTCTTTATATAACGGTGCCCGTCTTCATCGGTTTTGATATTCGGGTTCGGTCTATCATTGTTTTCAAGCGGAACCAGAACGGCAGCAACTCTTTTAATCGTTCCGAAATCCAGCACTGCCACGTTTTCAAAAGTGGCGGTATATTCACCGTCGAGGATTTCATTGACATCTACGGATTCGGGATAAAATTTCTTTGCTCTGGTTGCCTGGCACAGGTTGGTAAGAAATTCGTCCAGATCTTCGATCTGCTGCTTTTCTTTCGATCCGATATAAAAGATTCCTTCGTCAGATACGGTAACGGGATATATGTACTGATCTAGGGATAAAATCTCTTTCGTCTGCCGTAATGCTTCCGTGGTTGATTTATTATGGCTCATGTTATGGCTCATAACTACGAAAAGACCATTTTGTCCGAGGTAAGCCCGGTGCAGAAAGATGTTTTCCGTAAGCCACATGTTGTAGAAGGATTCCATTTCGGACAGTTCCGACAGATCCGGAATTTCTATTTCATTGAGTAAAATCTTCTTTTTCATAAATCCGCCTTTCTTATCTTGCTGCCAGAATCATGCTGCTATATAAATCCGACCGTTCCGGTAATGATAAATACTTTTTGATAAAGGTTTCTCTGTTTGTAATCGTTGCCGTGTGATAATCAGCAGCAGAAAATCCGATTGCCACCGCGTCGTCACAGATCTGCATTTCCACCAGATAGACAATGTTAGAAGTCATGTTATGACACTGCTTCAATGTGTCATTCAGGATTTTAATTTTCCTCAGATCCAGATGATCCTCATTTGTGTTTACAATCACAAAAGCGACATCTACATAGACTTCCAGATTCTTGATATACAAAGTGTCATACCATTTCTCAATTTCGATTTCTTTCATCATTTGTTCCTCACTTTCCAATCCCCTTTGCTGCATAGTACTGATAAATGTCTTCGTAGTTCTCACGAAGGTAGCTCTGGTGCATGTAATAATCTTTCAGGGTTTCCGCAAAAAACTCTTTTTCGGAAGAAGTTGCATACAAAATGTCATCTGTATATGCTTCCGTAAGCGTGATATCTGCGTATGCATAAGACAGATATTTACCGTTTTTGTATTTCTCGTACAGACCAGCATATTCCGGTTCATTAGATAACCAGCCCCCGGCCTGGTCAATGTAGTGACATAACTCATGAGTCATAACATTTTTTACAGTCCCGTTGTATTCGGGCCGGCCTTTTACGGTAATGGTTTTCTTCTCGAAATTGATAAGCCCGACAACACTACTGTCATCACTGATATGCTCATAGCCGGTAACATCAGGAAAATCATTGAGCAAAACAATCTTCCAGTCATCTTCTGACATCCGCTTCAAAGTCTTTGCCGGAATGATATTTAATGCTTCCTGCGCTTCCGTTACGGTCGTCTGTGGTACATCTTCGGATACGGTGATATTGATATCCACGGTCTGCTTGTTGTTGTAACTCATGTATACCCAGGCACAGACTAAAATGGAGTTTATTAAAAATACGGTTGTAAATTTTCTCATACAAATACCTCTCTTTTATTGCTTCTGATATATATACACTGTCTATTGAGGGTATAAGGGTGCAAGAAAATGCACAAAAAATATAATTTTCCGCCGTGCGTCAAGGAACTTTCGCGGCATAAAAGCGCAAGTGCAGCGCATTTATTCCACGGTTCCCTTGACCCACTCACCACCGCCCATGATCCGTCAGTGCTGCCGACGGAAGAAATCTCTTAAAAGTTTTAATAAGCTATCCGTCGTCAACCCAGCGTATCATAGGCTGATTTTTCTTTCTTTTCTTTGCCTCTGGAAGTATAATAGGAATGGATAATTGTTATATTAGAGAAGTATTTGATAATTATGATTTTTAGAAATGAAAAGAGGGAGAAAACATTTCTCCCTCTTGTGAATAGTATAGTTGAATTTATTTGACAAGTTCTGGATATTATTGATATCCAATTGCTTCATAACCTTATCGTATGCGTCCGGATCGTCGTATTCCGTCGGACAGATGTTAGTACAGCACATCAATATAGTTTTGCAGGGCTGGCTCATTTTTATAGCCATGCGGGATTACCTCTCTTTCGTTATGCAGCTATCTCGTCAGACAAGATGGCTGCGGCTTCCGCACCGGTCATGGTTTCTCTTTCCATTAAGACCTGCGCTAATTTCTCGACTTTATCGTAATTCTCACGGATCATATTGACGGTCTGCATATAGAACTCTTCCGACTTATCTTTGATTACGTCCATTGTCTGCGGCTTGCAGCCGGTTTTATTCAATACATCAGCATCCAAGAGTCCACAGTTACCATAAAATCCGTATCTGTTCACCGCACTGGTCAGGTATATGGTAGCCTGGGTGATGTCGTTACTTGCGCCGGTAGTAATATTGTCGGCACCGAACTTAATCTCTTCGGAAGCTCTGCCTGCGTATGCAATCTTTACGGTATCTTCCAACTGCCTCTTGCTGATAAAGCAGCTATCATCATCTTCACGGAATACTGCACCGCCTACGCCGGAAGTGTTGCCGATGATACTGATACGTGCAATCGGCTGTCCTAACAGGAAGGTTGCAACGGCATGGCCTGCTTCGTGATAAGCAATGATCTCTTTATCATGATTGCGTTCCAATGCATTGCGTGTACGGGATCCGCCGAAGATCTTTCTATCAACGGCTTCTTCCAGACAATCCATAGTGATATAAGATAATCCTCTCTGTAAAGCAATGGTTGCTGCTTCATTACAGGCAGTGCTGATATCTGCGCCGGAATAATTTGCGGTCTGCTTTGCGATGCAATCCATATCTACGTCATCGGCAATGGGCTTGTCTTTCAGATAATGTTCAAACATTTGTTTTCTTACCGTCCAATCCTTCGGTTTCCTGATTGTGATTTTACGGTCAAAACGTCCGGCTCTGACAACGGCATAATCAAGCATGTCCGCTCTGTTGGTTGCTGCAATCACCAGTACACCGTCACGACCACTGAATCCGTCCATTTCGGTAAGCAGTGCATTGACTGTCTGATCGTGTTCGCCTGCGTCCTGTCCTCTCTTACCGGCTACTGCATCGATTTCATCAATAAAGACCACACACGGCGCTTTCTTTCTTGCCAGATCAAATACCTTACGGACTCTCTGCGCACCTACGCCTACATACTTCTCGATAAATGAACTGCCCGAAACGCTGATAAAGGGCACGCCGGCTTCGCCGGCTATTGCCTTAGCAATGAGGGTTTTACCACACCCCGGGTCGCCGTCAAACAGGATGCCTCTGCAGGGTGCCGCGCCAAGAGCACTACCCTGTCCGGGATTTTTAAGCATATCTGCCGCGAACTCTACATCCGCTCTTATTTCGTCCAGTCCGATGATGTCATCGAATCTTACGCTCGAGGTCTGCATCAGGTTCTTTTCGGAAAAAGATCCTTTACCGACCATTTCTTTTACCATCGGGGCAAAAATAAGGATCATCAGTCCGTAAAATGCAATATTGATGATGACGCTGATAATGGATCCAAGTGTTGCGGTATCATTAGCAACAATATGTAATTCAACACCGGATTCCAACATATCCTTACGGAAATCATCATAAGCGGGATACTGGGTGCGGTACACCTTATCATTATCAACTACGACCGTCATATATTCAGAGCTGCCATAATCGATTGAAACTATATGTCCGTCTGCCAGATCCTGCTCGAATGCCTCATAAGAAACGATTTCGGGAAGTCTGCTTTGCTTAATCGCATAATCAGCAACACAGCCGATGATGATAAACAGGGTAAACAGCAATGTGCCGATTACGGCAATCTTCTTATGTTCTTTAATCCAGGGAAAAATTTTACTCATATTAAAATCACCTTTCCTTATCCTTAGTAGTATTTGCGTTTACGGATATCCTGTAACCAGTCAACTGCATCAGCGGCGATCTGCTTCCACTCTGCCGTATGCTCGTCTATCTGCGTATACTTGTAGTCATAATAGGCCTCGTAATCAAGCTCGCCGTCATCATCAACAAAGGTATTCTCACAATTCTGGAAGCTGTCTGCATTGATGTAATAGACAGGACGATAATCAACACCTTCCGTTCCTGCTGGTCTGCAGCGAACGATATCGGCATCAATGGTAAGATATACGGAAGTCTCGTAATTACTGCCCTGATTAAAGTGATAATCAAAGGCATCGCAATAGCCATTTGAAATTATACCGAGTAAGGTTTTCTGCAATTCCTCAAAATCAACAAATGGATTTTTCATAACAACACCTCTCTTCCATGATCCAGTATTCGTTTTCTATACAGTTCTCAAACTTTGAATGACGAAGAATTTAAATACCGTGTCCTAAGTATCCCTCATAAACGGCAGGCCTGTAACCGGGATCCGGATCAATGTTGCCGATGTAATCAGAAGTATGATGATATTTGTATCCTTCCTTTATCAGACGATTGCGGAAATCTTCGTAACTCATTCCGTTGGTTTCGATAAACATTAAGTCAGTTATCTTTTTCATACAAAACCTCTTTCTTTAAGAAAATACCACCGACTAGCTGTTGCATTGTTAGCCGGTGGTACGATTTAAGCTGCCATATTCAGTTTTTAGAAGGTCATCAGTTCATCTAGCATGGAATCAAGCGGTGCTGTGATCGCGTTGGTGATTTCATCACTCATTTCCTGCACGGTCATTACCTTCGGAACGATCTGGGCGTTGGGATCACTGTTGATGGCACGGAAACCTAATACATAGACGGTCATGATTGCCGTGAAGTAAATCATCATTGTAAGAGCAAGGCCGATGGGTTTTAAGCTGTTGTGATTGTAATTGTTGTACATATAAATACCTCTACTTTCTGTAGTTGGTGATCTGTGATTTGAGATCAATTATCAGTTCCTCTTTCTGATTATAATATACCACATGTTGCATGTAACATCTATTGACAAATCTCACAAAAATGTTACATGTAATATGTGCAATATTACATGTAACATCTATTGACCTATTACATGCAATATGTTATATTATAATTAGAAAGGCGGTGATTTTTATATGGCGGAAGAAAAAAGCAAGGAAGATCGTCAAAAAGAGATTGCGTACAAAGCGCATAATAAGTATGTGAAAAAGGCTATGCAGCCTATCAGTATTATGGTTCGGAAAGGAAAAAGAGATTATTATCAATTAGCCGCCCAAAAAAGCGGAATGTCATTTGCGGGATTTATCCAGTATTGTATGGATGAAAAAATCAAGAGAGATAATCTGCTACCACCATGGGATCCGGAACAGAATTATGACAAAGAAAACGCCGATAAAAACTAATCGACGTTTTTTTTTTCACATATTTACTGATAATCATAAATGAGTTCTTCCAGTTTCTTCTGAATCATCGACATCGGCAGCATATTCACCTGCCGTTCCGGTCGTCTGCAATTCTTCCAGTCGGATTCCTTGAAACTCTTATTCGGTGAATCATTATGTGAATTGATCCATTCACATTTTTCTTTTACTGTCATTCCCGGTGCACTTAACGCAGGGATATCCCACCGTCCGGCACGGTATCCGATAATGCAGGACAAAAGGACTGTCCAGTCTTTATCAGCCGTGATATACACCCCGGAACCGTCTGCGTCTACCTTTGCAAAGAACTTATCCCAGTCAGCCATTGTTCTTAATACCTTCATTAAATCTCTCTTTTTCCGGTATGTACGAAATTCGTCCACATTTTCATAAGGAACTGTATCAAAGTGGGCTATCTCATATTCCACCCCGTCAACCACGGGGTAATCCGTATAGAAGGATTTCCGATCAGGCTTACGCTTTAAATCATAGTCCATGCGGGTATGGACGGTTGTGTCAGTCACGATGAAAGTTTTACCATGAACCAGATCTTTTGTCGGTGTCCATTTCTGATTTACCCAGTCCACGGTTCCAGTACGGGATAATACCTGTTTCATCAGCCATAACCGGTCATCGTAACAATCAGAAATAAAACCGGACTTCGTACTGTTATGTGCACAAACACCCTCGTAAGGCTTACCGTTAATCATCATCGGGTTGCCAATGATGTCACCGTTACTATCGCATATCGGTGCACCAAAGGCGTCTTTTGCGTACCAATGCAGGCTCACATTGCCACGGGTTGTAAAATTGATTAAATCGTCCTGCGCATGTTTACGTTCCCAGAGCTTCGGATCATCTGACAGATATATACGCGCCATTTCTACGAAACGTTTGAATCCATATAAATCTAATGATTCCAGAACTTCTAACGGACAATCACTGATAAATCCATCAGTGGTCACGCTGCAAGCAAAATAACCCAGCTCATGTAACTGATTCTGTGCGGCGATCAGCAGACATTGCACGATTGATGTTGTCATTGTCGCGGATATCGGATTTGTAATTGCAGAGCAACCGAGGCTTTCCATACAATCATGGAACGCAGACCACGTAGTCTTATCGACAACATTCTGTGCATTCTTTCCGTAAATGGCATTAACCATTACTTTCAGAATCAATTCTTCGAGAGAACCCTTACCACAGATCTTCTTTGCTGCGTCACGGTCAACGACAAGCTGTTTGATTGCAGCGGCAAGACTACGACTTTCCTTACTGTAATTATCCCTATAAAGAGTATTCAGAAAATATCCACGCTCACACCATACCTTTGCACCCAGCATAAGTGCAAGATATATATACGGACCGGCAGCATATACACCGTCCAATCCGTCGCTTGTCCGAGGATATACAGGCACGCCGTCCACGTTTATGGGTATGCAGGGATATTTTACGCTTTCGGGAAATTCAAACTTAACATATCCAACAAACGGCGTCATGGGATTAGAACCAGCCGCGCCCATCATCCAGTTACTAAGAGTCATTTCCTGTCTGATTACTTCGGTCTTTACGGGATTTGACCAGTCAATATCGGGAACCAGACACATTGCCGTAGGATACGCATTTTTAAGGTCATAATCATGAGTTTCCTTTAAGAAAGCCCCGATTTCACTACTGATATTATATCCACCGTGGAAGCTCTGTGTACCGTAATACTGGATAGTATTCACGGTGTCGTTCAATGCTTCCAGAGAAGAATTTTCGATATATCCCGGTGCCTGATCTCTTCGCGGTGCAATACCATGAGACACTTTTCTTAAACCACGATATTTCTCATTGAATTCATTCGTGTCCTTACAATCAAGGTAATCCATCATGATACCTTTAACAACCTTTGCTGCAGCGGACGTAATTGTTACCGGCGGCGTGTTATTGTAACCGTACAATGCGGAAGCATACATCAATGTAACCGTACTATCCGTCGCTGCATATTCCATGTAAGTAACGGGATCCTTTGCAAGCAGATCTCTCATGTGAGACTTCTGTCCTGCCGGTAAATCGAATTTCGGAACACCTACAACCTCACCTAATCGTTCCAGGCTCTTGTTATCCGCAGGCGCATGACATAACGTATCAGATACGGTAAGCGACACGGGATATATGGATAGATTATTCACGTTTTTATTACTTCGCGGATTGATACGTGTAGGCTGTAAATTGATAAGACCACCTTGCACTTCTGTAAGATAAATCAGAAGATTCTTACGGTTATCATAGGATAATCCTGTGAGGTCAACTTTACCGGTATGACAAACGAGTGTCACTTTTATGGACTCGACCAGTGAATAGTCAAGATAACTATGATACCAGCAATCATCTTTCTTGCAGGTAATCGACCGGTCAATGAGTTCATGTGTGAAATCACCGTTATTGTAACGATAAATTCCTTTGTCCTGTGCCTCACGCACATCAGCGGCGCTTACGGTAACGGGCTTGTTATTCTTCCAGCCGGTACAGTACTGATAACGTTTGATTTGACGAATATCTACCGATGCGACACCGATATGATCAAGAATACAACCGATTGCAAGGTCAAGTGATAAATTATCATCACAGTTCCCAAGGAAAATAAATTCAATCAGTGTTTCATTCCAGATAACCGTATACTGCCAGGATAACATTTCACGGTCTCGAGGCAGTGTCTGCCATTCACTGTCATATCCTATCAGGATACACGGTTTCTCAGGTCTGGCAGCGACCAAGCTAGGGAAGTTTTGGAATTTTGCGATTTCGGGCAGGTCAGATGAATTTCTCGGTTTGGGAAAGATATCCTTTGCGTCTACGACCAGATCCAAAGTCGGGGTAAGCCCCGCCTTTGGGATTCCCATAAGGGCATTTGACCCCGAGTGCGAAAAGTCAGTATTTTCAAGGGGTTGCGGTGTGTCCGTTGCCCCCGACAATGAAAACTTTTTCAGAAAGTCTTCATAAGGTGTCTCTCTCACGAATAAAATATATGAATCGATTTCCTTGATATGACCCGACGATTTGTAGTCGCCGATTTTGGTTCTCACCCACCCGTGTTGTGATAATAACTGTTCCTGTTCCTTCGTAATTGTACATGTACCCATCGTTTATAAACCTCGTTATGAGATGTGGGTACTGATTTAGCATAACTTTGGTTTGAATTATGTGACCCATGTTAATTGTTACCTTTCGTTAAAATTATTTGTGTGAAGGGAATGACTTGTGAATCATTCCCTTCGAGAATTGTTGTTATCCTGCAAGTTCCTTCAAAAAACCTCTTACGTTAGCAAATGCTGCATCTTCGCTAATGACCGCCGTAGGATACATGGAACGGATCTCTTTGGCAAGTAATAAGGAAGTGCCGCCGGTGAAGATCAACTTCGTAGCTCTCATATTCCAGCCGTTCTCTTCACACTGGCGAATGATCTTCCGTAAATGATCTTTCTTGTAATCTTCTACGAGGTTCGCAGAACCTTCTCTGATGCCGTCTGCGGCCATGTTATCGACCATGTATCCGTCACGTAAGATCTCTTCTGCCATCCAGTCGGGAATATCCTCGCTGTAATACGTCTGTAACTGATTGAGTAATCCGTTGGTCAGTACGTTCGATCCGAGGTTGTCCGTGAAAATGGTAGAGACAATAGGCGTTTCTTGGCGGTATACGCTGGCATTGACATTCAGACCGCCGATGTCGATTACGCCGACGGTAGCCTGTCCGTACTTTTCCTTGTCGAGATAGATGACACCTGCGGATTCAGGGAATACAGCAACGGATTTTACGTTGTAATGACGGGTTACGCCGTTTACATTGACATGGATTTCCTTCGTCGGGAACATATAATCCTTATATGCTTTCCGAGTGTCTGCGTTTTCGTACATGGTTAAGGGGCAGCCGATTGCGATAAACAGGTCATCGCCGCTCTCTGCTAACTGCGTGATTGCCGTATATGCACAGATACGGTGGATTTCTTCTGCTTTGGTCGTTTTACTGGATAAAACTTCCGCCTGCTCACCGATCATGTATTTCTTTCCTTCATAAGTCACGATAAAACTGTTTCCCTGTGCTTCTGATCTCATGGTCGGTTCCATTTTGGTACGGAAACTTACTTTTCTTTCGGTTCCGTCGGGTTTACGGGTTACTGCTTTGGTGGCAAATTTACCACTGTCGATTGCGATTGTTTTGATAGCCATTTTAATTTACCTCATTCTTTCTTTATGAAATGTTGTTTGTGAGTTACTTGTTATGCCGTGATGAAAAATGCACCTTTATAAATTGATTTCACTATTCCGGGCATTTCCATTGCGTCGTCGTTGAGTTCATCCGCCACTACTTTTAATTGCTTCTCATTGAGTCTGTTAAGATCGAAGTCTTGTGCTTCCAGTGCTTCGATCTGTTTCTGTGACAGGATTTTTTTCCACGGTTCTACCTCTTCGGGTTCCGTCTGCGCATTTACCGGTTTCATTACTTCCGGTTCCGAAGATACGACCTGGGCTGCAGGTACGGGTTCCGCTTCCTCTTTCATAGGTAATACTTCCGGATCCTGCATCTGTTCGGTAGGTACTTCGACGGGTTTGGAAGGTACTTTCTTTTCCTTCTTTGGTTTCGTTACCGGTGTCTGTGTCATCGGATATCCCATCTGCGGTGCCGGGAATGTCTGCATTATCTGCTGTGGCAATATTATATTTTTGAGTGCCATTTTAATAACCGCTTTCTTTGCTCTGCCCTGTGCTTCAAGATACTGATAGAAATAGGCGTCTTCCGGATTATCCAGATCAAAATTAAGATACATAACTTTTTTCATTCTTTTACCATCCTTTCTTAAAATGTGGGATATCTCTGTCTCTATTAGATATACACTGTCTATTCAAGGTATAAGGGTGCATACATATGTAATTTTTTATGTTTTGGCTTATGTCTTTTACATATGCAATTCGTGTGATAACCCTTATGCCTTTTACATATGTAATTCGTGTGATAACCCTTATGTCTTTTACATATGTAATTCGTGTGATAACCCTTATGTCTTTTACATATGTCTATCTACGTCTTCCGGCGTGTCCGCCGTCATTTCCCTATTTGTAAATACCCTGATATACGCATATCGAATCAATAACGGATCATTTTGCGGCTTTTTCGCTTTATATAGGAAGAAACAGTTCAGAAAAGTTCTTTACGGTTCCCGGGGTGTATGCGAGAAGGACATAAACGGGACATTACCGGGATAATTTCCCAAATTCTTTTTCCGTATCTGCACCCTTATACCCTCAATAGACAGTGTATATACAACAAGGAAATAAATAACTTTTAGACCATTTGAACCACAGTATACAGGCACACAAAACGTGCCTGCATACGGTTCGTCAGGCTCCGCCCGACACCTCGTTGGACTACCGCCCAAACCCTTTGCCGCCTTCGCCGACAAACAGGTACGCTACGCGTAAGCCAACAACCGAAACCCAAAAACATTTTCTTAAAGAAAGAATGAGGATTTTGAAATGCAGAAATTTATGAAAGACTTAAAAGAAAAACGTGTAGCAATACGCTTATCTACCGATGAATACAAACGTTTAACGATGACTGCCAGAGAAAACAATATGACCGTAGCTGAATACGTGCGCGATATTCTTGCCAAGCAGTCCGCCGTTACGATCACCATCGATTTCGCAGACATTGACACGTACATTGAAAAGGTAGATGCGGTAATCCGCCGTCTGGATGCCGTTTTACCTACTATTTTCCGTTCCGGCAAAGCACTGGAATCAGAGGCTGTTGAAATCAAAAAGATTGCAAACAGCTTCAATGACTTATCCGGTCAAATCTGGCGGTATGTGGTGAAGACCCGTCAGGACTTATATGACGATACCAGAAAGCAGTTATACGCCACGATCAAGGCAAACCGCTACAAGCGCCGTAGACGTACCGATGTACACCCTGTTGCTGATCTGCCGGAAGAACCGGAAGATTTGACAAATACAAATAACCCGTATCAGGAATAAAAGAAAGGAAGGTAATCACACATGGCTGTTACAAAAATCAAAGCGTACACCACAGAAAAGGCAATCGAAAATGCCCTGCATTATACCACTAATAAAGACAAGACCTCTTTACTGGATATGGATCGATACGAAGGAAGTCCGGACAACAAAATGGATAATGCCATAAAGTATTCCGAAAATGATCTTAAAACCACTTATGTTGATGAGGACGGGCACACCGAAGTACTGGTATCCCCTTACCGCTGCAAGCTGGATCTTGCCGAAGAAACCTTCAAACGAACGGCGGACATTTATCACCAGAACGGGCATAATGAGTATGCCGGGAAGCATTATAAAAAGAAAGTCCTGTTAAGAGCAAAACTTGACTCTAATGGTCAACCTATCCTTGACAGCGCCGGCAATATGATCCACGATGAAAAATCACCTGTCTACCATGACGAAAACGGTGACACTGTTACTTTTACGGTAGATAAGAGTACCCACGAAAGAAGCTGTTACATGTGGGTTATGGCATATCCGCCAGAAGAGGTCTGCGGATATAAGATTGATCCCAGACTGATTCACCGCATCGGACTGGAATTTATGGCAGAACTAGAAAAGGAAACCGGACTGGAATTTCCTGCCGTGGTTAGTACTCACATGAATACTCACCATCCACACAACCATATTATGATGTCAGCTTATTCCCTTGACGGTCATCACAAATACGTTGACACACTGGCATCGCTTATGAAGGCCAGGGAAATCAGTGACAGACTTTCCCTTAAATATGACCTGCCTATCATTATGGAACCGGAACAGGGACACAGCATGAGCTGGAACGAATGGAAGTTAGCAAAAGAAGGAAAATCGTGGAAAGACGATATGCGCCAGCAGATTTCTTTCGCACTGGATCATTCCGGCAGCTACCGCGAATTTATCAAAATGATGCAGAGCGCCGGTTACAAGATCCGTGAGACAGAAAATCATCTAACTTATTACTATCCCGAAAATAAGCACCGTTGCCGTGATGTTGGACTCGGGGAATCTTATACCAAAGAAGCAATCGAAAAATATTTTGCAGAGCCGGAACAGGAAAAGAATCAGGAAAAGGAAATGGTTTACGCCGTGGATCCTACTCTTGCATCCGATCAGCCTATAAAGATCTTCGTTGCAAGGTATACGGCAAACGGCAGGCGCAGATCCGACCTTGAAATGTTATTGTTAAAAGCAATCAAACTGATCCAGTATTTTAAGGATAAGTTTTCTGATGTTAATAACACGGATAACCCGGTACATAAATCCTACAATTATAAGATTGATCATTTACAAAAAGCCATCGACGATCTGAACGCTTACGGGATTACTTCCCTTACAGAACTGGATACCCGATTAAATAACATCGGCGCAAGATATTCCCACGCCAAGAAAGACGCTGCTGATCTCGGACAGAATAAAGACGCATTAAAACAGTTATCCGATATGCTGGATATGGCGGCAGAATTACAGACGATCATGGAAAGCCTCGGCATTGAAGATCCCTGTATTCAGTCCCCGAAACCCAGGGATATTGCTAAAAACAGAGCTGCTTTCTTCCCCATGACGGCAACACAGCGCCGCGAACTTTACATTGCATTGCAGGATCACCCGATGTACCGTTTATCTTCCAAATATGATGAGATTACTTATACCGAAGCAAAGCAGTGTATCGAATACTTAAAAACCGGTTCCGTGGAATGTCCGAAGCAGTTATCAACGCAGGCAGACACCCAGACACATAATCCGGCTGCCAAGTACCAGACGGTTGCCGAAAAGTATCTTTCAACCTTGCAGAGCAGATACGGTGATATGCCGGTTCCCGAAAAATTAAAGCAGACTCTGAAATCTCTGGATCTACCAGTAGATATTGATAAGCTGTCAATGGCGGAAGGTATCCATCTGGCATCCTATTACAAGCCCTGGAAACATGATAACAAACCTTGCGGTATGGAAGATATTCCGGTTCCGGAAGGGAAAGCAAAGGAAATCAAGGAACTGTTGGAACTCACTGGAAAGAAGATATCTATTCCTGCAGAGCGCCTTTCAAAGATTGACGCCGACAATATCCTGCGTGATCTTCTGTTATCCATGCTGCCCCCGGCAATGGAAGCTGAATTGTTAGATAAAGAATGGGCGCGTGAAACGCATGGATTGTCTTATGAGGACAGAGGATATGCGGAAGAATACCGTAACCTGATGAAACAGTTGACCGGTCTGGGATATGACATCAACCAGATTGATACACTGGCAAAAGAAGTCGAAATGCAGTTATCCGGTATTGAAGTGGCAGAAAATACACGGGACGAACTAGCGAATGATTATAAGGTACTCAGAAAAATTAAACAGTACACCGACCTGTCAGCGGATAAAGCCTTTACACACGGTCCGAAATATGCAAAAGCAAAAGAAAAGGTACAAGAAGTGGAAGTCAGAGAAGTTGAACGGGAAGAAAAGAGACCTGGAACGGATCAGGATATATAACAAAGAAAAGAGGCAGTCGTTATATGGCTGTCTCTTGTTATTTTAATTATGCAGTTTTCTTTTTCGACGAGGTTTTAAATACGCCGCGCTCTTTTGTGATCAATGTAGTTTCTTCGGCATCCATAAGTTGCATAGCCTTTTTGATTTTGCTGGCGGTGCGAGTGAGAATGGATTTTATGGTATTTTCGCTTGTAATCCCATATTTGCTCATTACATCTTTATAAGACATTTCTTTGACTTTAACATCAACAAAAATCTGGATATCTCTGCTGTCGCCAAACTGTGCCATTGCACGCATAATGAGCGAAGGGCTATTGCTGTCGATAAACATATCATCAACGACGTGGGCAATAGCGGCATCTTCGATTGATTTCGCGTCAGAAGCTATGCTATCAAATAAAGTTGTTGCAGAATCATCTTCCGGGCCATAATTTTGATTACCACTGATAACACTGAAATTACCATTGATATAATTTGTAGCATTATCGATGAATCTTGCGAAATCATCTGGGTGAATATCCGGGTTGCAAATAGATCTTTTACCACTTTTACGCAATGTGTCTGCGGCGTCTTTAACGGCTTCTCTACTTACCTTAATTACGCCATCCTGTTTATTATTGGCTTTGATGAAATTGTAGATTGATTTAACAGCCAGATTGTATTCTGTTTTTATACCGCCTACGGCAATATTTTTAGTAGCATAAGTGCGTGTTTTGTAGTCCAGCAAAGTAATAGCCTTAATAATATGTCCGTTGCAGCAAATCTCAGTTCTTTTAATTTTTTCTAAAAAGATTTCAGCTACGCTTTGACGGCAATCTTCGATATCCGTGTATGCGACATCGCCCAATGATTTTTTTTGTAATTCTTTTGCTATTGTGTACAGGAAATTCTTATGAATTTTCAATAATTTTTCTATTGCTTTTTTGTCACCGCATTTTGCTCTTAACAGCAGTACAGCTTCCGCTTCTTCGGATAACGGTGCTGTAGAATAATCCAATTTGCGATTGTCGGTGAGTATCCAATCTCTATCCAACAAAGGACTTGATTCATCACACAAGCCGTTGTCATCGGCTAAAATTAAAGCATTTTTGAGATCTTCGCTGATAAAACCATTGTGAGTAGATAAAACATCCAGAATTGCAGCTAATTTGATTTTTTTCATTATAAACCCTCTTGTTTCTGCTCGTCCGCAGTGAGACGGCGAAAATAGCGACGAGCAGATCAAAAGAGTTTTATTTTATATTTGCTTCGAGTTCATTTTGAGATAATCTTCGAGTTCTACATTGTTTTTAAGTTTACTTTGATTTTGGATAGCACTAAGATAATTAGTTTATGATCGATTAGATTTGATCGTACATTCAGTAGATTTAACTGATTTGTAGTGTGCCCAGCTTTTAGCTGGCTGCTTACCGGATTTTTAATAAATCCTTCGGTGCGTTATCTGGAATCCAGACCGCCTGTAATATTTTTTACTCTGCCGCTATATTTAATTTTCAAGTTACCGGATAGACATGTAATATCTTATCTTGATTACATAATAGCATGTTACATGTAATATGTCAATCCTTTTTTCAAAAATTTTTAAATATTTTTGCGATTATTGCTATCCTATGTGATAATCACAAACAAAACTCTTTTGTCGTAATTACTATGACTTTTGGGGAAGTTTCAGCGGATTTCTGCACAGGAAAACGTTTTAATAACATACGTTATTTGTGTTAAAATGTGCCGTTTTTGTAAGATATGTACAATTTTGATTTCATATTGATAGAATATAACCGAAAATTTCGTTACTTTTGACGGAAAAATTTTTATATAAAAAAGAGGACTTACGCCCTCTTTTTCAATGCTGTATTAAAAATATCCATCATGTAACTTAAATGGAACACGGCATTTCCCGCCTCGCCTGCCGTTATTTTCCCTTCCACGTCAGCTCTTTCTTCAACTCTCGCAAGATAATCCATGCTGCTGCGTAGTTCTTTCCGCGTTTCAGCATCTATTTTCACCACATTCATAGTATCACCTTCTTTATTCTGTATTTGATCTGCCCTACCGATACCGGCATATCTTCTTTTTCATTGTGGTCGCCCTTAAATATATAAAAATCGTCCTGAATATCAACTACCCGATGAATGATTGTAGGCTTAAACCACCCGTAATCTGCCGTATATGCCACAATATCGCCAATCTCTACCTCTTCTGCATCTACCGGGATTCCGTACACAACGCTGTGCACGGGAATGGTAGGAATCATGGAATCAGTCATGATGAAGAACGGGCGAATTCCGAAAATGGTAGGCTTACCGCTGATAATGCCGGTAATCAGCATGGATAATAACGGCAACAAGCATACGATCAGGAAGATGTTGGAAGCGTGTAATTTTTTCTTTTTCATACAACCGCCCCCTTAAACATCGATATCGTCCCATCCGGATTCGTAGCCACGTCCCTGTTCAACAATATGATCGTTAGGATCCGGCTTTTCTTCCTCTTCTCTGGTTTCAATACCGAGTTTTACAACACTGTCTAATTTCTTCCAGCGTTCCGCACGTTTTGCTTTCTTTTCGGCAGCCTCGGCAGCTTTCTTGTCCATCTGCTCAATACCCTTTTCGGATTTCTGTCTCATTGCTTCGGGAACAATCACGACGGTACGTGCCTGCATATCCCTGATGAGTCTGTTCTGTATCGCACGCACCATTTCGTCGTCCTTGTCCTGGTAAATGAATACCACGGATCCAAGACCGCCGACGGAACCCATCTCGCCATGATTCAAAGCACAGTTGACATTATTTGCAGTACACAGAGAAGCCCAGTTGGAAAGATCGAAACCGTCGATTTCGATACGGTGCAACGGGCCGGTCGTTTTATCCAGCTTTTCAAAGGGAACAACGAATTTCCATTTGCATTTTTCGGCAAAATAATCTACCGCCCAGGAATTAACAAGATTCTCATATTTTGACGGATACGCCATGCGGTACTTCCGGTATCCAATCAGATTCGCCCAGTAGTCTTCCAACATCGGAAATACATCCAACAGTTTGGCCGGCAGCTTTCTTTTGTCTTTGTAGCTTTCAAAAGGCTGTGATTCGCGATAACAATAAAAATCCGGGCATTCGTCCCAACGACTTTTGAAATACCGCCACATACCGTCTGTCACGGTTGTATTGATGACAGGAATATGGTTAATGAAGAAATAGTCGCGGTGTACCTCATGCGGACGCAAAACTCTATGACGGATAGGCTTATCCTTTGCATAATTCTTGACCGATCTGTCAATAAACTTATGAAAGGCTTCTTCTTCCGATTCCCGTAAGAACTGTGGCGCATCCTGATTGTATCTCTTTTCAATGAAAGTATAGATTGCCTGCAATGTTGAACGTGCGATCCAGGTAGGCGGTTCGTATCCATACTGAGTGTATGCCGCTTTTGCTGCTTCCATGTCATAGATATTCCGGATACAACGGGTCGCTGCCTGAAACTTGTTGGTTTCATCCAGATATTTGAGCGGAAGGATTGCGTATCTTGTATTGATAACATCTCTTTCGACGTCGATTCCTTGCAGCAACTTATAGCATTCGTCGCGCTTCAAGTACAAGAAATCACGCATTTCCCTTGCACATTTTTCGTCGCGGCAGACAACAAAATAATAACCATCCTGTCTGCTGTCATTATCAACACCAGCTTCGCCGGACTTTATATAAAAGAAAAAGGCATCCAATCCCTTTTCTTTTGCCATCTCTAACATTCCGTTCGCGCCCGGCAAAGTGTTCATAAGCTGTAAGTCTGATCTCATATTGATTAGATTATCGTTCATAGTGTACCCCCTTACTTTTTGATCTTATAAGTGCTGTTATCAGGTATCTGGCTTTTGAGTTTCTTATAGCCTATATAGCCACCGCCACCGAGGATACCCACTATTGCCACCATAAGCATCATCATTGTGCCGTCATCTGTCTGGTTATCTCTTACTGCGGTAATACTGTAAACGTCCTCACGGGTAAAAACTGCTTTATTACCACCGTATGTCTGGTCTGGTACAACAAATCGCAGGATCACGCTTGCTGATCCGTCCTCTGTGGTAAGTACAGTGTCCTGTTGTACATACTGTTCGTCAGACCACGTTGCCCCGCCATCGGTGCTGTAATGCCCCACAGCGGTTCCAAAATTGCCACCCTTAAGTATTTCATACCGAATATCAAAACCGGTCTTCTCGAGGCAATTAAACGCTCTCAGGTCTTCCGTGTTACTTACGATCACGGCATCAGCTACGGATCCGCCGTCATGTTTTACAACGATTCTGGTATCGGGATCGGGTACATAGACAGTAAACAGATCGCCGCTTACGAAAGAATCGGTCTCTGCAGGCAGGAAAAATTCCACGGTAAGACCGGACGTACCCAGTTCTTTGTATCCGGACAGCGGAATAATCTCTTCCTCAGACCATGTTTTGCCGTTATCTTTGGAATAAGTAAACATTCCTTCATTAAGACCACCGGACGTTGTGATTTTGAATCGCAGGTCATATTCTGCATCCTGTTCGCCGGTCAGACCTAATTCCCCGGTTCCAGTCCCTTCAAAATTGACGTCAAAATCAGATTTTACATGTTCTGTATCTTCCGGTACTTCCCCTCTTTTGGTCTGTATCTCTAATGATACGTCATCGAAATTAGTCAGCTTGATTTCGTAATCTGCCGTCTGCTTCTGTTCCACGTAAAAATCACTTTCGGGAAAATCAAAGGAATACTTACTGGTATTGTCACCGGATATACCAGCAGATACGAAGCAATAGTTTCCTTCCGGTACATAACAGCGATCCATATATCCGTTGTCTGCATACATGGTCAGGTTATAGATGGTTCCCGTATCCAGATTTTTAAGTTCTGCCACGGCGGATAAACCGAAATTATCCGGTACGATTGCTGTAATGCAGATCATGCCGGAAGTTTCCTCGCTGTATTTGGTATGGATACTGTCGATAACATCTGCTTCCAGTTCGTTCTCGACAACTTCCATTACCTGCTCTTCTGTTACCTGTTCTGTAGGTAACTCTGCCGCGGATACCGATAAGGGTACTGCGGACAGGCTTGCCGCTAACAGCAGCATAACAATTCTCTTTTTCATAGAGAGATCACCTTTCCTTTCTAAAAATATACTTCACTGCCAATATTATCCTTGATCCAGTTCTCGATCAGGTCGTATGTAGTGATGTAATCTTTTCCCACACGCGTACACGGCAGAATGTTGGCAGACAACATCTGCTGGATCTTTGTACGACCAAACGGCAGGATATCGTAGAGGTCTTTCTGCGATAAAATCCTGCCTTGATAATTCTGTTTCTTCTTTGCCTGCTGCATTACGTTCAGGGACACAACCATAATGTCATTCATACTTCTGATTTTCTTCATGCGCATCTACCTCACATATCCATTCCAATAGATTTCTTACGCTCTCTGGATACATCTTCTTTAAGGTCAGGCAGAGCATTTAATTTTTTCTCTTCCAGTCCCTGCTTGATCATTTGCTCAATATCTGCCCCAAAAAAGTACGAAATATTTTCCATACCATATAAAGCGATGACTTTATTGACGGCAGCGTGCAGTTCCTTTGCTTTAACGTACATAAGCGCCTCTGTTGCCGCTAGGGATACCTTCGGGGAAATATCACAGACTGCCAGTTCGATTGTTTCTTTTTCTTTTGTTGGAACAACATAGATATCAAAATCTTTAATGACAATCTGCGGTTCCTGTGTCATGACAATTTCCTGTAACTTTTTGACTGCCGTAAAGCGTACACTAGCACTGCAATCGGAAATAAAATGTAGGGGATCGTATCCCAGATCGATTGCCCTCATGCGATCCAAGGGGCTTGCAGACTTTGCAAGTTTGTTGATTTCTCTTTCATTCATATTAAAACCTTCCTTTCTGTGTGGCGTTTTTTATTTCTTACTGTATATACACTGTCTATTGAGGTGGTAAGGGTGCATTTGGAGCAATAAAAAAGGACAGATACTAAAAAGTATCTGCCTTCATAAAATCTTTCTTTATTTGTTTATTGCATAATATTTCGGATTTGCCGCTTCAAATTCTTCTGCCGTACATTCCCCACTCGGTAACTCATAAACATCCATTGTTTGAAGTCTTACATCATCTTCCGGTAAGTTTGCTCTGGTAAGATCTACCGTCATAAAAATTTTTGACTGGTTTTTAAAAAATGTCTGAATTGCTTTTATGTTGGGTGCGTGAAAAATATACTCTTTTACATCTGCGGGATTTTCTAAATCCATAACTACATAGTATTTCATCATCTCAATTTTCCTTTCTATTTAAAATTTTTAATAAACGTTCAATATCTTCTTTGATATCCCATTCGTCCCGCTTATTACGCCAGTCGGATCCATAACGCCATGCCATATAGATTTCCTCTGCTTTTGTCTGATCCTCTATTGTTTTGTCATCAATATAATCCAATAACTTGACGACATAATTCTTAATTATATCGGAATTACTGCGAAGAAACATTCGGATTATATCATAATGTGGAAAAGTATCCAAGATAATTTTACCATCATCCGTCACATGAAGTAAACTGTATGTTTCATTCTCACAGAAAAGCTGTCCCATACAATATTCCATCATTTTAAGTCCCCGATAGTCTTCCGCGGAAATCTTACATCTTAGCTTTTCCGATATGCCGTCAATGATGGGTGGGCGTTCCAGTGCCTGATGTGAAACCTTGAACTCTTTTATCATTTGTATATTCCTTATCTTTGGTAAAATGCATCATTTTACTACGCCATTTTTTACCCCATAAAAGTTGTGGTGAACCGGTCGGTAACGGTCTGAAATGATATTTTTAAAATATCCTCGGATACAAGAAATGCCGGAAATACAGTATTTCCAGCACTTCTCATACTTTTAAAATCAGTGGAAGCAAGGGGGCTCGAACCCCTGACCTTTCGCGTGTGAGGCGAACGCTCATCCCGGCTGAGCTATGCTTCCATAATTACGCAATGCGGATAACAGGACTTGAACCTGCACGTCTGTTGACAATAGAACCTAAATCTATCGCGTCTGCCACTTCCGCCATATCCGCTTACTAACTGCCATATCTGACGATTAGCTTAAAACCTTGACAAACGGGAATGCTCTCTGCCAAAGGACCTTGAATAATTATACTCTTCCTTCCTTTTGCTTGTCAAGCATCCCCACCGCATCTGTTTCTATTTTATTCTGTAATCTCTCTTGTCGTTACCGGTTCTCCAATGTGGCATATGATCTTTTTATAGATCCTTACGAGGAAATAGGTACTTAAGAGCAGGCTGGCCAGTTCCGCGATGGGAAAGGCCCACCAGATCAATGTCACTTCACCGCTTAAGGACAAAAGCTTTGCCACCGGAAGCAGCACGCACATCTGTCTGGCCACGGACACGATCATACTGTAGACGCCGTTACCCAGTGCCTGGAATACGCTTCCCACCACGATACAGAAGCCAGCAAACACAAAGCTTAGGGAAATGGTCTCCAGCGCCGGAACACCGATGGCGATCAGGCTTTCCTCCGCATCAAACATACGCATGAGCTGTGCCGGGAAGATGTGCATTACAATCAGTCCCACGCACATGATACCCACACCGTAAGCCACACTATGCTTAATCGTCCTAATAACCCGGTCCTTATGCCTTGCGCCATAATTGTAGGCAATGATAGGCACCATGCCGTTATTCAGTCCAAACACCGGCATAAACACAAAGCTCTGCAGCTTAAAGTAAATGCCGAACACTGTCTGGGCGGAACCGAATGCCGCCAGGATCAGGTTCATTCCATAGGTCATCAGGGAACCGATAGCCTGTACCACGATGGAAGGGGCTCCCACCTTATAAATCTGTCCGATCAGATGACCGTTGGGATGGAATCCTTTCATGGAAATATCCAGTTCCTTATTGAATTTCAGATTAAACCATAATGCCATGGATGCGGCAACGATCTGTCCAAACACGGTAGCCACTGCAGCACCGGCAATTCCCATGCGGGGCATACCGAAATACCCAAAGATCAGGATCGGATCCAGAATGATATTGATGATTGCGCCGGTTGACTGGGTAATCATCGTATATATGGTCTTACCGGTAGCCTGTAACAGCCTCTCAAAAGTCGTCTGCAGAAAAATACCCATTCCCGCCACACAACAGATCGTCAGATAGGTCATACCGTATTCCCGCACCTCCATAACTTCCGTCTGGCTGGCAAAAAACGGTCTGCTGATCAGTGCACCGATCACCGCAAAGCCTATATAGCTGGCAATTGCGATAAAAATACCGTTTCTGGCAATAATATTGGCTTTCTCAAAATCCTTTTCTCCCAGGGTTCTGGACAAGAAGGCATTGATACCTACCGCTGTTCCCACCGCCACAGCGATCATCAGACTCTGGATGGGGAATGCCAGAGATACAGCACGTAGGGCATATTCGTTGATCCTGGACACGAAAATACTGTCCACAATATTGTACAGTGCCTGTACCAGCATGGAGATCATCATGGGCAGTGACATGGAGATCAGTAATTTGTCTATGGGCATGACACCCATCTTGTTTTCTTTCGTCTGCATAGTATTTCCTTTCTTCTATAAAATGGAATAAAAAAAGCCCCGAAAGGGGTTTTCAAAATGTGAGGATGCTGTATAAAAGAACCTAGTGAGGCATGGGGAATCTCGACCAGGGGGGTTCGAATCCCCAAATCAGGATATCACAACACCTAGTGAGGCATGGGGGATTCGAACCCCCGACAACTTGATTAAAAGTCAAGTGCTCTACCGACTGAGCTAATACCCCATAATGAAACAGGGCTAGCTGGATTCGAACCAGCGAATGCAGCAGTCAAAGTGCTGTGCCTTACCGCTTGGCGATAGCCCTATAAATATGACACCAAGCGTGCCATTACGACACTTCACTCATAATAAAGGTGGATAAAGGGATTCGAACCCTTGGCCTCCAGAGCCACAATCTGGCGCGCTAACCAACTGCGCTATACCCACCATGCGAGACAGTGATGACCAAAAGTCTTCCTTATCTCAAATGTGCTCGAAGGGATTCGAACCCCCGACCCACGGCTTAGAAGGCCGTTGCTC